>Ga0335074_10006307_pt1 | contig 16461 bp, 15 predicted proteins | sample Lox_Sample_23_FD_206715 | JGI IMG/M metagenome (GOLD analysis project Ga0335074, IMG submission 206715) | Soil microbial communities from Loxahatchee National Wildlife Refuge, Florida, United States - Lox_Sample_2.3 | ecosystem: Environmental > Terrestrial > Soil > Wetlands | place: USA...
ACACCCGAGGTTGTCAGATTCGCTGAGGCGCTGGAGAAAGTCTGCATCGACACGGTCGAGAACGGCCAGATGACGCGTGACCTGGCAATCCTGATCCGCGCCGACCACCCGTGGATGACGACCAACCAGTTCCTCGACACGCTGGACCAAAGCCTGCAGCGCACGATGGCTTAGGCTTGCGCATAGATCTCGCGGATGACGTCGGCGAGGGCGTCATGCCACGGGCGCGGCGCCACACCATAGGCAGCTGCGATCTTCGTGCAATCGAGCACCGAATTTTTCGGGCGACGCGCCGCGGTCGGATAGTCTGCGGTCGCGATCGCTTCGATGGCCGGCGGTAGACCGCGCCAGGTCTGCGCCAACGCAAAAATCTCCAGGGCAAAGTCGTGCCAGCTGATCGCGCCGCCGCCGGCAAAATGAAACGTGCCCCAGACTGCGCCGCCGGCGGTTGTGCGTTTGACGATTGCGGCGACGGCCGCGGCAAGGTCGGCGGCGCTGGTTGGTGATCCGAACTGGTCGGCGACGACGCGCAGTACCGGGCGCTCGTTGGCGAGCCGCAGCATCGTGCGCACGAAATTGTGTCCATGCGCGGCATAAAGCCAGGCGGTACGGACGATGACGTGCTCGGCGAGCGTTGCCCGCACTTGCCGCTCGCCGGCCTCCTTGCTGGCGCCGTAAACCCCGAGCGGGCTGACCGGGTCGTCCTCGCGGTACGGGCTTGGCTTTGTGCCGTCGAACACGTAGTCGGTCGAAATATGAACGAGCGGGATCGCGGCGTCGCGACAAGCGGCGGCGAGATTGGCCGGGCCGGTCGCGTTGCCGGACGTGGCCTCGTCGACTTCGGTCTCGGCGCGGTCGACGGCGGTATAGGCGGCGGCATTGACGATGATGTCCGGGCGCTCGTGCTCGACTGCCGCAAACACCTGCCCGCGGTCGGCGATATCGAGCGTGGCGTGGCCGAACGCGGCAATCCGATATCCCTCGGGCCAGCGCAGGCGGCACAATTCATGCCCGAGCTGACCGCCGGCCCCGAATACCAAAAGCTTCACGGCGTGGCCCTAAACATAGTCGAAATAGGGCGGCAACTCGGCCAAAAGCGGCTGCGCGCGGTCCTTGTCGGATAGGATCGCCGCCGCGTCGGCAACCGGCCAATCAATGCCGAGCGCCGGGTCGTTCCACGCGAGGCCGAGATCGTGTTCGCGCGAGTAATACCTGTTTACCTTGTAAAATACCTCGGTGTTCGGCTCCAGTGTACAAAAGCCGTGCGCGAACCCCTCCGGTACAAACAACTGGTTGGCGGCGGCGGCGCTGAGCACGACCGCGACATGCCGTCCGCAGGTCGGCGAGCCGCGGCGGATATCGACGGCGACGTCGAGGATCGCGCCGGCGCCGACACGCACGAGTTTGGCCTGCGCCAGCGGCGGGGTCTGAAAATGCAGGCCCCGCACGACGCCTAGCTCCAGCGACAGCGAATGGTTCTCCTGCACGAACGCCGTATCGATCCCGTGTGCGCGCAACCGATCTTCGCGAAAGATCTCCGAGAAAAAGCCCCGCGAATCGCGATGCCTGACCGGCCGGATCTCCTTTACGTCAGCAATCGCCGTCGGAATGATCTGCAATGTGCACCTTTGCTCACGCGCGCTGTCGCTCCTGGTTCCAACCCCGCGCCTACCACGCCGGCGCGGCGCCCCAGGCGAGAAAGCCGTCGTTCTTGAGGCCCGGTTTGCCGTAGGAGAGAGGCCGGCCGGACAAGTCGAATACATGGCCGCCTGCCGCTTCGAGCACGGCTTGGCCGGCGGCGGTATCCCACTCCATCGTCGTGCCGAAGCGCGGATAAAAATCACCCTCGCCCGACGCCAGCAGGCCGAATTTGAGCGCGCTGCCGCATTGCCGACGCTCGAGAATCGACCTGCCCTGGAAGTATTCGGCGAGCCGCCGGCTGTTTTCGTGGCTGCGGCTGTGCACGACGACGACGCCGGCCGAGCACGGCGCGCGCGCCCGGATCGTCTCCCACGCGCCGTGCGGCCCGCGCCGCCGCCTCGCCGTGCCGGGGCCGTGCGCGGTATAGGTGACATCGAGGGCCGGCCCATGGACGACCCCGAGCACCGGCCGGCCCGCGTCGATGAGGCCGATCAGCACCGCGAATTCGCCGTTCCTCGCGACGAACTCCTTTGTGCCGTCGAGCGGATCGACGCACCAGAAGCGCGGTGCCGGCTCCGCGAACCCGGCTTCCGGCACGGTCTCTTCGGAGACGATCGGTATGTCGGGAAATGCCGTCGCAAGCATCTCGACGATGATGCGCTCGGAAGCGAGGTCGGCCTCGGTGACCGGCGTCTTGTCGTCTTTCTGCGCGACCTCGAAGAGGCCGGCGTAGACTCGCATGGCCGCCTTGCCGCCGGCCTCGGCGGCGCGCAGCGCCACATCGAGGAGCTCGTTCATCGCTGCTACCGCGCGTGTTTATGGGTTTCGAGCCAGCCCATCATGATCCGGTTGAACCGATCCGGCAGCTCGACGTTCGGAAAGTGCTTGGCGCCGGCGATCTCCTCGTAGCGTGCGCCGGGCACCAGCGCGGCGAGACGGCGATTATCGGCCGCCGGCGTGCCGGGGTCGTCGGAGCCGCACACGACCAATAGCGGCACGCGCAACTCGGGGAGGCGCGGCACGAAATTGAAATCGAGGATTGCGGCGCAGCAGCCGAGATAGCCGGCCGGCGTCGTGCCGGTCACCGTGTCGCGGATCTGCCGCCAGCGGCCGGGATGCCTGGCCTTGAAATCGCCGGTCAGCCAGCGCTCGACTGTGGCATCGGCGAGCGGCGCCAGCGAATTGGCCCCGCGCACCGCCGCGATGCGCTGGTCCCAGGCGTCGCGCGCGTCTTTCGGGCTGTCGGGCAGCGTATCGCACCACATCGCCGAGATGAGCCGCTCGCCGTGCGCCAGCGCAAAGGCCTGGCCGAGCATGCCGCCGATCGACAGGCCGATATAATGGACGCGCGGGATTGCCAGCGCTGCGAGCACCCTCGCGACCTCCTCGGCGAGCGCCGCCATCGTATAATCGCCGGCCACCGGATCGCTGCCGCCGTGCCCGCGCATGTCGATCCGCAGCACCCGAAAGCCGCCGGCGAGCAACGCCGGCAGCTGCTCGGCCCAGCTGCCGCCATCGGAGGCGAGCGAGTGGGTGATGCAGACGCAGGGCGCCTCCTCCGGCCCGACGAGGTCGTAGGCGATCCGGCGTCCGGGGCCAAGCGGCAACAGCATCGAGGTCCTCCGTCAGGCGTAAGCGCCCTTTTGATACACCGGAACGCCCGCCCGCACCGCCCTTTTCCGAGCGTCGCCGCGCCCGCTACCCGCGGCCGACAAACGGCATCTTCGTCGCCATGACGGTGATGAACTGGACGTTGGCCTCGGGGGTCACGGTCGCCATCAAGACGACGGCGCGCGCGACGTTCTGCACGTCCATCGTCGGCTCGACCATGACCGTGCCGTTGGGCTGCGGCACGCCGCGGGTCATCCGCTGCGTCATCTCGGTCAGCGCGTTGCCGACATCGATCTGGCCGCACGAGATGTCGTATTTGCGGCCATCGAGCGAGGTTGCCTTGGTCAGGCCGGTCACCGCATGTTTGGCGGTCGAGTAGGCGATCGATTGCGGCCGCGGCACATGCGCCGAGATCGAGCCGTTATTGATAATGCGGCCGCCCATCGGCTTCTGCTCCTTCATCATGCGGAACGCCTGCTGGGTGCAAAGGAACGTGCCGTCGACGATCGACCCCAGGACGCCGCGCCAGCGCGTCCATTCAAGGTCTTCGATCTCCGAGCCGGCCCCGAACCCGGCATTGTTGAACAGCACGTCGAGCCGGCCGAATTTCGATTTTGTCGCGGCGAACAGCGCGGCGACCGAGTCCGGATCGCTGACATCGGTCGGCACGCCCAAGGCCTGGACCTGCAATCCCTCGATCTCCGATACGACCGCCTGCAGCGGCTCCGGCCGGCGGCCGGCGACGACGACGGCAAATCCCTCGCGCGCCAATGCCAGCGCCGATGCCTTGCCGATTCCGCTGCCGCCGCCGGTGACGAGCGCAACCTTGCCGTTCGACGCCATCTTCTATCCTCCTGAGTGTCCAGGCCGAATGCTGTCGCTCCACCATAGCAGATTTCCGCCCGTTCGATCGCGGTTCATGCCGGCGTAATATCGCGCGTCCGCGGCGCCGGCGCCGTGCTGCGGCGGGCGCCGGCGGCTTGGCCCGGTCATGGCGGCTTTGGCGCGAGCAGGATGTCGGCGTTGACGGTAACCCCGACCGCGGCCTCGCCGGCGGCGCCGACCGGCGCCGGCATGGTCGCCGCCTGTGCGGCAAAGAGCGGCCTCGGGCCGCCTTCGGTTCCGGCATTGCCGACCGTCAGATCGCGGTAGCCGACCACCGACAGGTGCAGCTGCTGCGCGATTGCCGCTGCCCGCCGCTGCAGCGCCGCCAGCGCCTCCGCTGTCAGCCTGTCCTCGGCGCCGCGCAACACCGCGGGCGATATGTCATAGGCGAGGTTCGACATGATGAGGCCTTCCGCCTGCAGCCTGCCGGCTGTTTGGAGGAGGCTGCCGGCATCGGTCCCGGCCAATGTCAGGAATTGCGTGCCGGTCCATTGCGCCGGACCTCTCGCCGGCATGTTGCGATAGACCGAATAGGAGCCGGTCTCGACCGCGACCCCCCTCGCCTGCTGCGCCAGCGGCAACGCCCGCGCCATCAATGCATTGATGGCGCCTTCGACCGTTCGCGGGCTGCTGCCGGTCTTTTCCGCCCGCATCTTGATCGCGAGGCGATCGCGGGGGAGACGCCGCTCGGCCGACTGGGTCAGATGCAGCACGGTCGTCGTTGACGGCGTGGCGGCGGGCCGCGTCGCGGCGGCAAATGCCAGATGGGCGGCGATCGCGACCAAAACCGGTGCCAGGAGCGCGGCCCGGAACGGGTTTGATGCGCGGCACCTCAGAAGCGGGCACATGGCCGAAGCGACCTCGCTCAGCATCCAAATCGCCGCAGCGATGGCGGATCATAATTGGGGCGGTTTTACAGCGGCTGCCCTATTGTCGCTGCACTCCGGTTCAAATCGACATGCAATTCGAGAGGAACGCCCGATGCCCGACGAACTGCCGACCGCTGCGCGGATAGCCGATCCCGGCGTTCGCGATCTCTACAGTCAGGACAGCCGCTGGCAGGCATGGCTCGATGTCGAGGCGGCGCTCGCCGAGGCGCAGGCCGAGCTTGCCGTGATCCCGTCCGAAGCCGGCGCGGCGATCGCGCAAAAAGCGCACCTCGAACTGCTCGACCGCGGCCGCATCGCCGAGGGACACGCCCGCACCGGACACACGATCGTGCCGATCGTCTGGGAACTGTCGCGCATCGTCGGCGAGCCGTACGGCGGCTGGGTTCACTGGGGCGCGACGACGCAGAACATCACGCAGACCGGCGACTTGCTGGTGCTGCGCCAAGCGCACCGCATTTTTCTGGAGCTGATCGGCGCGGCGCTTGTCGCCGCCGCCGATCTCGCCGAACGCAGTGCTGACATGCCGATCGCCGGTCGCACCCACGGCCAGCATGCGGTGCCGGCGACATTCGGCTACAAGGCGGCGGTGTGGATCGACGAAATGCTCCGCCATGTCGAGCGGCTGCGACAGGCGGCGCCCCGCCTGTTTGTCGCGATGCTCGGCGGCGGCGCCGGCACGTTCGCCTCACTGGGCGCGATGGGGCCGCCGGTGCAGGCGGCAATCGGCCGCCGGCTTGGATTCGGCTCGATGCGGGTGCCGGCGCGCACGATCGGCGATCATCTCGCCGAGAATGTCTGCATCCTTGGCCTGCTGGCGGCAAGCTGTGCGAAGATCGCCCGCGAAATCTACACCTTGATGAAGACCGAGTTCGGCGAAGTCGAGGAGCCGGTGCCGCCGGGCACCGTCGGCAGTTCGACAATGCCGCAAAAGCGCAACCCCAAACTGTGCCAGGACATCATCGCCGCGGCGGCCGAGGTCAGAAGCGTCGTGCCGCTCGCCCTGGAGGCGATGCAGGTCGAGCACGAAGCCGACCGCACCTGCGAGATGATGAGCCATTCGGCCGACATGCGCGCAGCGATCGCGACGGGCGACATGCTCGCCCGCCTCGGCGAGGTACTGCGCGGGCTGGAGTTGCATCCCGAGCGCATGCGGGCCAACCTCGATCTCGGCGGCGGCTTGATCATGGCGGAGGCCGTCATGCTCGACCTCGGCAAGATCATCGGCCGCCAGCACGCCCACGATGTCGTCTACGAAGCGGCGCAGACGGCGGCGGTCGACGGCAGGTCCTTCGCGGCACTGTTGGCGGCGGATCGGCGGGTCAGCGCGCATCTCGACGCAGCGGGGATCGCCAGACTGCTCGACCCCGTCGCCTATACCGGCCTGTGCGCCGACATGGCCCGCGCCGGAGCGGCGCGGGCGCGGGCCGCCGCGGCCGAGCTGCCGATCCGCGCCACGTAGCACGCGCCGGGATTGAGAAACCTTTGAGAGCGCAAATCAAGACGGGCCGGCGGCGCCGATAGTTCTCCGCCGGCGTTTGAACCATGTTATAGCACATTCGCCAACCCGCTGATCGGGCTTCCGAATTGGAGACGGGGATGGTCGACGACGAGGTGCAACGCAGCGCCGAGGAACTCCGCGATACAGCGGCGCGGTTGCGGCTGTTGGCGCAGCAGACACGTTCTGCGGCGACCCGCACCGAACTGCTCGATCTCGCCGAGCGCTTCGAACGCATGGCCGCCCGCATCGACGGGCGCGATTCGCCATTCTGATCCGCGATGCAAGCTGTCTCCACTCGATCGAGGATGCCGCGCCGGCCGGAAGCGGCGCGGGGCAAAGTTCAAGGCCGTCGCCGGCCGGCGGCGCGTTCCAGATCGCTGGCGTCCGTATCGAGCTGATCGGCGAGATGGCGCAGCTCGTCGGCGATGTCGGGCGCGCGTTCGGCAATGCGACGCAGTTCGATCGCCTCCATGCGCAGAAACCTGATCGTGTTGTCTACGGCTTGAATCAACCCATCCATCAACCCTCGCTCCCCCGCTTCTTATCGGCGCTGCCGCAGACTTTGATAGAGTGTCGCGCAATGCGCCGCAAGCGGCCAGAATGCGCGCCGCGCGCACCGTTGCAGGTAAACGGCGAGCACGCTGCATTGCGTCCCTTTGCAGGACGCTGAAGCTTGTCGCTAGGATGGCGGCAAAGCTGAACGCGGGGCGCGTCATGGAATTCGGGGCGCAGATTTTCTTCACCGAGTATTCGATCGCGCCGGCCCGGTTGGCGACGGCGCTTGAAGAACGCGGCTTTGACTCGCTGTGGGTGGCAGAGCATTCACACATCCCGGCGGCGCGTCGCTTCACGTTGCCCGGCAACCTGCAGCTGACGCGCGAGTATTACGACGTGATGGACCCGTTCGTGACGCTGACCGCGGCGGCGGTAGCCACCCGGCGGCTGAAGCTGGCAACCGCGATCTGCCTTGTGATCCAGCGCGACACGATCCAGACCGCCAAATCGGTTGCTTCGCTCGACCGGGTGTCGGGCGGCCGTTTCCTGTTCGGCGTCGGTGTCGGCTGGAACGCCGAGGAGATGGAGGATCACGGCACCGTCTATGAAACCCGCGCGCAAAAGATGCGCGAACAGATCGCAGCGATGAAGCTGATCTGGACACGGGACGTCGCCGAATACCACGGCGCCATCGTCGATTTCCCGCCGATGATCGCGCGGCCGAAGCCGATGCAGCGGCCGCACCCGCCGATCATCGTCGGCGGCGCCTTCCGCCACGCGGCACGGCGCGCAATCCGCTACGGCGACGGGCTGTTGCCGCAGGGGCCGGCGCAGGGCTCGGGCAGTCCCGCGGAATATATGCCCGAGCTGCGTCGCATGGCCGCGGCGGCCGGACGCGATCCGGCGTCGCTGCCGGTCACGTTCGGCAATGCGCCGGAAGACGCGGACCTGCTGAAGCGCTACCGCGATCTCGGCATCGCGCGCGTCACGGTGCGTCTGCCGGCCGAACCGGCCGACCGTATCCTGCCGATCCTCGACCGCTATGCAGCGCTGAAGCGGATTGTCGACGGCGCCTGATCAGCCGGGCGGCAGAGCCGCGAGAAAAGTGTGGATTTGGCGCTTGCTGCGCAGCCGGATGACCGGGACGCCCTGGCCATACGCGCGCCGATCCGCCTCGATCCGAGGCCAAGTCCGTTTCCGGAACCGCCAGATGAATTTCAGAAACTCCCAATCGACCTTCTCCGGACAGCCCAGCGGCAGGTCCGGCCGGCGGCCGCGCCGAAAACAGCTTCGTCGCACGACCCGCCACAAGCACAGCCAGCGCGAACGATCGATGATGATGACGGCATCAGCGCGCGGCAGCCGCAACGGAAACGTCTCGCGGTAATTTCCCTCGCTGACCCACGCATCGGAAGCAAGCGAAGCGGCGACGCGGGCGAGAAAGCCGGCAGTGTCTCGGGCCTGCCAGCCCGGCCGCCAGTAAAGCAGATCGAGATGCACGACCGGCAGGTCGAGCCTTTCGCCGAGACATACCGCAAGCGTTGTCTTGCCGCTGCCGGCACAGCCGAGAACGACGATCCGCCGGAGCGCGGCGACACCGGAATTTGGCGACGGCGAAGGAGTGGGGCCCGACATTAAGCACCGGAAAGAAGCGTTGCGGCGGCTGCGGTTTGGCGCTAACCCAGGAGCCGGGAGTTCATTCTAAACGGCGCCGGGAGCGATGGCGGCGGGCAATCTCGTTCAGGGCGCGCTGTTTACGGTCATTGTCGTGCGCGCAGGGCTGCTGCACGATCCGGCCTTCGCCCGGGAATTGGCGCAGCAGGTAGCGCGCAGCCCGCGCTTTTTCCGCAACGCGCCAGTGGTGCTCGATCTGCGGGGATCGGACGGCTTTACCGGAGCGGCCGAGTTTGCCGAAGCGCGGCAGACGTTGCGCGAACACACGTTGGCGCTGGTCGGCGTGCAAAACGGCGAGCCGGCGCAGGTCGAAGCCGCCGCAGGCGCCGGGCTGGCCAGCTTCGCTCCGACAGCGACCCAACCGGCACGTCGTGCCCCGGCGCAGCCCGTTGTTGCGAATGTGCCGGAGCCGGAGCCGCCGCCACCGCCGCCCTCGGCACCCTCGCGCCCACCGGCTCGCCTGGTCGGTGAGCCGGTGCGTTCCGGCACGCAGATCTACGCGCGCGGCACCGATCTGGTCGTCACCGCGGCGGTCAGCCCCGGCGCCGAACTGGTCGCCGACGGCAACATCCATGTCTACGGTGTGTTGCGCGGGCGGGCGCTCGCCGGGGCCGGCGGCGACACTTCGGCGCGCATCTTCTGCTCGCGATTCGAGGCTGAACTCGTCAGCATCGCCGGGCACTATCTAGTCAGCGACCAGTTTCCGGCGGAGCAGCGCGGCGCCGCGGTGCAGATCGCACTGGTCGATGACCGGTTGACGGTGACCCGAAATTAACGCCTGATCGGCCCTCCCCCGCCCTGCCCGGCGCCGCTTGCCGCGACGTGCAACGGATGGCGGCAATAAGGGGTTGCGAATCGATCGGCCGCCGCCCGAAAATGGGTTTGGGAGGCGAGAGGGACGAGATTTTGGCGAAGGTCATTGTCATTACGTCGGGGAAGGGTGGGGTCGGCAAAACGACGACGGCTGCCGCGTTCGCCGCCGGCCTCGCGTTGCGCGGCCATCGGACCGTGGTCATCGATTTCGACGTCGGCCTGCGGAACCTCGACCTGATCATGGGCTGCGAGCGGCGGGTCGTGTTCGACTTTATCAACGTCATCAATGGGGACGCCAACCTCAATCAGGCACTGATCAAGGATAAGCGCAACGACAACCTCTACATCTTTCCCACCTCGCAGACCCGCGACAAGGATGCGTTGAAGCGAGAGGGCGTCGAGCGCGTGCTGGAGGAGCTGAAGCAGCAGTTCGATTACATCATCTGCGACAGTCCTGCCGGGATCGAGCATGGCGCGATCACCGCGCTCTATTTCGCCGACAACGCGATCATCGTGACCAACCCGGAAGTCTCCTCGGTACGCGACAGCGACCGCATCATCGGCATCCTGTCGTCCCGCTCGCGCCGCGCCGAGCGCAACGAGCCGCCGGTAGACATTCATCTGCTGTTGACGCGCTACGACCCGGCGCGGGTCGCAAGAGGCGAGATGCTGACGGTCGAGGACGTAAGGGAGATCCTGTCGATCCCGCTCCTCGGCGTCATCCCCGAATCGGAGGCGGTGCTGCGCGCGTCCAACACCGGCACTCCGGTAACGTTCGATCCGGAGAGCGCGGCCGGACGCGCCTATCTCGACGCGGTTGCGCGGTTTCTCGGCGAACAGCGCGAAATGCGGTTTATCAAACCCGACCGTCGGAGCTTTTTCAGCGTCTTGTTCGGCAGGGCGTGATGCGTCTGTTTGATCGGTTCTTCAATCCGCACCGGCACAGCGCCGAGATCGCCAGGGAGCGCTTGAAAATCGTGCTGGCGCATGAGCGAGCCGGGCGGGGCGCGCCCGACTTTCTACCGAAACTGCAGCGCGAACTGATCGATGTTGTCGGCCGGTACGTCGAGATCCGCGATGACATGATCCGCGTCAATCTCGGCAAGCAGGGCGAAACCTCGCTCCTCGAAATCAACATCGAGATCGACGGGGCCAAACCGCGCCCGCCGCCGCGGCCGCCGCGGCCGGCCCTCGCCGCCCCGCCCGCGGGGCCGGGATAGGCAACCCCGAACGCGGCTGCCGCGCGGTCGGCCTGCTGGCGCTATTCTGCGGCGCCGATAGCGGCGGTCGTCGCGTCGTCGTCGCGCAACAGCGAGGCCAATAGGGCCACCAGGTCGGACTGGCGATAGGGTTTCAGCAGACGCGGCAACTCCGATGCGCCGTCCGCCGGAATGTCGGCATAGCCGGTAGCGATGACGACCGGCACATCCGGCCAGCGAAGCCGCAGCTGACGGGCCAGCACCGTCCCCGTCATGCCCGGCATCGCGTGATCGGTGATGACGAGATCGACATCGCCGTCGTTCGACCGCAAGAACTGCAGGGCGCCTTCCCCGGAGGTCAGGACCGTCGTGACATGGCCGAGATCCTCGAGCATCGCCGCGGTTCCCTGGGCGACGACAGGATCGTCATCGACGATCAGGATGCGGCACGGACGTGTATAGACAAGGCTTGGCAACTCGCCGCGCACCGTCCGTTCTTCGGCATCGGCCTCCGCGATCGGCAGCCAGAGTTCCACCGTCGTGCCGACCTCGGGCTGGCTCAGGATCCGAATTGCGCCGCCCGATTGAGCGACAAGACCATCGACCATCGACAGGCCGAGGCCGGTGCCGCGCCCCGCTCCCTTGGTTGTAAAAAAAGGCTCGGTCGCGCGCTTCAGCGTAGCCTCGTCCATTCCATGCCCGGTGTCGTGTTCGGCGATGCAGACATACTCGCCGGCCGGCAGCCCGGAAATTTCGCCCGCGGCAACGCGCCTGCCGAATGCCGAAATCGTCAATTCGCCGCCCCTTACCATCGCGTCGCGTGCATTGAGAGCGAGGTTGAGCAATGCCAATTCGAGCTGGTTGGGATCGACGCGGATCGGCGGCGTCGTCGCGGCGAACCTGGTGGAGACGCGAACCGTCGGCCCGAGCGTGCGGTGCAGCATCTCGACCATACCTTCGACAAGGGCCGGAACGTCGACCGTCTGCGGTTTGAGTTCCTGGCGGCGGGCAAATGCCAGCATCCGGCTTGTCAATGTCGCGCCGCGCTCGGCGCCTTTGATCGCCCCGTCGATCAGGCTCAACAGCTTGGGATCGGCCGGCACCGATTTGTGCAGGAGGTCGAGATTGCCGAGGATTGCCATCAGCAGATTGTTGAAATCGTGCGCGACGCCGCCGGTCAGCTGGCCGAGGCTTTCCACCTTGCGCATTTCATGGACCTGCGCGAGGGCGGCTTCCCGCTCGCGCGTCCGCTCCTCAACCCGCTGCTCCAACTCGGCGTTGGTGCGCGCCAATTCGGCCGTCCGCTCTGCTACCCGCTGCTCCAGTTCGGCGTTGAGGACTTCGAGCTGACGGGTTTTGCGGTAGAGCTCGGCAAAAACCCGCACTTTCGCCCGCAGCAGGTCGGGCACCACCGGCACCGGCACGTAATCGACGGCGCCGGCTGCATAGCCGCGCAGCAGATCGAAATCGGTCACCTGGATCGCCGACACAAAGATGATCGCGGTTTTCTGGAAGCGCGGGTGCTCGCGGAGCATCGCGGCCAGTTCAAAGCCGTCAAGATCCGGCATGCAGACGTCAACAAGAAGGATCGCCACTTCATATTTGAGCAGCTGCGCCAACGCTTCGTTGGCCGAGCCGGCTTTGAGCAGGTTCTCGTCAAGCTCGCTCAGAATGGCCTCATAGCCGAGCAGCTTGGCGGGCTGGTCATCGACCAGCAGAATGTTGACCTTATCTTCGGCGCCCACGGACTCCCCGCCTTATTCCCGTCACCCTGCCGCGGCGCCGCCCCGCCCGCATCTGGCGCAGCCCGAAAGACGGGCTTTGCGGCGAACCCGGACACCACAGGTAGGTGGCGTATTTGGCCGATTTGAGGCACAGCCCTGTGAGCCGGGCCGGCGCAACCGATGAACAGAGCCGCTCACAGTTCAGACCCGCGCTACCGGTGCAGCCACATGCGCAAGGCGGACAGCAGCTGTTCGGTATTAACTGGCTTGGCGAGGTAATCGGAAGCGCCCGCCTCCAGACATTTCTCGCGATCTCCCTTCATCGCCTTCGCCGTCAGCGCGATGATCGGCAGCCGCCGGAACGCCGGATTGGCACGGATCGCCTGCATCGTCTGATAACCGTCCATCTCCGGCATCATGATGTCCATCAGCACGATCGCCAGCGCCGGTGTCGCATCGACCAGCGCGATCGCCTCGCTGCCGGTGGTCGCCGTCAGCACCCGCATGCCGCGGCGCTCCAGCACGCTGGAGAGCGCGAAGATGTTGCGCGCATCGTCATCCACCAGCAGCACCGTCTTGCCGACGAGATCCTCGTCCGAACTGTGCAGCCGCTCGATCATGCGCTGCTTGTCGGGCGGCAGCTCGGCGATGACGCGGTGCAGGAACAGCGCCGTCTCGTCGAGCAGCCGCTCCGGCGACTCGACGCCCTTGACGACGACGCTGCGTGCCATCGTGTGCAGCTGGGCATCCTCTTCCGGTGACAATTCGCGGCCGGTGAAGACGACGACCGGCAGATCGGCGAGCGCCGCATCGTCGCGGATCGCCGCCAGAAGGTCGAACCCGGACATGTCCGGCAGCCGCAGATCAAGCACGATGCAATCGGGCGGTTCGCCGCGCAGGAAATCGAGCGCCTCGGCGCCGGTCCCGGCCGTCACGAGATCGATGTCGTCGTGCCCGAGCAGCTCGGCGATGCCGAGCCGCTCGGCCGGGTTGTCTTCGACGATCAGCAGGCGCTTGCGGCGCGGCTGTACAAATTCCTTGATGCGGGTGAGCGCCGCCTCAAGATCGCCCGTGGTGGTCGGCTTGTTGACGAAGGCGAACGCGCCGCGGGCAAGCCCGTGCTGGCGATCCTCATCGAGCGTGACGACCTGCACCGGGATATGGCGGGTCGTGGGGTCCTGCTTCAGCTGGTTGAGCACCGTCCAGCCGAGCATGTCGGGCAGAAACACATCGAGCGAGACCGCGGTCGGCCTATATTCGCGGGCCAGCGCCAGCGCGTCGGCACCGCGCATCGCAACCAGCACTTTGAGGCCCTGATCGCGCGCGAGGTCGACAACGATGCGCGCGTAATGCGGATCGTCCTCGACGATCAGCAACACGACGTCGCCCGGCGCAATCGCATCGCGATCGTCGATCACGTTATCGACCGTCTCGGCGAGCTTGACCGGCGGAAAGCCGGTGCCGCCGTCGACCGGCTCGGCCAGCGCCGGAACCTGTCGATTGAGGGTCGCGGCGCCGGCATAGCGCAGCGGCAGGTAGAGGGTAAACGTACTGCCCACCCCGGGTATGCTGCGCAGATGGATCTCGCCGCCCAAGAGATTCGACAGCTCGCGGCTGATCGCCAGCCCGAGCCCGGTGCCGCCGTATTTGCGAGCGGTGCCGACATCGGCCTGCTGAAACGCCTCGAAGATGAGCCTTTGCTTTTCCGGCGGAATGCCGATCCCGGTATCCGACACCTCGAAGGCAACGACCGATGAGGCGCCGGACAGCACCGGATGCTCTGGGGTCCAACCGGCATTGGCCTGGTAGATGCTGAACTTGATGCCACCCTGGTCGGTGAACTTGAAGGCGTTCGACAACAGGTTTTTCAGAACCTGCTGCAGCCGCTTTGAATCGGTGCTGATGCTGCCGCCGATCTTCGGATCGATCTGCGCCTCGAACGACAGCTTGCGGTTCTCCGCCTCGTGCCGGAACGGCCGCGCGACGCTGTCGATGAGACTGGTGACAAGGATCTCCTCGACTTCGACCGACACGGTGCCGGATTCGATCTTTGACAGGTCGAGAATGTCGCTGATCAGGTTCAACAGGTCGGTGCCGGCGCTGTGGATCGTGCGGGCGAATTCGACCTGGCGCGGCGTCAGGTTGCCATCCGGGTTTTCGCCGAGCTGCTGGCCGAGGATCAGGATGCTGTTCAGCGGCGTGCGCAGCTCGTGCGACATGTTGGCAAGGAATTCGGATTTGTATTTCGAGGTCAGCGCCAGTTCGGCGGCCTTTTCCTCGACCGCGCGGCGCGCCTGTTCGATCTCCTGGTTCTTGCGCTCGACCTCGACATTGCGCTCGGCAAGCTGCTGCGCCTTCTGCTCGAGCTGTTCATTGGTCTGCTGCAGCTCGCGCTGCTGGGCCTGCAATTCGGCCGCGAGCTGCTGCGACTGCGTCAACAGGCCCTCGGTCTGCATCGTCGCTTCGATGCTGTTCAAGACGATGCCGATGCTGGCGGTCAACTGCTCCAAAAACGAGATCTGCAGATCGGTGAAGCTGCCAAGCGAGGCCAGCTCGATGACCGCCTTGACCTGGCCCTCGAACAGTACCGGCAGCACGATCAAGTTATTCGGCGTCGCCTCGAACAGGCCGGAGGTGACCGGCACGACGCCGGCCGACATCTGGGTGATCAACAGCCGCCGCGCGTCGAGCGCGCACTGGCCGACGAGGCCCTGTCCTGGGCGCAGCCGCTCCAGGTGCCCGCCCGGCACGCTGTCGGCATATGCCGACAGCTGGCGCAGGCTGGCGTCCGGCTCGACCAGATAGATGACGCCGTTCTGCGCGTTGACCAGCGGCGCCAGCTCCGACAGCAGCATGCGGCCGACGGCGGTGAGATCGCGCTGGCCCTGCAGCATGTTGGTGAAGCGCGCGAGGTTGGTCTTCAGCCAGTCTTCCTCGGTGTTGCGCTCGGTCGTCAGGCGCAAATTGTCGATCATCGTGTTGATGTTGTCTTTCAGCTCGGCGACCTCGCCGCGCGCCTCCACCTGGATCGAGCGCGTCAGGTCGCCCTTGGTGACGGCGGTCGCCACCTCGGCAATCGCGCGTACCTGCGTCGTCAAATTGGCGGCCAGCAGGTTGACGTTGCCGGTCAGATCCTTCCAGGTGCCTGCGGCGCCAGGCACGTTGGCCTGGCCGCCGAGACGTCCTTCGACGCCAACCTCGCGCGCCACCGTTGTCACCTGATCGGCAAACGTCGCCAGCGTGTCCGTCATGTAGTTGATCGTCTCGGCCAGCGCCGCCACTTCGCCCATCGACCGGACGGTCAGGTTCTGCTTCAGATCGCCGTTGGCGACCGCGGTGACAACCTTGACGATGCCGCGCACCTGTTCGGTCAGATTAGCGGCCATCACGTTGACCGTGTCGGTCAAATCCTTCCAGGTGCCGGCGACGCCCGGCACCTGCGCCTGGCCGCCGAGCTTGCCTTCGGTGCCGACCTCGCGGGCGACGCGCGTCACTTCCGAGGCGAAGGCGTTAAGCTGATCGACCATCGTGTTGATCGTGTTCTTCAGCTCGAGGATTTCGCCCTTCACATCGACCGTGATCTTGCGCGACAGGTCGCCGCGCGCGACGGCGGTCGTCACCTCTGCGATGTTGCGCACCTGTGCCGTCAGGTTGCCGGCCATCGAGTTGACCGAGTCGGTCAGGTCCTTCCATGTGCCGGCAATGTCCGGCACGACGGCCTGGCCGCCAAGCCGGCCTTCGGTGCCGACCTCGCGCGCAACGCGCGTCACCTCAGCGGCGAACGAGCGCAGCTGGTCGACCATCGTGTTCAGCGTTTCCTTGAGCAGCAGAATCTCGCCGCGCACATCGACGGTGATCTTCTTCGACAGGTCGCCGTTGGCAATGGCCGTCGCGACCTCGGTGATGTTGCGCACCTGGCCGGTCAGGTTCGACGCCATGAAATTGACGTTGTCGGTCAAATCCTTCCAGGTTCCGCCGACACCCGGCACCTGCGCCTGGCCGCCGAGCTTGCCTTCGGTGCCGACCTCGCG
>Ga0335074_10006308_pt1 | contig 16458 bp, 14 predicted proteins | sample Lox_Sample_23_FD_206715 | JGI IMG/M metagenome (GOLD analysis project Ga0335074, IMG submission 206715) | Soil microbial communities from Loxahatchee National Wildlife Refuge, Florida, United States - Lox_Sample_2.3 | ecosystem: Environmental > Terrestrial > Soil > Wetlands | place: USA...
GCGATGAATTTGCCGGATTCTTGGAGATGTATCCGCCGGCCAGGGGCTTCCCCTTCTTTGCAGACATCGTACACTTCGACCTCGCAGTTGATAAGACGAGCCATGATCTACCCGCAACTTACGGCGCCTCGATTGGCTTCGGCGGCGGCGGTTTCCGATTGCTCACCTCCCTGACGCACATCAGCACGAGATATCCCGTCGACGTGATTCGAGAGGAAGTCGAAGCAGGTCGGTTTCAAGAGCTCGAGCGGCTCGACATGAAGCCGCGAGTCCATCACTTCGCGCTCTGGCGCGGTAGCTCTGGAGCCTCGGTCAGGCGGCTGTCGGATCCGGCGGCGGCATTCCTCACCGTACTGCTGCAGGGCGGGGGTGGCGGCTCGGCGGTGAACCAGGCGCTTGAGCATGCCGGCCCCGACGATGTGCTGCGCGCCATTCAAGGTGAGATCCTTACCCCACCCATCTGCATTATCAATTCGGATCGAACCTTTGGAGTAGCCCAATGAACGACATCTTGATAACCACTCGGGCGCCGGTGCGCAACGTAATCGGGAAGACAATCGAGCTGCTAAATGCCATCCCCTACAGTCTCATTGCCTTGATCGCCCGAGCTGCGACCTTCAGCGTGTTTTGGCGCTCGGGGACGCAAAAGCTGTCGGACTGGAACTCAACGCTGCTGCTGTTCGCGAATGAATATCATGTTCCTCTGCTACCGCCGCATGTGGCGGCCTATATAGCGGCGGCGTTGGAATTGACGGGATCGGTCCTCGTCTTACTTGGGCTGATGACGCGCGTGAGCGTGCTCCTGTTACTGGGAATGGTTCTGGTGATCCAGATCTTCGTTTACCCCAGCGCTTGGCCGGACCACATACAGTGGCTCGCTTTCATGTTTGTATTGCTGGCGCGGGGTCCCGGTGCGATATCTCTGGATGCGCTGGTCCACAAAGCCGTGGGGACCACGAGTCAGGGAGAGAGGACGCTCGGCCCCAGCCGTTGAAGCCTGTTCGACACGCGCCTAGGAACGGAGCGTGCGGCCGTGGGTGCGCGCACGTCGGTCGGTGAGGGACGCGGCGTCGCGCGGTATGCATGGAACGAAGGCAGTACGAAGACCATGTTGCAGCAGAATTCGCCGGAGGTGCAGCCGGAATTCGGACGCCGCCGCCAGTGGGTAATACGCGCTTTACGCGGTCACACGGCGCTCTTGAAAGCCCTTGGGAATGCGGCGTGGCCTTTTGCAGACATCCTGTTGCGCCTGTGGATCGCCCAGGGCTTTCTTGCGTCGGGTGTGCACCAGATGATGGCCGCATCCGCAGCTACGATGCTCGCCCATCCCGAGCCCGTACTCAGCTGGCTCAGTCCAGGAGGCGCGACCGGCGCCGTTAACGTCGTCCAGATCGGTGGCGGCATTCTCCTGGTCGTGGGGCTATTCACGCGATCGGCAGCCGTCGGAATGATGCTCTTGGCGCTTGTCGGTCACTTCGCGGGGAATGCCTCGGATCGACAGCTGCTGACGGGAGTGTTGCTTGGCTGGTACGTTTGCGTAGGCGCGGGGCCGCTGTCTCTCGATCAGCTTCTCGGCGGGCTAGCGCGCAGCGCAGTGCCGTTTGCCTCCGCGCTGCTTCGCGTCGGAGAGCGTGTGCGTGCACGCGGGAGTCCCGCCTACTTGGTCGCCCTGCGGGTGTGGCTGGCGCTAGGTTTGGCGATGGCGGCGATTTGGCCGCGAGGCGAGCTTCCGGCGCGAGCGCTCCAGGCCGCGATCCAGGTGCTTCCCTACGCCTGTGCGCAGCCGCTTCCGCGCGCCGTCGCGCTGCTCGCAGCGCCAATGCTGGCCGCCGGTGTCGCGACCCGCTACCTGGCCATAGGGTTGATCGTCCACGCGAGCGTCGGGGCAATGATGGGTCTCGGATTCACAGGCGAGTTGTATTGGGTGCTGGCGCTGGTGCTCCTCGCGTTCCACGGATCCGGCTCGTGGTCGGTCGATCGTGCGTTTCGTGTGCGCTTGCGTCAACGGTACCCCGAGATCATAGGTTTACCGCCGTTCGCACTGACGGATGTCCCGCACGTCGTCATCGTCGGTGCAGGATTCGGCGGACTGAGCTGCGCGACCGCCCTGCGGGGGTTGCCGGTCCGGGTGACGCTCATCGATCGCGCCAATCATCACGTATTTCAACCGCTGCTGTACCAGGTGGCGACGGCAGCCTTGTCGCCAGGGGATATTGCCGCACCCGTCCGGCCGCTGTTCCGCGATTCGTTCAATATTGAGGTTCTGTTTGGTACGGTTACCGGCGTCGACGCATCGAGCCGCGAAGTGCAACTTGGCGGCAAGCGCGTCAGCTATGACTACCTGGTGCTCGCGACCGGGGCAACACACGGCTATTTCGGCCAGGACGCCTGGCGAGAGCACGCACCGGGACTGAAGCGCATCGAGGATGCGACGGAAATACGCCGTCGGCTGCTGATGGCATTTGAGTATGCGGAAGCAACGGAGGACCCGGCCGAACGCGCGGCGCTGCTCACCTTCCTGATCGTCGGGGGCGGGCCGACCGGCGTCGAGCTCGCAGGTGCCATCGCTGAGCTTACACGCTATGGCATGCACAAGGATTTCAGACGGTTCGATCCTGCGAGCGCACGGATCATTCTCGTGCAGGCTGGCGCGCGAGTGCTACCGACCTTCCCGGAGCGGCTGTCCCTGATCGCCAAGCGATCACTCGAGCAGTTGGGTGTGGACGTCCGCACCGACTGCCGCGTGGAATGCGTCGATGGTGCGGGCGCCCGCATCAACGGCGAACCCATCGCGGCCCGGACGGTTCTCTGGGCAGCAGGCGTCGTTGCTTCGGCGGCAGGACGCTGGCTAGGTGCGCTCACGGACGCCGCGGGAAGAATCAAGGTCGATGCGGACCTGCGTGTACCCGGTTACGCCAGGGTCTATGCGATCGGCGACACGGCAGCGAGCGAGGGCTGGAAGGGAAAGCCGGTGCCGGGCCTTGCGCCGGCCGCCAAGCAAGGGGGGCGCTACGTTGCCGCACATATCATGGCGCACGTTAGCGGGGCAAACATACCACCGCCGTTTGTCTACCGCCACGCCGGTAGCCTTGCCACCATCGGGCGCAAGGCAGCGGTCGTCGACTTTGGTCACCTGCAGCTCTGGGGTGCACCAGCGTGGTGGCTATGGGGATTGGTGCATGTCGGCTTGCTCGTGGGCGCGCGCAATCGTATCGCGACACTCGTCAATTGGTTCTGGGCTTACCTGACCTTCAGTAGCGCCGTTCGATTGATCACGGGTTACGCTGTCGGGACCGCGGAGGAAGAAACGCGCGACACAGTTCCCCTTGAGCCGATCCGTGGCGTGAGCGTCACGCGGTAAGCGACGTGACCGTTGACGTACAACTGGCTCGCGACCAATTCGTATCTACGCAGTCGGCCTTCACATTGGAGTGGCTCGTAACCAATGGGCTCGGTGGCTTTGCCAGTGGCACGATCGCGCAGGCCAACACACGCCGCTATCACGGTCTGCTCGTCGCCGCACTGAAGCCACCGGGCTGCCGCGTTCTTACCCTGAGTAAGCTAGGAGTGGCACTCGAGTATCGCGGACGACGCTACGAGCTCGACAGCAACGAATTCGCGGACGGTACCCTCGCGCCGCGCGGCTTCGAGCGCCTGTGCCACTTCGGACTCGAGCATGGTCTGCCACTATGGCGTTACGCATTGGAGGACGCGCTGCTCGAGCAGCGCATCTGGATGCTGCACGAGCGCAACGTCACCTGCATCGAATTTGCGATGGTGCGTGCCGCAGAGCGTGTGCAACTGGAACTGCTACCGCTCTGCACCTACCGGGATTACCACTCACATACGCGCGGCGGTTGGTCACTTGAAGTCGCTGCGGAACCTGACGCATGCCGGATCCTGGCTTTCGCTGGAGCAGTGCCGTATCGCCTGTCGCTCGCGGGCGGCCGCTTCACTTACGACCCCGATTGGTATTGGCGCTTCCATCATCGCTTAGAGGCCGAGCGCAGACTCGACGCCGACGAAGACCTGTTTCGACCGGGTAGATTCAGGCTGGCGCTCGATCCGGGAGCCAAGGCGATGTTCGTCGTGTCCGCGGAGGCCCGTCCCGCCACCGGTCTTGGCGATTCTCACCGCGAAGAGTTGCGTCGGCGCCGTACCCTGCCTGTCGGAGAGCCCGAGCTACCACGCTGGGTTCACCGCTTGCAGCTTGCGGCGGAGGCGTTCCTCGTCCAGCGCGTGTCGGACGCTGGCGAACCTGGCCGCACGATCATCGCGGGCTATCCATGGTTTGGCGACTGGGGCCGCGACACCATGATCGCACTGCCTGGTCTGACGCTGGCCACCGGGAAAGCCTCAGTGGCGGCAGAAATTCTGCGAACCTTCGCACGATACATCGATCAGGGAATGCTACCGAACCGATTCCCCGATCGAGGCGAGCCAGCCGAATACAACACCGTGGATGCGGCGCTGTGGTATTTACACGCGCTCGCTTGCTACGTCGACGAAACGAACGATGTGGTCCTGCTTCGGGAGCTATTTCCGGCTCTGAAGGAAATCATGGAGTGGTACGAGAGGGGCACGCGCTTTGGAATCGGAGCCGACTCCAGCGACGGACTGCTGTTTGCCGGCATGCCGGGGACTCAGCTCACCTGGATGGATGCCAAGGTCGACGAATGGGTCGTCACACCGCGCATTGGCAAGCCTGTCGAGATCAACGCCCTGTGGCACTTTGCGCTGACCCAGATGACGCATTGGTCAGAGCTGGTGGGCGAGCGGCAAGCCGCGGAAAAGTACCGTCACTCCGCGGACGCGGTCGCGCGCGTCTTCCGAGACAGATTTTGGTACGCAGAGGGAGGCCATCTCTTCGACGTCATCGACACCCCAGAGGGTGGGTTCGACGCGAGTCTGCGACCCAACCAGATTTTTGCTGTCTCCCTTGGCAGGAATCTCCTGACTTCGCCCCAGGCGCGAGCCGTGGTTGACTCGTGTGCCCACGAGCTGTTCACACCCGTCGGACTGCGCAGTCTCTCCCAGGCTGATGCGCGCTACGCTGCGCGCTATGAAGGTAACCCGCAGACGCGTGATCGCGCCTATCACCAGGGGACTGTCTGGAGCTGGCTGCTCGGCCCCTTCGCGCTGGCGCACTACCGCGCGTACGGAAACCCTGAGCACGCCCTCGAGCTTCTTGCTGGAATCGGCCCGCACCTGGATCAGGCCTGCCTCGGATCCGTGAGCGAGATCTTCGATGGCTCGCCCCCCCATCATCCGCGAGGCTGCATCGCGCAGGCGTGGAGCGTGGGGGAAGTGCTGCGCGCGTGGCGTGCGCTCTCGCGTGCTCGCATCACCGCGCCGCGCGAAGCTTCGGACGCCGGACCCTGAGATGCGTCATCCCACTGCAGAGCACGCTCGCCTGACGGCATCGCAATCCCTGGGTGAGGATTGGAAGAAGTGGGGTCCGTACCTCTCCGAGCGCCAGTGGGGCACCGTACGCGAGGACTACAGCGAATACGGCACGGCGTGGGAATACTTTCCTCATGATCACGCGCGCAGCCGAGCCTACCGCTGGGGCGAAGACGGCATCGCGGGATTCTCGGACCGCCAGCAGCGGCTTTGTCTGTCGCTTGCCCTGTGGAACGGCCGAGATCCGATTCTCAAGGAGCGGATGTTCGGGCTGACCAACAGCGAGGGTAACCACGGCGAGGACGTGAAGGAGGTTTACTACTACCTCGACGCGACACCCAGCCATTCGTACTTGAAGATGCTGTACAAGTATCCGCAGGAGGCATTCCCCTACACGAAGCTCATCGAGGAAAATCGCCGCCGGGGCAAGGCCGAGCCCGAATACGAGCTGTACGACACGGGGGTGTTCAACGCGAACCGATATTTCGACGTGAGCGTGCAGTACGCGCAAGCGGCTCCGGATGACGTACTGATGCGCGTGATGGTTGTCAACCGCGGCGCGGAGACGGCCTCCATCCACCTGCTGCCCCAGCTGTGGTTCCGCAATACCTGGAGCTGGAAGCCGACGGCGCGGCGGCCGCAGCTCGCGGCGGTTGCGCCGAACCGCATCGAAGCGAGGCACAGCAGCCTCGGAACGTATTTCTTCTACGCCGACGGGGCTCCGGTGGACGCGCTGTTCTGCGACAACGAGACCAACCCGGTGCGGCACTGGAAGGACGCGCACGCAAAGGGATTCTGGAAGGATGCATTCCACGAGCGCGTCATTCAGGGAAGGGTTGATGCAGTGAATCCAGGCCGGATCGGTACCAAGTGCGCGCTATGGTACGTCTTTGATGTGCCCCCCGCGGGACTCATAACGCTTCGGTTACGCCTCTGCAATCGCGAGATGCAGCGACCCTTTGGTGAGTTTTTCGGGATTCTCTCCACACGTGAGCGCGAGTGCGATGAGTACTATGCACACCTGCAGAGGGACATCGGCAACTGCGATGCCCGCCTCGTCCAGCGCCAGGCATACGCCGGGATGATCTGGAGCAAGCAGTTCTTCCACTTCGACGTACCCGAGTGGCTTGCGGGTGATGCAGCGCAGCCGCCGCCGCCGGTGCGACGGCGTCGCGGGCGCAACTACGAATGGGAGCACCTTAACAACGCCGACATCATCTCGATGCCGGATAAGTGGGAGTACCCGTGGTACGCGGCATGGGATCTCGCCTTCCACTGCATCGCCCTAGCGCACCTGGACGCTCAGTTCGCCAAGGAGCAGCTGATACTGCTTACCCGCGAGTGGTACATGCATCCCAACGGCCAGATGCCGGCGTACGAGTGGGCGTTCGGCGACGTCAATCCGCCTGTACACGCCTGGGCGACGTGGCGTGTTTTCCAGATCGATCGCAAGCACTCCGGAAAGGCGGACCTGCCGTTCCTCGAGCGTGTTTTTCACAAATTGATGTTGAATTTCACCTGGTGGGTCAACCGCAAGGACGCCGAAGGACGCAACGTATTCCAGGGAGGGTTTCTCGGTCTGGACAATATCGGCGTGTTCGACCGGAGCAGCCAACTGCCCACCGGGGGTCACATCGATCAGGCCGATGGCACGAGCTGGATGGCGATGTACGCTTTGAATCTCATGCGCATTGCTCTCGAGCTCGCCAAACACGATCGCGTGTACGAGGACGTCGCGACCAAGTTCTTCGAGCACTTTCTGCGCATTGCGGCGGCGATGACCCGCATCGGCGGCGATGATGCAGGAATAGGACTGTGGGATGAGACAGACGAATTCTACTACGACATTCTCCATCTACCGGATGGCACGCTGGAGCCGCTCAAGGTGCGCTCCATGGTAGGGCTGATCCCGCTGTTCGCCGTCGAGACGCTCGAGCCGGAGCTGCTCGAGTGCGTGCCCGAATTCAAACGTCGCCTGGAATGGTTCCTGGCTTACCGTCCGGAGCTCGCGCGGCTCGTATCACACTGGAGCATCGCGGGTCGCGGGCAGCGACGGCTTCTCTCACTGTTGCGTGGCCACCGGATGAAGCGGCTGCTGAAACGCATGCTCGACGAGACCGAGTTTCTCTCGCCATTCGGCGTGCGGGCTCTGTCGCGCGCGCACGCGTCTCGTCCTTACGTATATCGCCACAACGGCATGGATCTCGCGGTACACTACGAGCCGGCGGAATCCAACTGCGGCGTGTTCGGCGGCAACTCCAACTGGCGGGGTCCGATCTGGATGCCGCTCAACTTCCTCATCATCGAGTCGTTGCAGAAATTCCACCATTACTACGGGGATGAATTCCGCGTCGAGTGCCCGACCGGCTCGGGGCGCTATCTCTCGCTAAACGACGTGGCAAACGAGCTCGCCGAGCGCCTGACACGCATCTTCCTGCGCAGTGCCTCGGGAGAGCGTCCGGTCTTCGGACAGCAGCCGCTCTGGCAGAGCGATCCGCACTTTCGCGATCACCTGATCTTCTACGAATGCTTTGACGGCGACACCGGCCGCGGCGTTGGAGCTGCGCATCAGACCGGTTGGACCGGATTGATCGCCAAACTCCTCATGCCGCGCTACGCTGGCGCGGTAAGCAGGCAGGATGCAGACCGCGGTTTCAAGAATTCTGGTCGCGAGGGTCGGCGGCGGCGGCGCACCGGCGGCGCGGCGCGCGAGGGCGATCCCGACCGTTAAGTCCGTGGCCCGACTGTCTCGCGTGGAGACACGGTGCGATGTCGGTCCGTCGCGTGTCACCGGCATCACTCAAGTGAACGTTTGTCAGTAAGGTTCAATAGGTGGGTAGCCCGCGTCGACTACTCTCGGCTCGAGACCAGAATTCGTGGTGGGACGCGGAGGTTCTGTGCGCGAGGGGGGCTCGAGCGAGAAACAAGAGGCGTCGGCGCTGGCAGATTTTGATACTGGGGAGGTCCTTGACGCACTGTCGTCTGGAATCGTGGTGCTAGACGAGCAACTGTGTGCGGTGTATGCAAACCCGCAGGCGGAAAGCCTGCTTACGATGCGTTTGGAACAGCTGCGCGGTCGGCCGCTTACAGACTTCCTTCGCGAGCCGCGATCGCTGGGGCAGGCCTTGCGGCAGGCGCTAGACGGGGGGGAAACGGTGTGCGATTGTGATCTTGCACTCACCTCCGAGAGGCCGCGCGTGGAGCGCCGTTGTGCACGTGTGCGCGTCTCGCTGTTACCCAAGCAAGTGACGCGAAACTATCTGCTGCTGCAGCTCGAGCGATAGGTCGATGTCGAGTGCGGATGTAGCGAAGGCGCGCCGGAACACCCGTTCGCGCTCCATCTACGGACTGGTCGGTGGATCATCGTGAATGGCGCTGCAGGCACTGTCTATCTCGTCCGTCATGGTGAGACAGCCTGGAGTCTCACAGGCCAGCACACCGGGCGTACCGATTTGCCCCTGACGTCGCATGGTGAGGAGCAGGCGCGCGCGCTCGCAGCCCGCCTTCGGGGACTGCGCTTCGATCAGGTGCTATGCAGCCCTTTGCAGCGCGCGTTGCGGACGTGTCAGCTCGCCGGGTTCGGTCGCGCCGCGCGACTCGATTCAGACCTGCTCGAGTGGGACTACGGGGAATACGAAGGTCTGAAGCTTGCCGATATACACCGTCTGCGGCCTGGCTGGGAACTATTTCGCGATGGTTGCCCGGGAGGGGAGTCGCCTGCCCTGATCACCAAGCGGGCCGATGAGGCGGTGTTGCGCCTGCGTAACCTCCAGGCCCAGGTGCTCGTCTTCTCGAGCGGGCACATCCTGCGCGTGCTTGCGGCGCGGTGGCTTGCGATCTCTGCCGAGATGGGTCGCTGCCTAGGCCTCGATCCGACCGGCGTTTGCGTATTGGGCTACGACCATGGGGGTCTGGACAGTGTTATTCGCTTGTGGAACGACACGCGTCGAGAGGGATAGCTCCATTGCGGCCGCCGGTTGGCACACGGGCTACCTCGTCTCGCCGCCAAATAAGAACGTGGCACCGGTAGGTGCGCCGCGCGGGAGCGTCGCGTCGGCCATCTGTTCGACGGGCGTCTGCAGGCCTCAGCTGCTCCCTTGATCGGGCACAGTTGCCAAGAGAGCGCCTAGCCCCTCCGCAAAGGTCAGGTGAGCAATCACGGCGTCTCGAAGCGCTTGATAGGGAAGCTGCGCGAGCATCGCCGTTTGTACCGCTGTCATCACCTCTCCGGCCTCGGAACCCAGCATCGTGAAGCCGACGATGCGGTCATCGCTCGAGCTGATTAAAACTTTCATGAAGCCGTCCGTCTCGTCGGTTGCCGCGGTTCTCAAGACCTTGCTCATGGGCAGCTTCGCGAGTCTGACGGGGCGACCTTGCCGCTGCGCCTCGTGCTCCGTCAGTCCGACGTGGGCGAGGGGCGGGTCGGTGAACAATACATATGGAATCAATCGATTGCGCCTGGTGCGATTTCCACCGAGCATGTTCGCGCTCACGATTCTGAAATCGTCGATGGACGCGTGTGTGAACTGAGGACTGCCGGCGCATTCCCCAATGGCCCATACGCCAGAGGCGCTTGTCTCTAGACGATCGGTGACCTCGACGTAATGCAGAGAATCCAATTTGATCCCTGCCTCCTCGAGTCCAATGTTGGCTGTGTTGGGAACCCGACCAACCGCGACCAGCAGGTCGCTGCCCTCGAGCCGCCGAGTGCCGGACTCCGTCCGCGTCTTCACCTCGACCGCATCTCCGGATATACCCCGGACGGAGGTGGCTGCCGTGCGCAGCAAAATCTCTATGCCTTCGGTGCGGAGGATGCGGTCCAACTCATTCCCAACGTCGGTGTCCTCCTTGCTCATGAGCCTGGGGCCAGGTTCGACGATGGTCACGCGGCTGCCAAAACGACGGTACGCCTGTGCCAGCTCAATCGCGACATACCCACCACCAAGGATGATGAGATGGGCGGGAACGTAATCGAGCTCCAGCGCCTCGATGTGTGTGAGCACCCGGGCCTCATGAATACCGGGAATCTCCGGAATTGCCGCATGTGAACCTACGTTGATCACGATGTGGTCAGCCTTAAGGATGCGAGCTCCGCCGTCATTAAGTTCAACGTGGAGCGATTTCGGGCCGACGAATCGGCCGCTGCCCATGATGAGCTCCGCACCGCTGTCGTGGTAGGCTCTCAGATGGAGGGAGATTTCGCGCTCGACCATTTCCTGCTTGCGCTCACGCACCCGGGTCATGTCGGTGGCGACATTCCCGGTCACGGAGCCGAAGCGGTTCGCCTGGCGGGCGAGGTGCGCGACCCGAGCGCTCCACAGCACGTTCTTGCTCGGCATGCAGGCGACGGCCGGACATGAGCCACCGACCCAACGGCGCTCCACGACGGCAACGCGACGACCGGCCCGAGCAAGGTGCCATGCCAAGCGTTTGCCGCCTTGCCCACTTCCAAGGATGACAGCATCGAAGCTTTCGTGGTCGGACATGGGGCGCACCGTGACAAGCTCAGTGTTGGTGTGATCCGCGATCGTCATGCGAGGAAGAAGCCCCTTCTCCCTAAAAGCCGCGTCCGGATGGGGGGAAAGGGATCCGGAGAGGCCAAATGCTCGCGGGCCAGAGAAGGGGCTTGAAGATCATGCGATCGCGCCTGTCAGGGTGCGCAGGCAGACACCACCCAGGTACGCCGCGCGGCGGTTGTCGCTAGGGTCATCCGAGTCCTCGCAAAGCCACATCTGGGAGGAGGGTTCGCTCCTCCGGCTCTCGAGGAGCGTCGGATAGGAGTGTTCTTGGGAGAGCCTTGGCAAGATTGTGCAACCCACGGGTCATATGTCCCTCCAACGCCCCCTCTTGGATGCCAACAATTGCGGCGGTTTCCCGTTGGGTTAGCCCCGAAACACGGCGGAGCCATATGACCGATCTCGTTCTTTCCGGCAGACGAGCGAAAGCGCGGCTCAGATGCTGCAGATCCTGCCGAGCCGACAGACGACGTTCCGGCGTCAGCTCATCTATCGACATCTCGGACAGCACCGTATCCGGAGCGTACTCGATGGAAACGACGCGCTCGCGTCGCAGCGTATCGATCCACAAATTGTGTGCGGTCCGGAAGAGAAACGTCCTGGGAGAGCGCGGACGTGACCTGGTCGCGACCTCGTAGACGCGCACCAGCGCTTCCTGACACAAATCGGGTACGTCGCGCGACGATCCGCACACGCGCTTGAGGTAACGCGTCAGAGCCGATCGGTGGGGCAGAATCGCGTTCACAAACCAATTTTCCAAGTCGCGGCCCATGTGGCGATCCGACTCCGGCGATTAAGAAAGCGCCGATCTGGATCGAACTCCTCCAGCTTGGGCGCCCCGTGCCATTCTCAGGACAATCTCAGCACGAGCGGTACAATAGAGCCGAGGACCGGATTGTGATTGTCGGCACGTCACGGGACTTGAATCCGTATGACTTACCGTTGTCGTTTGTGATGATCGCAGCAGCCTCATACTCACGCTGCGTTGGCGGCTAACTGCTTGCACCATGCTGCTGGGCGATCAGCTGGTCAGCGACGTCATCCAAATCGCTTCCCACGATTCGCGGCTGCGGCCCAACTTCCAGGAGATCATTGCCTGGCCGTTTGATCAACGCAGCACTCCAACCGGCAGCAACCGCGCCCAGCGTGTCCCATGTGTGACAGGCAACGAGACACAGCTGTGAAGGGGCAGCCCCGATCTGGGTCTGAGCATAGGCATAGGCCCGCGGCGATGGCTTGTGATGCTTCGCGCCATCCGCACTGAATCGACGCTCGAAGAAATCGATGAGACCGCCGTGCTCAAACTGACGCGTCTGCACCGAAAGGAGATTGTCGGTGAGCGTGAACAATCGAAAGCCTGCGCGGCGAAGCTTACGCAGGGCGCCGGGAACCTCCGGGTACGGCGGCATTGTCGAGAATTTGTCCACCAACTCCCTCTTTTCCGCCTCCCCGATGACCACGCCGCGAGCGTCCGCCAACATTTTGAGGACCGCAGAACCGATGTCCGTGAAGGGCACATAGCGGTTTGCCAGCGTCAAAGCTTCTGAGTACAGAATCAGGTTTGAAAACCAAAGGCGCATGACATTTTTTTCGTGGAAGATGCGCTCGAACGTCGGCTCCATGGTCGTGAGGTCGAGGAGTGTCTCGTTGACGTCGAAAACAATCAGCGGAAGGGGAGTCATTGCTTGAGCGTCCTTTGCCGAGATCGAGGGGGCATTCGCGCCCAGAGCGGCGCGCTCCGAGGGAACGAGCTCAGACGCGCAGGCTAGGATAGAGGCTACGAAAGCTCTCCGCTCCATCGACGTTCGGATACGGCAACTGCCAAGGTGGGAGAGCCTCCCGACAATCATGGCGATTTGGCGGGCGACTCAGCCCGCGAGAAACTGGCGAATCGCCGCTCCGATCTCCGCTGCGTGCGTCTCGAGTGCGAAGTGCCCCGTGTCGAGAAAGCGAACCACAGCGTTTGGAATATCCCTTCTGAAGGCCTCGGCGCCTGGCGGGAGAAAAAATGGATCGTTTTTGCCCCAAATAGCGAGCAGAGGAGGTTTATGAGTCCTGAAGTATTGTTGGAATCTGGGATAGAGCGCGACATTGCTTTTGTAGTCACCAAATAAATCTAGCTGCACCTCGTCGGCGCCAGGGCGAGCCAAGTAAAAGTTGTCGAGCGAATAGCCATCCGGAGACATCGTGCTCCCGTCCTTTACCCCGTGTGTGTATTGCCAAACCGTGGTCTGGGGCGCAAGAAGGTCGCGCAGCGCGCTGCGGTTCCTTTCGGATGCGTCCTCCCAATACGCGCGGATCGGATTCCAGCCGTCACTCAATCCTTCCGCGTAGGCATTCCCGTTCTGGGAAATAATGGCGGTGATTTGCTCTGGGTGCCATACGGCAAGTCGCAATCCGGTGGGGGCTCCATAGTCGAATACGTAGAGCGCAAACTTGCTAAAGCCGATCATTTCCGTGAAGCGGTCTATCGTGGTTGCAATGTTGTCAAAGGTGTACTTGAAGTGGCTGCGTGCGGGCATATCGGACTGGCCGAAGCCAAGCAGGTCTGGCGCGACGATGTGGTAGCGGTCTGATAGAAGGGGGATCAGATCCCGGAACATGTGGCTCGAGGTGGGAAATCCGTGGAGTAGAAGTAACTTCGGGCTCGTGGGCGCTCCGGCCTCACGATAGAAGATCCGCAAGCCGTCTACGACCGCCGTGCGATAACTGATGGTGCTCATACCCTGATCTCCTGTATAGGCAATCTTGGCGCACCGCATTGGCTCTTACAGCTGCAGCGCCCGCGGCCACCCCTTCGGATTCCGGTACTGGCGCGCGCGCCGAGTGCAATGGATGCGGACATTGGGAGGTGCTGGATTGTGTGGGCGCTTCAGACCTCCTATGCAGTCTAGGACGAATGGGAGGAGCGAATCCTACGCGCTGTTAAAGCTTGTACCCAACGCATTCGCGAGGACGGAAAAGGAAGGACGCGTCGATCAGGGATGCACCGCGCACGAACCGTGCCGAGGAATGTTCACCAAGTAATGTTGTACGAAAAGGCGAGTGGGGCCCGATGAGACAGCAACAATGCCGCCGCGGTAGCAATAATCCGCACGCGAACATATGTGAGGCGCGATACCGTCCGAGCACGCTCGAAACCCAATTGTCTCATCACTCATCGCGGCGGACCGTCCGCGCCAACTTTTGTCCCTCTCACCGCGCGGCACCGTTCGTCCCATGGCGTTGGAGGAGCTCGTGGTGATGTCAACGCGATTCTTTGCAGTTGTTTAGAAGACGGTTAGCATGAGGTCACAAGGGACGCCAAAGGAGTACACTGCATATGAGCACTCGCGAAAGCAATGATGACCGTGCGGCGGAGGCCGCAGAGCCGGCCGCTCCGGAGCAACCATCCCGCGCCGAGGCGGAGCAAGCGAGCACCACCGAGGAGCGACGTCCGACGGCCCACGAATCGGACCTCTTCCCACCGACTGCCGGACCGCGCTACTTCGGCACCGGCAGCTATGAGATGGGGGGGTCGCATGCGATGGGAAGTGACGCCATCGGTGACCTCAACCCGCTCGGGGGCTACGGCAGCTTCACGGACGCCGGTGGCCCCGGCTCGGCGACGCTGTACGGCGAGGAGCTGCCAGTGGTTCCTGCGGTGAGCGGGTCCGACGCGCAAGGCGATGAGCGAGAGTTGTCGCAAACTTCCACCTCTGCAGCCAACAACTCCAAGTAGTGGCATTCAGATGGGCGCGACCGATCGGGCGCTAGTCGTGCGCGGCGCTGGACACCGACTCCCCCTGTCGAGCGCAAAAGCGGTGACGTAGACGAGCGCCTCAACCTTTGGATCGTTACCCGCTTTAGTGATCACCACGCCTCGGTGCGAATGACCCACGAGGACAACGGGATCAGCCTGCGCCGCAATGGCTCGTTTGGTGACAGCAACGTCGTCGCCGAGCGATATCGTCGGATTCTGAACGACGCTGATGGCGCATCCGTTTTTCTTCAGGATGTTGTAGACGCCCTGCCAACCGGAGCCATCCACAAATCCACCGTGCGCTAGCACGACGGAAACGGCGGTCGTACCCATGATTGCTCTCCTTATTCGTTACGGCGGTCACCAATGGCTCAACACGCGCGGCCCATCGGCGAAGTCAGAGCACCTCCAATACGCTATAGACCGGCCCATCCGCGAATCGGTCGCCGATACCGACGCTGAGAATGCGATTGATCCAATCGTATTTATTCGCGCTCGTCTCAAACATGGAGCTCATCCGGAAGCAATAGCTCTTCGGGTCCGGGATACTGGCGGCGCTTTGTCTCCAACCATGTCGCCTACGCTTTCGCGCGCAAGTTGGCGGCCGGCATGTGAAGAACGTGCCCGGCAGGAAGACCGACATGGCGGACTGCCAATGGTTAGCGACCTTGCACGCTCACGGACTGCTGCGCTCTGGATTTGTGCCTGATGCAAGCATCCGGCGCCTACAGGACTACATGCGCCTGCGGCACGACAAGGTCAGCCTGGCTGCGGGCCACGTCCAGCATATGCAGAAGGCGCTCGAGCGGATGAACGTCAAGCTACACGACGTCATCAGCTCCCTGACGGGCAAGAGCGGGCTCGCAGTCATTAAGGCGATCCTCCAGGGCGAGCGCGACCCGCAGCGGTTGCTGGAATTGTGCGAGATGCGTATCCGTAAGAACAAAGCCGACGCGGTGAGGGAATCACTGCGCGGAACATGGCGCGAGGAGCATCTCTTTGCGCTGCGGCAGGCGCTTGCTGGGTGGGAGTTCTATCAGGGCCAGATCGCCGAGTGCGATCACGCCATCGAAGCTCTCTTGAAGGAGATGGCCGGACCGGGCGATCCGTCGAGGACTCCGCTTACGCAGGGCAAGCACTACCTCGCGGCGAACGCACCGCAAATCGACGGCTTGCACGGAATACTGGTGAAACTGTGCGGCGGACACGATCCGACAAGCATCCCGGCAATAGCCGATTATTCGCTATTGCAGCTGATCAGTGAGGTCGGCACCGATCTGAGCAAGTGGCCTACCGAGAAGCACTTCACCTCCTGGACCGGGCTAGCCCCCGGCAATAACCAGAGCGGCAAGCGCCGTGGACGTTCCGTGCGACGACGTAACCGGGCCGGCCAGATCTTCTGCACTCTTGCGATGAGTCTGTCCCGCAGCGTCGACAAGGGCCTTGGCGGCTTCTATCGCCGACTCAAGGCGCGGCGCGGCGGACTGATCGCCAACAAGGCCCTCGCCCGCAAGATCGCCGCGCTGTTCTGGCAGGTCATGGTCCGGGGTGTCGCTTATGCCGAGGAAGGTCTCAAGAGATACGAAGCCAGGGTCGTCGAGACAGAAACGCGTGTGCTGCGGAAACTCGCGCAGAAACATGGATTTGCCCTACAGCAGATCAGAGCATGATCCATCGGGTTCCTGGGTAGGTTGGGTTGCGACACCTACAACTTTGCCAGGAGTCATCACGATGACCACCAAGCCCACTATGGCACTTGCCGAGCTCACCGAGAAGGGCGCCGACGCCGATCTGCTG
>Ga0335074_10006309_pt1 | contig 16455 bp, 14 predicted proteins | sample Lox_Sample_23_FD_206715 | JGI IMG/M metagenome (GOLD analysis project Ga0335074, IMG submission 206715) | Soil microbial communities from Loxahatchee National Wildlife Refuge, Florida, United States - Lox_Sample_2.3 | ecosystem: Environmental > Terrestrial > Soil > Wetlands | place: USA...
CGCCGTGACGCGGCGCGTGAGGTTGCGCGTGCGGTCCCAGGCCTGCAGCGTGAGCCGCGAGCCGCGCAATTCCAGGGCAAAGTTATCGCCCGTGAGGGGGAGCAGTTCGTCGCCGGGTTCGAGCAATGCCGGCTGCTGACAATTTTTGAGGAAACCCTCAATCGCCTCGCGGACATCCTGGGCACTCCGGCCCGAATCCCGCTGAACGGATGGCATGGGCTACCTATGAATTATAACCTGCGAAGACACGGAATCGAATGAAACGCCCCCGCCTGCCACTACATACTGAGATAATAATTCCTTAAAATCTTATAATCAAAGAAGAGGTGAATCGGTGAAACAGCAGTGCCATATTTCCATGATCTATCTCTCCTGGGCCTTCTATCTGGGCGGGCTGGCGGCCTTGGCCTGGTATTCCCGCTGGCTCTTCGGAGCTGCCTGGCTGGTTATGGTCCCCGCCGCGCAATGGCTCTACATTCGCAAGTTTCCCAGCCTGTCGGCCGGCATGGGCTACGGCCCCATCACCGACCAGCCGGCAGCGGCGCTACCGCCCGCGCCGGTCAAAGTGACCCTCTATACCGCGCTGGGGTGCCCGTTCTGCCCGCTCCTCGAACAGCGCCTGGATACCCTGCGAAAGAACATGAATTTCTCTCTGGAGAAAATCGACGTCACCCTGCGGCCCGATCTTCTGGCATCCAAGGGCATCCGTTGTGTGCCGGTCGTCGAGGTGAATGGCCGGTTTCTGACCGGCTTGATCAGCACCCGCGATCTGGTCGAGGCCGTCGGCCGGCCAGTTCCGCAACCATACGCCGAGGGCAAACCCGCGAGGTAGAATCGAACTGCCCTGCCATGAATGCGGATCGCGCCAAATGGTTCCGCGCCGCCTTGAGAATCTCGGGCGAGCGTCTTGCGCCGGAGGAAATCAGCTCCCTGCTTGGCCTGGAGCCCGTTCTCTGGTGCCTCGAAAGCCCGTTGAGGCGGGTTCCCCGCTGGGCGCGGAGGCGCGGAGGAGGCAGGGGTCCGGGGAAGGCTGAAGGCACAGAGGCGGCGCAGTGCGAGGAATTGCGGGAAGTCTGGAGGTTTTCAGGCTATCTTTTTGGCTCTGTTTCGTGTCGTTCTATTCTTTGGCGGCGCTGATTGGCGCCGGGACATGGGAACCGGTTCCGTAACCCGTCCGATAACGACCGATTCTCTCCGCCCAGAGAGAACTTGCCGCTACCGGCCGCCTTCCGAAAGCTTGAATACGCATGCCAACCGGACTTTAAGGCCTCTGATCAGTTCAGGCGCCGGTACGTACTCTACCAAACGGGCTGCGCTCGGCGAGCGAGCAGCTTTGTTTACAAGCTCACGGTAACATGCGGGTGTCAGGGTTACGGATGGGTAAGTCTGTAAATAGTTGACATTATTGAGACGATTGTGGGGCGAACTTGGCGAATGGGGTCCCGGTCCTCCACGGCGGGTCCTCACGGCGGCGGCGTGTTCGTTCCTGGAACCAGAAACTGACGCCGGAGGACCTCCTTGACGCGGGAGGCACCGTCACCCAACTATGTCAGCATTAGGGCGTGACTCGGCCAAACGAAAAGCGGACAGTTCCAATGCAGGACCCTGCGGTCCGCCTGAACTAGAATACTCTCCATGAGCGATTTTCGATTCGCTGCCCGCATGCTCGCCAAGGCCCCAGGGTTCACGCTCCTGTCTATTGCGCTGCTGACCCTGGGCATCGGATCGAGTGCGGTCCTGTTTAGCGCATTGAACGCAGTACTGCTGCGTCCATTGCCCGTTGAGCACCCCGAGCAATTGGTTCGCGCCGTTCAGATGCGCCCCAAGGCTGGTACCTCCGCGTCATTCCCATATGCTTATTACCGGTCGCTCCGTAAGCATTCAACAACTTTATCGTCCGTGTTCGGCGAAGCGCAATCGGACGCTGTCCTGAGCGCGCCAGGACCTGCAGAAACGGTTCAAGTAAACTTTCCGACGCCCGATTACTTTGCGGCCCTCGGCGTTCGCGCGCAGTATGGCCGCACCCTCACTGCTGACGATGCCAACGGAAGTGCCGGGACGCCGCCGGCCGTGTTGAGCTATGGCTTCTGGCGACGCCGATTCGGTGGCGACGTGCGAGCTCTGGGGCAAACCATTGTCTTGCATGGACACGCGTTCGTAATTGTCGGGATATTGCCCCGTGAGTTCAATGGGTTCTCGGTGGACACCGCTCCGGACCTACGAGTCCCCGTTCGTGTATTTCCGCTGCTCTCTCCGCATCCATCAATGCCGTTGGACGTTGTGCAGATGGAGCTCGCAGGTCGACTCAAGCCGGGCGTTACCAGAGATCAAGCACAATTCGAGTGTCTGGCGCTTTGGAAAGCCTGGGCGCCCGAGTATTTTGCGTACTCGCCCACAGTGCTCAAATACCAACTGGGTCGTGGTGTGCTGCTTGAACCACTGGAAAACGGCGTCTCGATCCTGCGGGAGCGCTATGGCGCTGCCCTTAAAGCACTGTTCCTGTTGATTAGCATTCTGCTGGCAATGGTCTGCGCGAACTTAGCGGGCCTGCTCCTGGCGCGCGGCGCCACGCGGCAGCAGGAGATCGCTGTGCGGCTGGCTCTCGGCGCTGGCCCAATCCAGATCCTCAGGCAAATGCTTATCGAGCCGATGCTACTGACGGCAATAGGTGCACTGGGTGGCCTGCTGTTAGCCTTTTCGGTGGCTCCCCTGTTCACGCGAGTGCTTCCGCCTATTCGAGATCTTGCCACTCGCCATTTGATCCTTTCCGTCGATCTTCGGCCGGATCATCGCGTTCTGCTCTTCTCAGTAGTGCTGTCTCTGATAACCGGGGTCTTTTTCGGCTCGGCACCTGCGATTAGCGCCTCAAGAGTTGGTTTGGAAGGATTACTGCGCCGAGGGCGTGCTGGGACTCGTGCACGCGGAAGGATGGCTCTGGTAGCGGGCGAAGTCGCCCTTTGCACGCTGCTTCTCGGAGGCGCCGGCCTGTTGGTGAGGACATTTACGAAGTTGAGTCAGGTCGATCCGGGATTCGACACCGATCACGTCGCCACGTTTACCTTCGATCCTGCGCTTTCCGGTTACACGGGTCAAGGCGCACGGGTGTTGCTGAAGACTCTTTCCGAACGCATAAATGCATTACCTGGTGTAGCCGCTTCCGGGTTCGCTTCGAGGGGGGTCATGCGTGTACGGGGCTTGGGAACAACAGTCGCATTGGCTGGAGATCGGAGCGACGAGGCTGGTGTGGTGAACGCCAGTTTGAATAGCGTCTCGCCGGAATATTTCCGGGCATTGGGGATTAGCATCATCTCCGGCCGGAGCTTTACGGACGCCGACGAACTGAAGTCCAAACCCGCCAAAGCGATTGTCAATGAGGCTTTCGTGCGGCGTTTCCTCTCCGGGGGTGACCCCCTTGGCAAGCGTTTCGGCGCCGTCCTCGGCGGCGAGGTTGCCGCTCCCGATTACGAAGTCGTCGGTGTTGTGGGCAATGCCAAATATCGCTCTCTCCGGGAGATCATTCCTCCGACGTTTTATTCCCCATTTGATCCTCAGTTCAATGGCTCTTCGCTTGTGCTCTACGTCCGAACGTATGCCAAGCCTGACTTGATTATCCGCCCGGTAAGCCGAATCCTGGCTCGCTTGGATCCAGCGATGTCATTCAGGGAAGTTGAAACGCTGAGAGAAGAGGTGCGAGCCAGCATGGCAGGCGAGAGATTGACCGCGTCGTTGGCTTCTGCGTTCGGAGGTCTCGCATCGGTGCTGACGGCGGTTTGCATATATGGGCTACTCGCTTATGTGGTTACTCAGAAGCGGCGCGAAATCGGAATCCGAATTGCGCTCGGTGCACGCTCCAGCCAAATAGGCCTTTGGATTGGAGGGGAATCGCTGGCGTCTGTGGCGGTTGGAACGGCGATTGGGCTCGGGAGTCTGCTCGGTTTGGCACCGCTGATTGCGCCGCTGCTCTACGCTACTCCGCCGCGAGACTCAATATCAATGCTGGCGCCGGCGGTGCTGGTTGTACTGCTGTCAGTTGCAGTCACCGCTATCCCTTCCCTACGAGCCACCCGTGTCGATCCCTCGGTCGCGTTGCGTCAAGATTGACCGGCTCTCTATGAGCGGAGTGCCGGGGCGGCAGGGCTATACTCGAGAGCGGCGTTAGGGAGCGCGTCCGTGGCCGGTGATGACTGACTCTACAAAGTGGCTGCATCTGGCAGCCCGCCCCAGCCGCTCGAAATCCCAAATTAGCGCGTATGCGGCTTCCCCCTCCCTGATAGACTCGACCTTATGATTCGCCTCTGCGGTTGTCTGCTGGCTCTGGCGGGCGCCGCCCACGCGGCGGTACGCAGCATCGAAATCACCCGGCGCACGCCGGTGCTTAACGGCGCCTACGAACGAATCGTGGGCCGCGTCCACTTCGGCATGAAGCCGTCGCTTGCCGCCAACCGCATCGTGCGCGACCTGGACCTGGCGCAGCTCGATTCCGCCGGAGAGGCCGAATCCACCGCCGATTTCTACATCCTCCAGCCCGCCGATCCGGCCAAGGGCAACGGAACCCTGCTGTTCGAGGTGTCCAACCGCGGCGGCAGAGGCATGCTGAGCCGCTTCACTTTCGCCCACGGCGCGGACGATTTCGGTGACCAGTGGGTCATGCAGCAGGGCTTCACCCTGGTGTGGCTGGGCTGGGAATGGGATGTCCCGCGGGCGAACCCCGCCGCCTTGCACTTCACAGCCCCGCGTTTCCGCGCGGATGCCCCGGCCGATGGCTTGGTCCGCTCCGAATTCACCCCCGAAAAGAGCGGCACGGTGATGCCGCTCGGCGACCGCAACCAGGACGCGATCCCCGTGGGCAAGCCGCTGGCCCTGTACGTCCGCAGTGGCACGGAAGCCGCCGCGCGGCAGATTCCGGCGGCCGATTATGCGCTTGCCGCCAACGGCCGCTCGCTCGAAATGCCGGGCGGCTTCGAAGCCGGGATGCTCTACGAGTTCGTCTACCAGGGCAAGGACCCGGTGGTGGCCGGCGCGGGCCTGGCAGCCGTCCGCGACTTCATCTCTTTCCTGAAGTACGGCGGCGAGGCCGGCGGCTGGAGCGGCCCGCGCCCTTCCGTCAAGCTCGCTATCGGCTTCGGCATTTCCCAAAGCGGGCGCTGGCTGCGGGAGTTCCTGTTCGACGGCTTCAACGCCGATGAGAGCGGCCGCCAGGTCTTCGACGGCGTGTGGGCCGACGTGGCCGGCGCGGGCCGCGGCAGCTTCAACTTCCGCTACGCGCAGCCCTCGCGCGACGGCTGGCCCTACCTCAACGTCTTCTACCCCACCGACCTGTTTCCCTTTACCGACACCGACGAGACCGACCCGGTCACGGGCAAAACCGCCGGCTTGCTGGACCGCGCCCGAGCCGCCCGGGTTCAGCCGAAGCTTTTTCTCACCAACGATTCCTCGGAATACTGGGGCCGCGCGGCGGCGCTCGTCCATGTCACCGCCGATGGGAAACGCGACGTGCCTCTTTCGCCGGAAACGCGACTCTACTTCATGGCCGGGGTGCAGCATTCCCCGCGCTCCCTGCCGCTGGTGAAACTGGGGACCGCATACGACCTCAACGTGGTGGACCACCGGCCCATTCAGCGGGCCCTGCTGGCCGACCTGGAAGCGTGGGTGAAGGACGGTGTGGCGCCTCCGGCTTCGGTCTATCCGCGCATTGCCGAAGGCCAGTTGACGGGCTTGGCGGGCTGGCATTTTCCGGCCCTCGCGGGCGTTCGGACGCCGCTGCATCCGCGCGTGGCCCGCCGGCTCGATTTCGGCCCGGAGTTCGCATCTCGCGGGGTGATCCTGCAAGAGCCGCCCAAGGTGACGGGCGCGTTTCCGGTGCTGGTCCCGCAGGTGGATGCCGATGGAATCGACCTGGGCGGTGTGCGCCTGCCCGAGGTTTCGGTTCCGCTCGCCACCTTCACCGGATGGAACCTGCGGGCGGCCCAGCGCGGCGCGCCCGGAGAGCTTGCCGAGTTCTACGGCTCCACCTTCCCGCTGGCCAGGACCAAAGAAGCTCGCGCCCAGACGCATGACCCGCGGCTTTCGATTGCCGAGCGCTACACCGGCCGCGACGATTACCTGCGGCGCGTGAATCGCGCGGCCGATGAGCTGATTCGCCAGAGATTTCTGATGCCGCAAGACCGCGATTTGGTGGTCCAGCGGGCCGGGCGGCTGTGGGACGCGCTGGCTCAGTGACGAGGCCAAATGCGGCTAACGCCACTCGCGCCGGTGACCAGCCCTTTCCTGGATATCGGTTGACCTACCGGAAGGGAAGGCGGCTCACCCGAGGCCGGCGCGAGATTGCCGTGCCAGGCGGTTCGAATCTCGCGCGGTAATGCCCCGCGTCCACGGTTCACTATACTGCAAGTATGTCCTTCGCTGGAAAGCGTGTGCTGGCTCTCGAAAGCCGGCGCGCCGCCGAGATGGCCGAACTGATCCGCAAGCAGGGCGGCGAGCCGTTTGTGGCGCCGTCTTTGCGGGAAGCGCCCATCCAGCAGAACGAAGAGGCTTTCGCATTCGCCGAACGGCTGTTCGCGGGCGGATTCGACATGATGGTGCTGATGACCGGGGTGGGCACGCGGCAGCTCAACCGGCTGCTGGCCACGCGCTATGCCGAAACCGCCTTTGCGGAGGCGTTGCGCCGGCTCACGGTGGTGGCGCGCGGGCCCAAGCCGATCGCGGCGCTGCGTGAAATGGGGCTGGCCCCGACGCTTACCGCCCCCGAGCCCAACACTTGGCGCGAACTGCTGCAGGTGACTGAGGGGCGGCCGGAGCGGAGCATTGCGGTGCAGGAGTACGGGCGCTCCAATCCGGAATTGCTGGCGGCCCTGCGCGCCCGCGGGGCCCAGGTCACTTCGGTGCGCGTGTATCAATACGCGCTGCCGGAAGACGCCGCGCCGCTGCGGGAGGCCGCCAAGCTGCTGGCCGCGGGTCAGTTTCAGGTGGCCCTGTTCACTACCGCGCGGCAGATCGAGCATCTCATGGCGGTGGCCGAAGACGCGCCGGGGACGCTGGACGCGTTACGCCGGTTGAAGATTGCCTCCATCGGTCCCACCACTACGGAATCGCTCGAAGAGTTCGGGCTGACCCCGTGGATGGAACCCTCGCACCCCAAGATGGGCCTGCTGGTGCGGGAAGCGGCCGAGCGTGCGGATGGCTAACGGGCCGATGCGTTCGCCGCTGCCCCGGCACTCGTGCCAAACTGACGGTGGTGGCTCCGCGTAAGAAATCGTTCGCCCAGAAAGCGGCTGAATATAGTTCGCTGGCTTTAGTACTACCCGTCTCCACGTTAGCCGGGTACCTGATTGGGTATTGGCTGGACGAAAGGTTTGGCACCACCTGGCTGCGCATCGTGCTGCTGATCCTGGGCAGCGTGGGCGGATTCGTGCAGCTCATCCGGCAGATTATGCGGGATTCGCGCGATGACGACGCCTGAAGAAGTGGATTATGACCGGGCGGCCGACCGCGTGGGCCGCATCACCCTGGCCCTGGCCGTTGTGGGCACGGCCGTGGCCTTCGGGGTGAAGGGACTGCCATGGGGCGGCGGATTTTTCCTCGGTTCGCTGATCTCGGTGGTCAACTATCGCTGGTTGCGGCGGCTGGTGGACAGCCTGGGCGGAGAGCGCAAAACCCACGGCCACGGCAAGGTTTTCCTGGCGCTGCGGTACGTGCTGCTGGGTGGCGCAGCCTATGTTATAGTACGTTTTGCTTCGGTCAGCCTGCCGGCGGTACTCGCAGGGGTTTTCGTGCTCACCGCCGCCATTATGATTGAAGCCGCGATCGAAATCGTGTATGCCCGAAAGTGAACTTTGGATCACCAAGCTGTTCAACGATTATCTGGCCGGTCTCGGCAACACGCTGACCGGCCTGGTGGGCCGGCCGGCTATGGCGCGCCCGTGGGCCGATTTTATAGTGATGCAGATCGTGGTGGCCGTGTTGTTGATGGTGATATTTGCCCTGCTGCGGCCGCGGCTTTCCTCCGATCTCCCCGGCAGTTTCCAGCAATTCTTCGAGCTGATCTACGACTTCGTTAATGGCCAGGCCGAAGAGCAGGTGGGTCACGAGGGTCACAGATTCGTCCCCTTTTTCGGCACCCTTTTCATTTTCATTCTGGTGTCGAACCTGATCGGCCTGATCCCGTGTTTCGAATCTCCCACCATGAATGCGGCGGTGACCTGCGGCTGCGCGATGGCCACCTTCTTTTACTACCACCTGGTGGGCATCCAGGCCAACGGGTTCGCTTACATCAAGCATTTTGTGGGGCCGCTGTGGTGGCTGGCGTGGCTGATGTTTCCGATTGAGATTGTGAGCCACCTGGCGCGGCCGTTATCCCTTACTGTCCGTCTTTTCGCCAACATGTTCGCCGGCGAGCAGGTGACCCTGGTGTTCCTGGGGTTGACCAAGTTCGCCGTTCCCGTGGTTTTCATGGGTCTGCACGTGTTTGTGGGACTGATCCAGGCCTACATCTTCATGGTGCTGACCATGGTCTACGTGGCCAGCGCAGTGGCTCACGAGCACTAATACCGGCTTTATGCCGCCTTGCAGTGTGAGCCCGGCTGTACGGTGTCCGGGAACCACCTCCTGGGGGCGATTCATCTGAAGGAGAAAGCGAAAATGACGAAAAAGTTTTTCACGCTGCTGGCGCTGCTGTTCGTGGCCAGCGGCATACTATGCGCCCAAACGCCGAGCAACCCGACGGCTGGCGGGCATTGGGTGCCGATCAGCGCGGCGTTTGGCATGGCGTTCGCGTCCGGCCTGTGCGGCATCGCGCAGGGCAAGGCCATTGCCAGCGCCGTGGAGGGCATGGCGCGCAATCCCGGCGCGGCCAAGGCCATCCAGTTGGCAATGCTGATCGGGTTGGCGTTCATCGAATCCCTGGCACTCTACACGCTGCTGATTGTGTTCGTATTTGTGAAGTAGAAGCGTCTTCAAAAACCCGGAGCGGCGCACTTCCGCTCCGGAACCAATCTAGTACTTACAGTTGGTTTTTCCTATAGTACCCCTGGGAAGTATCCCCTCCACTGGTTCTATTGACCTAGCAGAGATACACCTTTAGCATTGGAAGCGATTAGTCAAAATGGAACAGCGCAGAACCCGTCGCTTCCAATTAGAGTTGCCACTCTCCGTCACTCGTGCGGGTGCTGCCCGAGTTGCCGTTGCCGGCAAGACCATGAACATCAGCTCGAACGGAGTTTTGTTCATCGCCGGTGCGGAGCCCGACCTGGGTGGTCCCATCGAGTATGTGATTACCTTGAGCCACGAAGGCCGGCATTCGGTCAACATTCGTTGTGTGGGCAAAGTGTTGCGATCGGAAAGGGTGCATCAGCCGGTGGATGGCGAGCACCGCTCATTCCAGATCGCCGCCACGCTGGAACGCTACGAATTCATCCGCGACCGGTAGAGAGGACGCGGAAGCGCTTGACGCGGAGACGAACGCGGAGCACTTCCCGATCATTTCTTCTCCGCGTTTGCCTCCGGGTCTCCCGTGTCGTGGTTGTCGGCATCCTGCCTTCCGCTGTAAACTAGCAAAGAAAAGGCGAAACGGCAAACCATGAACCTGTCTCTGGATTTCCCGGAGTTTTCGGGTGAGCTCGCGGTATCCCGCAAACCCTCTCTGGAAGCGGTGGTTTCGGGCTTCCGATCGCTGCATCGCGATCCCGATTCGCCCATCCGCGCGATCCATCATCAGCCGGCCGCGGAAGGCACGTTTTCAGATATTCCGGCGGCCGTGGATGGGCGGCTGCGTGCGGCTTTGGAGCGGCGCGGGATTACGCGGCTCTACTGCCACCAGGCGGAAACCTTCGAGCACGTGGCGCAGGGCCGGCACGTGGTGGTGGTCACCCCGACGGCCAGCGGCAAAACCCTCTGTTACAATCTGCCGGTCCTGAACCGGCTGCTGGCCGACCAAGGCGCCCGCGCCATGTACCTCTTTCCTACCAAGGCGCTGGCGGAGGATCAGCTCCACGAGTTCCAAAGCGCGGTGGACGAAATGGGTTCCGAAATCCGCGCCTTCACCTACGATGGCGATACGCCGCAGGATGCCCGCAAGGCCATCCGCCAGCGTGCCAACGTCGTGCTCACCAATCCCGACATGCTCCACAGCGGGATTCTGCCGCATCACACCCGCTGGGCGCGCTATTTCGAAAACCTGCGCTACATCGTCATCGACGAGCTGCACTACTACCGCGGCGTGTACGGCAGCCACCTGGCCAACCTGCTGCGGCGCCTGGAGCGGGTGTGCCGCTTCTATGGCTCGGAGCCGCAATTCGTCTGCTGTTCGGCGACCATCGCCAATCCGCGGGAGCTGGCCGAAGCGCTCACCGGACACCGCTTCGAGCTGGTGGAGCGCAATGGGGCGCCGCGCGGCGAAAAATTCTTCGTGTTCTACAATCCGCCGGTGGTCAACCGGCAGCTCGGCATCCGGCGCAGCTACATCAACGAGTCGCGGCGGATGGCGCTGGAATTCATCGAACGCGATCTGCAGACCCTGGTGTTCGCCAATAACCGCCTGGCCACCGAGGTGCTTGTGACGTACCTCAAAGACGCCTGCGAGCGGGGGCGGGTGCCGGTGGAGATGGTGCGCGGTTACCGCGGCGGGTATCTGCCGCGGGAGCGCCGCGAAATCGAGCAGCGGCTGCGGACCGGTAAAATCCGCGCGGTGGTGGCCACCAACGCGCTGGAGCTGGGGATCGACATCGGCTCGCTGGACGCCGTGGTGATGGCCGGATACCCCGGCACGATCGCTTCAAGCTGGCAGCGGGCCGGGCGCGCGGGACGCCGGCAGAGCGCCTCGGCGGCGGTGCTGGTGGCCTCCAGCGCGCCGCTGGATCAGTACATCGTCGAGCATCCCGATTATTTCTTCGGCCGCTCTCCGGAGCACGCCTTCATCAATCCCGACAACCTGGAGATCCTGATGGGCCATCTGAAGTGCGCGGCGTTCGAGCTGCCCCTCGCCGATGGCGAAACTTTCGGCGCGCACGATATCGCGGAGATCTGCCGTTTCCTGGAAGAGGCCGGGTTCCTGCACCATTCGGCGGGCGCGTGGCACTGGACCAGCGACAGCTACCCTGCCGACGCCACCAGCCTGCGTTCGGTAACCAGCGATAATTTCGTAGTGGTGGATGTCACCGGCGAGGCCGAGGTGATTGCCGAGGTTTCCTTTCCCACCGCCCTCACCACGCTGCACGAGAAGGCCATCTATCTGCACGAAGCGCGGCAATACCATGTGGAGCGGTTCGACTACGAGCAGCGCAAGGCCTACGTCAAGCGCGTGGATTGCGATTACTACACCGATGCCATCGACTACACGCAGGTGAAGGTGCTGCGGGAATTCGAAGGGGACGCGCTGGGCGGGGCGCGCCGCGCACACGGCGATGTGCGGGTGAACCGGCAGATTGTGGGCTTCAAGAAAATCAAGTTCTACACCATGGAAAACGTAGGCGCGGGCAAGCTTTCGATGCCCGAGCAGGAGATGCACACCACCTCCTTCTGGCTGCATTTTCCGGCCGCCTTCCTGGCCCGCCTGGGCGACTACACGCCGACCGAGCGGCAAAGCGGCATCATGGGGCTGGGCAACGCGTTGCGCACGGTGGCGGCGCTGCTGCTGATGTGCGACCCGCGCGACCTGGGAGTGGCGCTCAGCGAGCAGGATGGAGACAGTCTCGAAGCCTTCGAGCCGAACCTGTACTTATACGACAGCTACTCGGGCGGCGTAGGGCAGAGCGCACCGCTCTACCGCTTCGCCCCGCGCCTGCTGGAGCAGACGGCGGGATTGTTGGCCGCCTGCCGCTGCCCTGCCGGATGCCCCTCCTGCGTGGGACCCACCGGCGAAGTAGGCGAGCGCGGCAAAGAAGTGGCGGCGCGGATTTTGCGGGAGCTGACGAGTTGAGGATTGCCCTCTGAATGTCGCTCCGGCAGACCGGTTTTCGCCTGTAGCGCGTGCCTGGCGGGAGCCGCCTTCGGCAGCGGTCCTGGAGCAGACTTCCATCCATCTGACTGCCGGCCCGGAACGCCCGGGATTCTGTTTTAGAATTTAGCTACCATGACAAGAATCCGGTTGGTCTGCGCGGTCCTGTTGTCCGCGGCGATTCTGGCGACAGTACGTGTCGAGGCTCAGGAAAAACCCTGGCCGGATCCCGTCTTTCCTTTCGGCGCGGTCTATTTCCGCAAGTCGAATCCGCCCGAACAGGACTGGGAGCGCGACCACAAGACTGCGGCCCAGATGGGCGTCAACGTTTTCCGTCACTGGTTTATGTGGGGATCCATCGAGAACTCGCCGGGCAAGTATGACTGGCGAGACTACGACCGCATGGTGGAACTCGAGGCTCAGAACCACATCAAGGTAGTCATTGCCGAAATGACCGCCAACAGCGCTCCCGAATGGATGTGGGACAAATATCCCCAGGCGCGCCGCATCGCCAGCGACGGTTCCGAGTCATATCCCACCGTGAGTCCCAGCAGCGCGACCGGCAGTGCTCCTCTTTGCCTGGATAACGAAGAAGTCCGCAGCCAGGCCGAAAAGTTCCTCACCGCGCTGGTGGAGCGCTATCGCGACAGCCCTGCGGTTTTGGGCTACGACGTGTGGAACGAGGGGGCCGTGCAACAATGCTACTGCCCCGCCACCCAGGCCAAGTTCCGCGAGTGGCTGAAAGCCAAATACGGCACCATCGAGGCTCTCGGCCGGGCCTGGCACCGTTATAGCTTAAGCGACTGGGAATCGGTTCACCCTCCGCACAACACGGCCGGTTACCCCGACTCGCTGGACTGGCTGGCGTTTTGCCGGGACGACGCCATGCACCTGCTGCGATGGCGCACGGACCTCATTCGCCGGCTCGACCAAAGAAACAAGATCACCGCGCACGGGACGGGCGTCCTGACCGAGATCGAATGGCGGACGGTTGCCGATGTGGATTCGTATGGCTACACCTGGGTGGCCTCCCGCCATGCCAACGATCCGTGGATGCAGTTTCAGGTGGTGGACCTGGTGCGCGGCGCCTCGCGCGGGAAGCCTTTCTGGCACGCGGAAGCCACCGGCGGACCGCTATGGATGCAGCCGCAAGTGACCGGCCGGCCCCTGGAGGACGGCCGCAGCTCGGACGAGAAGGACGTGCGCTTATGGAGCCTGATCGACATGGCCGCAGGCGCCTCCGGTATCCTCTTCACGCGCTGGCGGCCGCTGCTCGATGGACCGCTATTTGGAGCGTTCGGTCCCATGGGAATGGATGGCTCGGTCACCCCGCGAGCGGAGATGGCCGGCAAGTTGGCCCGCTGGAGTAACGCGCATGCGGACATTTGGAAGTCGCGGCCGGTCAAAGGCGACGTGGGGATCGTTTTCGTGCAGGAATCCGAAGATTTCAACTCCGTGCAGAGCAGCAGTTCGGCTGACGGTGGCCGGGGAGCGGCAGCGGCCAGCGCAACCGCTGCGGGCGCCTACACTCAATCCGCGCAGGGCGCCTACCAGGCATTCTTCGATTCGAATATCCAGGCTGATTTCGTCAGCATCGACGACATTGGGGAATATCCGCTGATTTATCTGCCGTTTCCCGAGATGCTTAAGAAGACTACTGCCGACAAGCTCCGCGACTATGTCGCAAAGGGCGGCAAGTTAGTCAGCGAGGGCTGCCCCGGATATTTCGGGGACGGCGGAACAGCCGGCACCATCCAGCCGAACCTCGGTCTGGACCGGTTGTTCGGAGCCCGCGAGACTTACGTGCAGTTCACACCCGACCTGCTCGGTAAGTTGACGCTCACCGTGAAAGGCAAGGAGATCGGCGGGCAATACTTCCTGCAAGAGTACCAACCGGCGGGAGGTCAGGCGGTGGGACAGTATGCCAACGGCCACATTGCCGCCATCGAGAATACCTTTGGCGCTGGCAAGACTTTGTTGATCGGCACTTTTCCTGGCGGCGGCTATTTCAAAAGCCACACGCCGGCAATGCGCGAGTTTTTTGCCGGTCTGCTGGCATGGGCCGGAATCGAACAGCAGGTCCAGTCGAGCGATGCGCAGGTGAAAGCCCGGCTCCACAAGGGCGCAACCGGCACTTATCTGTGGGTGATCAATCCTACTCGCATGGCGCGGACCGTCAAGATCACACTGCCCTCCACCTTTCAGCGGGCCGTCGAACTGTGGCAGGAATCCAGCCAGGCGAACATTAGCGGGAACACGCTCACCACAACCGTTGGAGACCGGGACGCCGCGGTGATCCGGTTGGAATAGGTTGCTCAGGCCGGGATTTCCCGCGTGGGACGTTCCGCTTCGAATTCATCTGGTGCGGATTACCATCTTGCCCACTCCATCGGCATAGTGCTCGACAATCGCGAAGGCTTCCGCAATGTCGTTCAGCGGGCGCGAGTGGGTGGCGAGGGGCGCGAACCACTCGACGTGGTCCACCAGCAGGCCAAGGGCGTCTTCGGATTCGTGGTTGGAGCGCCGCACGTTGAACACCGCCAGCTCCTTGCGGCGCATCGGCGAGACCTCGAAGGGAACGAAGCTGGCCGAATGAATGCCGGTGAGCACCACGCGGCCGCCGTTGCACGCGGACTGGATCGCCAGGTTAGTGGTATGCTCCTTAGCCGCGCAGTCGATGGCGCAATCCACGCCGCGGCCGCCGGTTTCGGATTCGATCTGCCGCACCACGTCGATCTCGCCCGGATCGAGCGCCGCGTCGGCGCCCATTTCGAGCGCCAGCGCGCGCCGGTGCTTTACCGGCTCAACCACCCAGATGCGGCCGGCGCCGGCCACAATCACCGAAGCGAGCGTGAGCAGGCCGATGGGACCGGCGCCGAACAGCGCCACGGTTTCGCCCGGCTGGATGGCGGCGAACTGCATCGAATGCAAGGCCACGCCCAAAGGCTCGACCATGGTGGCGAGTTCGAAGGAAAGGTCCGGTGGAATCGCCAGCAGGTTGCTGGGGGGCAGGTCCACAAATTCGCGAAAAAAACCCGGATTGCCCGGATTGCTCAGAAATCGCAGGTTGGCGCAGAGATTATGCTTGCCGGCGCGGCAGAATTCGCAGTGATAGCAGTAGAGCGCCGGCTCCAGCGCGGCCCGGTCGCCAGGGGCCCAGCCGCTGACGCCCGCGCCGGTTTCAACCACCGTGCCGGCGGGCTCGTGTCCCAACACCATGGGATATTGGCAAGGAGTGTCGCCGATGGCGCCCTCGGAATAAGAATGCACGTCGGAGCCGCAGATGCCAACCGCGTTCACCTTCACGCGGACGTGGCCCGGAGCGAGCGGTTCCGGCGGCTTTTCCACCAGGCGGAATTGCCGTGGAGCGGTGAGTTCGGCAATTAACATGAAAACCCATTGTAAAATAGGTTGATGCTGAATTTTCGGGACTTCGAAGCGGGTCCGGACCCTTTCGGCCGCAAATTTCAGGTGCTCTTCAAATGGCTGCAGACGGCCATTTCCATCCGGCACGCCGATACTGTGGATGTGAAATTCATCCTGATGGAGAAACAGGACACCGCGCCCGCCGGGGGGGAGAGTCCCGCTGCCGCCGGCAACGCCGCGCCATTCGCGAAGACCATCGCCCTGCCCCACGCCAACCTGCTCGGCATCAGCCGCGAGAGCCACCGCCCCATGGACGACCCATGGTGCGCGCGCCTGGCCATGATGCATCTGCGGCACCTGGTGGAGACCGGCGAGGACATGGAGAAGGACTTGGTAACGGTTCCTCCCGCCGAGCTCTCCCGGTACGCTACGGAACTGGCGCGGATGGAAGGGCAGAAAAGTCAAGCGGCGTAAGGGCGTCCGTGCCGGAGGCAGTCTTTCGATTCGCGGAAATCGCGCTTGAGCGGCACGGGCGCGCGGTACTGCGGCGGCTGCCACCGATCACCGGCCGGCCGGTGCGCATCGAGCGGGAGCGGGGCCTGCGTGACTGGCGCGGGCCGGTACACGCGGGCGCATTCCTGCGGGAGCGCCGTATCGCCTTCAACTGCACTCCGAGGGAATTCCGCCGGATCTTCGTTCATGAGCTGTTTCATTTCGTTTGGTGGAAGGCCGGCAACCCGGCGCGGCGCTCCTTCGAGCGGCTGCTGGCAGCGGAATGGATGGCGGGCGCGCGGGGGGAATTGGGCTGGTCGGCCGAATGGCGCAAGGAGGGGCTGCGCGCCGCCGATATCCGCGCGCGCAACCGGCGCTGGCGGGAATACTGTGCGGAGAGTTTCTGCGACACCGCGGCATGGTTTTACGCGGGCGCAGGGCGCCACGCCGAATTTACCCTGGAAGCCCGTTTCCAGCCAGCCCGGCGCCGCTGGTTCGGCGGGTTCGTGAACGGCGGGCGATTGTCGATATAATTAGGAGAGGAGAAATCTGTGCGAGCATCGCGTTTTCCAGCCATCATCGCCGCCACGGTTGTATCGGCCGCCTGCCTGTTTACGGGTTGCTCCAACGAGACCGTGAAAGCGGCTTCGGTGAAGCCCGATAATGAA
>Ga0335074_10006310_pt1 | contig 16452 bp, 14 predicted proteins | sample Lox_Sample_23_FD_206715 | JGI IMG/M metagenome (GOLD analysis project Ga0335074, IMG submission 206715) | Soil microbial communities from Loxahatchee National Wildlife Refuge, Florida, United States - Lox_Sample_2.3 | ecosystem: Environmental > Terrestrial > Soil > Wetlands | place: USA...
TCGCTTCCGTTCCCGAGTTACAAAAGAACACCGCTTGCATGCCGGAACGCCGGACCAGCTCGCGTGCGAGCGTCGCCGACGGCTCGTGGTCGTAGAGGTTGCTGGCGTGAACCAGCGTGCGGGCTTGGCGCGCGACCGCGTCGGCGATGGAGGGATGCGCGTGCCCCAGCGCGCAGACCGCGATTCCGCCAAGCGCGTCGAGATATCGGCGCCCGCGATCGTCGATGAGCTCGCAGCCTTCGCCCGCCACCATCGTGACCGGCGCGCGGTCGTAGGTCGCCAGATACGGAACGTTCACGTGCGGTACGAAGCGTTGATGCGCACGTAGTCGCGCGAGAGATCGCAGCCCCACGCCGTCGCGCGGGCGTCGCCGACACCCAGCCGCAGCTCGATGGCCAGCTCCGAGGACTCGAGCTCGCGGTGCGCTTCGGCTTCCGAGAGACGCTCGATTCCCCCGCGCTCCACCCACGGCTTGCCGTTGAGTTCCAGCGACCAGCAGTCCGGATCCATCCCGGCTCGCGCCGCGCCCGCGGCCGCCACGATACGGCCCCAGTTCGGATCCTCGCCGTAGAGCGCCGTCTTGACCAGGTTGCTGTTGACGATCGCCCGTGCGACGGCGCGCGCCTGGGCGACGTCGCCCGCGTCGCTTACGGTCATCTCCAGCCGTTTGGTCGCGCCTTCGCCGTCGGCGACCATCGCGAGCGCGAGATCCAGGCAAACGCGCTGCAGCGCCTGCTCGAATGCGTCGGGTACGATCGCACTGCCGGCCGGCGGAGGTGCGAAGGCGTAGACCGCGTCGTTGGTCGACATGTCGCCGTCGACCGAGATCATGTTGAAACTTCCGTCGGCGGCTGCGGCCAAGCAACGCTGCAGCGCGTCGCGACCGATCGGAAAATCGGTCGCCAGAAACGCCAGCATGGTCGCCATGTTGGGCGCGATCATCCCCGAGCCTTTGGCGATGCCGCCCACGACGTACTTGCGCTCGCCGTCGTAGAACGCGTAGGCGGCGAGCTTGGGCACGCGATCCGTCGTCATGATCGCCTCCGCGGCGTCGTACGCCGACTTGCTGCCTTCCTCGAGCTGAGCGACGGCGCGTTCGAGGCCGCGCTGCACGCGGTCCATCGGCAGCGTCACGCCGATCACGCCGGTCGATGCGACCAGCACCGCTTCGGCACGCGTTCCCAGCAGCGCCGCGGCTTGACGCGCGGTCGCGGTCGCGTCGCGCAGCCCGCGCTCGCCGGTACACGCGTTGGCGCAGCCCGAGTTGCACACCAGCGCGCGAATCGTCCCGCTCTCGGTCAGGTGTTGCGACGAGACCACGATCGGCGCCGCTTTGATTTCGTTGGTCGTCACGACCGCGGCCGCGACGCGCGGCTGGTCGAAGACCACCAGCGCCAGGTCGCGCTTGCGCGGTTTGATTCCGGCGTGAACGCCGGCCAGGCGGACTCCCGGCACGGCCCCCAATCCGTTGCGCAAGGCGATCAGCGGCCAACCCGATTCAAGCAACGACGGCGCGACCATCCAACCCCGTCTCCTGCGGAAATCCAAGCATCAAGTTGAGATTCTGGACGGCCTGACCGGCGGCACCCTTGCCGAGATTGTCGATCGCGCAAATCGCTCGGACGAGCGTGCCGAGTGCGTCCACCCGCAGCTCGGCCGCGTTGGTTCCGTTCACGGCGGAGACGCTCGGCGTGCGATCGCCGTCGAGCACGCGGACGAACGGGCTGCCCGCGTAGGCGCGCAGATACGCGGCGCGAACGGCGGCCGCGTCGACCGGCGCGGCGAACACCGCGTAGCAGTCGACCAGCATCCCGCGGGCGAGCGGAACGACGTGCGGCGTGAACGCGACCGGCGCCGCGATGCCGCGGCTGCGCAAGTTGCGTTCGATCTCGGCTTGATGCCGATGTCCGCTCAGACCGTACGCTCGAACGTCGCCCGCGACTTCGGCAAACAGCGCGCCCACGCTCGGATTGCGGCCCGCGCCGCTGATTCCGCTCTTCGCATCGATCGCGACCGCCAGCGGCGTTGCGACGTCGGCCAGCGGCAGCAGCGCCAGCGCGGCGGCGGTCGGATAGCACCCCGGGTTGGCGACTAGCGGCGCGCCGGCGATCGCTTCGCCGAAAAACTCGGGCAATCCGTACGCGGCCGCCGCGTCGAAACGGTAATCGGCCGAGAGATCGACCACGCGCACGCCCCCGCTCAACAGCGGCCCGACGATCTCCGCGGCTTCGCCCTGGCCGGAGGCGGTCACGACGGCGTCGCCGGGACGCGCCCACGCCAGCACCGCGCCGGGGCCGTCAAACTTCCGGTCGAGCGTGCGCAGCAGCGGAAAGTGATCGCCGACGCCGGCACCAGCGTGACTGCGGCTTTCGAGTACGCCGAGTTCGAGATAAGGGTGCGCGCGAACGTAACGCACGGCCTCGGCGGCCGCGTACCCGGCCGCGCCCCACACGTGGACGCGCGTCATGCGCGCGCGCGCAACGCGGTCAGATGCTTGCGAACCTCGGCCGGCGCGGTCGACCCCGCGGTGCGCTTGGCGGCGATCGATTCGCGCGCCCCGAGCGGCGCGCGCACGCCGCGCAGTCCGCTATCCTGCGCGATCCGCGCGAGGTCCGCGGCACCCAGCGCGCGGCCTTCTTCTTCGGCCCGTGCGACGGCGGCGCCGACGGCAGCGTGCGCCGTACGCGCCGTCACGCCGTCGGCGATCAACGCATCGGCAACGTCGGTCGCAACCGTGAATCCCAGCTCGGCGCGCTCCGACATCCGGTCGCGGTCGAAGGAAACCGAACGCCAAGCGCGGGCAAAGGCGCTCAGCACGCCCAGCGCTTCCTCGACCACGGCGATCGCGGCGGCCTTGGTCTCCTGCAGGTCGCGATGATACGAGGTGGCTAGGCCGCACATCGTGGCGAGCGCGCCGGCGTACAAGCCCGTCAGCTTCGCCGCTCGCGCGCGCACCAGCTCGAACGGGTCGGGGTTGCGTTTCTGCGGCATCAAACTCGAGCCGGTCGACGCCGCGTCTCCGAGGCGCGCGTACCCGAATGCCGGTGCCGTCCAAAGCACGAGTTCTTCGGCGATGCGCGACGCGTCGACCGCCGCGCGCACGCCGGCGTGCGCCAGATCGAGAATCGCGTCGCGATTGCCGACCGCGTCGAGCGCGTTGCGCGAAGGCGCCCGAAAACCGAGCGCCGCCGCGGCGGCTTGACGATCCAGCGGGAGCGTCGAGCCCGACAGCGCGCCGCTGCCCAGCGGACACGATGCCGTCGCGCTTTCGGCAACGGCCGCAAAGCGCTGCGCGGCTCGCACGAACGGCTCGGCCCACGCCGCGAGCACGAACGCCAGCAACACGGGCTGCGCCGGCTGCCAGTGGGTCGCACCCGCCAGCATCGTTTCGGCCTCCAGCTCGTCGGCGGCCCGGCCGGTGAGGATCGCCGCGATATTCTCCGCCATTTCGGCGAACAGCAAACCGCGATCGTGCGCGTAGAGCAGCAGCGTCGTTGCGACTTGATCGTTGCGGCTGCGTCCGGCGTGAAGCCGCTCTCCGGCGGGGCCGGCGAGCTCCCGCACGCGCTCGTCGATGAGTCCGTGGACGTCTTCGGCGGAGCTGCTGCGCGCGAGCTGCTCGAACGCGCCGGAGGCTATCTCGTCGAGCACCAGATGCAGCGAGCGGCGCAGCAACTGCGCCTCAACCTTGCTCACGATCCCGCCCCCGACGAGCGCCTCCACGTGACCGAGCGAACACTGTACGTCGTAACGCGCCAACACCAGATCGTCGCTGAGCGACGAAGCGAACGACAACAGTTCGCGATCCGGTGCGGCGGAGAAGCGCCCGCCCCATTGCAACGCTCCCACGCGCGTTAGCCCGCCAGAACCGCCGGCGAAGCCATCGCGTGCGCGTGGGCTTCGAGCGGCAATCCGTGCAGTGCGATGAAGCCGCCGGCGGCAGCGTGATCGAAACCGTCGCCGCTGCCGTAGGTGGCCAGCCGTTCCTGATAGAGCGCGAACGGCGATGCCGAGCCGGCGACGATTGCTTGGCCTTGATGCAGCCGCAGCCGTACGCTGCCGGTCATACGGTGCGCGGCGCTGGCGTTAAAAGCGTCCAGCGCGGCGCGCAGCGGCTGAGGCCACAGCCCGTCGTAGACCAGCTCGGAGTAGCGCCGGTCGCAAAGCGCTTTGAAGCGCAGCTCGTCGCGCGTGAGTACCAAACGTTCGAGCGCGGCGTGAGCCGCGATCAGGGCGATCGCGGCAGGGCACTCGTACACTTCGCGCGATTTCAGTCCGACGACGCGGTCTTCGACCAAATCGATGCGGCCGACGCCGTGCTTTCCGGCCAGTCCGTTGAGATAGGCGATCAGCGTCGCACCGGTCAAACCGTCGCAGCGCGGGCGCCCCTCGTGGAACGCAATCGCGATCTCGTCGGCTTCCAGCGGACGCGCGTAGGGCGGCGCGGTCCAGGCGTAAGCGTCCTCGGGCGGAGCCGTCCACGGGTCCTCGAGTACGCCGGCTTCGATCGAGCGGCCCCACAGGTTGGCGTCGATGGAATACGGCTTTTCGACCGTGTGCGGAACCGGCACGCCGTGCTCGGCGGCAAACGCAATCGCTTCCGGGCGCGACATCGGCCGTTCCCTCAACGGCGCGCGGCACTCGAGTGCCGGATCGAGCGCTCGCACGGCGACCTCGATGCGCACCTGGTCGTTGCCTTTGCCCGTACACCCGTGAGCGACGGCCGTCGCACCGTATTGGCGTGCGGTTCGCACCAGCAGTGCGGCGATGAGCGGGCGCGAAAGCGCCGCCGAGAGCGGATAGACGCCTTCGTACAGCACGTTGGCGCGCAGCGCCGGCTGGACGTACTCGTCGACGAAGCTTTCGCGCGCGTCGATCGTCGCCGCGTCGTACGCGCCCAGCGCCAGCGCCTTGGCTTTGACTTGCTCGAGCGCGCGACGCGAGGCGGCGCCGGCCACGGCGTCGCTCTCGCCGAGATCGGCGGTCATCGCAATCACCTCGTGACCCTCGAGAACGAGCTTTTTCAACAGGACCGAGGTGTCGAGGCCGCCGGAGTAAGCGAGGACGATACGCGTCATGCCGCTTGGGTACCTTTCAAATCGAGAAACCGTTGTGCGATGACCGGCATTTGCTCCGGCGAGCGAACGATGACCAGCACCGTATCGTCGCCGCCGACCGTACCCAAGATTTCGGGCCACGACGCCTCGTCGATGGACGACGCGACGATCATCGCTCCGCCCGGCGGCGTACGCATGACGATCAGGTTCACGCTGCCTTCGACCGACGTCACCAACTCGGCAACCGAACGATGCAGCCGGCTGACGTAGTTGACCGCGGCACTGGGAACCACGTATTTGAATATCTCGTCGCCGCGATCCGACTTGATCGGAACTTTCGCCAAACCCAGCTCCTTGACGTCGCGCGAAACGGTGGCTTGCGTTACTTCGAAACCTTGGCGCTGCAGCAGCGCCACCAGTTCCTCTTGCGAATGGACGGGGCGCGTTGCGACCAGCGTCAGAATGGCGCGTTGTCGTCGTTCTTTCATCGCGGGAGTCCTTTGCAGTCGGTCAGCAGCGCTACCAGCAGCGCTTTCTGTGCGTGCATGCGATTTTCGGCTTGATCGAAGACGGCGCTCTGCGGACCGTCGATCACCGCGGCGTCGACCTCTTCTCCGCGATGGGCCGGCAGACAGTGCATGAAGACGGCGTGCGGCGCGGCGTACCCGAGGAGCTCGGGCGTGACCGCGTACGGGCGCAGCATCGCCTCGTTTTGCTCTCGATAGCGCTCTTCGCCCATCGACGTCCACACGTCGGTGTAGACGGCGTCGGCCCCGCGTACCGCTCGCACCGCGTCGCCGAAGGCGCGCGCTTTTCCGCCGGAAGCACGGCCGAGACGCAGTAAGTGCGCGAGAAACGCCTCGCTCGGACGGTGGGTCGACGGGGCGCCGAAATGCACGGTGCCGCCCAGCATGACGACGGCTTCGGCGAGCGACGCGGCAACGTTGTTGCGCCCGTCGCCGACGTAGGCGATTTGCAGACCTGCGACCTCGCCGAAACGCTCGTGCAGCGTCAAGACGTCGGCCAGCGCTTGGCAGGGATGCGCGTAGGCCGAAAGTCCGTTGATCACCGGCACGCCGGCCGCGGCTGCAAACCGCTCGAGCGGTTCGTGCGCGTGCGTGCGCACCACGATTGCGTCGACGTAGCGCGAAAGGACGCGGGCCGCGTCCTCAGGCGTTTCGCGCGACCCGACCATGAACTCCGAGCCGTGAGCGAACAGCGTCTCGCCGCCGAGCTGATTCACGGCGACTTCGAAGGATACGCGCGTGCGCAAGCTGGGCTTTTCGAAAAGCAGCGCGACGGTACGCGAACGCAGCAGGGCTCGCTGCTCCGTCGGCGGGCCGTTCTTGAGGGTCGAGGCCAAGCGAAGCAAAGCCGCCAGTTCGGCGCCGCTGAACGCCGCAACGCGAAGAAAGCTGCGTCCCTGCAGAGCCGGCCGGGCTCGGGGGGCTGGCGCGACGGCATACATGTTCTGTATATTTATGCATATGTCGCATAAACATGCAATAGGCGCCCCCAGCCGGCTTTTGGTCGTCAAGTACGGCGGCAGCGCGATGGCCGGGACCGGCCCCGATCCGGTGCTGACCGAGACGGCCGGCCTGTGGAAGGCCGGCAACCGCGTGGTGGTCGTGCACGGGGGCGGTCCCGACATCGACCGAAGCCTTTCCGGCCGCGGAATCCCGACCGTCCGAATCGACGGGCTGCGGGTGACCGATGCCGCAACGCTGCAGGTGACCGAAGCGGTGTTGTGCGGCACCGTCAACAAGCGCATCGTGCGCGCACTCGCTGCCTTGGGCGTCGCCGCCGCCGGGGTCAGCGGCCAAGACGGCGGAACGTTGATCGCGCAGCGCGAGCGCGCCGATTTGGGCTACGTCGGCCGCGTGACGCAGGTCGACGTGCGGTTGGTTTGCGCGCTGCTCGACGCCGGCTTCTTGCCGGTGGTCGCGCCGCTGGCCGTCGCGGCGGACGCTGCGCACGCGCTCAACGTCAATGCCGATCTCTCGGCGGCCGCGCTGGCCGCCGCACTGCGCGCCGACGCGTTCGTCGCCGTTACCGACGTCGCGCGCGTCTACCGGGATCGCCGCGACCCCGCCTCCGGGATCGCCCGCATGTCGCTGGCCGAAGCGCGCGCGTTCGCCGATGCCGAAGCCTGCCACGGAAGCATGAAGCCGAAGTTGCGCGGCTGCGTCGAAGCGGTCGGCGGCGGCGCACGCGCCGCGTACGTCTGTCGGGCGGCGCACGACGGCATCGCACGCGCGCTGGCAGGCGATGCTACCGTTATTGCCGGCTAGCCGTCAACTCCACGGCTCGTGCCGGCCGCCTCGAACCGCGACCAGCGCCGGTTTCGGAAAACCGTTGTAGTTGCTCGCCATGCTGTACGTGTAGGCACCGGTCGTGCAGACGGCCAGCAGATCGCCGCGAGCGAGGTCCTCCGGCAGCTGCACGGATGCGATGAAGTCGCTCTCGCAGGCGCGGCCGAAGACGCGCGTCTCGCGCAGCGCGCCGGCTCGAGCGTTCACCGCCACGACGCGGTGCACGGCGCCGTACAGGGCTGGGCGCGGATTGTCGGTCATGCCGCCGTCGACGACGGCGACGTTATGGCCCGGCCGCCGCTTCACCGACAGCACGCGGTAAATCGTCGTTCCGGCCTCGGCGACGATCGCGCGCCCCGGCTCGATTTCGAGCGCGGCCCGTTCCGAGCCCAGCGCCTCGAGCATCGCGCCGACTGCGGCGCCCACGTCGCAGGCACCGTCTGCGCCGTCGCCGTAGGCGACCGCGAAACCTCCGCCGGCGACGAGGACGCGGCTGGCTAAACCCAAGCGGCGAAAGCGCTCGGCCGCGGCGCCCAGCGCGGCGGCGTTGGCGGCAAACGTCTCGACGCCGGCGATTTGCGATCCCGCGTGGGCATGCAGGCCGGCAAACCGCAGCTCGGGACGGGCGCGAACGATCGACGCGGCTTCTTCTTCCTCGTCGGGCTCCAAACCGAACTTCGAATGCGCGCCGACCGTCGTCACGTGAGGATGGGTGTCGACGTCGACGCCGGTATTGATGCGAAAGAGCAGTTCCATGCGAGCGCCCGCAGGGGCGAGTTCGGCGAGCCGCCGCAGCTCGCAGAGACCGTCGACGACGATTCTGCCTACGCGGCCGCCGGCGGCGGCGAGAAGCTCCTGGTCGGTTTTGCCGGCCCCGTGAAGCGTAATCCGCTCGACCGGAAACCCCGCCGACTCCACGACCTGCAGCTCGCCCATCGAGCACACGTCGATGCCGATTCCGGCACGCGCGATCAGCCGCGCCAGCGAACGGCAGAGCAGCGCTTTGGCCGCGTACGAGACGCCGACCTCCCGCACCGCGCAGACGTTCGCCACGCTGCGAATCGTGCGCTCGATGCGATCGGCGTCGATCAGGATCATCGGCGTTCCGTAAATACGCGCGAGATCGGCGACCTCGACCGGTTCGACTGCCAGGCAGCGCATGTGGCGAAAACCTATCACACCGCGCGACGCGGTGTCAAAGACGGTCTCGCCAGGCGTGCGGTTACGTGAGGTGCGACAATTTGCCGGCGTGTGCCGAGCACAACGACGCCACGCATCGCGGTCCGCCCAAGCCGGCCGCGGTGCAGCCGCACGGCCACGCGTAGCGCAGCACGCTGGGCTCCGAGTCGACTGCGACGCTCACCGCAGGCGTTCCGAGCGCGGCTCGGAGGTCGGCGACGTCGAGGACCGGCGGGCGGCGGAGAGCATCGTACCTCATTGCGGTTACTAATGACCCGCGAAACGAAAAGTTTGCTGTGATCACGTCATCCATGGCGAACTCTAAGACCCCTGTAATCTGATGCGATCGACCACCGACGTGACGCCCGGCACGTTGCGAGCGGTCGAGAGAATGGTTTCCTTGATCTGCCGAGTGGCGACGGTGCCGCTCAAGGTAACGACGCCGTCGCGTACGGTCGGCTTTATTTGAAAGACGTTGACGCCGGCTTGCCCGGCAACTGCGGCCGCGACTTTGGCGGCGATTGCCGCATCGTCGGCTTGCCCCCGAATACCGCGCATGCGGGGATTGACCGACAGGCGATCGACGACGCTCGCGACGCCGTCGACGGACCCTGCCGCGGCGACGTAGGCGCGCCGCTCGGCTTGCGACGACGCCTCTCCCGTTAACGTGACCGTCCCGGTCTTCGCGGCCGCATGCACCGCGGTTGCCGAGTTGACGTCGACGCCGGCGAGTTTTGCCTTCACGGCGAGAGCCACGTAGGCGTCGCTCGCGCCGGCCTGGGCGGCGTTCTGTACCTTGGTTTGGGCGGACTGCGAGCATGCGGCGGTTGACGCCAACAGCAGGATCGCCAGCACTCGTTCGGCTCGGCACCTGACCGGGTGGAAACCACGTCCGAAAATCCGCATGTTCTCCGTCTGCGTATACCCAAAGGTAAGCGAGCAAGCCGACCGCCAACAATTTGGGTATGATGAGAACGACCGGCCGAGTCGTCGTTTTCTCGGAGCCCGTGAGGTCCGCGTATTGACCGAAGCAGAATTCGGGAGGTTTGGCCGTCTCGCCGAGGCGACCGAGGATTTTCGCGCGCTCGCCGACGCGATGCCGCAACTGGTCTGGACGGCGCGTTCCGACGGAACCATCGACTACTTCAACCGCCGGTGGGTTGAGTACACCGGCACCGTTTTGGAAGAAATCGGTGGGCGAGACCGTGCTCTCGGCGTCGTTCATCCCGACGATCTTCGCGAGACGTGGGCGCGATGGGAGGTCGCGGTCGCGTCGGCCGCGCCGTACGAGATGGAATACCGGCTGCGCGGCGCGGCCGACGGCAGCTACCGCTGGTTTCTCGCACGTGCGACGCCGCTCTGCGACGAGCGCGGGCAGGTCGTGCGCTGGATCGGTACCGCAACCGACATCGACGACCAGCACCGCTCTCGCGACGCCTTGCAGTTCCTCGTCGAGGCCGGTCAGCTTTTTTCGTCGTCGCTCGACGCCGGCGCCGTCTGCGAGGCGCTGGCACGCGTCACCGTCGCCGGCTTCGCCGACTGGTGCTTCGTCACGCGGCGCGAAGGCGGCCGGTTCGAAACGGTTGCGATCGCTCACCGCGATCCGTCCTTGGTGCGCTACGTCGAGAAATTTCGCGACCGCTATCCGATGCGGCCGCAAGACGCGATCGCTCGCGTCATTACCGATAACGAACCGCTGATCGTCGAACGCATCTCACCCGAGCAGATCGAGGCGGGAGCGCGCGACCAAGAGCATCTGGCGCTGTTGCGGCTTCTAAAGATGCGCTCGCTCATGTCGGTGCCGCTCACGGCACCGAGCGGCAACGTCTTCGGCGCGGTCACGATGGTCTCAGCGGAATCGGGACATCGCTTCGACCGCAGGGAGCTCGAGATCGCACGGACGGTGGCGCGGCACACCGCCATCGGCATCGAAAGCGCGCACGTGCTCGCCGAGGAGCGTTCGACCTCGCGGCGCCTGCGCTTCATGGCTCGCATCGACGAAGTGCTGTTCGCGACGACCGATTTTTCGACGGCACTAGAGCGCATCGCCCGAGCCGTCGCCGAGGAAATCTGCGACGCCTGCGTGGTCGGCCGCATCGAAGGCGAAACGTTGCGCACCGTCGTCGCCGCCCACCGCGATCCGGCGGCCGACGCGATCGTGGCCGGTTTGCGCGACAAACGTACGCTGCGACCCGATGCCGAGCGGGACCTCATCGGCCAGATGCGCGAGCACCGGACCTACGTGCGCACCGGCAGCGTCGAGTCGCTCAACGCGCTGGCGTGGCCGTTCCTGTGGCCGCAGCTCGAGCCGCTGGCGGGACATGCGGCGATCATCGTTCCGCTGCATTCCGGCCGGCAGACCTACGGCGCGCTGGCCGCGTACTACACCAAGCGCACGTTCGACCGCGCGACCGACGGTCCGCTGCTCGAGGAGATCGCCGCGCGCGTTTCGGTCGCGGTCGAACGGGTCGAGACGATGGAGCGCGAGCGGCGCATCGCTTCCACGCTGCAGCGCGCGTCCTTGCCGACCATCATTCCGCGACCGGCCGGTTTGCTGTTCGACGCCGTTTACGCGCCTGCAGGTGAGGAAGCCTTAGTCGGCGGCGACTGGTACGACGCCATCGAGCTCGACGACGGTTCGGTAGTCGTGAGCGTCGGCGACGTCACCGGCCGCGGCATCGAAGCGGCCGCGATCATGAGCAAGGTACGCCATGCGATGGGGATCGTGCCGCGCCACGAGTCGGATCCCCGAAAGATCTTGGATTCCGCCGAGTGGTTCTTGCGCAAACGTTATCCCGACGCGATCGTCACCGCCTTCGTGGGAATCCTGAGCCCGGATCGTCGCACGTTTCGGTACGCGAACGCCGGGCATCCGCTGCGGCGCGGCGACGAGCTGACCGCGCTGCACGCCGGCGGATTGCCGCTCGGGATTCGCCACCTTTCGAATACCGCCGCCACGGCCAGCGTCGATTTGCGCGAAGGCGATCTGCTGCTGCTCTATACGGACGGCTTGGTGGAGTGGGATCGCGACTGGGTGCGCGGCCAAGAATATCTGGAGCGCATTCTGCGCAGCGACGCGATCGTCACGACGACGGCGCCGGCGGCTCTGGTGAAGCGCGCGTGCTTGCCGAGCGAACCGCACGACGACGTCGCGATTCTCTCGGTGGCCCTGCGCGCCGAACCGGACTGGTCGTTCGGAACCGACGACGCGCGCGCGGCGGCCGACGCGCGTGCGAACTTCGTGGCCTTTCTGCGCGGCGAGACGGGCGATTCTGACCTCGTCGATCGCGCCGAGCTCGTCTTCGGCGAACTGCTCGGCAACGTCGTTCGGCACGCGCAGGGCCCCGTCGAGATCGTCGTCTATCTGCGTCCCGAGGGACCCGAGCTGCACGTCATCGATACCGGAGACCCGTTCCGCGCCGAACGCGGTCTCCCCAGCGACGTCTTCAGCGACTTCGGGCGCGGACTTTACATCGTGCGCCAGCTGGCCCGCGACGTCTTCATCGAACACATCCCCAACTGCGGGAATCACGTGACGGTGACGTTGTAACTACTTCTCGAGCACCTGCAGATCGTTGTCGTTGTCGTCGTTGAAGTACAGTTTCGTATCGTCGAGCGACGCACCCGTCGCCGCGATTCCGAAAAGCGCTCCGCCCGCGCCCTTGTCGACGTTGAGGACGTCGAGAAGCTTGCCCTTCGACGAGATTTCCACGAGCAGGTTCTTACCGCTCGGGTCGCTCGTGTTCCCGATTACCAGGTTTCCGTTGAACAGCAGCGCCGCGCTGATCGGTCCGTCGAGGGGAGCGCCCGAGAAAACCGAACGCGCCTGCGATGCAGCCGGCCCGCTGAACGTCGTGCCGTCGCCGTCCACCCTGATGCCGCCGGCCGGAATCGTCGAAACGCTCGCAAAAGCGGTCACCGTATCGTTCTCTCCGTCGACGACGTAGAGCGTATCGCTCTTGGGATCGTAGGTGAGGCCGACGGTCCGAAGATGCTTCCGGGCATGCCGTGATTTACCGCAAAACCGGTGGCGATGACGTCGGTAGCCGGCTGCGGGGCCACCACCGTGAAGCCCGTGCCTTGCACGTTGCCCTTGGCATTGAAGTTGCAGACGACCAGATCGCCCCGCGTCATCTTGCCGGCGGTCGAAGGAGCGACGGTCAGGCCGTACGGATTGAGCTGTCCGAATTTCGGATCGACCGTCGACCCGATCTCGACGTGCTTCTTCAACGTCTCGAGCACCGAGACGGACGCGTCGGACGGATCTGCAACGCCCATCGTTTGGCCGGGAACGGCGGCGCGGGCGGTTGGCGCGTAGTTCGCGCCGGCCGAACAGGCGGCGACCGCGGCTGAAGCCGCGAACGCGACCGCGGCCGCTCGAACGTAGTTTACGAAATCAGACATGCGATGAACACCTCCGGTGCGACGGCGTAGCTGGCGCTACCGTAGGCCGAAGGTATGAAGGAATTCTCAGGCACCGGGAGCAGGTGGTATCCGTGGCGTTTCGCCTCTCGGTGTTTGCGGTAATGGTTGCGTCGCTCGTTTGCGTTGCGGCCGGCTGCGTCGCCCCGCCTTCGCTTCCGGCCGCGCCGTCCGATGTGCCTGCGGACATCTCGCCGGCCGGCGGCAACGCGACGTACGCGTACGCCGGCAGCTCCTCGCAGCTTGACGTCTATACGTATCCCTCCCCCAGCCCGATGCCGTCGACGGACGTGGTGACGGCGATCCGCCGAACCGTAAAGGTCTTCGCGACGACCGATCCGTTCGGCGGCGGCGCCGCAACCGACCAGCAGAGCCGCGAGACCGACGCGTCGCCGTACCAAACGCAGACGATTGCGGCGAACGCTTACTACCAGACCGTAACTGCGGGCAAGACGTCGGTCTTCGAGCTCTACGGATCCACGGCCGTCGACGACGCGAACGATGCGGCCGAAATCGCCTACGTCCGGCCGCAGACGATCGAAAAGCTTCCGCTCGTCGCCGGCACGCGGTGGACCAACGATCCGGCGCAGACGTCGACGCTGCACGCCGCCGACGGAAACTCCTACGTGCGCCGCTACCGTTCCGACGGCTCGTACGTCGAAAACGACGTCCTTTACGATGTCGACGGAAGCGGCAACTACCCCGAGGTCACGATCGCGTACTCGGACGACGCCAAGACCGGCCGCGCGACGTTCGCGGTCGACTACCGGTTGCGCGGCAAGAGCAAAAAGTACTCCGAGCGCCTCGACGACGTCTACTACGGTTCGCCCGGACGGCGAATCGCGGTCAGCTTCTATCAGCGATACGTGCCGTTGGCAACGCCCTCGCCGGCACCGAGTGCCTCGCCCGTCGTGGTAGGCGACGCGCCGAACTGGATCGGTGCGTCACCGTTCTACCGCGAAAGCGATACCGTCGGTCGCGCGGGAACGCTGCCGAAAAGCTGTCGCGGCGCGGCGGCCAGCGCGGTGCCGGTCGAGCGCGACGTCTCCCAGCTGGACGCCGCGCTGGGCACGCTCGAAAATAGCACGATCGACGCCTACGTGGTTCCCGGCAAGGGGACCGTCTGCGTGGTCACCGCCGCCGTGACGAAGACCTTTTACGATTACAATCAAGATTGGTGGAATTATCCGACGTGGAATCCTCCGTATCTCTGGTACCTGCTGGCGTTCGCCACGTCCGCGAAGGTGCCGTTGGAAACCTCGACCTTCCACGAAACGCTCGTGCGCGACAAGGGCGCCGGCAACGGCGCGCTCGACGTCTCGCAGGCCGTCACGGCGCTCGAAACGTGGCGGGCCCTCCAGCGTGCCCACCGGATCGAACGGCTGATTTCGCACGCCCTCCTCGAAGGCGGAGTTCGGCCGCGATGATGCCGCGCGGATCCCGGGCGCTCTCGGCGGCGCTCGCTTCGCTCGCGCTTGCCGCCTGCAGCGCGCCCAACGACCGTTTGCAAACGGCGATTCCCGCGGTCGTGCCGGCAGCGTCCGGCGGATACGCGATGACGCACGGCAGCGGTGCGGTGCGCGTGGACTGGGGACGAGAGTTGCGCGATCGCGCGCAATTCGTCGGCCCAGCGCGACTCCCGTGGACGATCGTGCACGTTCTGGTTCGCCAACGCGACGCCGCCGGTCTGCGGCGTTACGCGCTCGAAGCCAACACGCCCGGGACGCCCGAGTACCGCCACTTTCTCACGCCGGCCGAGATCGGCCGGCGCTTCGGCGCCGATCCGCGCGATTATCGCGAAGCCGCGAAGTATTTCGTCGAGAACGGGTTGGTGGTCGGCGGCTGGCCGCAGCGCGAACTGCTTACCGTCAGCGGACCGCTCGCGCATCTGGAAAACGCGTTCGGCACGACCTTCGGCACGTACCGATTGGGCGACGAAACGTTCCTCGCACCGACCGGCACGCCGCACTTCCGCCGTCCGATTGCGGTGGTTGCGGCCGATTTAGCGCACCTTCCGCCCCACGTGCCGCGCCGCTCGCTCGACATCGTCAACGGCGACGTCCTCGGCTACAGCCCGCAGCAGCTCGGACGCGGCTTCGATTATACCGGCGCGTGGTCGAAGGGATTTACCGGCGCCGGCATCACGATCGGCGTGATTGCGACCGAAGGCATGGATCCCGCCGACATGCAGTTCTTGGCGACGATGTACGGCGCGCCCCACGCCACGCTGACGCAGGTCGACGCTTCGCCGCAGCCTCCGACCAGCGAGAACGGTCACACCGGATCCGGCGCGACCGATCCGTATCCGGCCGGCCTGGCACCGGCTCCGCCGATCACGGCGCCCTGCAAGCAAAGCCCGTATCCCGACTATCAAACGTGCAATCCGGAAGACGGCGGCGAAGCACAGATCGACTCGCAACTCCCCTCGGTGCTCGCGCCGGGCGCGACGGTACTCTTTTATCTCGCGTACAACCCGTCGGAGTGCTACGATCCGAAAACCGGCACGTTCTTCACGCCGGTCAAGAACAATCCGATAACCTGCGCGAAAGGCCAACACGTCTATCAGCAGCTCGGAAGTCCGCTGCTCTGGGACGACGAGCTGCAGCAAGCGATCGCCGACGATCGCGCCGATGCCATCTCCGAAAGCATCGGCGTGGGCGAATGGCAAGAACCGAATTACTATCTCAACAAACAAGGCACCGGCGTCGGACAAATCGAGTACGCGTCGCTGGCCGCCGAGGGGATCGCCGTCTTCGATGCGTCCGGCGACACCGGCCCTTGGGAGTGCTGGGGTTACGGCAACTTCACGCCCGATCGCAAGTGCCAAAACTATCCCGCCAGCGACGTCGACGTCACCGCCGTCGGCGGCTTGAACGTCCCGCTCGGCGCAACCGGTCAGCTCGTCGGCGAGTTGACCGCCTGGGGTTTCGAAACGCTGCAAGGCGGCAACGGCACGTTCGACAACAATACCGGATCGGGCGGCGGGTATTCGGATTTCTTCGCGATACCGCCGTGGCAAAAAGGCATCGTCCCGTTCGGAGCGAGCGCGTCGCCGAGCATGCGAATGCTGCCCGACGTTTCGCTGCAAGCCGACGGCGACACCGGACCTACGATCGTTCTGAACTCGGCTTTCGCGGGCGATCTCGACGTCGGAGCCGCCGAAGGCACCTCGGCGGCTGCGCCCGAGATGACCGCGATGTGGGCGCTCGTGCTGCAAGCCTGTAAGGCGACGCCCGCCTGCGCCACCGCGACCGGACCGTACGCCTACCGGCTCGGCAACGCGGCTCCGATCCTCTACGGCATCTTTGCCGAGCACGCGCCCGGCGTGTTCTCCGACGTCTCCTACGGCAACACCAACGCTCTGCCGCCGCACGTCTCCTCCGGTACCACCTATCTGACGGGCTACACCGCCGGGCCCGGTTACGATCTCGTCACCGGCATCGGGGCGCCCTACGCCGGCCACCTCATTCACGCGATAACCG
>Ga0335074_10006311_pt1 | contig 16451 bp, 17 predicted proteins | sample Lox_Sample_23_FD_206715 | JGI IMG/M metagenome (GOLD analysis project Ga0335074, IMG submission 206715) | Soil microbial communities from Loxahatchee National Wildlife Refuge, Florida, United States - Lox_Sample_2.3 | ecosystem: Environmental > Terrestrial > Soil > Wetlands | place: USA...
TCGGCAAAGAAGTGGGGGCAGACAAATCCTCCCCAGTCATCCTCACCGGTCTCCGGGTCTCTCACCGACCGCCCGAGAAATCCTTCACTGCCCTCGGCACGCGCATAGACATCCGGAATGCGATCGATAAAGCCTTTGATGCGTGGATGCTCGAACGCTTCGTGCAAAACGCCGATTGTTGTCAAAGCCAGGCGCGCCATCTTGTGTCTCCAGATACCGAACCTATTGGCCGCGTACAATGCAATTTCTGAACTCCGCTCGAGTGCCCTCGCTCATGATTGTCATATCAATCGGTTCCCAATGAGCTGCATCGCAATTCGATTGTCCTGGATTTCGTACTGAGGACGCAACCGGCCACAACCTGCCATTGACCACCCCAAGCCAGCCGCCTCCATTGCGGCCATTCGCGGCAGCGTCACCTCCTTAGGCTGCCATGGTGCGTGGGTGCTTCCGCGGGATGAGCAAGTCCGCGGAGATGTGAAAGCGCTCCCGGAGCTTGCGGATCATCGACATGCTGAGCTCGCGCCTGCCGTTCAAAACCTCGCTCACGCGGCTCGCCGTGCCGAGAAGAGGCACGAGATCAGCCCGCGTGAGGCCGTGCTGATCCATTAGATAGGCCAGAAGTTCCGGCAGACTCGGCGCCCGTCGGGGCCACCGTGTGCGCTCGTACGCCTCGATCAGGCGAGCCTGTGCGGTCATCCTCGCCTGGTCCGCAGCATCGCTCGACCGCATCAGCTTCTCGACAAGCGCCTTGGCCTCTGCATGGTCCAACTCATTCTCAATGACGATCAGCGTCGTTTTCATCACACGGTCTCCGCGTCAACCTTGTCATACTCCTCATGCGATCCGAAGAATCGGATCATGACCACCCCGCCTTGATACTGCACCAGCGTGATCAGTCGATAGTCGTTCGCCTTAATGTTGAACACTACGCGGCCGCTCTTGAGGATGCTTGCCCTGGGGTGAGCCGTTTTCAGATCCTCCGGCGTCTTCCACTCTGCCTTCTCGACGATCGTCCTCCACGCGTCGTACTGCAGAGCGCGAGGAGCTCGGGTGCGGTGATCTCGCCAATCGGACGTCGGCCGATGTAAGGAATGATCAGATCGTTGAAGGTCCACTCTGCCTTCACGTAGGTTGCGGGCGCAAAGCGCTTGCGCTGCATTTCGAGCCACTCGAGCGCGATCGCGCCGAACGTATCCCCGCGCGCGAGCTTCTCGGTCTTGCGCTTGATTGCGAGGTCCACGTGATCGGCGAGGAGCCGCCGCGCCTCAGCGCGCTTGTCGCGCGCTCGCTTGAGCGACACCTCCGGGTAACGCCCGACGCTCAAAAGCTTCTCGACGCCGGCGTAGCGGTACTTGAAGCGCCACAGGTGGCCGCCGGAGTTTCCACCTTGAGGTACAGCCCCAACGAGTCGAAGAGCTTGTAGGCCTTCTCTGGCGGGCGGGCGGCGCGCACGCGCGCCTCGGTCAGAAATGCCATGGCGCTGGGATATGCGGGTATGTTGGGGTATGGGGGTACGTACCCCCACTTTCGGAGTTGAACCGGAGCACGATGGGGTATGTGCCGAAGTTAAACTGGACATACCCCAACTTTATACCCCCATCTCGGGCTTTGCCGGCGCCGACAGCCGTCGACGTGCAAGACGTCGATAGACGGTTTTATGCTGGTTTTTCCGTGATTTTCGTGACGTCGAAGGACATCGAAGGACGAGGCGAGACAGGTGGGGTGGCGCCCCCGGCCGGAGTTGAACCGACGACCTACCGCTTAGGAGGCGGTTGCTCTATCCACTGAGCTACGGGGGCGCCGCGGGTGCACAGTCTAACCTCGCCCGGGGATTCGCGCAGGCCGGCATCCCGCCAGAATCCCGGCGCTCATCGCTCGAGTGGCTCACGGCTCGAACCCCTGGTCGCCATTGAGGCACACGCGCCCGGTCAGCGCCTCGAGACCGATCCTCCCGGCGCGTGCGTGTTTCAGAGTGAAGAATGCCCCGGCCGGCTCGCAATGGAGGTAATAGTCGCCCTGTAACACACCGCACCGTGCACAGTGGTTCGCGACGTACCGCTTTCGCTCCGACCTGCTGTACCCGAATCGAAAGGATGGCCAGCGCTCGAGCTGCTGTCGTAAGGAATCATCGACGGCCGTGATATTCGAGACGGTGAAGTCAACGTACGCCTCGCCGTCGACAAGACCGGTTTCGCAATAGACGCAAATGACCTCGATGCGTGCGCGACATCTCCAACAGTGCGTCTGGGCCGAAGCCACATAAGCTCGCTCGGAGACGATGGAATAGTCCTGTTCCCCTCCGTCCGCCTCCCGGTCCCCGTCCATCCAGCGGCGGAACGGTACGGGGTCCTGTCCGCGCTCGATGTACCAGCACTTGCGCTCGCCGTCCCACCGAGCTCCCAGGTTCTTCACCTGAGCCTTCTCTTCAAAGGGCACGTAGAGATAGATCTTGTCGGGCATCGTTGTGCTCTCGATCGGGGATCTCGGTTTCGCTATAGGCTGAAATCGTAGTCGCGCCCATCCTCGCGCGTCTTCGTGTGGTCCTGCTCGAGCGCGCGATCGGACTCCAAGGTCGAGCCGTGCGACTGCGCGGCCTCCCGGTAGCGGAGCCACGCGCGAGCGGCCGCCTGCGCCCGTTCGTCCGGCGAAAGGACTGGCACGCCGCCGCGCTCCCTGCCCTGCCGCGCCCGCAGCTCGCGGGTCGCCCCTTCCGAACCCTCATTCTGCCAAACCGTCTCGCGCGCGGGTTCGGCTGCTCGAGCCGGTATCTGGGTCGGTTCGCGACCCCGGAATCTGGAGCGCAGTGCGCCCCAGATCTCCCGAGTCTGATTCCACAGCTGTCCGAGCCGGTTTGTGCCGGTGCGGGCCAACGTGAGCCGCGTGTGCGCGGCCTCGGCGCCCACAGACGGTCCCCTCGTTGCAGGCGTCGACGGATCGCGTCCGGCGCGCTCGAGCATCATCCGTTGCTGCGCTCGGATACGCTCACCGATGAAGCTCCGCCCGCCGCGCCGCTCGATGCGAAATGCCGCCATGGGCAGCCGTGGGCGTGACCGCTGTTGGGCCCGCACAGCCTCTGGACTCCAGTAGCTGACGCGCGCCGCGACATGGGCTTTCTCGAGCGCCTCGTTGGCGAGCGTGGCCCACCGCTCGCGAATCGCGCTTGTCTCCTCCCGCCATCGCGGCAACCCGCGACGGTGTCGTTCGGTCCCCGAGAGCTCGAGCGTGGTCTTCGGGCCGAGCCCATCGGCCGTGATCTCCCTCGTGGTCGCGAGCAGATGCGCGTGAAAATTACGCGCATCTCCACGGGGCGCATGGATCGCGAGGTCCACGGCGTTGCGATACCGATCGGCGATCTCCTGAGCGAAGCGCCGTGTGAGCGCCGTACGCTGCTCGTGCGAGAGCTCATGTGGCAGGCCGATGACGAACTCGCGCGCGACGCGCGCATTCTTGCGCAATTCGGCGCGCTCGGCCGCATTCCAGAGCGCGGCTCGATTACCCGCCCAGTCCATCCCGCGCCCGGCACGGGCTAGCTGCGCCGGGAGCACGATTTCCTTGTGCAGCACGTCGCGGCGACGGTGGTGATCGTAGACTGCGCCGGTGCGCTCATCCCGGATGCGCTCGCCCGCGCGATAAGCCGCGCCGCTCGTCGCGCGGCTGCCGCGCTTGCCGCTGCTGCGGCTGAACGTCTTCATACCGAGGTAGTAGATCGCCACGGCGCATCCGGAACGAGGCGCACCAGTACCCAGTGAGGTGAGGACGCCGTCTTGAGATACCCGGTCAAGTCGGGGAGCTGCTCCAGTTGCGACGGCATCACCGCGACTTCCGTCGCGTGCTGCTCGCTCACGTGCGTCGAGCCGCGCAGTCCGCGTGTGGAAAGAAGCCCGCCGCGATCGCGGGCGCGCGAGGTTTGGCGGCGAATCACTTCGCGCTCACCGATCAGCCGGGACGCAAATAGCGAGGTGCCGCCGTGCTCGCTGCCGGAGCAGCGCAGAATGAGTGTGTTGCCGCAGTTCTCGACGAGCGTCTGTGCGGCACCGGTCCCGTAAGTGTCCGAGACTTGCGCGATCGACTGAAATCCGAGGACGCAGCGTCCACCAAATTTGCGCAGCCGCGCCAGCGCATCCTTCAGGCCGTCGATGGCGCCGAGCGAGTCGAGCTCGTCCACGACGTACCAGAGACGTTGCCCCTCGTTCTCGGGCCGACTCATTCCCTGGAAGATGGCGAGCCGCATCCACGCGGCGATGATCGATCGCAGAGCGGAGATCTGACTCGCACGATAGGGTATGAACAGCACGCCGCGGCCGCTCGTCACCCACGCGCGCACCGAAAACATGGTGGCGCGCTGCCACTGGATGTGCTCGAGCGCACCGATCGCGGAGACGGCGACCGAGCGGATGGACGAGAACATTCGGGCGTTGTCGGGGTCGAGGAACGGTTGAGCGGCAGATCCAACCACGACCCGACGCACGTCCTCGACGCCCGCCACGGCAAGCAGCCGCCACAGCTCGGTGAGATCCCGGGCACCCGATTCCTTGCACCCCCGGAGAACCGCCGACAAGAACGTACGCGCATATCCGCGCCACTCCTTGGCGGAGGCGTCGTCGCTGTCGGGGATCAGGCTTCGAGCAAGCTCTTCGTAATCGAACGGGCTGCGAGCTTCGGCGAACGGATCCCACTTGACCGAATGGGGCTCGAAGGGATTGAGAATGACGTCGCCGCGGTATCGATCGTAGAAGCGCTTGAGGTAAGCGCCCTCCGGATCGGTGATCACGGCCCGGTCCCCGCGCGCAAGCGCGCCCCGCAGGATTTCGCGAATCGCCGTTGACTTGCCCGTCCCCGTCGTGCCGACCAGCTTGAAGTGCCGCGTCTCGTCATCCACTCGCAGCGGAGCTCCGCCCAGCCGCACCCGTGCGCAATCCCCCGGGCGGCGTCGCCCTCGGCGGACGCGTCTCCCGAACCGCGGAATCACGACGACGGCGCCGCGTCGATGTGATTCCCGTGCGCCGGCACGACCAAGACATGCCCTCGCGAGGGTCATGGCGCCCACGATGACGGATGCGACCGCAACCCACGCCGGATTCGCTCCCGAGAGCAGCGTTGAGGGGAGCAACTCAGTATCCCTTCACCACGAGGTAATCGGCCTGCGCACCGAAGGGTGGCGCGGCGCGCTCGATGCGTACGCACAGCCGATTGGTTGGACCGCAGCGTCGCAGATCGATGTGCCCGCCGCTGCGCTCGAGGAGCGCGATGTTCGCTGCGAGCCGGTCGCGCTCTGCGCGCATGCCCGCGAGCTCGGCGCGGGAGGGCAGTACGGTCCATGCGATGGCGATCGGAATCGTCGAGCACGCCAGCAGAACCCCGAGGGTCCACAGCCCGACACGCGCGCTCGCCGTGCGTCGCACGGCTTCGAGCGCCTCCGTCGCCCCGCGGCTCGCGCTGCCGAGTGCCTGAAACTCCTCCACCAGGGCACTACGTATCTCCTGACGCACGATCTGATCGAGACCCTGCGCCAACGCCGCGAGCCGCTCGATCGCGACTTGCGCTTGCTGCTGTTGCCGCTGCGCGGCTTGCGCCAGAAGAGCGATCTGCGTCGTCCCGTCGTCCATCGACGCTGCATCCCCCGTGCTGCGGCGACTATCGCAGAGAAAGGGCGATCCGTCCGCTCGCATAAGCGACGAATGTGCTCAGAAATTCATCTTCGACGCGCTCAGCCCGTCCTGCTGCGGCGCTTTCGCTCCGGCTCGTACCAGATCTCTTTGACGAACCGCTCGTGCCGGTCGACACCGAACTGAATCACGATGTCGATGAGCATGTAGAGCAGGCTCTTGATGTCGCGGCGTGCGAGCTCCGCACCGGCGCGGCTCTGCTTCACGAGCAGTACGAGCTGCTCGAACGCGAGCTCCGCCGATGCGGCATGAACGCTCGTGATCGATCCGGGGTGACCCGAATTGACGTTGCGCAGGTAGTCGAATGCCTCCTCGGAGCGCAGCTCGGCGAGCAGCACGCGGTCCGGCTTCATACGCAGGCAGCACTCGAGCAGCTGCTTCGGAGTGACGCGCGCAAGCCCGTGGTCGTCCTTGCTGTAGAAGAGTCGAACATGATTCGGATGTCGATCGAGCACGAGCTCTCGGGCATCCTCGATCGTGATCAGCCGCTCGTCCGCGGGGATCTCCTGGATCAGCGCCTTGGTCCAGGTCGTCTTGCCGGAACCCGTGGGACCGGAGACGAGGATGTTCTTGCGGCTCCGGACAGCGAGTCGCATGAAGCGTTCGTAGTCGCCCGCCTCGAGCAGCCGGAGCAGACCTGTCTCGACATCGTCGAGCGTGTGGGTCGCGCGGCGCGTCGTGCGGAAGATGCCGCGCAGCGTGAGATCCTCCAGCGACCAGAGCTCGGCCGAGGGGCGCCGCAGGGCGATGGCGACCGTCCGCGCCGTCGTCGCCGGCGGTATCACGATCTGGATGCGCTCGCCGCTCGGCAGCGATGCGGAGAGGAGCGGCGCCTGCTCGTCGATCCGCTGGCTCGTGAAGTTGGCGACGAGCTTCGAGAGCCTGAGACACCAGTCGAAGTCCGCAAACTCGAGCGAGGTCCGCTCCCAGCCGGTACGGGTCTCTATGAAGGCTTCACCCGGGCGATTGATGCACAGTTCCGTCACCTCGCGGCCGGCGAGGAGGGGTCGTAGAGGACGCAGGGTCAAGTCGAGCGCGGATGTGTCTCCGGGCCGGCGGCTACCGGCCGGAGAGCTCGGTGCGTAGCTCATAGACGGAGCGAAAGTCGAGATCCCGCGCGACGAGCACCTGAATTCGGTCGCCCTGGCTTTTCACAACGGTCGGCGGGATGCGCAGCGTATCCTTCAAGACATCGGCCATCACGTCCTGCGATGCCGTCGGGTTGTAGATGATCGTGCTGCTCGTGGACTGAACGGCCGCTTGCCCGCCGGCGTCGATGATCGAGATGAGGATGGCCGCGCCGAAACGCTCCCAGAAGTGCCGATCGACCTCTCCCGAGACACCCGAGCGGCCGAGCTCGTCGGTGCCCGGTGAGGCGAGCGGTATCACGACGCCCGTCGGAGTCCGCGCTTCCGTCCAGAGCACGAAGACCCGGGCGCTCCCTTGCTGCACCTCACCGCGCGTCTCACCGACCAGCTTCGACCCTCGCTCGAGGAGAACCACTGTCCCATCTGCGCTGAACGTGTCGGTCGCGGTGATGCAGGTCGTCATGCCTGGAAGCGTCGAGTCGATCGCCGTCTCCAAGGTACAGTCGATGAATGCCCCCTTCGGCAGAAGCAGTCGCTGTGTGGGGAGCACGTGCGCCAGGGCCGCAGGCGTCACCGAGGGCGTGAGCCACTCCGTCAGCTCGTCGTGATGCGATGGAGTGGCGCCGAGGGATGCCGATGCGGTCGGCGACGCTGCTGCGCCGGACTCGCCCATCAGTACCGCCGTGGGCCCGGTCATCGCAGTGGGTCCGGAAGTGGCCGTCTCCGGCGCGGACGCACCGGATGAATCCGATTGCCGAGCGAAGACCGGACCGGACAGACGACGGACGAAGGCAAGCTGTGCCGCGCTCGGTGGACTGCTGCCTCCCGCCGGCGGTCCTTGCGGCGCGGAGTTCCATCCGCCCGGTGCCATTGCGATCGGCGGGTAGGCCCGCGGATACTCGGTTGCAGGAATTGCCGGCAACGCGCCGAGCCCGTGCGGCGCTGCAGGCAGTCCGGTGCCGGGGCCGCCGTTGCCGAGCTCCGCGAAACTCGGGTGTGCGCTCGGGTTCGGTCCGGCGCCCACGCTCGACTTCGCGTCGACACTCGCGGCCAGCGCCGGCGGGACGATCACCCCGAGCGAGGGAAGGGGCATTTCCCCTTGCGCGCGACTCGCCGCCTGTGACCGGATGCGCTCGGCGGCATGCGCGGGTCCTCTCAGCGCCGCGCCGTAGTACCAGACGAGCAAACCGAATCCGAGCGTGCACATGAGGCCGACGGCCATGATGTGGCTCACGCGCGATTCGAGCGAGCGTACCCGGTGCACCGCCGCCACCGTGCGCTCTCCGGGGACCGTCTCGAATCCGTCGCGTGTGGTGTTGATGGTCTCCGGGGCAGATGGCTCCAACGGGTCCGGACGGCTCATGGCGTCGCTCCTTTCCGTACTCGTTCAACCACGGGCGACACCGTGCCCGATTCCAGGCGATCACCCGATCCGGTGTAGCCCTTGTTCACGATGCACCCGCTGAGCGCACCCCGCCGTACGGCGAACTGCCGCGCCACACGATGAATGACGATCTCCCCCGCCTCGACATCGAAGTTGACGAGCGACTCGCTTCCATCCTCGTTGCGCAGGAAGACCGCGGGCAGTTCGGCCTGCGCCGCGAAACGCAGGCGCGTATGCACTCCGTCGTCGGAAGCGGCAACCGGCCTGAGGGCCGGCGCACCGCAATACCAGTAATCGAGATTCTGCACGCGCGCGGCCGGCGCCCGGTCGAGCCGCTCCTCGATTGCCTCGTGGGTCGCCTCGATCCTCGATGCGGGTGGCGCGGGGTACTCGAATATCACCGCGTACACGAGATCCGGGTCCGTGTCCTCGGGGCGCTTGGCGGTCGCCGAATAGTAGAAGTGGTAGTGACGGCGACTCGTCAGCACCGTCAGATTGGTGCCGACCGAGGCGACACGCGGCTTCAGGAACAGGTGATTGTCCTGAGCGACGAAGGACAGGCCTTGAATGTCGCCGGCCGCGAGTCCGACGAAGCTCTCGCCGGGCTCGAATTGGAGATCGATCTGGAAGCCGACGAAGCCGTGGATGCGATAGACCTCATCGTCCTTGTACAGGGCGGTCCTGATCCTCGCATCGCCATGCCCGCGGGTGGGGTAGATCTCGGCGCTCGCGGTGAGCGCGCGGCACAGCAGCGCGGCGAGAACACCGAGCGCCAATGCGCGAGCGCGCATCCGAAGGCCGGGCTCGCCCCACGCGCACTGCCCCGCCCGAACGCACCGCTCGGCCTGAACGCACTGCGCTGCCTGCACGCACCGCCCCACCCCGCACGACGGCCCTGGTCCTGCTCTCATCGGTCCCCTCCCGGAGCCGCTGCGGAGGCGGTGGCTCCCTTTGTCAGCACGGGCTCGCCGATCACCTCCGGCTCCGGCCTGAAATCGAGGATCTTGAATCCGAGTGGATTCAGGCTGCGGGTGCGAATGTCCTGGGATGGCGCCACATAGGCGTATTGAATGGTCGCAATCCAGTGTGTGACCTCTTCCTCCGCGGAGCCGGCGCGACGCAGTCGCTTGAGATATCTCACTTGCGCCAAGTCCGTGATGCCGCTCGCCCGCCGGAAGAAGCTCACCGACACGACGGTCGCGCGTATGGTGGTGCCATCCTTGTAGAGATTGAGCGGCGAGGCGGGATTCGCCGGGTTCCAGGCGGCGTACCAGGCCTGATTGCGCTGCGCCGAGTGGAATGCTCCGCATTCGGTGTAGTCGCTCTCGGCCGTCGCGAAATTGAAACGCTCGCACACGGTGACGTAATGCGTGAGGAGATAGCGCGTGACCGCCTCGCCGGGATCGATTCGCCCGGCGGCGATCGGCGCGACATCGACGATACCGGTCGTGTTATCCACCCGGATGAGAAAGGGTGCGATCTGCTTGAGCGGCAGGAGCAGTACGAGCGCGCCAGCACACAGCACCGTGCAGAGGCCGCCGGCTGCCGCCGCGAGCCAGGCGATCCGCTCGGCGCGCCGCAGTTGCGCCACGCGATCGAAGTCCCAAGCGGCGGCCTCCTGCCAGTAGGCCTCGAGCTCCGAATCGCCCCTCACGGCGTTGCGCTCCGGGCTCGGCCGGTCACGCCGGCCAAGCGGCGAGCCGCCGACGGATCGGTGGTCCCGGCGACCGGATCGGCCGACCGCGCGGGCGGCGCATTGATGGGGACCAGATGCGCTTCGCAGCGTACGCGCGCCGCGTGTGGGGCGCTGCAGCCCACCGACAACATGAGCAATGAAAGCACCAGAGGGGTCTTCACGACGTTCGCTCCACGTGTTTGCTCGCCCCGGGGTCGCCTCCCGGCAGCGCGGCGCTGAGCGCGTACCCGCCCGCATTGGAGGCCAAAGAGCGCCCATGACCGAGCCCCCAGCCGATCGTCCGGCTGACGACGCCGAATGTGCTCGGAGCCGCCCCGCCGGCCAATCCGGCCGCGATCGGCATCACCTGGCGCATCAGCAGGAAAACCACCATCGCGACCAGGACCATGTTGAGCGCATCGACGGTCACGATCGCCGAGCCGCGCGCCGCGGTCTGTGCCGCATACGTGCTGACGAGCTGCAGAAGAAGCGCCCCGACGAGTACGGTCAGGATCGTGATCAGGGCGTAGGCGACGAGCTGGGCAATCCACGCCTCGAAATACCGTCGTGTGCTGTCGAACAGCAGCATCACGATGAACAGCGGGCCGAGCGCCAGCAGGACCGCCGATGCAATGCTGGAAAGGGCGATCAGGAACATCGTGTATACGCAAAGCAACCCCATCAGCAGCCACACCAACACCCCGGCCAGGTAGAAACCGAAGTCACCGCCGAACACGCCGCCGCGGTTCCAGAGGAAATCCGCAACCTGGCCGCCGCTTTGCCAGATGGCATCGACGGTGCCGACGGGAGTCGATGTGCCGGCGACGGCAGCGGCGAGCTGCGCCGGAGCGTTGTAGAACGTATCGACGATGACCGTGTTGTAGAGCCACAGATGCAGCGCGCCGCCGAGGACCACGACCAGAACGATGATGCGCTTGAGGCCTGCGGTGAAGGGCTCCTCGAGCCTGCCGGTCAGCTGCAGGTACCCCCAGACCATTACGTAGACGGTGGCGAGCGTCACGATCGCGGGCTCCAGGGCGCTCGCCAGGCGTGCGGTGTTGTTGCCGATATAGCTCGCGAGGGCTCCGTTCAGCCACCCCCAGAACGTCGCAAAGAAGCCCATCGCGCAATCCTCCCCGTCGAGCGATATCAGGGTGCGGGCATGAAACGCGTGCTGAAATCGCCGTGGTCCGCGACGATCTGCTCGCGCGCCTGCTGATTGTTGGTCCACTGCTGAGCCTCGAGCGCGCGGTAGAGCACTTCGAGCTTGGTCTGCTCGTTCTGTAGCATCGCTTGCTCCGCCGCGGTGCGCGCATGCAGATCGAGGCTTCCCTTCTGATCCGTCGCGAGCGCAATTGCGGCGATCAATTGCTGCAAGGAGGTGAAGCGGCCGCTCGCATTGGCGAGCGCATCCGCGACGATCGCCTGGAGCAGCGCCGTCGTGCGGCGAACCGACTGCAAGTGCGCCGCGGAGTCCGGCGGCAGCGCCTGGAGCTGCTGCGGAGTCAGCACGGCATTGGCCGCCAGGGAACTCTGCATGGAGCTCGCGAGCAGTGTGTACGAGCTTCCGTTCTGGTTGAGCAGCGCCTGCAACTGGGTCGAGCTCGTCGGCATGTAGTTGCGCTGGACTCCGCTCAGCAAGGACTCCATGCCGCGCGCTCCGGTGATGGCCCGGTACGCCGCTTCGGCCTGCTGCAGCTCACCCTCGGCGGTGCCCAGCGCCTGTTCCATGAGCTCGACCTGCTGCACGAGCTGCGCAATGGCGGCCACGTCGATGACGGCGAACTGCGCATGAGCGGCCGCGGAAACGAGCAGCGCAATACAGATCGAGATCGACTTGCCGAGCAAGTGAGGCACCCTCATGACAGGTCTCCCGTTCTATCCAGGAATTGCGGCAGCCACTCGGATGGGTGCGGGCCGCTGCGAGCGATGATCGTGCGCATGCGCTCGACCTCCGCCGCCCGACCGGAGATCACCGAGAGCTCGGCGTCGAAGCCCTTCAGATCGAGCTGACAAACCACGCTGTGATGCCCCTGCTTCACGATGAACGCCCGCGAGCCTGGCTCGAGCTGCTCCTTGATCAGCTTGAACTCCCGCTCGGTGAGCCCGAATCCCGCGACGTAGTCCTCCTCGTTCGCATCGACGTTCGGGAAGAAGATCTTCGTCGGCGTCTGCTCGATGATCGTGCGGCTGATCGGGCTCTGGAGCACATCGCTCGCGCTTTGCGTCGCGACACACATGACGCCGTTCAGCTTGCGCCACGTCTTGGGTCCGTCCTTGGCGAAGCGCTCGAACGCCGGATCGGCCAACAATCGCCAGAACTCGTCCATCCAGCACACGAGACGCCTTCCGTCGAGCAGCCGGCGGACGAGGTGAAACAGGTAGAGCGTGACCGGGGATCTCACGATCTCGTTCTCGAGAAACTCCGTCACATCGAATCCAATGATGGGACGTCCCTCGAGGCGCGAGACGACGGAATCCTCGGCATTGTCGAACACCCAGCCGTAATCGCCGCCCGTCGCCTCGCACCAGCGTGCCAGGCGCGCGTGCACCCCCTCGGGATCGGTCGGATCGAGAAACTCGACGAGTCGGGAGAGCCGTCGCTCCGGCGCCTCGAGCGCCAAGGTGCCGCGCAGCGCCTGACCGAGATCGCTCCGTTCGCGCACGCTCAGCGCCCGGCCGCTCGACGGGCGCGCGAGCGCGGCGAGCCATGATTTGAGGAACTCTTCATCGTTGGCGGTGAGCGGCAACTGAAGGGGATTGAAGCCCGTGGGCACGCCGTTCTTGAGCGGGAGATATTCGCCTGCGAGCGCACGCACGAGGATCTCGAGTCCACGGTCCTTATCGAAGATGACCTGCGTTGCGCCCTGCCGGCTGAGCATCGCGACCAGGAAACCGATGAGGACGGTCTTGCCCGAGCCGGTCGGGCCGCAGATGAAGGTGTGGCCGGTGTCTTTGCGGCTGCCGCCGTCGGCGGCCGCGGGATCGCTCGCGTGGAGCGAGAAGTAGTAGGGAGAACGCGCGCTCGTGACCAGTAGCGCGAGCGCATCGCCCCAGTGATTGCCCATCGCCCGGCCGCACGGATAGTTGTGAAATGAGGCCATCGCGCAAAAGTTGCGCGAGGTGATCGCCGCCCGGCGCGGCCGCATCGGAAAGTTTCCCGGCAGTTGCGCCCAGAAGGCCGCCTCGAGCGCGAGATCCTCGCGCGCGACGGTCATGCCGGTGTCGGCCAGAAGGCTGCGCGCAATCGCAACGCGATCGTTGAGTGACTTGACGAGACGCGCGCTCGCATTCGAGGTGTGGCAGTCTTCCGGCTCCGAGAATACTTGGAGCGAGAAGTGGTGGTCCCCCATCACGAAGGCGTTGCTCGTCAGGGCATCGAGCGCCTCCTTGAGTTCGCGAGCCTGCGAGACCGCGAAATCGCCCGCGTTCGCCATGCGATTGAACTGTCTCTGCAGCAACCCCTGCCCAGCCGCCTTGGTGAGAAACGTGAACGACTGCGTGAGCACGAACGGCACGGGCGCCGATAGCAGCCGGTCATACATGCCGACCAGGCTCGGCGTTGCATACTCCTTGATTCCGAGCACCGCTCCGAGGCGAATTTGCGTCGCGCCGCGGTACTCGATCGCTTCGTTACCGAACAGCACGCGGACGGCGCCGAGTGTCCGCCAGAGCGGTGCCCGCGACAGCGGCACCCTGGTCACCTCTCCGTTGAGCAAGAGCGACAGGAACTCGAGCGGCCGGGAGTGAAAGCGCCCGCACGCCCCATAGAGCGCCAGAGGCTCCGGCTCGTAGCGCTCGAGCGCGGCACACAAGCTCTGCCGCAGCTTCTCGCACGCATCGAGGGCGTCGCGCACAGCGAGATGCACGGCTCCCGGCTGTGTCCGCGCGAGCCATTTGGAGACCTGGGCTCCGGAGCGTCCCGGCACCGGACGATACACGGTGGAGATATAGAGCTCGTTCACCATGAGGGTCTCGCCCGCCAGCCGCTGCCGATAGTTCTCCGCGAGCGATTGCGCGAAGCCATCGCCCCGGTCGCCGCGCGGCGCCACACGCTCGCGCCGGCGCACAAGATGAGTCCAGAGCGCAACTTGCGGGCTTGCAATGTTTCGCCAGAGCACGTTCAAACGCTCATGCCACGCGTTGAGCTCGACATCGTCGGCGCTCTCGAAGCTCACGCCCGCCAGACGGAAAATCTGCACGTAGTCGCCGAACACCGTCTTCACCGCGGCGTCCGATACCTGGGCCGTGTACGGGATACGCTGCGCAAGATCGGCCTCGCGTCGGATTTGCACGGCGCGGCTCACGAAGGCCATGACTCACCTACTCTTCCGCAGGGTCCCACCCACACCTCACGACTGGCGCGACGCGAGCGCCCCTTCAAGGGGAACTCGAGTGCGAGGGGGGAGTAAGTGCTCGCCTTCCAGAAGCGCAGGTTCCCGAGCAGTGCCGCCGTGCGCGTCCGACCCCAGAGGAGCAACAGATCGAAAAAGCGCGCATCCCGAGCGCAAAGCAGCATCGCGACGCCGTGGATTGGCGCGGCGAGCAGTAGTGCGAGCAGATTCCGGGTGAACAGAAACACTTCCATGGTAAAGACCAGGTTGGCGAGCAACGCCGAATACGTCACGCCCCAGCGCATGGCCGGCCTCGTCGCCGCCACGAACAGCGGGTCGGTCGCGAGACCTGCGTTGCGGCGGCTCATATCAGACACCGAAGAGGCCGCGCACCCACGTCACGATCTGGGACGCGCCGAAGGCGATGGCGATTCCAAAAATCGCGGCGATACACCACCCCCAAGAGACGCGATTTGCCATCGCCATGGCCCCGAGGACCATCACGAGAATGACCGCGATCGGCGTGAGCCACGCGAGAATGTTGCTCTGCAGGGCCGTCGCGCCCGTCAGGAAGGGCGATGATTGAGCCGCCGCGAGCCGCGGCAGCGCGGCGGTGATGAGCACACTGGCGCAGAGACAGATCCGATGGATCGCGACGGAGCGTATTGGATTCATGGCGCGGTCTCCAGCGAGCGCTTGGGGGACCGCAATGCCACCAGAACTCCGGCCGACTGACCAGCGACGTTTCGGGTGTGAATCTATCGAAATTCAACGAGCGCAGGGCGCGCTCTCAATCGCCGGACGTCTCGCGAGCATCCGTCGAGACGCCAGTGCGTTCGCCCCGCAGGTCGGCTGCGACCGCGGGCGCCTCAGGTTCGCCTGTGAGCGCCCGGAGCGGTGATCGGAACGGGCAAGAGCGTATCGACGGCGACGCTGAACTTCCGCGCCGCTTGCGGCGATGAGCACTCCAGGCTCGCCGCGACGATGTGTATGCCGAGGTACGGGAACAGCGTTGCATTGAGTTGCGAGAGCAGCGCGCAATCACTCGCATCGAGCTTATTCGGCTCTCCGGGCGCGAGCCGCACGGTCCTCTCGATGGCGTTCGTCTGTGCCCAGCGAATCTCCGCTCCCCTCAGCACGCGAAGCGTCTGAAATCGCACGTCCACGGTGGGAGAGCGTCCTCCACCGGGGGCGCGGGCGCCGCAATTGTACGGGGTGATCGCCATGTACTTGCGCGCCCCAATCGCGAGCAGCACTCCGTGTACCTTGTACCAGAGGTCGTCGCAGGTGTAGAGCTTGGGGAGATTTTGAAGATTGATCTCGATATCGTTCGTGATCCAGGTCGCGGGCTCGGCCGGCGAAGGCGCTGTCGCATGCGCGGCAAGCGAACCCACGGCGAGCGTGAGCACACAAGAGCACGCGACGATCATTGCGCTGCACGTCATGGTGCCTCCCGAAAATATCCGATCGCTCTACTCAAGTGGACCGATGCCGGAACGGCAAGTTCCGAGCGCGATCGATGCCCTATCTCCCGCGTACGCGCTGCTGCGCATCCAGATGCACGCCGACACCTGCGTAGACGACGGCGAGCAGCCCGGTCACGAAGATCCCATCGAAGGTGCCCGCGCCGCCGATCGAGGCGACCGGGGCGCCGAGTCCCTGGATGCGGTGGAGGTTCAATAGATCCGCGCCGATCAGCGTACCGAGGCTGCCGCTGATATACGCGAGAGGCGCAGCATAGCGGCGCGAGAGCAGCACCGCGACGATCGCGGTGATCACGGGCGGAATGAACACAGGCTCGGCGATCCCCAAGCCGGGCACCGGGCGGGCGAGCAAGTGACAGACCAGCGTGACGATCGCCACGCCGACGAGACTCAACCCGTACAATTGATTCCGGACGAGCAGGTAGAGCGAGAGGAGCGTCGGGATCACGCAGCCCCCGACGTTCACGGCGACAACCGTCGCCGGCCACCGCCGAACGAGCGGCACGACGTACGGGATACCGAAGAAATCGATCGTCGTGACACCCGATACGACCCGCTGAGGCAGATACGCGATCGGGATGTTGGTGTGGCTCCCGAGCAGCGCGAGCAGCAGCAGCGTGAGCATGGTTCCCGCGCGGATCCCCATGCTGGCCGAGGCGAACCTCACGATGCCGGCGATGACGACCGACACGGCCGCGCCGAACAGGACCAGCAATACGAGCAGCACCGGCCAGGCGACGGGAAAGTATTGAAGATCGGACGGATGCATGGTCAGCCGCGCTGGACGCTGAGTAGGGTCGACCCTAGCCCACCCTAT
>Ga0335074_10006312_pt1 | contig 16449 bp, 18 predicted proteins | sample Lox_Sample_23_FD_206715 | JGI IMG/M metagenome (GOLD analysis project Ga0335074, IMG submission 206715) | Soil microbial communities from Loxahatchee National Wildlife Refuge, Florida, United States - Lox_Sample_2.3 | ecosystem: Environmental > Terrestrial > Soil > Wetlands | place: USA...
AACGCGTCCATGCCGACATGGAGCGCGACCGCTTCTTCACGGGTGCCGAGGCCGTCGCCTACGGCCTCGTGGATCGCGTGATCGACCATCGGGAGCTCGCCCGCGGCGCGCGCGGCTTCGGACGTGGGTGACGAGCGGCTAGACGCGGGTGGGCCGAGGTGGGATCGGCCAGGGCCTAAGCGGCGGTAGTAGGTGCGCAATCGGCGTTGGCCAGGGCGCGCTGCAAGTTCTCGCGACCGCGGTGGTGGAGACCGTGTACCGACGCCTCGCTGCGCCCCATGCGGGTGGCGATTTCCGACGGGGACAAACCGACGAAGTGCCTCAGCACCACGACGTCTCGCTGGTCCTCCGGAAGGGATTCGAGGGCGTCTTCGAGTCCCCACCTGCGCTCCCGAGCGCTGTCATCGTCTGGAAGCGACGTCGCGAATACCTCCTCGCATGGAATCGAGCGCCGGTTCCGCTGGTAGTCAACCGCGACATTACGGGCAACTCGAATAATCCACGCAGTGAACGGAACCTTCCGAGGCTCATAGCTCGGGATCACGTGCATGAGCTTCAGAAATACGTGCTGCGTTGCGTCCTCGGCATCATACTCATGCCGCACGATGCTGAGCACGTATCCGTAGATATTGTTCTTGTAGCGAAGGTATAGGAAGCGAAAGGCATTCATATCTCCGCGCTGCGCGCGTCTGACGGCTGCGGCAATCGCGGGATCTCGATCGTTGTGCTCCATTTCGATGGAGGGAAAGAATCCCTGTGAAGGGGCGGGATCCAAGTCGACGGTTGAATGCTGTCCGTCGAATTCTCGTTTCTGTGCGCGGAGATTCGTCATCGCTTCCGATCCATACGATCAAACGTGAAGATGCTTCGTACGCGAAGGCAGATGTGGCGGCGGCCCCGTTCCGCCCGCCCAGTCTCCCTTTGGGGTGTATTCCGCCCGCGAGTCTCCCTGGTCGCATAACTGATGTGTCGCGACCTGTCGGATCCTGCTTGCGTCCTGTCCCTTCCCCCGCGTGGCGGAGAGTAACCGCATTCGCCGCCCTTTTGGGGGACGCTGGACCCTAGTCTTTATGGATGTCTACCCTGGACTTTTCGCCGCCGTTCCGGTCGTGGTCCGGCCTAAGCCCCTATCTTGCGGGCTTTCATTTCCCTGGGGTGCATGGTGAGCGCGTAGGGTTCTTGACCCAGCCCCGGCTCCAAGATCGTGCCGGTATGGCAGATGCGGTTTGACACGTCCTCTTTACACAGGCAGATCTCAGACCTACGACCGGTGCTGGCGAGACTCGACGATCGCCGTCTCATGCCTGGTGGCAATCTCGTTCGTCCGAAGTGATGGCGAGGATCCCGCGGCCGAGGCCCTGCTCCGCATCCAGAATGAGCTCGACCGCTTCGCTGCGGGACCGGACTCCAAGCTTCAGAAACGCGGAAGACAAGTGACTCTTGACCGTGCTCTCAGTGACGTACAAGTGCTTCGCGATGTCGCAGTTCATATAACCCATCACCACCATTCCAAGGACTTGCTTCTCCCGAGCTGATAGGGTAGGGGAGCCCACTTGCATCCGGTCCTGCTTCGGAATGGCCAGCTGACCGGCGGCGACGGCGTGCACGGTCGAAACGAGCGTCTGTTCGATCTCACGCTCAAGCACATAGCCCCAGGCTCCGGCATGGATGATTCGCCGCACCTCGGATTGACCGGTCTCGCGGCACACGATGACCCGCGCGCCGTCTCGTTCAGCCAGGGAACGAACGAGCCCGACCCGTCGCGTCGGTGAACCCGGAACTGCGACGATCACGATAATCACGTTTCCATCACATTCATAAGGAGGCAAATCGTCCTCGGAAGCCACCGCCGAGGTGACGGAGAACGGCCCGACGGAGACGGCCTCAGCCAGCCGTGACCGCAGGCTCGGGCTCGGAGAAACGATGTGAATCTCGGGACGCATCTCTAGCAGTTTCCAACCAAACCTGGCGCTCCCGTCGCTAGCGATCGAGTGATGCGCCACCAACGTTCTGAGGCAGAAGCAACTTTCGGCCGGGAGATCGCTTCGAATGCAGACGAGCGCAAGAAGCACGCCCGTCAGAGCGTTGGTGCGCGCGTGCCACGTGAACTCCTCTTGCCCCTCTGGATCTTCGCTTCTTGCGACTCTGGATCTTCGGCGTCCATGTCTGGGCGTGGGTCAGGGACGAACGCCGCCGAGGTGGGCAAGGGGAGACAGCGCGTCGAGCAGAACGGCGGACACATGATCGTGGGGACGGTATGAGCGAGGCACTGACCCTCGAGCCGACCGAGACCGGGGCCGGCAGGCGATTTTCCAATCAGGCCCCGGACGCATCGGGTGCTCTCGTGTCGTTCGACGATGTCACGCGCTACTTCGGAAGGGGCCGATCGCGACGTGCTGTCTTGCGTGGGCTCGATCTGCAGGTGGGGGCAGGCACGGCTGTTTGCATCAGTGGGGGAAATGGGGCCGGCAAGACGACACTCCTCCGGCTGGCGACCGGGATCCTCGCGCCCAACGCGGGCCGTGTGATCATCGATGACATCGGAACAGACGAGCGTTGGCGTGAGCTGCATCGGCGTCTAGGCTTTCTCTCTGCCGGCGACCGAGGCCTGTACGCCCGCCTGAGTGTCCATGGTCACCTGGCATTCTGGGCTGCACTTGCTTTCTTGCCCCGAAAGGAAAGGAAGCGACTGGTCGAAGAGGCACTTGTCCGGTTCGGGCTGTGCGACCTGGCCAAGCGTCGTGCCGATCGACTCTCACTCGGCCAGCGTCAGCGCCTTCGGTTAGCGCTCACAATGCTGCATCGTCCTAAGGTCCTGCTCTTGGACGAGCCTCGCAGCAGCCTCGACGCCGAGGGGCTGAAGATCCTCGGGTCGTCGGTCGGGGAAGTACTCGCGCGCGGGGGAGCGGTCCTCTGGTGCTCGCCGCTTGGCGAGGAGCAGCCGGTCAGCTTTGAGCGCATTCTTCTGCTGGCGGATGGCAAGTTGAGCCCAGCGTGATCGTCTGGATTCAGTACCTCGAAGCAGCGCTTGCGACGGTGAGACGTGACGCCTCGATCTATCTCAGCTATCGGCTGCGCTTCGCGTCCCAGATCCTGGCCATGGTTTTCACGTTGACCATCTTCTTCTACGTTTCGAAGCTCGTGCGCCCCGACGCGGTCGGTCACCACGGCCAGTACTACCAGTTCGTTGTCGTGGGAATCGTCACGTTGGCGATCCTTGAGGCGGCACTCACCATCTCGCAGCTCGTGCGTCTGGAGTTAGTCGCCGGCAACTTCGAGCGTTTGGTGATCTCGCCGTTTGGACCCGTCGCCGGTGCGATGTCGATGGCGGCGTTCCCGATCGGGTTCGCGATGCTGTTCGCAGTCATCATGCTGGCGGTGGCGGCTGGCGTCTTTGGACTTCCCGTGCATGTTGGCGGCATTCCATTGGCGCTGGTAGTGGCGGGACTCGGTGGGGTCACATTCGCGGCAATCGGGTTGCTGTTCGTGAGTGCCCTCATCGCTTACAAGTCAGCAATGGGGGCCACATGGGTGATGGCCGCTCTGGGACTCATCGGCGGCATCTACTTTCCGATCAGCCTGTTTCCCGGCTGGATCCGGTGGGCGGCCGACGTGCAACCGCTCACGCCGGCGGTGGACCTGCTCCGACACGCGCTCGTCGGGACGCCGTCGATGCAGGCCAAGTGGGTTGAGCTGCTGAAACTGGGGGGCTTCGCTGCCGTACTGATGCCTGTGGCGGGCATGACGCTGTGGCAGGCGGTCAAGATCAGCCGCCGGCGCGGCACGCTCATGGAGTACTAGCACGTCCGTCGGAATGGACGCTCATATTCGACGATGAGGCCTGGACCCCAGAGCGCCGACTCTCCGCAGTTCGATCTCTCCTCGTGGGGCGCTGACGAGGCGACGTGGCAGCTCGATGCGTTCGGCGTCCATGTCCGGGCGGACCTCCCGCTGGTAGGCGCTACACCGGAAGCGGCAGGTGTCGACCAGCGTGCTCCAACGGCGTCGGGACATACGGTCCGGATCAGCCGGCTGGAGGGCGAGTCACCCAGTGGTGCGCGAGCCGAGGTGCTGCTGGAGCGCGTGCATCCGGACGGCTCAATCGGGATGCGCGTCTACCGTCTCGACGATCAGAGCTACTTGGTGGAGGCCCCGGGCCATGGGACATTCCAGGTGGCGCGGGACGGATCGGTGATCTGGTACAAGGATCTGACGGATCCTCGATGGCGATGGCATCGCCCGCTGTGCGCACAAGTGCTGCCACTGGCGGCGACGCTCCAGGGCTTTGAGCTCCTGCACGCCAGCGCGGTGGTGCTCGGCGACCGGGTGATCGCGTTCGTGGCCGAGTCTGGAGGCGGCAAGACATCGCTCGCGCTCGCGTTGCTGGCGCGAGGCGCGTCGCTCGTGACCGACGACGTGCTCGCGCTGGAGGCCGTCGACGGCAAGACCATCGCGCACCCGGGCGTGCCGATGGCGAATGTCGCCGGAGACCAGATGAAGCTGCTGTCGGATGTGGACCGAGTTCGGCTGGGATTCGTTATGGGGGCGAGCGACAAGGTGCACGTCGAGGTATCGAACATGCCTGTGGAAGCGCTGCAACTGGGCGCCGTGTTCTTCCTTTGCCGCTCGTCAGTCATCGATCGCCTCACGTTCGAGCCAGCCGACCCGCCGGACCCGCGGGATCTGCTGGCCGCCACTTTTATGCCCCACATCGTCACGCCGCGGCGATTGATGACACAGTTGAGGACGTGCGCCGAGGTCGCGGCGAACGTACCTATCTTCAAGCTGTCCGCCCCGGCCGAGCTGCCGGCCATGGACCTCGCGCCTGCGGTTGAGTGGCAGGTGTCGCGGGTGCTTGCATGCGCCACTACTCGGGGAGCCTGCACCCCGCGTGACATAAGGGCTCCGGAGACTGGGCGCGGGATCGCTGGCGGAGCGCAAGAACCCCCACCTGTGACGCGTTGATGGAGATTCGAATCGCGTACTTGCGCGAAGGACGCGTAAATAGGGAGAACATAAACGCCAGCCATGCCTTCTGAATTACGTCTGCGAAACGAAGTCCTCGCGTCACGGCCAGCGATACCCGGCCATGTCGTCTATAGGAGCTTCGTGGCCGAGACGGTCATCCTGAACCTCAACACGGGCAGGTACCACGGCGTGGATCCCAGCGGTGGGGTCATGCTCGAGCTGCTCGACAAGCTCCACAGCGTGGAGGAGGCGTCGGTCGGGCTGGCCAGGCATTATGGCTTGCCCCTCGAGCAGGCTGCAGACGACCTGTGCGGTTTCTGCGTGGAACTCGAACGACGCGGCTTGCTCGAGCTTCGCAGCGCCGACGGCGACTGATCTTCACGCAAATGAAACCTGTCCGGACCGCGGAGCTCCCGCCCGATCTGCGTCGGCCACTCTCGCCGGGTCAACGGGTGCGATTAGTGTCGGAGATTCTCTCGGCCTACTGTCGCGCGCGGCTGGCTCTGTCACGATCCCCGTTTCCCATCGCGCTTGCCTCGGTGAGGGAGAGGCGACCTATGATGTCCCAGCCGTCTGACTCAGTGATCACCTACCTTCGGGCGGCACGGCTCGCCCGCGCAGTACAGCGTACGCTGAGCGTCCTGCCCCTTGACGCGCGATGCCTCATGCAATCTCTTGTCCTGACAGCCCTCCTGGCGCGCCGTGGAATCCAGACAGAACTCCTTATCGCCGTCAAGCCCAGAGATGAATTCGAGGCCCATGCTTGGGTCGAGTACAACGGTCATGCGCTACTGCCGGACTCCCAGGGCGCTTACGGCGTCCTCGCCGAGCTGTAACGTTGGTCGCCGGGCGCAGATCGCGCGTCTGATCGGAATGGGTCGGGCGGCCGTGGGCTCGCCAAAATCGCTGCGGCTGGGCTCGACAACGAGAGGAGCCCCGACCGTTGAGGCTCCTCTCCACTGCGTCTACTGGCAGACTTGGGCTAGCTGAAGACGACCGGCCCCGGCGTTCCCTTTGGGACATCGGTGACTCCGTGGGTCGTGTGCGACGCGGTGAGCTGACGCAACTCCCCGTAATCCCGAATTTCGGGCTTCTTGTAATCGAGATTTGCTGGTTCCATGTTCTACCTCCATCCGCTTGCCTGGACATCGGCGAGACTAGGGTTGCCCCCAAGGTCTGGTCAAGACTAGGAAAGGTTGGTGCTAGAAAAGTGCTAGTTCCAGTCCGCCGGCGGACCCGTCCTAGCCGCCTGTCGTCCTTCCCGCGTCTGGTCTTACAGAGCGAGGGAGTACTCCAGGGGCGGCACACGCGAGTGGCGCAGAGTCTCCTCGGCGAAGCTCGGCTCAGACAGCGAGCGCAGCCAGCATTCAGCTGTGACACAAGCCCACACCGTATTCAGCCACTCGTACCAGCCGGGCGCCCGCTCGCGCGGCGGGCGTGCGATCAGGCTATGCACCACCTCTCGCCGGGTCCACTGGCCGATCTCGAGGCGATCGCCGCCGAGGAGCTGGCGAATCAGCGGCAGATCGGGACCCGTGAGGCCGCGATGGTACAGCGGCGCGAGGTTGCTCTTACGTCGCGAGAGCCTGATCGGATCTGGTAGCACGCCGGCGAGCGCTTCGCGGCCGATCGGCCGATCGAGGTACGGGTCAAACCGGAACTCAGGCGGAATCCGCAACGTAGTCGTGATCAGGTCCACATCGAATAGAGGGGGACGAGCTTCCAAGCCAACCCAGCTTGCGCGTTGACGCACGAAGTCGCCGAGTCCTGCCGCCTCGCGATCGTCGATGAGCAGTTGCCGCAGCGCCATCCACCAGCGTGGACCATCGTCAGCGCGCGCCCACCGCAGCCCCTCCCCGTGCTCGGCGAGGCGGCGCGATGCTTCGTCGTTCAGGAATGCGGGCGAATATCGGTCTGGGCCGCGGAGCCTACGTAGCGTTGAGTACATCATGCGAGGAAGAGCAGGTCGAAGTCCGAACTGCATTAACACGCGTGCCGTAGGTCGCCACGAAGCCTTCTCACGCGCTCCCGGGAATCGATGCCGGACCAGAGACACGGCGGAGAGCAGCCGGCCGCCGCGCATCAGATCAGCCACAAGGAACGGAGCAATGCCGAAAGTCTCGTCGCCTCCCTGCCCGTCGAGCAACACCTGAACGCCGTCCTCAGCTGCGCGTCGCACAAGCGGAAGCTCAGTCACCCAGCCCGGTCCGTTCAGCGGCAGCTGCCAGTCGCGTAGATATTCAAGCGCGACCTCCAACGCCCCGCCAGGCTCCACCCGAAAGCGGACGTTCTTCAGGGGCAGCATCGTCGCGAGCACATCAAGGTAGTCCCGGTCGTCCATGCCAGGCTCGTCCGGGAACACGGTTGAGTACCCGAATAATTCTTGCTGGGTGGTCGCAAAGGTGGCGGCGACTGACGCTATGGCCGATGAATCAAACCCGCCGCTCAACGTAATGCCAACCGACCGCGTGCCCCGGGTGCGCAGGGCGACCGCGTTCCCCAAGGCGTCTCTGAGCTGCGCGGCGATCTCGAGCCTTGAGCCTACGAAGGGAGGCTCATACTTAGGTGTCCAGTATCGGCGCTCATCCTGGGCGCCGCGGACGACGGTGATCCTGCGGCCGGCGCCCAGGCGCCGCACTCGGGAGAACATAGTGAGCCCGTCGTGGAAGTCTTCACTGGCGAGCCAGTGCACGATCGCACTGTTGTCCGGTGCCGGAGTACTCGGCAGCAGCCGGAGCAAATCGCGAATCTCCGAGGCGAACACGAGCTCCGAGCCGCTTCGGTGCACGAACAGCGCGCCAGCTCCGACCTGATCCTGGGCCAGGAGGATCTCGTCTGCCCCGCTCGCCCAGGCGACAAGGGCAAACATGCCGCGCAGCCGCGCCAGCATGCGCTCGCCCCAGCGCAGATAGGCCTGCACCACCAGAGTCTCGGCACCGGTACCGGGGTCCGCTCCGAGCGCAACTGCCAGCTCTCGACGGTTGTACAGCGAACCTTCCAGCACGCATCCTGCGCCGTCGACAGGGGTCGCCCTGTCGGAGATGATGGCAAGCGGACCAACGAACCGCGCACGAACGTCCGCCTCCGGTCCAAACGCAGTGCGCAGACGTCGACGCGCGGCGGCTTCCGTGTCGGACGGGCGCGGGTCATATATCCCGGCGAGCATCGAGACATGATGCTAACCCGCCAGCGCGAGAATGAGGCTCGTTGTTCGTTGATCTCCCATCGCCCAGGACGCAATCGCGCGCCCTGGCAATGAGGCGACGGCCCGATATGGAGACAGATGGGACTGGACGTGACGAGAACCCAGGCTGAAATCCCGCTGACGCGGATGGACAATTACGACCCGGGGCTGGTGCAGAAGCTCCTGGATGCCGTGGAGCAGGTGGCTGAGAGTGGTGCGTTCATCGGCGGGCCTTTCGTCGAACAATTCGAATCTGCCTTCGCCGCGTCGTGCCATGCGGCACATGCGATCGGTGTCGCTTCGGGGACAGAGGCGTTAACGCTGACCCTCCGCGCGCTACAACTGGAGTCACGCGACGAAGTCATCGTCCCGGCAAATTCCTTCGTAGCAACCGCCGAGGCCGTGTGGCTGGCGGGCGGACGCCCACGCTTTGCCGATGTGGATCCAGAGACGCAGCTGATAACAGCCGCCACGATCGAGCCGGCTTACACCCCTCGCGTTCGCGGTGTCATCCCGGTGCACCTGTTCGGTCGAACCGCCGACATGACGGACATCCTGTCGCTCAGCCGGGACCGAGGGATGTGGGTGGTTGAGGACTGCGCCCAAGCCCAGGGGGCCCGCTATGACGGGCGTCCCGTGGGGGTCTGGGGCGATGCCGGCACGTTCTCGTTCTATCCGGCGAAGAATCTCGGGGCGTGGGGAGATGCGGGCGCGGTGGTCACGAATCGCAGCGATGTAGCAGAACGGGTTCGGCTGCTGCGCTCGCACGGAGAGCAACCCCGGTATCACCATCGCCTGATCGGAACAACAGGTCGACTCGACGCACTCCAGGCTGCAGTGCTCGAACGCAAGCTGGCTCATCTGGACAGCTGGAACGAGCAGCGGCGACGGGTTGCCGCGTCGCTGCACGTCGCGATCTCAGATCTCGAGCACATCGCGCCGCCTCCGTCTGTATCGGCTCCCGCAGACCACGTTTATCACCAGTTCGTTGTCCGCACCAAGGAGCGCGATGCGCTGCGGGCGTATCTCGCCGCGTGCGGAATCGCCACCGCTATTCACTATCCTGTGCCGATCCACAGGAGCGAGGCGTTCCGAGAATTCACACCGCGGGTCGACGTCGCCCCCGTGGCAACGAGACTCTCGAAGGAGATCTGTTCGCTGCCGATGTTCCCGGGTTTGACCGAGGTGGAAGTCGAGCAAATCGCCGCTGCTGTTGGAAACTTCGCGCTCGGAGCGGGATCCTGAGGCAACCCGCTGGCCAGCGAGCTCAGCTCAGGATCACACTCGATCCGGCTTGGAGTTCAAGGCAAAGGCCAGCGGGCAACTCGAACGTTCGCGACACCAATGCACCTTCCCCAATGACGCTCGACTGCAGTCGGTGGCCGGGATAACGGATCTCGGCATCGGGGAGCACCATCGTGTAGTCGAGCTCGGCTCCGAGCACGGTCGCCCTCGGGCCGATCGCCGTGTATGGACCGATAAAGGAATCCGCGACTACGGCGTCGGGCCCGATTACGACTGGACCCCGTAGTGCGCTGCGGGATACCTGGGCAGAGCCGCTCACCATGATCCTTCCCTCCGCGTTGCTGTCGTCGCTGAGCTTCGGGGGTGGAGGGTCGAACGGAATAGCGTCTAGCAGGATCCGATTCGCAGCCAGCAATCCCGCGCGGGAGTTGGAGTAGCACCAATGTTCGCCAGCCTCGCAAGCGCGTACCCGACGACCCGCGGAAGCAAGCATCCTGATCAGTCTCTGGGTGGTGACGCGGGCGCCCGACAGCTCCTCGAGCACAGGCCACACTGAGCTACCGACGACCAGCGCAGTCCCTTCGGGATGATCTCGCGGCAGCCGAACCAACTCGGAGGGACCGACGAGCATGGATGCGGGCTCGGCCGTGCCTTCCACAGGCCGCACCAGCAGCACGAGGTCCGCGCCGCTGGCTCGAAAGCAATCGCGCAGCCGTGGGATTCGCGCCGTAAAGAGGCAATCGGCGGGCTGCACGAGTAACGGCGAATCCCCGACCACCTGGCGTAGCTGCGACACCAGGCCCCAGCCCCGCGACGCGGAGCCGCTATCGAAGAACGAGATCTCCACGCCCGGGGGCGCGCCGTCGAGCACGACAGGAGCGAGCTGCTGGCGGACGCGCTGACCCGACGCGATCCAGATGTGTTCGATGCCGCCGTAGGCCAGCCCGTCTATGACGTGAGAAATGAGCGGGCGGTTGGCGATCGAAGTCAGGTAGCGGTTCTGCCGGGCCGAGCGACACGGCCCCAGCTCATATTCGGCGGAGGCCTCGACCATGGCGATGCTGACCCCATTAGGCATGCCAAGCAACGGTGAACACACCTCCTTGCTGCCGTTACCCGAGCGTTACCGCAGTAGGAAAAAAGAACGGCCGGCGCCACCGCGCGGTGTTCGGCAGTTTTGCAGCGGAAGTCCAGGAGGGGGTTGTCCGTTGGTGGAGGTGCGTGGTAAGACTATGGACGGCGTTCCGGGGAACGGCGCCGGAAGCGCAAGACCGATCAAGATCGTGGTTGTGGGCTTCGGTTACTGGGGCCCCAACCTCGTCCGGAACATCACGGAGCGGTCCGAGTTCGAGCTGAGTGGGATCTGCGAACGTGACTTCAGGCGGGCGACCGAGTGCTCCCGTCGCTACCCCGGCGTCCCCGTTCGGTCAGATTTCCAGACCTTCCTAAACGATCCTGAGATCGATGCCGTCGCGATTGCGACTCCCCCCCGCACACATTACGAGCTCGCCGAGCAGACGCTACAAGCAGGCAAGCATGTGCTCGTCGAGAAGCCTCTGGCAGTCGATCCGGAGGAAGCCGAGGATCTGCTACGGCTGGCCAACGGAGTCGACAGGACCCTGATGCCAGGACATACCTTCGTGTACAGCCCTCCTGTCAACAAGGTCCGCGACCTGATCACGTCGGGCGAGATCGGGGATGTCTACTTCATCACATCGTCGCGCATGAATCTCGGGCTTTATCAGAACGACGGAGTGGTGAGCGATCTGGCACCGCACGACGTCTCGATTATGCTCTATTGGCTGAATCGACCGGTGGTTCGTGTCGTGGCATCGGGGCTCAGCGTGTTTCAGCCGGGCGTACCCGAAACCGCCTTCCTGACCCTGACCTTCGCTGGAGGGATCACGGCCAATGTGCAGATATCGTGGCTGGCCCCGCGTAAGTTGCGGCAAACGGTTGTGGTTGGGTCTCAGCGGATGGTCCAGTACGACGACACATCGTCGGACGAGGCGGTCCGGATATACGATCGTGGTCTGGACTTCTCCCAAGAGGAGGCGCCACCGACCTTCGGCGAGTACCAGCTGACCTATCGGACCGGTGATATGGTGGCCCCGCGGATCGAGGCTGCTGAGCCGCTTTCCTTAGAGCTTGCCGACTTCGCACGCGCGATCCGTACCGGGGCAGAACCTCGATCACACGCTCGCCTGGGTCTCGAGATTGTGCGGGTCCTCCGTGCAGCCAGCCTTTCGATGGAGGGCGACGGTGAGCCGATCAACCTGCATGTGCCCGAGGAGCGACTCGGTCGGGTGCTAGCTCTTTCCAACGGCGGTAGGAGGCGGTACGGCGAGTGATTACTGGGTAGCTGGTGGCTTACGCCGCCGAACGCAAACGGGTGAGGGTCACCACTGGGTGCTGGCGAGAATCTCCTTTGAACTGCACGAGCCGGAACTCCGGGAGCTTGTCAAGCACCATCCACAAGGTGTCTCGGTGATGCTCCTGATGGTACTCGAAGATCACCAATCGCGTGTGCTTGAGGATCGACGCTGAGGATGCGAGAACTTGGTCCTCGGCTCCCTCTATGTCAATCTTCAGAAGGTCGATCTTGGTTAAGCCGAGCTCTTCGGTCAAGTCGCGTAGTGTGATCGCAGGTACGACAGCGGACGCAGGACGATCGTTTGACGCCGTGAGTGCTGCGGCCCAGCTCTTTTTCCCGTAATAGAGCGTCGCCTTTCCAGCGTAATCGGTTACTGCCGCATTTATGAGATCCACATCAGCGAGATGGGCGGTATTGAGCTTTAGGCGCTCGAAGGTTTGCGGGTGCGGCTCGACGGCAATGATTCGAGCACTTGGGTACACAGACTTGAAATACAAAACGGAATAGCCGGCGTTGCTACCAAGGTCGACAACGACGTCAGGCTTAATGTCATCGGGACAAACGTATTCGGCGCCGAAGAAGACCTCGCGAATTATCTTGAGCTCTGACAGATCCGATATGGTCGCCGTGATCAACCCGCTTGGCCCGCGCCACGTGAGGCGCGCGGAGAAGCTTTGGCCGAACTTCCCGCTCTGCTTGAGGAGCAGCGCGAACCACAAGCAGATCAGCCTGAGACGCTGGCGGGTCGACGGTACGATCGACGCCACATCGAGCAGGTGCTGGATCTCCTGCAAGGCTCGCATCGCGCGCGAGAGCACATCCCCGACTATAACGGGCAACTACGAGCGAGCGAGATGCGTGGCTCAGTCGACGTGATCGTTCCGTTCCGCGGATCGGTCGCTGCTTACGAACAGCTCGTGCTACGTCTCGGTGCGCTTGAGCTTGATGCTCACGATTCGGTCACGATCGTCGACAACCGCCGGAGGCCGGCCGTGACTGCTGCGCCAACCAGTGGGTTCTTCAGAGTCGTGAGAGCGTACGAGCGGCAATCCTCGTATTACGCGCGGAATCGAGGCGCTCAGGGCGCGAGGGGCACGTGGTTGCTGTTTTTGGACGCGGATGTGCATCCGGTTCCGGACTTGATCGATCGTTACCTGAGTATCCAGCCTGCCAATCGGGCAGGGTTCCTGGTGGGCTCGGTGCTGGATGTTCGGGCACTGGGGCGGAAGCGCGAGTCGTTCGCCAGCCGGTATTCACGGTTGCGACGCCTGATCGACCAGGCGAACACTCTGCAGATGGGCAGGCCGTACGCCAAGACGGCAAACTGTGTCGTGAGGCGGGTGGCCTTCGAGGAGGTGGGTGGTTTCGCCGGCGGCGTGCGGTCAGGCGGCGACGCTGACCTGTGCTTTCGTCTCCAGAGTGCCGGCTGGTCATTTGAGCTCCGCTCCGATGCTGTCGTCGAACATCGATCACGTCGGAGGATCGGTGCGTTGCTGGCGCAACGCTGCCGCCATGGCTCGGGCGCCGACTGGCTGGAGCAGCGCTATCCAGGGTTTGTCGGTGCTCGGCGCGGTTTGGTGGGACTCGTACGCAATATTGTCGGCGGGGGCATCCGTTCCGCGTTCGCGTACTGCCGTGGCGATGTCGATGGGGCAATCGTCCGGCTGGTGGATCCGCTCAGCAACGCGGCATTCGAGGTTGGGCGTCGCATTCCAAATCTGGCTTGGAGCGACGCGCCCGGGTGGCCCCTCGCATGCTCACGCCGCTGGAGGGTGGCGCTGCGTCAAGCTTCCGGAGTATTGAAGTGAGCTTTGGGCGTCCTCACGCGAGTGTTGTCGTGCGGACATTCAACTCCGCATCGACCCTCACCGCCTGTCTGGCTTCGCTGCGACGGCAGACAGTTCAGCCAGAGATTATTGTTGTCGACTCCGGCTCCTCGGATCAGACGCTGGAGATTGCGGTCCTGATGGCCGACCGAATCGTAGAACTCGGTGATGAGCCATTCACGTATGGCCGCGCACTGAACCGTGGCGCTGCGGTGGCGAGGGCGCCGATCCACTTTGCCGTCTCGTCGCACTGCGAAATCCCACGCTCTGATTGGATCGAGCTAGCGCTGTGCCATTACGAACGCCCAGACGTCGCGGCCACCAACGGTCAGCAGTCGCTTCCCGATGGTTCACCGCTGACGGAGGTGCTCTATCTGCGCGGAACGACGGAGTTGCCCAACCCTTTGTGGGGCTTCTCGAATCATGCCTCCTCGTGGCGAGAAGAGATCTGGTACCGCGAACGGTTCAACGAGACGATGGTCGCGTCGGAGGACTTCGAATGGTCCGACCGCGTGTTGGCGCAGGGATTCACGATCGTCTTCGATCCAGCGCTGACGGTGCCAGGCCACCATCGCACCGCGCAGGGCCCGCTCGCGCTCTACGGGCGCAGCTATCGCGAGTTCCTCGGGGCGGCCGCATGTCGGAGCGTCGAGGCGCCAACGATGCGGCAGTCGGTGCTGCGGTGGTGGTCGCAGCATCCGGTTGGTGCCAAGCGGTATCGCCAATGGCTAAGTCCGTATCGGATCGCGATAATCGGCGGACGCTACATGGCGGGTCGCTCGCTCCGCAGAGCGGACAAGCGAGCCGCTGTCGGGCGCCGGAGAAGCCGATCTCTCAGACGACGATACAGGTGCGATCAATCTTCGGTGGACGTTATGTACGTCGCCTCCGGGACGACCCAGGGGCACCAGCGCGCGGATAAGGCAATGATGCAAACGCTGGGCGACCTGGGCGTGAGCGCGGTGCAGGTGACAAGCAATTACCCGCTCCCCGCACGAATGAGGCGACACGTTTGGAGATCGATGCTCACGATCGATCTCTTCGAGGCATTCATGCTCCGGCGGGCTGCTCGGAGCGGTGTCAGGAGCTATCGGCCCCGGGCCATCCTCTACGCGACATCTCACGCCGCGCTCTTGCAACCTCGTCGGCGGATCTGCGGGCCGGTCGGCATTCGGTTCGACACTCCCACCCGGCTCAGCCGAACAGGGAGGCTATTCGCGGTCGAGCACTGGCTTGAACGCCGTCAGTTCGCCCGTGCGCGCATCCTGATTCCGTGGGCCCCGAGCATCGATCCTTCGCTTGCAGCGATCCTGCCGCCGAACAGCAGGGTGGTGCCGTTGCCGATCCCGCTCGAGACGTCGCGCGGCAGGCGCGCGTCGGAGCGCGAACGAATGGTTGTCGCGTACGCCGGACATCCGTACAAGAAGGGCCTCGACCGCGTCGTCGAAGCCTGGGCAAACGTAGCGCCTGCCAATCACCGGCTCCTGATCACCGGGATCGATCGTGAAGCGGGGCGCTGGTATCTGCGCGACCGCGGCATCTCAGAGCCACCGAGACTGGAGTGGCGCGGGAAGGTATCGGAGGCCGAACACCGGGCGCTCACGTGCCGTGCGGAGATCTACCTCGCGGCATCTCGCTACGAGGACTACGGGCTCGCCCAGTTGGAGGCGCTAGCGGACGGATCGGTGCTCGTCACCTCGGCGTCCCCGGGGCCTTTCATTGCCCTGGCGATGGCCCGGGAGCTGGACGCACGGCTGGTGGCGGAGAACGATGGCGCCGATGCGATCGCTGACGCCCTCCGCGCGGCCATCGACTTGACGCCCTCGGAGCGGGACGGCTATCGCCGTCGGGCTGAAGCGCTGCTGCGACCATTGTCCTCTGCCCAGTTCGGGAAGCGCCTGGGGGACGAAATCTTGCCCATTTTGCTCGAAGCGACCGAGCAGAGTCCGCGCCGTAGGTCAGGTCGGTGGGAGCCGGAGACACCGCGTCGTTGGGCCAACCGGACAACATGAGGCTTGTCTATCGGCTCCGTTCGCGGCTGAGCGGGGTTCCTAGCCCGCCCGTGACCTCCCGCTATCAGGGGCCGACCTGGGAGTACCGGCGAGCTCGCGTGTTCGAGCGGCTCGGAATCAACCTAGTGATTGACGTCGGCGCGAACAGCGGGCAGTACGCGACCGAGATCCGGGCAGAGAACTACGGGGGCCGCATCGTCTCCTTCGAGCCGGCTTCAGATCCTTTCGCATCTCTTAGCGAGAGGTGTGAGCACGATCCCCTTTGGACGGCCCAGAAGTTCGCCATCGGCTCCGAGCCGGGCTCTGCCACTCTCAACATCGCGGCCAACGAGGGAAAGAGCAGCTCGCTGCTCCCGCAGAAGGATTATGAGTTTGGCACCACAACGGCGATGCGCTACGTGGGAACCGAGACAGTGGTGGTCACGACGCTGGCGGCTCTGGCGGGCACGCTGCTGAACGGTGAGGACCGGGTGTATCTGAAGGTCGATGTTCAGGGCGCTGAACTGTCTGTGCTAGAGGGCGCGGATACGTTTCTCTCGAGCGTGCTGGCTGTGGAGCTCGAGCTGGCACTGTTCCCCCTCTACGAGAACCACTCGGACTGGCGGGCGATGTGCGACCGGATGGCCGAGCTCGGGTTCGTGTTCTTTGCCGTGGACCCGGGATACACCGATTGGGAGTCCGGGCGGCTTGTCGAGATGGACGGTATGTTCTTGCGTGAACAGTTCGCGGAACTGCGCTAGCGCACGGATCGGCTGCGTGTTCTCTGTCCTCATCCCAGTCGGTCCAGGTGATGCCGATCTGCACAGGTTGGATGATCTTCTTAGTAGCATCCGCCGCCAC
>Ga0335074_10006313_pt1 | contig 16447 bp, 14 predicted proteins | sample Lox_Sample_23_FD_206715 | JGI IMG/M metagenome (GOLD analysis project Ga0335074, IMG submission 206715) | Soil microbial communities from Loxahatchee National Wildlife Refuge, Florida, United States - Lox_Sample_2.3 | ecosystem: Environmental > Terrestrial > Soil > Wetlands | place: USA...
CGCCAGGTTGTCGGGATCGGCTTCGCGCTCCACCGATGCATCCAGAACCACGTCCATTTCAGCGGCCAGCGGCGAGGACGCATTGCCGAGGATGCCGATGCGTTGCGAGGGCAGGCCGCGAAGAAACGGGACCAGCTGCAGCAGCTCGAGCGTGTTGCCGCTTTTCGAAACCATCAGAGTGGGATCGCCCGGCGTGTAGATGCCCAGATCGCCGTGCGAAGCTTCGGCGGCGTGCAGGAACACGGCCGGGGTTCCCGTGCTGCAGAGCGTGGCGACGATTTTGCGCGCCACATGGCCCGATTTGCCGAGCCCGGTGACCACGAGTTTTCCCGGGTGCGCCAGGATGATCTCGACGGCGCAGGCGAGGTTGCCGTCCAACCGGCGCGCGGCGCGCGAAACGGCCTCGGCTTCGATCTGCATGGCCTTTTGGGCCGCGGCGATCCAGAGCGCGGCGCCTGCTTTCGGTTGCATCGCAACCATAATCGCATGGCAGACTGGCTGGTTGGCTGTTGGCTATGGGCCGTTGGCAGAGTGACGGATCGAAAAAATCAGAAAATACCCTAAAGGTCCGGTGGCGACCGTCGATAAACATATCAAGTTAGAAATGTTACCGGGACTCACCACCGTTTCGCTGCCGCAGATCTACTGCAAATCGTGCCACTTGTCCACGCGTTCGGACATGGTGCGATGCCTGCACTGCAACCGGCTGCTCAATCCGCCGGCGGCGGCCAAACGCACGGCTCGCAAAGCGAAGCCGGTGCGGCGAATCAATTAAAGGCACGGGGCCAGAGTGAATCTGGGGACGGGGCGGACCAACAGGTTCGCCCCCTATCATTCGTAGCGAAGAGCTACAACCGGATCCAACCGCGCCGCCTTGTTTGCCGGCCAAATTCCAAAAAACAGCCCGATCGCAACCGATACCACCACGCCCAGCACCGCCGCCCACCAGGGCACCGCCGTCGGCAGCGCCGGGTACGCCAGCCGGCAGGCCAGCGAGACCGACCATCCGATGGTCATCCCGATCAGCCCGCCCAAACCGGTGAGCACCACGGCTTCGGTGAGGAACTGCAGCACGATGTCGGCGCGGCGCGCCCCAATGGCTTTGCGAATGCCGATCTCGCGCGTCCGCTCGGTGACCGAGACCAGCATGATGTTCATCACTCCGATACCGCCCACCAGCAGGCCCACCGAACTCATGATCACCATCACCAGCGCGACGATCGCGGTAACGCTGTGGAACTGCTCCACAATCTCATCGGCCGTGGAAATGGAAAAATCGTCGGGTTTGTTGGGGGGGACATGCCGCTGGATGCGCATCACCGCCGTGGCCTCGTCGATGGCGGCGGCCAGCCGGCCGGGTTTGGCATTGACGAACAGCAGGTTTTCCTTGGACGCCGGAAACAGCTTGTGCATGCTGAAGTACGGCAGGTAAATATTGGTGTCGTCCTGGCCGGGGAACGAATTGGCCGGACGCTTGGTGACGCCGATCACCTCGAACTTGTGGCCGTTCACGTCGATCCATTTGCCCAGCGGATTTTCACCGTCGAACAGCGCGCGCGGCACGTCTGCGCCGATCACCGCGACGGGCATGCGATGCTGATTTTCGGTGTCGGTGAAGAAGCGGCCGTCCTGCATCTCTACCTGGCCGCTATCGGCGTAGGAGGCTTCCGTGCCGACCGGGCTCGCGTTATAGAGCTCGTTGCCCTTGTAGCGGGCGATGTTGATCTGCGGGCCGTTGCCGATGTCGTTGGGGAGCAGGTACGGACTCACGGATGCCACCGACGGGCAGCGCGCTTCGATCGCCAGTGCGTCGTCGTAGGTGATCGCTTTGCGCCGCAGCATCTCGGGCGTCCGGGTCTGGAATCCGATGGGGAACTTGAAAATGATGGCGGTGTTGGTGCCGAAACCGCGAATCACGCGCGTGACCGCGCCGTCGAGTCCGGCGATGATGGAGCCCACGCCGATGATGGTCCCGGTGCCGATGATCACGCCCAGAATCGTGAGGAACGAGCGCAGCTTGTGCTCGCGCACGGTAGCCAGCGCCAGGCCGACGGCCGAGCTGAGTTCCACCCAAGTCATCGCTTCACCATCATCTTTCTACCCGGAGCGCCTCGATCGGATCGAGCTTGGCCGCGCGCTGCGCGGGATAAATCCCGAAAAACAAACCGACCGCGGTCGAAAGGGCCAGGCCGATCAGCACGGCCGAAAGCGGCACAGCCATGGGAACGGCGGTCGAGTTTCGAACCGCGGCGGCAATGATCCAGGCCAGCACAATGCCGATAAATCCGCCCATGCCCGCAAGCATCGAAGACTCCACCAGAAATTGGTTGAGGATGTCCTGCTGGCGCGCGCCCACCGATTTGCGAATTCCGATCTCGTGAGTGCGCTCGCTCACCACCGCGAGCATGATGTTCATGATTACCACGCCGCCCACCACCATGAAGATCGACACGATGGCGACAGCGGTGGCGGCGATGGCGTTGGTGAGCTGGTCCCAGGCGCTGACCAACGCATCCGACGACAGGATCGAAAACGTATCGTCCTGACCCGGGCGTTCATGCCGGCGGGCGCGAATCAGCATCCGCATTTCGTCCTTGGCCTGCTCCAGCACGTTCTGATCGACGGCGCGCGCGGCGTAGCGGATTCCGGTGCGAGATCCATAGATCTGGAAATAGGTCCCGATGGGAATGTCGACGAAAGCATCCTGGGATTGGCCGAAAACACTGCCCTTGGCCTCCGCCACGCCCACCACCGTGAAGGGCAACCCTTCGATCTTGATCTCATGGCCGATGGGGTCGGAAGCGCCGAAGAGGTTTTCCTTGATGTCGGCGCCGATTACCGCGACCGCCGAGCGATGCCGGTCCTCGATTTCGGTGAAGTAGCGGCCGTTGGCAATCTGGGTATTGGCGAGCGACGCCCAGTTGGCTGTGCCGCCGCTGAGTGAAACGTTGCTCAGCGTTTGCGAGCCCAGGGAAACGGTGACGGAGCGGCCGGCGCTCATTCCCAAGTCGCTCACCAGTCTGGCGTTTTCCTTCAGGTATTGATACTCGTCCGGGCTCAGCTCCGGATTGCGCTTCTGCATTTGCACGTATTTCTTGGGATCGAAGTTGCCGAGGAAGGCGATCTTGACCACGCGGAAACCGTCCGAGCCCATGCTGGTGACGGTATTGGCGATATACAGGTCCATGCCATGGATCATGGCCATCACGGCGATCAGCGTGGTGGTGGCGAGAATGATGCCGAGCAGCGTGAGAAAACTGCGCAGCTTGCTCGATCGCAGAGAATCGGCTGCGATCGCCGCGGCTTCGCGAAATGACGAGGTTTGAGCCACTACTGTTAGGGGACGAAAATCGCCGGGACCTTGTTCCTTACTTCTAATAACCAGTTTACGAGAACTTCGTCCAGCCAGAAGCGCGGCGGGTGTTTCGAAATAAAGCCCACGTGGCCGCCGTGATCCACCGCCATGAGGCGCAAATGAGGATTGGTGGAGAGCGCCGGATGATCGTAAACGGCAAAGGGGATCAGCGGATCGTCCTTAGCCTGGACCAGAAGCGTCGGAACGCGGATGCGGTCCAGGAATTGATTCGACGATTGCGTGGCGTAGTAGTTATCGGCGGACCCGAAGCCGAAGGCTTGCGCCGTGAACCGGTCGTCGAATTCATAGATGGTGCGGATCCGGTCGAGGCCGCTCAGGTCGAAGAGCCCGGGCGTGACGCGCTCCTTGGCGCGCACGCGCTCTTTGAGGCGCGAGACAAAGCGCCGCTCATAGATGTAATTGGATGGCTTCGCGAGGGCGCGGACGCAGGCGGCGAGATCGATGGGGGTGGAGACAGCCATGACGCCCGCGATGAGATCTTGCGCCGATGCGCCCAGTTCGCCCGCCAATTTGAGCGCCACATTCCCTCCCAGCGAGAATCCGGCGATAAAGACGGGCGCGCTGGAGGGAAGCTGCCGGATGACCGAGAGCAGATCCGAAGTTTGCCCGGAATGATACAACGTCCGTCCGCTCAGGTGCTCCGTTCCGCCGCAGCTCCGCATGTTGAAGCGATGCGTGGCGCATCCGGCCTGCAGGGCGGCGTAAGAGAGACTGCGCGCGTAACCCGCGGCGCTCGATCCTTCCAGGCCGTGAACCATGACCAGATGCGCGACGGGCTCTGCAGGGGGCGTTTGCGAATGAACCAGAACCTGCACGCCGGGTTCGGTATCGAAGAACCTTGCTTGAACCGGGAAAGGCCGCTCATCGAAGTCCCGGCGCCAGTAGTTGCCGGCGATGGTCGCAAGGTGCGGGTTTCGAAAGTAAGGAACGAAGGGCCGCAAACGATCATTTTACGCTGGCAGGCAGTGAACGTACGGATTTCCTAGGGAGACTTGCCTCCGACCTTGGTTTTTGATCAGATAATTCTGATGCGACTGAGGATCCTGCTCGCCATCCTGACGATGATCCTAGGGTTTCAGCAGGCGCTCCTGGCAACGTCTTGCTCAGCTGTTCCGCCGTGTGCTCTTGTCCGTTCCTCAAGCATACTGTTCGTGGGCACGGTAACCGATCCGGGCACTCCGGAGACAAATGAAACAGACGCGCCCCGCGATGTCACATTCAGAATAGACGAGATTTTTGCGGGCCTTTCCCAGAAAACGAAGGAGGTCGTCGTAACGGCCGGGGGCACCTGGTTGGAAAGAGGACATGCCTATCTCATTGACGCCTACCGACGCGACGGTAGTCGCCTCGGATTGATGACATGCGGAAGTTCCGAGGAGGTCAACTCCAAGTTCACTGTCGATGTCTTGAAGTTCCTGCGCCTTCGAGCGCAAGGCAAAACTCCGACATCCTTAGGCGTTATGGTCGTCGATCAGCATCAACCCGTTCCCGACGTCGCCGTCACGATTCTTAGCCAGCAGGAGCACTTCACGGCACGCACCAATGCCGACGGTACATCGATATTCGCCGGCATCCAGCCTGGCAGCTACAGCCTGTCCGCGGCAATCGCACATTACGAACCGGACCCCGACTCCGTCTTCGACAAAACAGTCGATGTCGTCGCAGGTACCTGCTCCGGCGCAACGATTTCGGTCAAATCCGAAGCTTCGGTCAGCGGAGAGGTAGTCGATTCAAAAGGACTCCCAGTGGCATCGTTGGATCTTCAACTGGTTTCCGAACCCGGCGGTCCAAACGAAAAAGTCTCGCTGAACAAGCCGTTCTTCGACGCGACCAGCGATGGCGAAGGCCGATTCCTGTTCGAATCGGTTTCTCCTGGGCGGTACTTATTGGGTTCAAACATCATCGGATTGAACGACACCGCCATTCCGCCCACATTCTATCCGGGCCAGCGCACCCGAAGCGGAGCTTATCCTATCGAAGTGAAGCTCGGCGAATCGGTCTCCAACCTGCGATTCATGCTGCCCGACTTCGGCGCGAGACGCGAAATCACGGTCTGTGTCTTGGATGAAAATGGCAAGCCGGTGGCGGCGGCAAGCGTTGTCTCGGTCTTCAATGCTCAGGGTGACGACCTTGCACGGCTAGGAGCGAAGCTTTCGACCAACGAAACTGGATGCGTGTCAGCCAGTGGATACACGGGGGCTCGGTACGCAATCCAGGCGTTCTTCCGCCCCGAGGGTGCCGCTATTTTGCAATTTCGCTCGTCCGAGACCTACGCTATCGATCCAGGGAATGAGCCGGTTCACGCGGTTCTCGTACTCCACTCATTGGGCCGTTCACCCTCTCGCGGCCACTGACTGGGCGTCCCCACCGAGAAGCGAGCCTAATCAGCGAGCCGGGGGAAAAAGTGAGGGGACGGACAAGGAAAACCGTTCCCCTCGAAGCATGGACACAAGACGCTAGCGAGCGGCCTCCGACATGAAGCTGACCGGGCCGCCACAGGCCCGAGTCCCATCAGAGGCCACTCCTCTAGCCAAGAGAGATCGGCAGTTGGGCGGCAGAGTGTATTGAGAAGTTGGTACTAAGTGAGTGGGAAATCAGCCTTACGCGCAGGCGTTATCCAGGATCTTTTGGATTAGGGCATCGTACTGCATCCCGCCCGCCGCGGCCGATTGAGCGAAGTCGTCCTCGCAGGCCAGCGAGGGATTGGGGTTGGCTTCAATCACCACCACTTCGCCGGCCGGCGTGAGGCGCACATCGATGCGGCCGAAGCCGCGGATCTTCAGCACGCGATACACTTTGCGCGCCAGGCGCACCAGTTTTTCGTCCACCCCCGGGGGAAGCTCGGTGGCGGGTCCGTTCTGGATGCCCCATTTCTTGCGATACGAATCGTCCCACTTGGCTTTGAAGGTTGCAAACTTGGGCGTATCGTCGGGCATGGCGTGGAAAAAGATTTCGCGCGGGGGCAGAACGGCCAGCTTTCGGTTGCCCATCACGCTGAGATACAGTTCGCGCCCCTCGATGTATTCCTCGATGAGTGCGTCGCAGTGAAACTTTTCCTGGATGAAGCGCGCGCGCTCGAGCGCCTCCTCTTCGCTTTTCGCGAAGGACGCTTTGGCGATTCCATCGGACGATTCCTCGCCCACCGGCTTTACGAACGCGGGATAGACAAAACGGCGCAATCGTTTCAGCGGGCGCTGCTCGGTGGAGATGACGAAATGCGGCACGCGCACGCGATGATAGGCCAGCACCTTTTTGGCCAGCGCCTTGTCCTTGCACAGCATCAGGCCGTCGGGCCGCGCGCCCGTGTACCGGATGCCCATCAGCTCAAGCAGCGCGGGAATGTTGGGCTCGTGCGCGCGATTGTGGTGGAAAGATTCGGTAAGGTTGAAGACTACATCGGGCGCGAAGCGCTTCAGCCTTTCCACGATGCATGCCACGTCGTCGTACACGGCGAGCGTTTCTGCATCGTGTCCCAGGCCTTGTAGGCAGGCCAGGACATCGGCTTCGGTGGGCTTGTCCTCCTGCTCCTTCAGCGCTTGCGGCGAGAAGGCCTCGCCCGAAGTGCGATACGCGACGTCGAACAGCACCAGCACTTTCACGGCTACACGGACCTCTTGAAGCGGCCGGTGTGCAGATGATTGGTGACCATGGCGGCCAGATACGCCGCAAGATCGAAGAAGACGCGCGAGCGATCGAGCGGCGGCGGGATAGTCAGCTTCAGCTCTTGGCAGCGCTCGATCAATTTGCGCACCAGCATATCGACGGTGTATTTGTGCTGGCCGGTCCATCGCACGATGGATCCGACCAACGCTCTGCGATTCTTGCGCATCACTTTCGCAGCAGACTCGCCGTTGGGTTCTCCACTTCCGAATATAACGCGCAAATCGGCGTCGTAAAAATCGGGAAAGTCTTCGGCGTAGAGTTTGCGGCGCTCGGTGTAGTAGCGCGCGAGCGTTTTTCTGAGGCGCCCGGCTTCGTAGATGCGGCGCACGCGCTGCTTTTTGAGCGAAGCAGACTTGGCTTCGTTCTTGGCCTCTTCCATCAAGCAGTGCACGAATTCCAGTTTCTCCAGCGCCTTCCAGCCGCGATACTGCTCGCGCCACTGTTCGGGCGTGAACGAAAGCCAGACCGCGAATGTTTCGGCGAAGTCTTCATCGGGATGAGCCTGTGCATACCAATTCGGCAGATTTCGCACAAAACTTTTGCTGTAGGGGCGCGGCTGGTAGGTTTCGGGCGTGTATTCGGTTTCGGGACTGCCGAACACCGTGTGCCAGTCGTCGCGCGAGGAGAAGCGATAAGCGTGATCGATGGCGTGGCCGCTTTCGTGACGCAGCAACTGCAGGCACCACTCGGGAGTGCCGCCTTCCACCTGCAGCATCTGGTGCATCTCGAGAGCTTTCAGGCGTGGATGCGCGAGATAAAAAGGAATGGCGATGGCGGGCGATCCGGCGGGCGAGAACCATTCGTCGCCCAGATAGCAGACGGGACGAAACGCGAGGCCGTGCGCCGCCAGTTCCTCGTAGAGCTGCGCCACGCGGCCCTCCAGCTCGCTTCCGGCGATCCGCACGCCCAGGTCGCAGATGCGCTTTTGGAGAAGCTCGTCGTCTTTGAGAGAAACCCAGGGAATAGGCGCTGGGGAAGGCTGCTCTGCCGCGCGCTGCTCCGAGGCGGCGCCCGCCGGGTCGTGTCGCTCCACGGCTTTCATCCTAGCGCAGGGAACCAGGGGAGACCGATCCCAGCTTCAGAAAGCGGCGTCGCAAAGCGGAATCGCGCTGTAGTGCGCGCAAATAGGCCGTTTCTTCGGGTGCGTTCTTGGCCCGCCGGATCGTGGGAAGAAACGGAGATTGGCCGAGAGCCATCGCCGCTCGGCGGGTCTCAAAATGGTCCCAATCGCCGGAGGGTGAACCGGGCATTTCGTAGATCATCCAGCCAGCGGCCAGCCGCCGCAGAAGACCTGCCGCGGTGCGATGCGCCGGATTCGCGCGCAGCTTCGATTCCTCCGACTGCAAGAGCCTGGCGACCTCCGGATCCGCCGGCCGGAAGCCGAGCTTGCGATAGAACCAGAACGCGCCGGAGTCAATCGCTTCGTCGTTGTGATGACCAAGCTGATACGGGTCCACGGCGAAGCAAGTGGCGCCGGCCAACTGGTGGAACAGCCGCAGCAGGCGCGCATAGAGCCACCCGGTCTCGCCTTCGCGAAACGTGTAATAGAGGTTGAAGCCGACCTCCATGTGCTCGAACAGCGTCAGGCATTCGATGTAGCCGACCGGCACGGCGTTCTTGAAGAACATTCCAGCGTGGTAAGCGCGCAGCGGCAAGCGATGCTCGGGCGGCACGCCGCAAATAAGTGCCTCGACGCCGCGGCCTAGATCCGTGCGGATCACGTGCTTCGGATCGCCATAGGTAAACCCGTGCAGCTCGCGATAGCGCATGGCTGACGTTTCGCGCGCAAAATCGAGCATCCGTTCGCCTTGCGCGGGGCTCAGGCGTTGGATCGCGAGCGCGGGCGATTCGAGTTCACGGGCCAGCGACACGTCGGCGCGGCGGATCAGCGCGGAATCGTGATAGAAAAATTTGCCGCGGCCGGGAAGCCGTTCGAGCGTCCGGTTGGCGCCGTCCAGTTGCCAGCGGATCGCGATCTTGGCCTGGGCGAAAAGCTCGGCGCGGTCGGCGGCTGGAATCGGAAGCGCCTCAAGGCGCGCTATCAACCATTCAAGATCCGATTCCCGGCTCCGGCCCTTCGCGGCCCGAAACCAATCCATATAAGGTATGTTCGCTTCGACCAGCAGATCCTCGTTCGCCCAGGGATGCAGACGCCGAACGATCGGCCCGAGCAGCGACGCATCGTAGCCGTCCCAATCGATGTCCACATGTTTGGAATGATGCTCGGCCAGCCAGCGCGTGATGTCGAAGGTGAACAGGGCCGAGAAAGCCGTTCCCGCGATTCCGGAGACGTCGGGCTCTTCGAAAGGCACAAGATCGGCGTGCGCACGGCGAAGCTGCGCGACCTTCTCCGAAATGCGCGCCAGCAATCCGTCTGTGAGCCGCAAAATTTCGTGATTCGGCGGATACGCGCGAAAGAACAACAGCGCTTCGTGGAACCGAATCAGCGACGCTGCGTCGCGAAACCGCGTCCGGCCGAGTTTCCCGAGCAGCGGCGTTAAGCCCAGCTGCTGTTCGCGCATCCCAAAGCCGCGCTTGAAAACCTCCAGCCGATCAAGATCCATCGGGAGTAGACTAGCAGATGCCATGCGACTCGCTCTCTCAACTTTTCTCGTCTTCGCGGCCAGCTTGGTTGCATTCGCACCGGACGCTTCCGCGCAGGACCCGCGAATCTATGTGGTCACTCACGTCGACCTGATGCCCACCTACGCAGCCGACGGTGCGAAGCTCCTGAAGCAGTATGCCATCGACAGCCGCCACGACAAGGGTTCGGTCCGGTTTGAGGTGCTGGGCGAGCCCACGCGCAAAAACCATTTCACCATCGTGAGCGTCTGGGAAAATCAGGCCGCTTTCGACTCGCACCTGGAGGCCGGCCACACCCGGGGGTTTCGCGAGAAGGTCCAGCCGATGCTGGGAGGCCCGCTCGACGAACGGCTGCACACGCTCTTTGAATGACGCGAGGGCGCCCTCACTGGCCCATCGCAAGTTCCTTGACTAACTGATACAGGAACGCCTGCCCTTCGTAAAACGAAGTGACGTTCATGCGCTCGTCGCGGCCATGGGCGCGAACGTCGTCGCGATCGCCGAAGAAGCCGGATACCCCATACGTCGGAATGCCCGCGATGCGCAGATAGCGCCCGTCCGTCGCGCCCGTGCTCATCACCGGAATCGTGACCACCCCCGGCCACATGCTGTCACTGATGCGCGCCACCGCCTTCAGTACATCCTGACGCATCGGCGAAGCCGGCCCGACTCCCACCTCGCCTTGCACATGAACCGCCACCTCATCGTCCCCGATCGCTGCTCGCAATGCTCGCTGCACCGATTCCACTGAGTCGCCCGGGAAAATCCGGCAGTTGATGTTTGCAGTGGCAAGCTGCGGGAGCGCATTCAAGGCATGCCCGCCCGCCAGCTCGGTGGCCACGCACGTGGTACGCAGCATCGAGTTCCAGCGCGGGGAAACCGCCGCGATGCGCTTCATCGCCTCTTTCGAAATTTCAGGCGAGCCATCGGCGAGCTTGGTCAAATCGTCTTTCAACGCGCCATCCTCCACCTTCGCCATCTGGCGAAAGTACGCGCGCGTCACCTCGTCGGTTTTGAGCGGGAACCCGTAGCGGGAAAGCTTTTCGAGCGCCCCGGCCAGCCGGTAGATGGCGTTGTCGGGCAGCGGGACGGAACTGTGCCCGCCTTTGTTGCGCACTTCGAGCTTGAAATCCGCGTAGGACTTTTCGCTGACTTGGATATTGTTGGCGATCCTTTTTCCCGCCACCATCACGCCGCCTCCACCCTCATTCAGGCAAAGATCGGCATCGATCAACTCGCGCTTGTTCTTGAGCAGCCACATGACGCCGTTATAGGGTCCGCCGCCTTCTTCATCGGCCGTAAGAGCGACGATGATGTCCCGCGCCGGCTTGAATCCCTCGCGCTTGTAGCGGATCAGATTCGCGATCCAGACAGCGGCCTGCGCCTTGTCATCCGAAGTGCCGCGGCCATAGTAATAGCCGTCCTTTTCGACGAACTGGAAGGGATCCGTGGTCCAGTCTTCGCGGTTGGCTTCCACTACGTCGGTGTGAGCCAGCAGCAGAATCGGCTTGAGCGGCCCGGTGCCGCGATAACGCACCACCAGGTTCGCTTTTTTCGGACTCGCACCGCCCACGAAGATATCGGATTCGGCGAAACCTGCGGCGCGTAATCGCGCGGCCACCATCTCTGCGATCGGCGTGGTGGATCCGGTCGAAAAGCCGGACCGGATCTCGATCATCTCTTTATAGATTTCGCGCGCCAGCTGGCGACTCGCATCGGGCGGCATAGCGGCGGAAACAGCCCCCAGCGCGATGCTGGCGAACGCCGCAAAGCGAAATCCCCTGCGCCAAATCATGGGCGAATTGTAGCATGCGATGCTCGCAAAGCCAGCGCTTGCCGCGGATTATTGGTCACGATGGCCGTTACCCCGGCGCGCTCCAGCAGCTTGCGCGTGAGCGCGGCATCATCCACGGTCCAAACGAACAGCGGCTTTCCGATTTTTTCGGCACGGGCCGCCAGCCGATGGTGCGCCACCAGGATATCGGCGTCCGGGCTCGCACACGCGGCGCGAACGCTCGAGTTCCACAGCGCGAAGATGAGGCCCGTTCGAATCGCGGGATCGATGGCGCGAATCTCCGTCAGCACCGGCGCAAGAAACGACGTGATGCAAAAATCGCTGGGAGCGTAGTGTGCGCGCAACAACTCCACGGCCTCGCGCTCGCAACCCGTCTCCTTGAGCTCCACATCCAGTTGAATCCGGCCCTTGGTCAGGCGCACGGTCTCTTCCAGCGTCGGGAGTCCCGCGGCGCGGCCGCGGACCGGATCGTGCGAAATCACCAGCCTGCCGTCGCGCGCGCGCCGGACGTCGAATTCGATCATGTCGGCGCCCATCTCCATCGCGCGTGCGAAAGCTTCAAGCGTATTCTCGGGCGCTTCGGCGGACGCCCCACGATGTGCAACGATGAGCGTCGGCATGACGGCTCGGCCGGCGGACTACTTGTGCTTACCCGCGCCCTCGCTTAACAGCTTCTGGATCTCGTCGCGCAGGTGCTGCTCCTGATTGGCGTCGAAGAACGCTTCGTCGGCGCCGGTGTATTGCGCGCGAATCACTCCCTGCCGGTCGATGAACACCACAAAAGGAACCAGCGGGCGCTTGTCTTTCGGCCATTGAATATAGTCCAGCGCCGCCAGCACCCCCGCCGTACCCACCGGCCACGGCACCTTGAATTGCGAGACGAAATTGGGAATGTCCGGATTCTGATTCAGCGCCGCCTCCACTATCGCCAATCCCTTCGGCGCTAGTTCCGGATACAGGCCTTCCAGCAGTTGCGTCGTTTTCTGGCAGTGCGGACATGTCGTGAGGATCAGACCCAGGCACAGAACCTTGCCCTTGTAATCGCTCACTTTAATTGTCTTGCCGTTCGGCAACTCGATGGCGAAGTCTGGCGACTGGCGAGGAATTTGGGCCGCGTCGAGGAGGCCGGCCGAGAGGATCGCCGAGACGATCGATGTAACGATGGTGAGTGCGCGCATAACGAAAATCTGAGTATACAAGAGCGCCCTCGCCGCGTGCCCGAGCCGGGCGCTCAGTCCTTGCGAAGCTCGTCGCCCAGGTCGTCGAGCACGTCTTCGCGCTTGCCGTCCGCCAGATCTTTCTCCAAACGGCGCAGCGCCAGCCCGACCACGTCGCGATGGTGCAGGCGCGAGCCTAGCACTCCGCTATCGCTCAGCTTCAGCCAAAGTTCATGCAAACGGTCGACGTCTTCAGGCCACAGGCGAGGTGGATGCGGGCCCAGGTTGACGTACATCGAGGGCCGGTCTTTACTGATGATTTCGAGCGAGAACGCGTGGCGCGGCTCCGGCTGGCTTTCCCACGCCAGACCAATGCGCCGCGCAAGCTCTTCCGACGTCATTTTCGCCGAAACACCCGTCACCAGGCGCGAAGCCTTGAGCCGTGATGCGGTCTGCACCACCGCGTCAAACGGATTGAGGGCCGGAACCACCAGCAGCTCCACTGGCTTACCCTCCTTCTCCGCCATCTCCACCACGTGGCTGAACAATTCCTTTTCGTAATCGCTGAAGATCTGGTCGTCTGCCAGATCGTACTCACCGGCGCCGGTCGAAATTGTGCGCACCGTCATCACCACGATGTCGTGCCGGCGCAGATTCACCTTTTCGAGCACTTTTTTCAGGTGCTCCATGTTGCGATAATCGCGCACCGCAACCAGGATGCAGCCCGGCCGCGCATGCAGCGTCGCGGCGTTCACCTGCGGCTGATGATCCAGGTTGAATTCCTCGAGCGTTTTGTGCTCCTCGGTGAGCTTGCGCTTCTTGGCGTTCACGCGCTCGGAGATGGTGAACATGGCGAAGACCACCAGGGTGAAGCCGATTCCGTATTTGGTGGCGTACTCTTTCGAAAATATATTCGCGATGGCGACAAAGCCGAGCACCAGCGTGGTGAGGCCCAGGCCCACCGGAATCTCGACGCCGCCCACGCGGAAATTGAACGGAAACTTGTACTCCTGATCGTGCCGCTGATATCGCAGCACCATCACACCCAGCGATTTCAGGAAGAAGCTCCACACCACGCCGAACGCGTACGCCTCGCCGAGCAGATAAACGTCGCCGCGGCTCAGGACGATGGTCGCCACTTGCAGCAGCACGATCAGGTTCACGATGCGGTACGTCGTGCCGAAGCGCTTATGCGGCTTGCGGAACCAATCCAGCAGTACGCCGTCTTCGGCCACGCGATTCAGCACTCCGTTCGCGCCGATGATCGACGTGTTCACGGCGCCGGAGAGAATGAGGATGCCCACAATGACGACGAATACGTGGAACACCAGCTTGAGCAGCTCAGGACCAACCAGCCGCATCGCCAGGCCCCCCAGCAGGTCGTCGGAGAAGTAGTTTCGAATATCGGACGGGCTGATGATGATCCCCGCGAAAACCGTGATGACGCCCGTGCATACCACCGCGTACCAGCACACGATGTTGGCCGTGATCTTCAGGTTCTTCATCTTCGGATAGGCGATCTCGCGATACACTTGCGCCAGCGTCTCGAACCCGCTCATCGAAAGCAGCGAGTGACCGAAGGCAATGATCAGCGCCACGATCGGAATGGCGGGAAAAATCGTGCCCTTGAACCAGCCCAGTGATTCGTTGGTGAATTGCAGATTGTGCGGCACCGGCGCCGGGGGCAGTGCGGCATGGCCGCGCAAAAGAATGGTCAGCGGGCACCAGATGAGGAACGCCACTACCATCACCGACGTGATTTGCATGATGCGCAGCGCTTTGCCGCTCGATTCGTGAATGCCCTTGGTGTTCATCCACCAGAAGTAAACTGTGACGACCACCGCAAAGAACGCGGCAAAGTAATTCACGTTCACCGGGAATGACTGCCCGAGCATCCTCGCAATTTCGTCCAAGAGATGGCCCAGATACTGTCCCGCGCTCACCACGCTGATGGGCCCCGTGAGAATGTAATCGAACACCAGGGATGACACCGACAGCCGCGCCACGAACGGACCCATGCTGTCCTTCACCACGATGTACACGCCGCCGCGCACGAACATGCTGCAGCTTTCCATGTAGACTGACCGCACCGCGAAGCTGAACAGCATGACGCCCAGCACGAACCAGGGCGCCGCGGGACCGACGGCGGTTTCGGCGATGCCGCCCGCATAAAACGCCGACGACGCCAGGTCGGCGAGAACGATGGAGGCACCGCGCCAGAAGCTGATAAAGGAGAGCGCTACGGTAGTGGCCACCACCACCTTGGCGGTGGCGGACGACGGCTTACCTACTTCGGTGGACATTATTCCGCATATTCCACTGACCATTCTACTTGAGATGCAGCTCTGTCTTACGATGCAGCTCTGTCTTAGGATGATGATATGGGCGGCGATGCAGCGGGCCACCAGTCCGGGAACCGGGAGCGCGCTCTCGAAATCGCGTCCCAGCTCCGCGCCCGCGGTTTCCAGGTCTGGCTGGTGGGCGGTTGCGTGCGCGACCTGCTACTGGGGCGGGAGCCGTCCGATTACGACATCTCCACCGACGCGCCTCCCGCCGAGCTGATTCGGCTCTTTCCCAAAGCTCACTTGGTGGGCGCGCAGTTTGGCGTCGTGCTGGTGGATGGCATCGAAGTCGCGACATTTCGCAGTGATCATTCCTACACCGACGGGCGACATCCCGGTGCCGTGGTGTTTGAAACAGATCCCAAGCAGGATGTACTGCGCCGCGATTTCACCATCAACGCGCTCTTGCTCGATCCGTCCTTCTTGAATTCCTCGAATTCCTCGAATTCCCCGAATTCCCCGAATTCCTCGAATTCCCCCGATTCCTCGGTCGTGGATTTCGTCGCCGGCGTTCCCGACCTCCGCGCCGGCGTCATCCGCGCCATCGGCGACCCCCAGGCCCGCTTCGAAGAGGACCATTTGCGGATGCTCCGCGCCGTGCGCTTCGCCGCGCGCCTGGGTTTCGATATCGAACCCCACACCCTGGCCGCCATCCGGGAGTTGCACGCTAGCATCTTGCGCGTTTCGCCCGAGCGCATCCGCGAAGAGCTGGTTCGTATCCTGACCGAAGGCGGCGCCCGTCGCGGTTTCGAGTTGCTGGACGCCACGGGACTCCTGCTCGACATCCTGCCCGAAGTCGCGGCGCTGAAGGGCGTGGCGCAGCCGCCGGAGTTTCATCCCGAGGGCGACGTGTGGACCCACACCCTGTTGATGCTCGAAGGCCTCCGCTCTCCCACGCCCGCGCTCGCCCTGGGTGTGCTGCTGCACGATGTAGGTAAACCGGGTACGTTTCGGGTCGCGGAGCGCATCCGCTTCGACGGCCATGTGGAACTTGGCGAGCGAATCGCACGCGATATTCTCAACCGGCTGCGATTTTCCAACGCCGAGATCGACCAGGTGATCGCACTGATCGCCAATCATATGCGCTTCTCGCACGTGCATCAAATGCGCGAGAGCACGCTCAAGCGCATGCTGCGCATGCCCGCGTTTGAAGAGCACCTGGAGCTGCACCGGCTGGATTGCATGTCCAGCCACCGGCATCTGGAGAATTATGAGTTCGCCAAGGCTAAGTTCGAAGAGTTGCCTCCCGACCAATTGCGCCCCGCGCGCCTGGTGACGGGCGATGATCTGATCGCCGCCGGGTACCGGCCCGGCCCCGATTTCTCACGCATGCTGGAGCTGGCCGAGGACGCGCAGCTTGAGTCGCGCATTCACAGCAGGCAGGAAGGCCTGGACCTGGTCGCGTCGGCGTTCGGGCCGCCGATCGCGCGCCAATCGGGTACCCTGAAGTAGGGTATGGGAGCCGCAACTCTTGTTTCCGTTGAAGAATACCTGAGTACCAGCTACTCTCCTGACCGCGAGTATATCGACG
>Ga0335074_10006314_pt1 | contig 16446 bp, 21 predicted proteins | sample Lox_Sample_23_FD_206715 | JGI IMG/M metagenome (GOLD analysis project Ga0335074, IMG submission 206715) | Soil microbial communities from Loxahatchee National Wildlife Refuge, Florida, United States - Lox_Sample_2.3 | ecosystem: Environmental > Terrestrial > Soil > Wetlands | place: USA...
ACCAACGTCCGGGTCGTCGACTTCGAAGACTCCGGGCCGAGCAGCAGGGCACAGGCACTAGCTGACTTCACCGAGCACCTGACGGTATGGGCGCACGGCGGCATCGACGCCGACGACTTCCTTAACCGGTTCGACCTGAGCCCGGCAGAACGCGATGAAGTACTGAACTTGCGACGCATAATGGCCGCCGCCTGGCTGATTATGCTGCTGCCCGGAGGCCGCGCCAGTCAGCGTAACCCCGCCGGAACAGAACAGCGTGCCGCAGGTCGCTTGCTTGATCTGCTCACCTAGCGAATCTCTCCGCAACTCGAGCCGCTCCGCGGGTCACCACAAAGGGCGATGGCTGCTTCCATTCCCGATCAACTCGCCACTCGGGCCACCCCGTTACGGCGGCGACACCTTGACACGGAAGATGCCGGAAGTTCAGCTGGCAGAGAGCAACTAACCCAGCCCTGGCGAAGGTCCGTACGGCTTGGCGTACCTGGGAGGCCAGAGCGGTGAGCCCGGGTTCGATTGCGGCACAGGAATCCGCCAGCCTGATGATGCTGCTGGGCAGGTCTGCCGCCGGTACCGCGTCGAGGCCGATGCGCTGGTATCCGCGCAACAGCAGGCTGTCAGCGGTGCTGGGCTGGCCGCGCACGCTGGCTTTGATAGCGGCGACGGCATTCTCTATGGCGCTGGCTGGCCTCGACCATCCGGCTTCGCTGCGAGCGGCGGGATTCGCGTCGTCGTAGCTGTTGTCTGCGCCCACCGAAGCGGCCCGGATATCCAGGTCGACCCTCCAGAACAGCGGTAGACCGGCCAGCCGGAAGAAGATCAAGCGGCGACGGTCTGAGGTGGCCAGGTCGGGATCGCTGCGCAGCGATGACACCGCGCCGACCGATTGGATGACCGGGGCGGCGGACCCCACGGCCACCGCGAACATGTCATCGGGCACCATCCAAGCAAGATCGATGTCGCTGTATGGGTCGGCCGTGCCGGATCCGAGTGACCCGCGCAGCTCGGCCTGAGAGTCGGGGATCGCCGCCGTCAGCGCCGCGCGGAGTTCGGCGGCGAGCCGCTCGCGCCGCTCGGGGCGCAGATCCACGTCGATCACATTGCCATCCTGTCGCCGAACCATCCACAGCGCGAATGCATGCAGCCAACGTAGTCGGCGAGCTTATGCCGGTAGGTGGCCACGAGCCCGTCGCGGGGACCGGATGTGACGTCTGACCTGCTCGAGCTGCTCCGAGGTCAGCGGGGCACAGTTGCGCTTGGGGGGCGGAAGGTTCGGATGGGCTGCTGAAGAACATCGAACCGTCGTCCGAGCCCCTCCGCCCCTCTGGCAGCGACTAAGGTGCGAGACAAATCAATCTAAAATGGCCCATTGATATTAAAATTATGCCGCGCTAGCATCGGGACGACGATCCGTCAGCCTGGCATCGTTCAGTTCATCGTGGCACGACCAAATGATTTCGCGTGTGACGCGAGAAAGGTGCTGATTCATGCTGCTCAACCTGTCTGTACGGCGCACTTTAACCATTCTGAGTGGGCTAGCCCTGGCTGCCGGGGCTATGGCCAGCACGGGCCCCACCGCACTGGCGTCGACTGCGAAGCCCAACACTGCGGCGCTCTGCAAGACGGACGGCACGAGAGTCGAGGGACCAGCAAGCGGCGTCTCACTCTGGTACAGCGCAACGTGCCGCACCGCCTGGGCGGTAGCGCAAGGTGAGCCCGCAGGCCTGTCCTTTTACGTGATCAACATAGACACCGACGCGAAAGAATCGGCGACAGTCCAAACCACCGACCAGAGAACCGTCACTGCCGCAGTAGACGACGCAGGTACGCAGTCCGAGGCATGCGACAGCAGCGGTTGCACTAGCCCGTATTAGGACCTGATTCGCGGTAGCCTGCCGTCGGGACGTCATGGCACGGCAGGCTCCGCGACCCGGAAATCGGGCCAACCCCTCGGCCTCACGATGACCCCGCGGCCACCGCGTCGACAGTCGCCGCTGCGCTCTCGGGCGATCGGGCCAGCGATGACTCGGCCCGTATTGTGAAGCGATTCCTGGCCGTACCTTGCGTCCACTCGCGTCGGCACCCGTCCGCAGAGACAGACGCGGTATTGCCTCGGTCACGAGCTCGTGGAAGTCCGGCCAGACCCGACAGAGCCCCAGCCAGGACGGCCAACGAGAGCGCTGCGGAAACTCTGCCGGAAAGATTCACGACGCTGGCGGCCATGTAGCTTGCAGAAAGACCTGGACCGGTAGGGAGCCCCCCGTGCCCGATCACGCGCAATCGTCCCGATTCACCGAAACCAAGGGAAGACCGACCCCCATACAGCTAGAGATTCTGCTCAGCGCAGCAGACCCCGCCCGGCAAGCTCAGATCGACGAAGCAGACTCGCCTCTCGCAGCCGCCCTCTACCGGCGGATCGTCGGCATTCCGCCTAGCCACGAGGGCGGCGCAGTGCCGAGGCCGACGCCTAGACGGACGCCACACGACTTCTCCGCACAACCGGACGCTGGCCAAGGCGAGGCAAAACCGCGCGGCTAGCCCGCTGAGCAGGGCGTTTGATGTTAACTGGCTACTCGTGTAGTGGGCCACGTCGGCGACGACCCTCCCGAACGTTTTGTCCAGCAAGCTCTTAAGGCTGAGGGTATCGATCTCTCACATCTAGGCGTGTGCCCATTACCCAGCGGCTTGTACTTGCGCGCATGGCCTCCTTGGGCGAAGAGAATTTCTCCACCGCCCGGTTCTCCTACCGCAGCGGCTGGAGCGACCAGATCACACTTACCAAACGTCCCTACACAATCTCTGGCCTGATCAACGTGTTCAGTGCTGCAAAACTGTGATCGAGACCGCGATCGAGCCTCAGCTATCCGAGGACGCCCGGCGCCGTTACCCGCATAAGCAGGCGTGTGAGGTTGCCCCGCTTTGACGGACAGGGCTGATTGAACCGCCCCGGCGAGTTCGGAGACTCGGTTTGTTGTCAGCTGGTCGGCTAGATGGTTGTTCTGACGGTAGTAGGCGTCTTCTAGTTCGGCAGGCGGTATGTCGCCGCAGGCTTGGTAGAGCCGCCGGTTGTTGAACCAGTCGACGTAATCCATGGTGGCGATCTCTACCTCCTCGGTGCTCCACGGCCCGCCTGGCTTGATGAGCTCGGTCTTGAACAGCCCGATAACTGACTCGGCCAGGGCGTTGTCGTAAGCGTCGCTGACGGTCCCCACCGAGGCGCTGACGCCGGCGGCGGCTAGCCGCCGCCGGCGTCGAACGCGATCGAGGTGTACTGCGCGACCCGGCGTCGGTGTGATGCACCAGTCCCGGCAGGTCGCCCTTGCCGTCACGCCGCCGGGTCCACAGCGCCTGCTCGAGGGCATCCAGGACCAGGCTGGTGCGCATTGTGGTTGCGGTCCGCCAGCCCAGGATCCGCCGCGAGTAGGCGTCGAGGACAAACGCGACGCAGACCATCCCGCACCAGGTCGGGACATACGTAAAGTCCGCTACCCACAGCCGGTCCGGGCGGGCCGGGCTGAACTGGCGGCGCACCAGGTCCGCTGGCCTGGCCGCGTCCGCATCTGAGCGGGTGGTACGGATCCGCTTGCCACGCCGGGCGCCGTGCAGGCCCAGCTCGCGCATCAGCCGCTCGGTCGTGCAGCGGGCCACCGCGATGCCCTCCCGGTTCAGCTGGAGCCACACCTTCCGCGCGCCGTAGACGCCGTAGTTCTCCTGGTGCACCCGCGTGATCGCGGCTTTCAGTGGCCTACTTGTCGTTCTTGGACGCGATTGCCCTGCAGAATCTCCCTGCGCACTTCTGGCGTAGATGGGAAGCGCCGTGCACTCTCGGGGTCCTGATCTGGCAGCCACGCTGTTTTCCTCGCGGCTAGGCGTTCGCTGAGTATCCGGTCACAGTGGAGCTGGACCTCTGGCTTCAGGCCCGACCTGTCCACATTCCAGTCGAGGGCGTAGGCAGCTTCGAGGTGTACTACTCCGAACACAAACGGTCTGGGAGCCCAGTGGAAAGACGCAGACGAGCGTGCTCTTGTCGGTCCGCGCTATACCCCTCCCCTCGTACTAACCTGGCACCGTGCGACTAGCGCAGCAACTGCTCGCAAGACCGCGACCACCACGGATACTGCGAGCCCGCGCCGACAAGGTTGCCGGCACTCTGCGCATGATGAGTCAAAGAAATGGAGTGCATTTCCAGCCTCCCTCGCGCATATGCTCGAGAATCTGCGGCCCCCTCAACTCTCATCGGCCTCCCACTCGATTGGCCCTGAGCGACGGGCCCTGGCTGATCACCTGGGCATGGCGCGGTGCAGAGGCACGGCTGCGTAGATGGGCGGCTCGGTGCGCAGGTCCAGGGTTTCGCCGGTGGGGGTGAAGTAGAGACCGTCGGTCTCCAGGTCGGGGTCGAGCCGGAGGCATGGCACGCCGGTCAGGTCGGGAGCGGACAGCCACAGCCGCTGGTCCCGCAACTGCAGGGCTGCCGGGATGCTGGCTGGGCCGAGGTCGTGCACCTGGTAGTCGCCTGCGTGAGCGTCTGCGTGGCGCTCGGCCTGCGCTGCGTCACGCGGCGTCGGTGGTGGCAGCGGCGAGTTGTAGCCGAGGGCTGATCCGTCCAAAAGGGACAGCAGATAGGCCGGCTGCCCGCCGGCTCCGGCGACGGGCCGCAGCCGCAGCGGCAGAGGGCTGGCTGGCATGTCTGCAAGCAGGTCATCGTCGTCGAGTACCGCAAGGGGCGTGAACGACTCGCCCTCGGCGGCCATCCCCACCAGGCCGTCGCGTGCTGTCAGGTCAAGGACGGTGCCGCGCCCGACGTACTGGCCGCAGAACGTCCCGTATTCCTTTGCACTGGCTGGCCCGCGCGAGACCGGCAGGCCGGCGAACCGGTCGCGCGGGTCCCGGCCGGCCAGCCGCGCCAGGATCTCCAGGGCGAACGCCGACACCAGCGGGTGACAAGAGTTGGTCAGCACGCCCACGCCGCTGCCCGACGCGGGCTCCCAGAACAAGTCGGCCAGAAACCCGAAGCCGCCGCCGCTTCCCCCATACACCGTCCACCCATCGCCTGCCCATACGCCCAGCCCCAGGCCGTAGCCGCTGACCTGACCGCGCACCGGCAGCTGCACCGCCCGCATCTCGGTCACCAGCATCGCGGGCAGCACCTGGCCGGAGAGCTCGGCGCGCAAGAACCTGGCAAGGTCGCGCGCGCACGAATACATGCCACCGGCGCCGAGCATCGGCATCTTCACCGGCGGCTGCGGCACCTGCGGGTGATGACCGACCGCCCGATCCGAGGTCGCCTCGATCTGCGCCAGGTGATAGGTGCTCCTGGTCATGTCCAGCGGGCCTAGGACGCTGGCCCGGACGGCGTCGGCGAACTCAGCGTTCCGCACCCGGGCGACGATCGCCGCGGCCAGGTCCAAGCCCAGGTTGGAGTACTCGTGCCGTGCGCCAACCCTGAATCGCAGCCAGGTCTGGGAGATGCTGGCGACATGCTGATCGAATGACTCGCCGCCGACCGCGAAGCTGTTGCCCACCGGCGCCTCGTGGGTGAAGCCCGCTGCGTGGCACAGCAGGTGCCGGATCGTCATCGTGTCTTGCGGCCGGTCCTGGTGCCGGGACCACACGGTGCACTCCGGCAGGTAGCGCGACACCGGCTGATCGAGGTCCACCAGCCCGTCGCGGACCGCCGCCAGCACGGTGAACGCGGTAAAGAACTTCGAGATGGACTGCAGGCTGAAGATCGTCTCCGCGCCGACCGGGATGCCGCCGTCGCGCTTGGTGTGCCCGAATCCCTGCGTCCAGCAGTCTGGCCCGTGGACCACGGCGATAGCCAGGCCGGGAATGTCGTGCCCGGTGAGCAGCCGCGGGATCCGCTGCAGCAACTCGGCCCGCAACTCACCCAGCTCCACTGCCACGGTACACAGGCTCACAGAACCGGGCCGGGCAGCACAAGCGTCGCACAGCGAGTAGAAGTGACGGGAGGAGTGGGCGCGCCTAAAGATCGAACCCAGAACCCACCGATCAAATAAAGACTCTTCCTTCGCTCCGAAGGCACTACCTGCACAGAGATGTGTAATCGAGCGCCCGGAAAGCACTGCCGGCTATGAACCGCCTGCAACTGCGATAAAAATCAGGTGTTCGGGCACGCAGGACACCTAACTCGGTGCCTGCGGCGCACTCTTATCGCGTCAAGTCGGTGACGGTCAGTCCTCGATGATCTGCACTTGAAGATCCTCCTCTTGATCAGGTTCTTCGAAGATCGAGGCTAGGTGGCTGACCGCGGCGGCGTCGAGGATGTGCGCGTAGGCCGGGACCTGCGCGTTCCGGACGGTGGCGTGAGCGATCGCCTGATCAAGCGGTACCCGGATGTAATGCAGAACGGGCTCGAACCCCTGCGCTCTGGTTTTGGCCGCCCATTCCCGTCGTCGCTCTCTGCTCCACTGGTTCCAGGCGAGCACCACATCGACGCCGGCGCTGAGGACCTGCAGCGCGGCTGCCAGGACTGGCTCACCGGCGGGCTGCCCGGCCGCGACCCCGAGACGGTAGCGACGAACCGGTCCGTCCTGGAGCCGGTGCTGGCGGTGATCGGTTCCATCCGGCTGCGGGACCTTGATGTCACCGACGTGGACCGGGCGCTGGCCGCGATGGCAGTGTCGCGGAGCAGCGCGACGGTGGCGAAGGCGCACCAGGCGCTGACCCGGGCGATCACCCGGGCGCAGGCCAAGAACCTGGTGCTGCGGAACGTGTCCGCGCTGACCGGCATGCAGGGGAGACCGAGCCGCAGCATGACCCTGGCCCAGGCCAGCGCGCTGACCGCGGCTGCGAAGGCGGCCGGGCCGCGGACGTGTGCCTACATCCTGCTGTCGCTGGGCACGGGGTGCGGACCGAGGAAGCACGGGCGCTGCGGTGGGAGCACGTCGACTTCGGCGACCCCGCCAGCGTGCCGCCTCGCCCGGCCAGCGTGGCGGTGCGGCGGTCGGTGCGGGCTAAGGGATTTACCAAGACCAGCAAGTCACGGCGGACCCTCGCGCTGCCCCATCTGGCGGTGACCGCGCTGCAGGCGCTGCGCGCGGAGACCAGGCCGGAACCGGGGGAGCTGGTGTTCTGCACTGTCACCGGGCAGCCGCTGGATGCGGCGAACGTGCGCCGGTCGTTCCGCGGGGTCTGCAAGACGGCGGGATCGGTGCGGACTGGACACCGCGGGAGCTGCGGCACACCTTCGTCAGCCTCATGTCCGACAACGACGTCGCCGTGGAAGAGATCGCCCGCCTAGTCGGCCACGCCAGCAGCAAAGTCACCGAAACCGTCTACTGGGCACCAGCTCAGGCCCGTCCTCACCACTGGAGCCGAGAAAATGGACGCGCTGCTGGCCGGTATCTAGCGCAGCGTGTCTTGGCGTGACGACAGGCTCAAGCATGGGCAGGACGCGGAGACCGCAGGGAGGTTCGGCGCCTGGAGTCGTCGGCTGGTGCTGCCTTCGCTGCCCGGCTCAGCGGCGTCTGCGGTACGCCGCCATGACACTTCATCGAAGTGCGACCAGGGAGCTCATCGTGCTCTGGCAGGTCGGGATGGCAACGCACGCCAGTCGCTAAAGGACGTCCGCTCGTGCATGATATGCGGGTGATCTTCACGCGGCGTCCGTGAGCAGTGGCCGCAACGAGTCGGAGTTGCCCTCAGTGCTGCGGAGGAATACATCAGATCACCGTCATGGCAATCAGCCCAGCGCCGACTCGGCTAAGCCTGAATGCAGGCCTTGCTTTTGATCTGGCACGATTTGAGAGTGGTTGAACCGGTATGGAAGCTCAGGGTGGAGCGCGATCTCCGGCGGATCGGGGAGGTCGTCTTCAAGGAGACCATAGGGGATACGGCCTTTAGCACGATAGTCGAGGGCGACTTCTCTCACGTAGCGTGACGGAAAGCGCTCTGAAACGCCAGGATTCGCGAGACGGCGAACACGCGCAGTCACATCGCCCGGTTTTGTCGGTCCCGCGCTTCATCCTCGAACGCATGGACACAACAACATGGCTCATCCTGTCCACGGCAGTCGTCGGCCCCGCCTGCGGCGCGCTGTTCGCTCCCGGGTTCACCAGGGCACTACTGGCACTCGCCAGGGCCAGGGCGCGGCGGGTCAAGCACGTGCCCGCAAGCGGGGCCGACCTCTACTACCGCGGCGTTCTGCTGGACGAGGCGCAGTTCCGCCAGGCCTTCGCAGCGATGCAGGCAGAGCTTGACGAGCTAGGCCCGCAGGCTGAACGCAACGAGTGGCAACTGAAACAGGGCTTCGCTGCGATCAACCGGTTCTCTGTGCTCGCCGGGACCTATCCGCAGGCATACCCCGTCCGCAGCAACGCCGATGACGCGTGGGAGTGGTACGCGGAGAACAACCGGTACGTCACCGAGGAGTTCCCGCAGCGTCACGGGTGGCGCCTGCTGCCGCCGGGCACAATCGAGACGTGACCGAGCGGACCCGCCAGCCTTCGTCACAACTATCTGCCGATGTTGAAGGAGACCCTGGGCGGCTGCCCTGAAGATGGGATAGTGCACGAGTGATGCGGGCGAGCAAGAAATGCCGGTGAACGGCAGCGGCGCGCCAATCGTCGCCAGCGTGGATCTGCCGGCTGGCATGAGTGCGGGTTTCTCCAGGGCTCCAGTTGTCGCATGGGACATCGAGACCTCAGGCCTGGACTGGCGATCGGACGTGATCGGGACCTGCCAGCTCTTCGCCGAGGGCGTCGGTGCGGCAGTCATAAGCGTTGCGGCTGGCTCTGTCCCTGTGCGGCTCGCTGCGTTGCTAGAGGACCCGGCAGTTGTGAAGGTCTTTCATCACGCCCCGTTTGACCTGCGATTCATGACTCATACCTGGGGTGTCGATGCGGCATCGGTGCGGTGCACAAAGGTCGCATCGAAGCTCCTGGATCCCCACGGTCCCAACGAGATGCACAGCCTGCAGAGCCTGCTGGCGCGCTACCTGGGCGTGCATCTTGACAAGGGACCAGTCCGGACTAGCGACTGGTCCGCGCCCGTGCTCTCAGCCGAGCAGGTGGAGTACGCGGCCGGTGACGTGATCCACCTGCCGAAGCTCCTTCAGGCAATGCAGGCACGACTTGAGGCGCTCGGGCTCGCAGGCTTGTACGACAGGTGCTGCGAGTTCCTGCCGTCTCGCGTGGGTCTCGAGCTCGGAGGCTTCCCCGACGTCTTCGCCTACTGACCGGGCGGCGGAGCGAGTTCCTCCCAGCCGGGCCCAGTGAAGAAGCGGAAGCCAGCGGCCGGGCGCGCAGATAGGCGGGCTAGGAGCCGCATGTGAGACGGCGCGTCTGATCCGTTGACGTGCTCCACGTTCACGTGTACGCGTGACGATGCAATGAGACGGTGCATGTCCTCAAGCAGGAGATCCGGGACCCAACCCACGGGGACTGAAGACGGCCCGGCGACGATGATGGCCTGCGGGTTCTGCTCGTTCAGGGGTTCGCGGACCAGGCTTAGCGGGGCGCCTGGCTCCAGACTGGCCAGTGCGAACTCTACCTCGTCGCGTGTCACCCGCAGTTCGCGACCGTCGGGGTAAAGGGTCTCCTCGTGGACGTGGCGCACGCCGTTGACCAGGAAGCGGCAGGAAAGCGTATCCCCGACGATCTCGGGCTCGGGCAAGAACTGAAGAGTGTCACCTTGCCGGCGTCCCTGCGATCGCGCGATCTGCTCCCAGGGCTCTGGCTCCTCGCCCTCCAGCCCTAGGCTCGCCACGTAGCGTCCGAAGTCAGGGCGTCGCGCATCCATGGCTCGCTGAGCGAATAGCGGGAATAGCCGCTCGGAGCTATAAACGCCGTAGAGCTGATCGAATCCCAGCAGAGGGCGGAAGCCCTCGACCGAGAGGGCATTCTGGATGTAGGCGAACCTGTACAGGTGGCCGTCGTAGGAGAGGAATGCAACCGGCTGGATCGCTCGGGTGCTGGGGTGCTGCCAGGCAACGACCAGCCGTCGGGGCGCCGCTGAGGACCGGCTTTCGGGCGCGCTCAGAGCTGGAAGCGTGCTAGCTCCAGGCATCGAGAACCCTCCTCCGATTGATCTCAAGGACACTGACTGCAAAGTTACGCGCCGGTTCTGACATTCCCGGTATCCCGAACATGATTTCGTGAACGTCGGCGTCCCTGACCCTCTGTAGCCGGGATAGCCAGTGGGTCATGGCTCGTGGTGTTGCCATCTCGAGAGCCCTCTTGGCGGTGCTCACCAGACTCGGGATGGGTTGACCAGGCGTGTGCTCAAAGCACGACGCAACACCCTTCTCGCACCAGTTGATCATACGTCCGGGCTCGGTCAGGCGCATGGTCCGCTTGTCGTCGAGCACGCCGAACCCCAGGCTGCTCGCGTGATCGTAGGAACCGCAGAGGTAGATCGGCCGGTGCTGCTCTGTGGCATGGCGAAGGATGGACCAGTTGTTCTCGTGCCTGTCAGTGTTGGCGATCCAGGCATCGAACATCAGATAGCCAGCGAAGACGTCAAACGCTGTCGCGTCAAACGGCAATAGCGAACCTGGGGGCGGAAGTGCCCCGGCCAGGATCGTGCGGATGTTCTCCAGAGAATGCCCAGGATGCCCCCCGCGACGGCCTGGCTGATGCACGTATTCCGGAAATGCCTCGAGGAGCAGACTGCCCTCCAGCAGGTCGAAGAGCGGGGGCGCCAGGTTCATGGATATCGAGCCTCGCAAGGTCACCTGCGTGGCGTGATCGACGCGGGTGGCGATGGCAACCTGAGCAGCGGGTATGCCAGCGAGCCCCGCAAGGTGCGAGGCGGCCTTCTCTGCCCAGTCCTCCCCGTGAACGTGACCATCCTTGACTGTGACGGTCTTGAACAACCAGTCGTCCTTAGTCGCAGGATCGCGCAGCCACCACTTCGGCTCCACTCCCGACGTCTCTTCCCGGACGATCTCCCACAGACTCACGTCGACCGGCTCGTATTGCTCGGCTGGCACGAGGGCAGCCTAGGGGCGCAAACCAGCAGCGCGGCGCATTTGACGGTGCTTTGACCGCCGAGGCTCGCGTATCTCTTACTAGCGTGCTCCGACACCGGGCAAAACGGGCGTCTTCTAGGACCTGCCTAATCCCTGCTAAGCGATATTAAGAAGTCATTATCCGGCAAAGTGGCAGATCTGCCCTAATCGAAACCGGTGAAAGACGGGCGAGGGCCTGTCTCTGATCCGGAACCGCTGCAGAACACCGTCGCGGCGATCAGGCGGGGCATGCCTCAGGGCCTAGGTCTCGCGCAGGTCGGTGATGTCCACGCTCAGGCGCGCGACGCCATCCAGCCCCGTGCCTCGCCGATGAAGGTGCCGTGGTTAGAGACGCGCAGCCACTCCCCGTCCCGGCCGTTCCCGCTGTTCGTGAGCCGGATGAGCACGACACCGCAGGCGCCGTCGCTACTCATCCACCGCATGCCGACAAGAGTCGGCGAGCGGACATAGAGAATAAAACGGGCAGTCGTGCCGCCAGGCCAGTACTTCGAGCCCCGTGCACTTCGTGAGCGGCTTCCTTCGCGCCGGCCCAATCGGTCGGGGTGAGCTGGAACACCTGTAGGGCTCGATGCTTCCGCCCAATCCGAAGATCAGTCCTGCCGCAAAGTCGGCCATGCGCTTCGCGTCTTGACGGCGCCGCTGGTCGGCTCCCTTTCCCCGCAATTCCAGCCTTCTGCCGGGCACTGCGGGAAGTTCCGGGCCCGCCCTTAGCGAGTCCTCAGCCAGGACGTGAGTCCGGGCAGTCGGCTGGCCCCCCGCCGCGATCAGGAACCGCGCAAGACGCGGCGGCACGGTGACCCGGATCAGCGGCCGGCGTCCCCGCGCCTCCACAGCGACCTGCCCGATGACACTGTCAGACCGCAGTGTGCGCTGCCGGTGATGACCGCCAGCTAGGCCGTCGGCCGTTTCGCCGCCCGGCCCAGAACTGGCCTTACGCAGCCCCGCATGCTCCGGCCCGCAACGCCGGAATAAATGGCCCTAGGCGAGACCGAGGATGATGGCTAACGTACCAATTGTGACTCCTGACAAGAAGGACATCGAATTCATCACCAACTCACTGCGGATGCTCCCGGCCTGGGACAACCGCGAGTGGTGGGCAGAGTTCAGCATGAAGACGAAATATTCCCTGACCTATCTCGCTGAGAAACTCTCCGGGCTGACAGACGACGACTGGGGCAAGGCAAACCGTCCTTGCAGGGCGGCAGCGTACCTGCTGATGTTCTTCGACAACCCGGCGGTTTACGAGCACCTTGATTCTGTCGCGCCGACCTGGGACACGCGGGATCCCGGGCGTATAGGCCAGCGCTGGTCACAGCAGCTCTGCGCCGCGGCCTGGCGGATCCTGGTGGCCGACGAGGAGAACAACTACTACAGCAACAAGTTTCCCCGACGCATGGTGGGAAGAGCCGAGCACTGGCGGTTACCCCTGACGAGAGAGGCATCCCGCGGTCGCCTCCGCGCGGCGGCCATGTAGCGATAAACAGGCGCTTTCTAGGACTGGAAACCCGCTTCCAAATGGCATCTCGCGCTAAGGCTGCTCTCGAGATTGAGTCGCAGCTTTGGTTGGGTACTGCTGAGGCAGGCGTATGGCGTCGCGGCTCTTAACTCCCTGATCCAGTCGACGAGTTGCTGGACCGCACTGAAAGTCGCAGCTGCTCCGCGATAGGTCGTCGTGTTCTACGAATTCGATGACGGAGCGCGACAGAGGCGGAGGAGCACGCGCTCAGAACGGACCAGATCAGCGACCTGTGGCAACGATGTCGACGTAAGGCTGCCGCGTTCAGGCTGGCCCACGGATCAGTGCCGGCGTTCGCTGGCACCGGCGCGGCTGTTGCTGTCCAGTTCCGGCCCGACCCGGACGCCGACTATCTCGCCGCGCTACTGACGGCGACACCGAGCCTGCGGGCCCAGTTCTTCGGCAATCCGATTCGAGCCATCGGAAAAGCGCTCCCTCCACCCAAGTACTGGAATTACACAGACGGTTCGTCGATGTTGTTCCCGTGGTTCTGGTACCAACCCCTGCGGTACCACAAAGCGCGCCGCAGGCTCGCCAAGGAGGTCTTCGACAAGGTCGCGGCCCAGGTGGAAAACCAGACCCTCTCGTCTTCCATCAACACCGACTCCGTATTCGACGAGTTCTTCTCGCCCGCCGTCCGGCTCTCGCAACGGAGCTACACGTCGGTTTATCTGTTGAGCTGGGCAGCATTCTTCATCGGCGTTGCGTTGATCGGCGTTGGGACATACGTTGGGGTTGCACCCGCCCAAGGGCGTCAATGGGACGACTGTGGCCAGCATCTTCGGCGGCGGCGCAGCGGTAAGCGCCGTGGGGTCGGTGCTCGCCATGGCAGTGAGCAGCATTCGTCAGGCAACCTCGGATCACGCACGAGTCCGCGTGGTGCTGACGGCGTTCGCCACGCAGCTCGGCCAGCTCCGGGCTCAGTTCGAGGGGAGCTCCACCAGCACGACGCAGCCCACGCTCGGCTCGGTCGTAGATCTCAATAACGCGATCGGGGAGGCGATGGGCGCAGCGATTACGAACATGGTGGGCAACACGTCCGACCAAGCAACCGCCAAACAGCGAACACCGGCCAAGCGCCGAACACGAAAGGGAAGAACTGACCAGCTTGCCGGGACGGTGCAAGAGCCGTCACCTGCGGGCTCGTAGCGGCTATCGGCTTCGGCGGCAGGCCTCGGCCTAACTCCAGCCCAGCACCTCGCGGCGGCGCATGTCGGCGGCAACGGAGCAAGTGCGCCGGCGACCTCCCCAGGAGGGGATATGTGTGCGGAGACGCCAGAGTCGAGCTCCGCCACCAGCGGGGACGGTAACTCCGCCAAGTCAACTGTCTCGGGAATGGACAGCCCCAGATACTCCCCGATAAGGGAGGCTTCCCGGACCCAATGCGAGCTCTGCCCCACAGAGCCCAGCGCGACTAGTCTCTCACAGGGAATCCGTCGAGGGCCTGATCAACGACGTCAGCCGCCTGCAGCAACTCATCGGCCGTGGGATTGAGTTCAATTGCTTCATCCCGGATGTCCGACATTCGCACGTCCTCCGATCGGAGCTCGAGTGCGAGACGAGCCACCACAGAGAGCGGCTCATCTTCGACGCACAGCGTCAGAAGTGGCTCCAAGGCAGTCCAATCGTCGGGGTGTCCGCCGTCGGCAGCCGCTCGAAGCCAAGCGCTCAAGCGCGGCAGGTCGGTCGTCAGCCAGGCCGCATCGCGACTGCTCCACGTCCTGCGCCCGTCAGAGACGCGAAAGATGACGAAGAGCCAGTTGGCGTCATGGTCGAATCCCTCGGACCTCAGCTGCTTGTCGGGGAACTCATATCCGTCGACAGAGAATTCGACGAACCTGCCATCCTGCCCGCCGAGGTGCGCATGGGGGAACCGGTGATTCAACTCGCTCACTGCTCCGAGCCACCGTCGCTCTCACTCCTGGACTCCATCTTGCGATGCTAAAGCTCTACGTCGATGCACGCGCTGCGGACAGATCCGGCCCGCCTACCAGCGCGCCGTCCCGCTTTTCGCCAGCGCCTACTGCGCACTGTTGTCTGAGGAGGTATCGCTATGTCTTGCCGCTGAAGGTCTTGGGCAGTGTCTCGGTGAAGCGGCCCCATGTGCTGCTGGTCCCGTCTGCTGGCCCGATGGCTCGCCGGCCACAGGACGTCTTGGGACTCGACGTCGAGTGCGGTGGGGACGCCAGGGCCGGGGCCGTGGCGGACCTGGTCGGTGTCGATGTGTCGGCTGGCGATACAGAGCCAGGGGAGCGCCACGCGGCCGATCGTGCCATCTGAACGGCCGATAGTCCCCCGGTCAGTCCCCTGGGAGATCTGGCAGTCGGGACATTGTGCCTGCTAAATCCTGCAGCCGGTCCTTGGGCGAACTTAGGTGACCTCTTCCATCGCAGGAAAGTAGTCGGCAGCCCTGAGCCAACGGTGGCCGCGGACGGCCAGGCTAGCCTACTGACCAGGTAAAACTTGGTGGGCGGTACTGGGATTGAACCAGTGACCTCTTCCGTGTCAGGGAAGCGCTCTCCCGCTGAGCTAACCGCCCCCGAGGCGGAAGCGGGAATCGAACCCGCGTACAGGGCTTTGCAGGCCCTTGCCTAAGCCACTCGGCCATTCCGCCACAGGCCGACCCACCCCGGAGTCGGGCCGGTACCGAAGAGCCGAGCGGACCGTCGGCACGCGAGACGGCTTCCGGCACCTCCGAGCGGACGACGGGATTCGAACCCGCGACCCTCACCTTGGCAAGGTGATGCTCTACCAACTGAGCCACGTCCGCTTGCCCCGGCCTGTGGCGCCTGCACGGCACCACACCGGTATGCGTAGAGAACTGTAGCCGATCCTGTCCGGCGGGCAAACTCGCATACCCGGATACGGCCCGCGTGCCGGCCAACCGGCGAAGCCGCTCAGGCCGCCGCCAGCCACCCAGGCCGAGTCCGCCGACCCTCCCAGACCGCCTCCGCGGCCACCAGGCCGGCGCCCAGGCCGGCGCCCAGGCCGACACCGCCGCGGAGAAGGCCCGAGATAACGCCTGACTGCGCTAGCGTCGGGCCATGGTTGTCTGGATCAACGGGGAGCTAGTCCCCGACGAAGAGGCCAAGATCTCGGTCTTCGACCACGGACTGGTGGTCGGCGATGGGGTATTCGAGACCGTCAAGGTAACGGGCGGCACGCCCTTCGCGCTCAGCCGGCACCTGCTCAGGCTCAGCCGGTCGGCCGCCGGACTTGGCCTCCCCGAGCCCGACCTGGACCAGATCAGGGCGGGGGCGCTTGCCGTCGTCGAGGCCTCGCCCAGGCTCCCGCTGGCCCGGTTGCGGATCACGGTTACGGCGGGTATCGGCCCTCTTGGGTCGGGACGAGGCAATTCTCCCCCTACCGCCTTTATTGCACTCGCGGAGCAGACGCCGCCCGCGGCATCCATCGACGTCGTTGTGGCGCCGTGGCCGCGTAATGAGGAGGGCGCCCTCGCGGGGCTCAAAACCACGTCATACGCGGATAACGTCCGTGCGCTGGCATATGCGACCGAACATGGCGGCGACGAGGCAATCTTCGCGAATATCGCCGGCAACCTTTGTGAGGGAACGGGCACCAACGTCTTCGCAGCCATCGGCGGCAGGCTGATTACTCCGCCACTGTCGTCAGGTTGCCTGGCCGGCGTCACGAGAGCGCTGGTCATCGAGTGGGCCGGTGCGGCGGAGGATGACCTTCCTATGACCGATTTGTCAAATGCGGATGAAGCGTTTCTAACTGGGACAACCAGGGATGTGCAGCCGATCCGTTGTGTTAATGGCCGCAAGCTAGCCGCAGTGCCCGGTCCCATCACGAGAAAGGCGGCAGAGGTATTTGCCATGCGGTCGGCCGAGTCGCCCGATCCGTGAAATGGCCATGCCGATCACGGCATGGCCATATTCACGCGGGATTGGCGTTACGCGCGCCAAAGAAGCTCGTCGAG
>Ga0335074_10006318_pt1 | contig 16443 bp, 14 predicted proteins | sample Lox_Sample_23_FD_206715 | JGI IMG/M metagenome (GOLD analysis project Ga0335074, IMG submission 206715) | Soil microbial communities from Loxahatchee National Wildlife Refuge, Florida, United States - Lox_Sample_2.3 | ecosystem: Environmental > Terrestrial > Soil > Wetlands | place: USA...
CGCGACGTCGCGCCCGAGCACACGACAGGAGAGGACATGAGCACTACCAGCAACGACACCGCCCCCATCGCCCTGCAACCCGGTCAGGGGGAGGCGCTGTGGTTCCTCGGCTCGCTGGTCACGATCAAGGCCTCGAGCGAGACCACGGCTGGAGCAGTCGCGGTCATCGAGCATCTGGGACCCCGCGGGAGCGGCTCGCCGCTGCACGTGCACAGCCGCGAGGACGAGTGGTTCTACGTCACCGAAGGCGAGCTGACCTTCTGGGTCGGCGGCCAGGTGATCAACGCACCGGCGGGCTCGTTCGTCTACGGGCCGAGAGGCATCCCACACACGTTCACCGTGAGCTCCGAGCAGGCCCGGTTCCTGCTCGTGACCGAACCGGCCGGCTTCGAGAAGTTCATGCGCGCGCTCGCCGAGCCCGCCCCGCGGCTCGAGATCCCGCCGGCCTCCGACGCCCCACCGGACATGACCGCACTCGGCAAGCTCGCCGCCGAGCACGGAATCGAGATCCTCGGCCCGCCCGGGATCCCCGCCTAACCCTGACCGCCACCCCCACCCCAATACCGATGAACGCATGGCATTGCTACCGCTGCCAACTTTGAAAGGAGCCTGTGATGGCTACCGGAACGACCCAGACATCCACTGACCCGGCCTCAGTCGAGCGCAACAAGGCCCTCTGCCGCCGATGGATCGAGGCAATCAATCAGCGCGACGACGAGGCGGAAGCGGCCGTTCGTACGCCAGATTACGTCGCCCACGCTCCCGCGAGCCTGGAACCCGCCCCGCTCGACTCCGAGGCGTGGACCCGATTCCTGGCCGGATTCGTAGAGGGTTTCCCTGACCTGCACCTGACGGTGGAGGACACAGTCGGGGACGGCGACCTCGTCGCGCAACGTATCCACTTCGAAGGCACCCACACGGGTGAGTTCCAGGGGCTACCGCCAACCAATACGAAAGTCTCCTTCGACGGGCTCGAGCTCAACCGGTTGGTCGATGGAAAGGTCGCCGAGCACTGGTTTCAGCTGGACGCCCTCACGCTTCTCCAGCAGATCGGTCTCGTCGTCATCCCCGGTCCCCGGCTGCTCCCACGCATCCTGGTCCATCAGCTCAAGAAGCTGCGCAAGACCCGCTGACCTGAACGTCGAGCCGCCGCCGTGGAAGCGCCGTCGCTCGGCGACGGCGAGATACACGCCTTTGACGATGAGCGGATCCCAGGCCTGCACGCGAGTCGATTGATGCTTCGCACGGGTATGGGGCGCCGACTTCCCGGCAACCCGCTGAAACGTCGCATCATGCTGGGTCCCACGAAGCAGAATCACCAGGCGACGCTGGACCGGGAGTGCCCATCCGGCGGGGACTCCCAGCCGCTTCTAGTAGCGAGCCGCCCTTGCCGTCCCTCCTGAGCTGCTAGTCGTCGATGACGAGCCGACGGATAGCCCGCTCGCGACGATCGCGATCAGCGCGTGCTGCGAGAGTCCCGTGGCGCTGATGACGAGGTCTTGCTGTTGGCCGTTCGTAACCGGGATCTCGACGTAGAGCGCCTGGTTCACGGTGATGGCACCGGACGGCTTTGCCACGGAGTTCCAGGTGCCAGAGCGTGCCTGGTAGGCGCCTACCTGAACTGGTCGCGAGTCTTCCAGAGTGCCTGACTCGGGGTCGGGGTTCGCGGCGGTCGGGGTGTAGGCGGGCGCGAGCACCATCGCGATACAGCCGCCAGCAGTGTTGGCGGCGGTGGTGATCTCAGATGCGTACCCCGGCACGGTCCCGGGGTGGGCACTGGTCCGGGCAGGGCTGGTGTTGGGCGATGCAAATCCAACGCCCATAGCCGGACAGATCGAGATGGTCGCTGCAGTTAGCAGGCGATAGCTGACCGGGACTCGGAGATGATAGGACGCAAGCTTCATGACGGTGCCGGTGTGGGCCGGCCGTGCGCTAGCGATTGTCGATACCGCGTGACCGTGACGGTGGCTGCCGGTCATGGCTACGCCAACCACCAAGAAGGTGGTGGCTGCCGCGCCCGCGATCATAAGCGGCACGATTCGGCGCATTGGATTCGAACGACCGGCACTAGACGAGTGGAGACACGCTCGCGGTGAGCTGAGTCCCGGCGCGGTCAGGTGCTCGAAGTCCGCCAGGATCGCCGTCAGCAAACGGTCTTCAAAGCGATCTGTGCCAGGGATGTTGGTGTTCATGATGCTGTCTCCCTCAAGACTGGTTGGGACGAGGCTGGCTAGAGTGCGTAGCTGACGCTGGTGAGATTTGATGTGGCACAAGCTGGCCAGCACGCTCGGTGTCGTCGGCCGGCAGGGCCCTGGCGAGTGCACGACGGGCGCTGCTGAGACGCATCCGGAAGTTCGCGCCGCTGATACCGAGCGTGCTGGCGGCTTCGGAATGGGTCAGACCTTCGACACCAACCAGCAGCAACACCTCTTGAGCACGGGGTTTCAGGCGGCTGATCGCTTCCATCACCGCGGCTGACGACTGAGCCGCCTGGATTTGCTCCTCAAGGCGTTCGATGTCGTCGGCATCTATCAGGCGCCGGCCGGCCAAGCGGATCTGCAGCGCCGACTCACGGAGCCTTCGACGCCCACGGTTGGCGATCACCTTGGCCGCTATGCCCAGTAGCCAGGCTGTCGGCTCCCCGCGGTCAGGATCATACGAGCGAGCCGACCTCAGCACGGCCACAAACGTATCCGCCACCACATCGGCCACATCGGCCGGATCACGAACCCGTCGCGTAACGAAGCGGACGACCCGGTCAACATGGCGGCGATAAAAGATCTCGAACGCGAGCGGATCCGTACTCGCTGAGCACAGCAACTCTCTATCGGTTGTTTCCGGACTCATGCCCATACTTGGTCAGCGCGCCATCAAACGCAAAGCAATCACCGCAATTCGGAACAACGGGACACGCTCGGAGCGTGTCTTCGTCGCTGAGAAACCGGGCTTCGTCCGGCCGGTCGAGCCATGCGCAGGCCAGTATTGCTGTCGGCAAGATGGCGTCTCCTGGCAAGCACGCGAACCGCAGGCCACCGACCCCGGCCGAGATCTCCCACCATCCCCTCGACCCGCTTTGACACTAAGACGCAACTGTCAGTGCAGGGGCCAGCGGTGGTGGTTTGCGCGGCCAGCAGGGAACCGGCGCCTCCCGGTCAGACCGGTGCCGAGCGCCGCGTTGTGCTCCTGGCGAACAGCGGGGCGGAACGGTCCGTACGCTCGAGCCCTGCTCTCGCGTTGGCGCGAGCATCGTCCGTCCGGGCGTGGCTGACATTGGCCGACGGCGGAAGTGAGACGACCATCGCGGAGCCTGTGGCTGGCGGCGGATCTGGGTGGGACCGGTCACGAGCGGACGACGTGGCAAACGGCTGCTGTCCGGCAGCACTGTCGTGCGCCGCGATGAGCAGGGTGAGCTAATCGATGGGTCCAGTGTGTGGCTCGGCCTGACCTTGGTCAAGCCGCTGGTATCCCACTGAACACGTGCAATAAGGAGCGGCTGCCGGGGAGCGCGGCCCGCGTTCGCTTGGCCGCCGGCGTGCATGACGTGCGCCTCCTTAGGAGTTCGAGTCACTGCGATCGTTGCGCTTGTCTCCCTGCAGTTCGCTGCGGATAACCTGGGTCCGTAGTGCGAGTTCGAGGAGGAAGCGGTCCCAGCCTTGAGACGGGTCGCGACCGGTGAGCTCGCGAATGCGCCTCAGGCGGTAGCGCATGGTCTGGGGATGGATCCTGAGGTAGTTAGCCGCCGAGACGGCGTTGCCCACTCGCAGGTACGCGTCTAGCGCCTCCCGTAGTGGACGCTGTCGCGGCGCTGCGATCGAGGAGAGGATTCCGTCGCGTCGGTCGCTGGCGCGGCTGATTTCGGCGAGCAGAAAGACGAGTCGCGCTTCGGCGTCGTCCAGCGGGCCTGTGGTTGGGATGCGCTTCTCCTGAAGGAGTTGATGTGCCGAGGTGGCTTCTTCGTACAGACGTGGCAGTTCGGCCAGACTTCGTGCGTACCTGATCACAGCTGTGAGCTTGGCCCGCTTGAGGCGGTGTTTGAGGTGTGCAACGTCCACCGGCGGACCGATGATGGTGAATCGCCCTCCGCTGATGAGGTGGAGCGTTTGAATACTCGATGATCTGCTTGCTTGTTCGGCTAAGTGGTGAAGAACGGCATCGGCGTGCTCCTGCAGCGTGCTCTCTTCGCGAGCAGCGATGGACGCGACGATGAGCAACGGCCGCTCCGGGAGGTCTACGTCGAGTGTCCGTGCACGTTCGAGCATCGAGTCGCTGCTGCTGACTCGGCCTGCGACGATGTCTTCGAACAGCTCGCGGCGCGCCCGGACCTGCTGTGAGGCGAGCTGTTCGCTGGTCTGGAGATAGCCGTGCGTGACGACGTCTGAGAGCTGATCGAGAAAGCCCATCAACACGCGCGCGAAGTTGACCTGCTCGTCCTGGTCGAGTTCGCCGCTTGCGCGTTCCAGAATGAAGTCGTACATCCGGAGCGCGCTGACTCGGTAGGCCCGGAGCACCACCTGCAGCGACCTACCCTCCGCGGCGCGGGTGGCTCCGATCGCACGGAAGCGGGCGAGTAGACGAGCATCGGCCAGGCGGCCGGTCTCCCACACGTGCGTGGTGGCCAAGAAACCGTCACGAATGTTGCTGCGCACATCGTCGAGTTCGGCCTCTGAGAGCGCGGCGTAGAGCGGGATCTCGCGCAGGAGCCCGTCGATCATCGCCGCCTCGGCCGCCTCGGTCTGTGCGCGGAGGCGCTGCGGGAGGCCAGCGACGCCACAAGGACGCAAAACGGGCGAGCTCATTTTGTCATCGGATGATAAGTCAGCCGCGCGAGATCGGCGCATTTGCTTGCTCGGGTACTCGGGCGGTGGCATGCTCGCTGCATTAGCGGCCGGCGCAGGGTCTGGGCGACCCCCGCTCGTCGCAGCGGGCAAGAGAGAGCGGGAGGAGACGCAGATGGTGTTCAAGAGCTGGAAGCTCGCAGGGTTCTGTGTGACGATGGTCGCGGGGTGCGCCGCGATCCTCGGGGCAAGCACGACGCCTGCACTGGGAAGCTCTGGCTACCCCAACCCGCTCGCGCCGACTAACTGCGCGTTTGGCTTTGAATACGACGTCGACATTGTCCCCGCCCCCGTCTTCGGGCCCGATGACCTTGCCGCCTACTATGTGGAGAACATCACCTATGAGCCCGGCGAGAAGGTTGTGTTCAAGGGCCAGTTTGCGAATGCACGCTTTAGTTCGTTCGCCGTGTACGACGCCAACGGCCAAATTTTCACCGCGAACGGTGTCAAAGATTCGCTGGCCGACTATCTGATTGAGCCCGATCCGGGCAGCATCAATCCGTGGCAGAGGCCGGGCCTGGCGGGTAAGCGGCCGGAGAACTTCACCATCACGCTCACGAATGCTGCAGCGCCCGGGATGACGAACACGCTGCCTCTGACGCCAGCCGGCACGGCGAGCGGGGCGACCGTGTGGATCATGTATCGCATCTACGATCCAGCTGGCGGAACCCCGGCCGGCTTCGCGTCGCAACCGGTGCCTCCCAGCATGACGATCGACCAAGGTTCAACATCGACCACGGTGCCGGGTTGCGCGAAGCACGGTAGGGCCAGCGCTGCCTACATGCCGCTGGTCACTTCGACGGGAAGCAGCTCGAGTAGCGACGCTCCGCTCCAGTTCTACGCGCCCGACGTTACTGACTTGCTCGCTATCAACCCCGATGAGTCGTATGTCCTCACGAGTTTCTTGGCGCCGCCGCCCACCGATGTTACGGTCATCACCGGCAAGGCGCCAACGGCGCCTACGAGCGATCAACCGTCTAAATGGCCTAACCCGAAATACGACGAGCAGTTTTGGTCGATGTGCATCCAATATCACACCGTGCTGGTCGAGAATCCCACCCTTCACGGGACCGACTACGGGTGTCGGCACAACGAACAAACGAACGTCAACGCGGCCGGAGACTTTATGTATGTGATTGGACCGGAGGCGTTGCGGAAGCAGATCGAAGCGATCCCGGGGGCAACCTTCCTGCCGCTCGCAGACAACACGGGGACCGCCAACTACACACTTATGTACCGCAATCTCGTCGTCAACCCCTCGTTCACGCATGCGCCCAACTCCCTCCCGGAAACAGGTGCCGATGCAGCGACGACGGCCGCCGTTATGGGCGCGTATTACCCGCAGGGTTACACGTGTCCCCTGATCGCCTTCGAGGAAAGCGGGCTGTCCGCGTGCACCGAAGGCAGCCCGTATCCAAAAAGCTGACGGTTTCCATTCCATTGGGCACTGGTCAAGGAGGAAGTAGACAGAGTGTCGAAGGTCGGGGTTGCTTACACCAGCGTCGACCTTCGCGGGTGGCCGATTCAATCGCCAATCTCGACACCCGTGTTATCGCGCTTTACGTGCCGGGCCACGAAATCCGGGGCTCCGATCGACAGCGGCGTCGAGGCAAGCCCGCCGCGCCTCCGCAAAATCGCCGACGCGGCAGTCCGGATCAGATTTGCGCTTGTCGACCGAATCGGCCGCGAGCGGATCGGGAGCCGTAAAGGGCACCTCCTGCATGAACCGTGGGTTGTGTCACCGACCTGGTAGTGGAGGGCAGAGCCCTCCGAGAGCGAGCATCGCGAGCGCGATCGCGGCGTGAGGGGAGTGGAACCCGAACGCGCGGCGGGTGATGAGCCGTAGCTGGGTGTTCACCTGCTCGACCCGGGCGTTGCGCAGCTGGTTGCGGATCGCGGCTTCGATCCCGGAACGCTGTTCGGTGATGGTGCGCGCGAGCTTGACGAACGGTGCGAGTCGGCTGCGACGGGCCCATCTGAGCCAGGCGTCGAGCAGCGCGATCGCTTCCTCGAGCGGTACTCGGTAGATCTCGCGGAGTTGTTGGGAGAGGAGGTAGGCGCGGTAGAGCCGCTGGTTGAGTTGCTGAACGCGGGCGAGCTTGAGCTGCTGGCGCTCGGTCAGCCGGGTTCTTGCACGGCGCGAACCGGGCGCCCTTCAGCTCGCGCGCGAGCTGGGTCTGGCCCTGGCGCCGCGCGTCGTTCCAGACTTCGTGGCGGATCTCGTCGAGCGCATCGGTGGAGAGCTTGATGAGGTGGAACGGGTCGTAGCAGACGTTCGCGTTCGGGCAGCGCTCGCCGACCGGCCCGGTGATCCACGAGGCCATGTCGCAGGAGATCAGCCTGAGCTGGTAGCAGCGCTCTTTCCCGAGCAGGTCCAGGAACTTCTCGACCGTCTTGCGGTCACGGCCGGGGCCGGCCCACACGAGGCGGCCGGTGTCGTGGTCCATGACGACGGTGAGGTATCGCTGCCCTTTGCGGATCGAGATCTCATCCACCTCGATCCGTTTGAGCCCCGCGAACAGGTCGCGGACCTGCGCCTGCTCCTCGGCGACGCGGGTACAGATCCAGCCGACCGACCGCCAAGCAACCTGCATCAGCTGCGAGACGGCGGTCTTCGATGCCTGGACCGTGAGCCACGCGACCTGATCCTCGAAGGAGCGGGTGAACACGGAGTCGTGCCTGGCCCACGGGACCGCCGCAACGATCACGCCATGACGCTTGCAGCTCACTCGCGGCGCGTCCGCCTCGAGATAGGCGAACGTCGTGCCGAAGTCCAGCGCCCGCCAACGCCGGCGGCCGTCGCCGAGGTCATATCCCACGGGCAGCGCCGCCGGCAGTGAGGGCAACGATCGAGCTCGCGCGCGGCCGGCCGAACCGATACCACCAGCACGCCGCTGTCGGTCAGCTCGACGTCCTCGACGACAGCTCGGTGCAGACCGAGGAGCTTCTTCCATACGCTTCGTCGGCGCACGCCGTCACCGCCCTTTCTGTGGTTCTGCGACTGTGAGAAGCCGGAACCGTAAGAGCACGCCGGCGTGCGCCTCCTCCTGCCCGGAGGTCGGGCGCTCCCAGCGCCCTGACCTCATTGCCAAACAGCGCGGACGGCGGCGGCCGTCAAGCAGCGCAAATCGGCTACGAGCAGCGCAAACGCCTCCCGGACCTCGCCAACGACCGAGGCGCTGCTTGATCAGACGACGACGGCCGCGCTACCCCGCGACCGCGTTCATCTCAGCCACGGAACATGCAGGGGAGCCCGTAAAGGCGTGAGCCTGCCACGCTCGGCACAGCACACCACGGCGAGTGTGTGGACCTCTACCTTCGCGTTGTAACGCGCGTCGCGCTGGTCTCCAACAAGCGTGACCGTCGGTGGCGGTGAGCCCGCCGATCTGACAAGGACCTGCTCGCCGCGCGGAGCAAACGCGCGGCGTCGGCGACGAGATGCGGGACCTGGACGGGCCAGAGATGAAGATCCGACGCGCGCTTGACCTGCCCTAGCTCTGCGAAGTGGGATCCTCTGACTCGCTGATCGACGTTCTCCGGATCTCAGTGACATCCTGAGGCGACGCCTCCCGGAGCGTTGGCCAGCCGATTCCGTTGGCGCCGCAGAGAAACTGTCGTTCCTCGCCGTCCTTGAGGGACATTCGCAGCTCCTTGGACTTGCGTAGCTCGACGAACCGGATACGCAGGCGGTGTTCCCCTGGTTCGACCTCGAAGACTCTTACCTGCTCGTTTCCGATCTTGCCGACGGGCTGGTCGTCGAGAAGCACGGTGAAGCTTGGATGGAACCGGAAGAGGCGAAAGAGCAAGCCGACGGGAAGCACCGTCGCGGGCGACACCGACCAGGGTTGCTGCGGTCGAAAGATTCTGATTGTTGACATTTGGCGTTCTTTCTCGGCACGGTGGATAGAGGCAGTAGGTGGAGGCGTTTCTCTGGTGTGTCACGAACCGGATGCTCAGCCCCGTGTTGCGCTAGGAGCGCGGCCGGCGGCGGCCTGGCGTGGCCGGGTCTCGCCGAGCGGCGTTGCTCGCCAGGTAAGCTGGTTCGAGTCGGTCAGGGGCGAGTAGGACCGCGTGGTGTTAGGCCATGGCCGCTCTGCAGGGTCCTGCCTTGCTGTAGGGGCTCGTCGTTCGGCCGCTAGCGGCGTTTGAGTCTGAGGCCGATGGTGGGGACAAAGAGCGACGCGACGTATTGGGGCCAGAGGATCGCGCCGTTGCAGCGGAAGTCGAGGTTGGTGCCATCCGCGGCGTTGAATGTCCTGGCGGGGCTTGAGTAGCGGCCGGTCTTGACCTGGAGCGTGTGTGGCCCGGGATGCACCTGCAACTCGACGGTCTGGTGGCGGTCGATCGTTCCGGCGTGGTTGCCATCCAGAACGATTTCGAACGTGTTGCGGCGAAGCTCTGCGGCGCCGGTGGCTTCACGTTTCAAGGTCACGGTGGATGACATGCCAGCCTCTCTTTCGTGGATCGGATCGGTCTGTGATGATCGTCCCGGGCGTCACGTGCGCGTGCCCGTGATCAGCCGCTCGCGGTCGAACATCGCAGCGACGGCCCGCCAGCCGAGCGCGTCGAGCGCCAGCAGTGCGGCGGCGAGCGCGAGGGCGATCGCGGTGGATGGCTTGATCACGTTGAACGACATCAGCGCGACGATCGCGATCGGAGGGATGTTGGCGAACACGCTCAGCTGCTGGGCCACCCGGACATCGGAGGAGCGGGCAGAGATCGCGATCCCCACCCAGATCGACCAGCCGGCGAGCAGCGGGGTGAACAGCACCTGAACCGGGATGTGCGAGCCGGCGAAGATCGCGGACCTGATGCCGGGATGCGCGAACAGCGCCACCACGGCGAGGAAGATCCCGAAGATCGCGTACGCGACAACGAGGGTCGGGACGAGCACGGCCAGCGCTTTGCCGACGAGGAACTCCTCGCGGCGGACCGGGGTGATCAGGATCGGCTCAAGCGTGCCCTGTTCGCGCTCGCCGACAACCGAGTAGGCGGCCACGGTCGACGGGACGAGCGCCGGGATCAGCAGCATGTACAGCAGCGAGATCCCGATCCTGGCATCGAGCTTGGAGCTGGCGATCACAGCCGGTGCGGTCAGCAGCTGGATCGTCGGCGCGACGATGAAGATCAGCGGCAGGATCGTCATCGTGAACACCATCACGAACCGGTTGCGCCGATAGTCGGTCAGCTCCTTGACCATGATCGCGCGCACGCGCGCCCAGCTGAAGCTCATCGCTGCTGGGCCTCCACGTCCTCGTTGATCAACTCGAGATAGACGTCCTCCAGCGAGTGCCGAGACTCCGACAGCGAGAGGATGTCGGCGCCGGCGCTGACCAGCGCCCGCGCCACCGCCGGGGCGGCGGTCTGCGGGTCGGACACCGTCAGCCTGTAGCCGCCGGCCCCGGACGCCTCCCATCCGTCGACCGCCGGCAGGCCGGTGAACGTCGAACCGGGATTGCTCAGTGGCGCGAGCACGCGCACCTCCAAGGCCTGGTTGAACAGTTGGGCGCGCAGCTGGTCAGGTGTGCCGATCAGCCGCAGCGTGCGACTGAGGATCGCAACGCGATGGCAGAGCCGCTCGGCCTCGTCCAGGCGGTGGGTCGTCAGGAAGATCGTCACCCCGCGCTCACGCAGCGCCACGATCAGCTCGTGCACGTCATGGGTGGCGACAGGGTCCAGCCCGGCGGTCGGCTCGTCCAGGAACAGGATGGCGGGGTCGTTGAGCAGTGCGCGGGCAAGCGCGACCCGCTGTCGGAGCCCCTTCGACAGCGATCCGCACGGATCGCCGGCTCGGTCCTGGAGGTTGACCGCCCGCAGCGCCCGTTCGATCCGCTCGGCATCGTCGTCCAGCTCGTACAGTCCGGCGAAACAGCGTAGGTTCTCCGCCACGGTCAACCGCTGGTAGAGACCGGGTGTTTCGGGCATGATCGAGATCCGCGACCGGATCTGCGGTCCGTTTGCCGCGCTCAACGGGATCCCGGCGACCGTCGCCGTCCCCGAGGACGGCGAGATCAGCGTGCCGAGCGTCCTCACGGTCGTCGTCTTGCCCGCCCCGTTGGGCCCGAGAAAGCCGAACACCTCGCCGTAGCCGACGTCAAACGAGACGTCCTGGAACGCGACCCGCTCACCGAAGCGCTTGCTCAACCTGTCAACCGTCAGCGCGTGCTCGCCCGACGGAGCGGTGAGCGAGCCGGCTGCCGGGACTGATCGCTTCTCCGCTGCTCGTGCCGGCGTAGCATCCACTGAACCAACCGTAACACCGGCTTGGCCGCACGCCTAGAAAAACATGCTAATCGTGCTAATTTTTGCCCATGCGATCAAACGGCTCGGAACCCAACCGCAGCTTCGTTACCAACGCCAGGCGCGCACAGATCGTTGACGCCGCGACTGACACGATCGCCGAGGTTGGCTACGCAAACGCCTCACTCGCGCGGATCGCCTCCCGGCTCGGCATCAGCAAAGGCGTGATCAGCTACCACTTCGCCGGCAAGGACGACCTGGTCGCCGAGATCATCCGCCAAGTGCTCCAGCACGCGAGGGAGTACATGGAGCCGCGCGTCAACAGCAAATCAACCGGTCCCCAGATGTTGCGCGCGTACATCGAGTCCAACCTCGAGTTCATCCGTGACAACCCCAACCAGCTGAAGGCAGTGATGGAGATCGCACGCGCCGCGCTCGCCGACAGCAAACACCCGTTCCGTCCCAACGCGGACGCCGGCATGCGCATCCTCGCCGAAATGCTCACGCGCTTTCAGAACGCCGGGGAGCTTCGCCCCGACTTCGATCCCGATGCGATGGCCATGGCGATCCGTGCATCGATCGACGCAGCCACCCGCCGCGTGATCGACCCGACCTTCGACATCGACCGGTACAAGAACGAGCTAGCCACGCTCTTCCACCTCGCCACACGCGTAACCGAAGACTGAACGGCTCGCCTCCGAGCGTCCGGTCCTAACAGGTATGCAGTCGTGGCAATCGAGAATCTCCGCCGCCGCGGCCAACCAGCAGTGGCTCAGCCATCGGATCGATCAGCGCCCGCTCTGCACAGTCAAAGCGGAAAGATCGGGATCCCGTGCAGAACCACCCTTTCCTGCATAGCTCGCGGCGCGCTACTCCACCCCGCGCCCGGCCGCGCCCTCGTTTGCGCGGATACGGGCTTGCGGCCGGGTCCGGGAAAGCGCGACAGCGAGTGGCGGCTCGGATCATGGTGAGGCTCTGGCCACCCAAACCTCGCGACGCGGTGCCTTCGGGGTCGGCGGTGGTTACCCGGCGGCTTCCTGCGCCAGTTCGGAGAGCAGAGCAGCCATCGCGTCGAGCGTTGGTGCGCGCCCGCCAACGTCGTAGATGTGGGAGAGCTCTCGCGGATCGTTGTAGCCGATCATGGTCACGTCGTCGCTGTCCCAGACGACGATGCGGAGCGGGAGTTCGATCCCGATTCGCGGATCGTCCTGCATCAATGGCGTGCCAGCACGCGGATTGCCGAACACGAGCACCACCTCCGGCGACAGATCCATGTCTGCCTCTCGGGCGGCAGCTGCATGGTCGAACTGCGCGAAGACAGTCAGACCGCGAGCGGCGACTGCATCGAACAGCTGGCGCAACGTCTCTGCATATCCCTTCGAGCTCGTACGTGTGAGCATGACGGCATTATCATGATTGCTGATCTCGACAACGTCGTCGTGCTCTGCTGTCCGGACACGCCCCCAGCCGACGTGGCGCTCGGACGCAAGCCCACTACCCATGGAAGCCCATGGGCACCTTGGCAAGCCCCACGCAAGGGAAGGTTGAGCGGACGCGAGCTGCCACGGGAGACGCGCTCGTGGCGAACAGGAGGTGCGCGGCGAGACGCGGCGTTGGACCCGCCTTCGTTCTCGCTGGGGCATCACGGGCCCGACGTCGTGACCCATGTGTCCGATACGGGTCATCTGCCGCCGGGCAATCAGCCTCGACCCGATGGCCCCTGTGGCCGTTGATGACCGGCGGACACAGCTGGCGTACGCCTTGTCGGGCGATGCCGAGGCCGTGCTCGAGCGCTGCGACGGGCAGCAACCCCCTCCCAGCTCGCAGGCGAGCTGGGGCTCGCGCCCGAGCGCGATCGGGGCTCGCGCCGGACGGTGCTGCTAGGAACCGCCAAGGTCGGCGGCGCGTCTGCTCGAGCTGCTCTCGCTGCTCGAGCGCGCTCGCGACCCAGCCCAAGCAGACGGACCGAAAGATCAACCAGCCTGATGGATGCGACCCGCGGGCCAAACCCCTAAGATCATCCTCACCAAAAACAAGGACGAGCGAAGCGATGAGGAACCCGGTCGGCCGCCCGAACGCGCTCGTGCAGGGCGCGATTTGCGATACGGCTGTGGGGATTGCGCAGGCAGCAGCAGGTCAGTGCACGAATCGCGATCGGGGTGCTTTGACGGGCCGGCGCATGTTTGCTGGCGTTTTCGCCGCGGCGCTGTTCTTTAGCCTGGTGGCGGCGTCCGGCGCGCTCGCGCGCACGTGGAAGGTCGTGTTCAACTACGACGGCGGTCCGGGTGGGTTCAACGGCAGCCCGCAGTACTGGACGGTGCCGCCGCGGGTGTATCGCGCGACGTTCTACGTTTACGGCGCCCAGGGTCAGCGCGGTCTCAATGGCGGCGGCGCTGGCGGGCTGGGCGGCGAGGCCACCGCGACGCTGACGGTCCATCCCGGCGAGGTGCTCCAAATCACGGTCGGTGGGATGCCGGCTGGATACATCCCCTTCGCTGGCTACAACGGCGGCGGTGGCGGCGACGGGTACGGCCCGAGTTATTGGGGTGGTGGTGGCGGCGGCGCCTCGGACGTCCGCACAGCGCCGTATCACCTGAGCGACCGGATGCTGATCGCTGGCGGCGGGGGCGGCGGCGGCGGTTGCGGGTCGGATGGGAACGACCCGTATTACTGCCCCAACGCCCCTGGAGGAGCGGGCGGGGGCCGTACCGCTGGTGACGCTCCGATCATGGGATGCGGCGACTTCGGCTCGGCCAGCGCTTCCGCGGCCGGCGGCAGTCAGACCCAAGGAGGAGCTGGCGGCGTGTGTCCCGAAGAGCCGGCCGGCAGGGATGGCGTGCTTGGTGTGGGGGGTCTCGGGGCTAGTAGTAGTACCGAATCAATTGCCGGTGCACCGTCGATTTCCGGCGGTGGCGGTGGTGGTGGTGGCGGGCTCTATGGCGGCGGCGGCGGCGGCACCACCGTCGCGGGCGGCGGCGGCACTGGCGGTGGGGGTGGGAGCGGGTACGGGCCCAGCGGGGTGGTGTTCCACAATGGTGTGCGTCGTGGCAGCGGTCAGGTGAGGATCACCTACACGCAGAATTGCTCGGCGGGCGAGGCGTGCATCAAGCCGCTCGGCGCTCCCACCGACGTTGTTGCGACCGCGGGCCATCACGAGGCGAGGGTCTCGTTCGTTCCGCCGCGCAAGGGCAACGGGATCATGTACTTCACCGTCAGCTCGACGCGGGATGACCACACCGCGACGGGTAAGCAGAGCCCGATCACCGTCAAGGGGCTGACGGATGGCAAGGCGTACTCGTTCACGGTGACCGCGACAAACGAGCTCGGGACGGGTCCAGCATCCAGTCGATCGAACTCGGTCACGCCGTCTGCCGTGCCGGGCGCGCCGACCGGGGTCGACGCGGCCGGGGGGGATACGGTCGCGGTGGTCGGATTCACGCCGCCGGGTGAGCCCGATTCGCCGATCCAGTCCTACACGGTGACGGCCTCTCCGGGTGGTCGCACGGCGATCGGCACCACGAGCCCGATCACGGTCACCGGCTTGACGAACGGGACCACCTATAAGTTCAAGGTAACCGCGACGAATCTGATCGGTACGGGGCCGGCGTCAGCGTCCGCTACCGCGACCCCGGTCGGCCCTCCCGGGGCGCCGACGGACGCGGTCGCAGCCGCGGGTACGGGCCAGGCGACGGTCAGCTTCGTCGCGCCGCCGACGGGCGGGGAGCCCATCACTAAGTACACGGTGACAGCCTCGCCGGGAGGCTTGACCGCGACGGGTACGGCGGCGCCGATCACGGTCACGGGCTTGACGAGCGGGACCACATACACGTTCACGGTGACCGCGACGAACGAGCTCGGTACCGGGCCTCCGTCATCCCCGTCGAACGCGATCGTGCCGCTGGGCGTTCCGGGCGCGCCGACCGACGTCGTTGCGGCCGCGGGTAATGACCAGGCGACGGTCAGTTTCACGGCGCCGCCAACGGGCGGGGAGCCCATCACTAAGTACACGGTGACAGCCTCGCCGGGAGGCTTGACCGCGACGGGCACGGCGTCGCCGATCACGATCGCGGGGCTCACCAACGGCACTTCGTACACCTTCACGGTGACCGCGACAAACCAGATCGGCACAGGTCCGACGTCCCCGGCGTCGAACGCGGTGACCCCGGCCGGCCCGCCGGGCGCACCGACCGACGTCACCGTCACCAAGGTCGGCGCGAACGGCGCCACCGTCGCGTTCACCGCGCCGACGTCAGACGGAGGATCGCCGATCACCAGCTACACCGTCACCGCCACCTCCTCGAACGGCGGCGCTACGGTCACCGCAACCGGCACCAAAAGCCCGATCACGGTCAACGATCTCTCTGCCCCCCGCTTCACGTACACGTTCACCGTGACCGCGACAAACGCGGCCGGCACCGGACCCCCCTCAGCGCCGTCCAACTCGATCACGACCACTTGACCATCAACCACTCTGGTCCATCCAGCCGCTACTTCATGACCTGCCTGATCACCTCCCGCCGAATCAGCGCAGATACCTCGCCAGCGACCGCGAGCACCCAGGTAGCCCTCCTCGACGTTGTCGCCCAGGACGACGAACGAGTGCCGCTCGGCTGCAGCCGCGAGACGATCTGTCGTACGGGCAAGGCGTCAGCGCGCCCGGACCGTTAGCGGCGGCCTTCCGCGGCCCGGTCCGACAACAACCGTGGGGTAACGCTCCCTCGGGTAGACGAGCGACCCATCCCGGCGCCGGTCGCGTACACGCCTGGGACGAGCCTGAGCACTGCGCGCGTCACCGCCCACAACACGATCGCTTAGCGAGGCGATCCGATAGCCGGCTCCTCGGTTGTCGTGCTCGAGCTCAAGTGATGCTTCCCAGCGCAACAGCCACCTCGATGAGCGTCGAGAAGAGTTCTGAGATGGACAAAACGCAGCGGCTAGCGCAACTGCCATGTGCCGCTGCTTTCGCGCGAACGCGAGCACCAGCGGGGCAGCCCACCGGCGCCTGCTCGTCATGCAGAGCGGCAGCCATGTCGTCGTGACCCGAAAAGGCGTCAAGGAGCAGTCTCCCGACTACGACCATGGCCGCGGTCGAGGACCGGACCAGGCGCGGCGGTTCTGCTTCGTGGCCGCGACCAGCATGTCGTCGGCGCCGAGAGCCCAGACCCGCTCCGCGCGGACACGAGAGCAGCGGGCCGCGTCGGTGACACAGCCCGCTGCTCCGGATGCCGGGTCTATCTGACGCTTAGCCCTGCCGACGCTGAAATCACGGGCGCGGGTCGTGAGTGCGGTGGCGATGATCTCCGCGCGAGCGGTCAAGATCCGTTTCGGCAAGATCCAGCGCCTCGCCGATGCGGAGCCCGGCGCGCCA
>Ga0335074_10006319_pt1 | contig 16442 bp, 17 predicted proteins | sample Lox_Sample_23_FD_206715 | JGI IMG/M metagenome (GOLD analysis project Ga0335074, IMG submission 206715) | Soil microbial communities from Loxahatchee National Wildlife Refuge, Florida, United States - Lox_Sample_2.3 | ecosystem: Environmental > Terrestrial > Soil > Wetlands | place: USA...
CGGTGAACTCGGCGTACCAGTCGATGAAATGCTCAGCCAGGTCAGGCCGGCCGAGTCGGTCCAGGTCCATCGCCAGGAATGATGCGTCATCCAGGCCATCCAGCCACCGGAGTCGGTCGTCGAATTCCAGGCAGTCCAGGATCCTCGGTCCATCGTCCAGGCAGAAGATGTCATCGGCGAGCAGGTCTCCGTGACCGTCGACAATCCGGCCGGCCTGCATCCGGTCGGTTAGCAGCGGCTCGCGGCCCGCCAGGAATCGTTCGGCGAGGCGTTCGATCTCGGTTATGTCCGGCTCGCCGTTCGTGGCTCCAGCCAGCTGGCGGATTTCGGCGAGATTGTCACGCCAGCGGCCGAGCAGGGCCTCGCGGCTGCCGTGGCGAGTAATCTCGCTGCCTCGCTGGGCGGCCGCGTGCTGGACCGCGAGCTGCCGAGCTACCTGCCGGAGCGGCTCGGCAACCGGCTGTCCGGACCGGACCAGGCTTGCCAGCCTGCGCCCGGCCGGCATCCGGCGCATGACCACAAGCGGCTCGGCAGGATCCGTCGCCACCGTACGGAGTTCGCCCACACCCAGGTAGACATCAGGCGCGAACCTGCGGTTCAGCTCTGTTTCCCGACGACAAGCTTCCGCCCTCGCACTGGCCGTGGTGAAGTCGAGGAAGTCAGTCCTGACCGGCTTTTTGACTTTGTAGGCGCGGTCGCCGGCGAGGTACACCGCTGCGGAGTGTGTCTCCATGGCAGCCGCGAACGGCTCGCTCGGTTCGCGGACGCTAGTCATCGGCGTGCACAATCGCGATCGGGCACGGGGCGTGACTGAGCAGGGTGAGGCTCGCAGAACCGAGCAGCATGCCGGGAAGGCCGCCCCGTCCGCGCGCGCCAAGAACGAGTAGCTGCGCGTCACGTGCCGCCTCGAGCAAAGCTGTGCGCGCGCCACCCTCGCGTACCTGCAGGTTCACAGCTACTTCGGGATGCCCTCGCGGCTGAGACATGACCCGCTCAAATTCGGCTCTGATCTGGCTGGCGCAGCCCAGCACGCCCGGGGCGTCTGCGAGGGCGCAGACTGCGACGATGTACGCGTCGCGAAGCGTCGCCTCCTCGAACGCAAACTTCACCGCGGCCTGCGACCCAGCTGATCCGTCGCAGCCGACGACGATCGGCCGGGGAGGCTGACCCGGAACGGGCCGCCAGTGCCCCCGCACCACCACGATTCGCCCGTGAGCGTGGGCGGCAACCTGGAGGCTGACGGAGCCGAGCGGCATCTGCGGCAGGCCCCCGCGTCCGCGTGAGCCAAGAACGATCATCTCGGCGGATTCGGCACACTGGCACAGTACTGCGGCGGGTGACCCCGCTGCGTAAAGCGGCCGCACGGCCTCGGAGCCGATCAGGTCGCAGGCCAGCCGCAGGCCGCGGTCCAGCAGCGCCTCGGTGGGGTCCAACTGGCGTTCGCGGGACTCGACAGGCACGACCTGATCGGGGGGCCGCTGCGCGAGGCAAACCGTCAGCGGGCAGCTCCGTCCCCGGGCTTCCCTCGCTGCCCAGGCAACGGCCTGATCAGCATCGGCCGAGCCGTCGTAGCCCACTACGATCCCGGTTGCGGTCATGACGCCTCCGCTCGCTACTGCACCTTCTCGGGCCGGCGCCTCTGTGCGTACTCCACAAGCCGACTTGATCCTGACGAGGCCCGGCAGGTCCGGTAGTCATCTGCGGGCAGGACCTTCGCCGGTATCTGATCCCTAGGTCGGCCGCGCATATTCGGACGTTCGGCCCTGTCGTGCCAGCGTTGCCCCTGATCTGGTTGGGCTAAACGAGCCGCCTTCTCGCGGCGACACCGCTCGTCGCGAACGTTGAGGAGCAGGCAATGAAGCAGATCACAGCGGTGGTCAAGCGGGACATGCTCGAGCCAGTGGCACGGGCTATCGAGGAAGCCGGAGCGCGCGGGCTGACGGCGACCGATGTCCGCGGTTTCGGCCAGGAGTTCGGCCACATGAGCTCAGGACGGCCGGCCGACCAGCTCGCCATGGTTCAGCCCAAGCTACGCATCGACGTGCTGGTCCCAGACCAGCTGGTCGATCCTGTGGCCGAGGCGATAGCCAAGGCAGTCATTACCGGCTCGATCGGTGACGGGAAGATCTGGGTGTGCGGAGTGGACAGCGTGGTGCGGGTGCGCACCGGCGAGCGCGATGATGACGCCGTCTAGAGCTGCCGTCCGAAGGATGCAGGAGGTTGGCATGAGCCAGCGACTTAGTCTTACCGAGTTGGGCCTGAGCACGGGCAAGAAGAGCCGGCTGCGCCGGATCTTGTTCCAGTACGGCGCTGGCAACGGGACCGCACTGTTCCTTCCCTACGATCAGGGGCTGGAGCACGGCCCGCGTGACTTTTTTGCGAACCCGCAGGCAAGCGATCCGAAGTACGTGATCAAGCTGGCCCTGGAAGGCGGATTCAACGGGATCGCCATCCAGATCGGCCTGGCTCAAAAGTTCTACTGGGAGTACGCGGGCGAGATCCCACTGGTCCTGAAGCTGAACGGAAAGACCGACATCCCGTCCGCCATGGATCCGCTGTCGCCGCTGAATGCGACGGTAGCCGACGCGGTGCGCCTGGGCGCGGATGCTGTCGGTTATACGCTGTATGTCGGCTCCCCAGCGCAAGAGCGCGACTTCGCCCAGTACCTGCAGGTCAGGGAAGAAGCGGACCGGCTCGGCATGCCGCTGATCGTCTGGTCGTATCCGCGCGGCGCGGCAGTCGACGCCAAAGGTGGCAAGGACTCCTTCTACGCCGTCGACTACGCCGCCAGGACTGCCAGTGAACTCGGCGCCGACATCGTCAAGGTCAACTTCCCGCATCCGGACAAGCAGTCCGGCGCGCCAGCGGAATACCAGGACGGCTTCTCCGCGCAGCAGGCCATTGACGCCGTGGTCAGGTCAGCGAACCGAACGCTCCTGCTGGTCTCGGGAGGAGAACGAGCCGGTGACGCCGCGATGCTGGAGAAGGCCAGGCAATCGATGGAAGCCGGCGCTACCGGGCTCATCTTCGGCCGCAATGTGTGGCAGCGCGAGCATGCGGAGTCGCTCCGGTTCGCCAGCCAGCTGAAGGAAATCCTCGCTAAGTACCCGTCGGCCTGATACCCGATGCGCCAGCACCCGGCTGCAGAGTGCAAAAGGGGTGCCGTTGCCGGGCACGTGCCTGCTCCGCTTGACGCACCGAACGGTTGCTAGTTATAGTGAGCAAGACCGTGTAGCGAGAACCTTTCCTCAGGAGGAAGAGATGGCCGAGTCCAACGTCGCTCAGGAGCTCACCAGCGAGATCCTGAACACCATCAGCAAGAGCCAGGCCGCAGTTGTGGAGGCGATCGAGACCTGGGCCAGCGCGGTCCAGTCGATCAAGCCCGACCTGCCCGACGTGAACCTGCCGTTCGTCGACAAGCTGCCCACGCCGCAGGAAGTCGTGACAAGTGCCTACGACTTCGCTGAGCAGCTGCTGGCCAGTCAGCGGAAGTTCGCAGAGGACCTGCTCAAGGCCACCACGCCGCTGCTGTCCGCCGGGCCGGCCACAACCGGCAAGAAGACCAGCAAGACTTCCTGACCAGCACCGTTTGTGCGCGCGGCGATCCCCCCGATGACCGCGCGCATACGGCTGCCGGTAAGCGGTTAAGCCGCCGTGCGATCGCCTGCAGTGCGCTCCCTAGTACGACAGCGTCTGCCTGTAATACTGAGCAACTAGGCCGGCAGACCGGAGAGGCCGGCCAGGAGGAGCGAGATGGCCGGCCAGTGGGATGCCCAGATGGAGGCGTTCGGCTCCTTTATCCGCAGCCAGCGGAAATTGGCGAACCTGACGCTTCGCCAGCTTGCCGAGCTGACCAGCTTGTCCAATCCGTACCTCAGCGAGCTGGAGCGGGGCATGCACCAGCCATCGGTGCGGGTGCTGAGGCAACTATCCGACGCCCTCAACCTGTCGGCCGAGATGCTGCTTGCCGAGGCGGGCTTGCTCGATCCTGATCGCGGCAGCGACAGTAGCTCGGGGACCGAGCAGCCGGGCGTCGAGCACGCCATCAAGACGGACGCCGCCCTTGATGACTCCCAGAAGGCTGCGCTGCTGGCGGTGTACCACAGCATGACGCGATCGCAGTCGCCAGCCGGTCATTCGCAGCCGCCAGCCGCTCAACAGTAGACCAGCCGTCGCGACTTGCACCGGGCCGAAAGTCCCGTCTGCCCGGACCGGTTGGCTGCTGCGGAAGACGGCCCGGCCCAGGCATCCTGGCGGGGAAGCACATTTCACGCGGAAGGTTGCGTCATGGACAGCAGTCACTCACCGTGCGTTGCTGACGGTGCCGCGATGACGACTCCAGCCGCGAGCTACGCGCTGCTCGCTGATGGCAGTACCGTCGAGATCCGTCCCGCCAGCCCGCAGGACATCGGCGACGTCCGGGAGATGCACAAGCAGATGTCTCCGGATAACGCTTACTTCCGCTTCTTCAGCTTCAGTCCGCAGGCGCCCGAGCGCGAGGCACAGCGGATCTGCCGGCCGGAGGATCCTGATCATGCGGCGCTGCTCGCCCGGTTGGATGGCCAGCTCGTCGGCGTGGCCAGCTACGAGCCGACCAGGCGACCGGGAGTGGCCGAGATCGCGTTCGCGGTATCGGACGAAATGCACGGCCGCGGCGTGGCCACGCTGCTGCTCGAGCACTTGGTCTCGCTGGCCAGGCAACGGCGGCTCACCGCGTTTGCCGCCGAGACGCTGCCGGAGAACATGGCTATGCAGCGCGTGTTCGCCGATGCTGGGCTGCCGGTCGAGCGACAGTTTGCCGATGGCGTCATCGAGCTCACCATGCCGCTGCCCGCCCACGAAGGCGGACGGCTGGATCACTACCTAGACGCCGTCGCCGGCCGGGCCAGCCGGGCCGAGATCGCCAGCCTGCGGCACCTGCTCCGGCCGGAGTCAGTCGCGGTCGTCGGTGCCGGTCGCCGTCGCGGCTCGGTGGGCCGGGAGATCCTGCACAACATCGTGGCCGGAGGCTTCCCCGGCCCGGTGTACCCGGTTAATCCGCGCGGCCGCTCGATGGAGGGTCTGAGCTGCCTCACCTCGGTAGCGGATCTGCCGCTCGGCGTCGACCTCGCCGTCATCGCCGTACCGCCGCACGAGGTGCCTGCGGTGGCAGCCGAATGCGGGCGCCGGGGCGTGCATGCACTGATTGTGATTACCGCGAGCCTTGGCGGCGGCGGTGCTGACCTGCTGGCAATCTGCCGTCGGTACGGGATGCGCCTGGTCGGTCCGAACTGCTTCGGGGTGGCCTCGTCGGAGGCGCATCTGAATGCCACCTTCGCGGCGAGCATGCCGGCCGCCGGACCTACCGGCCTCGTCATGCAGTCGGGCGGGGTCGGCATCGCGCTGCTTGAACATCTGCGTAGGCTCGGCACCGGAGTGTCCTCATTCGCATCGGTTGGCGACAAATATGACGTGTCCAGCAACGACATGCTGACCTGGTGGGAGCAGGACGGGCAGACCAGGCTCGCGGTGCTGTACGTCGAGTCCTTCGGCAATCCGCGGGGATTTGCGCGGACGGCACGCCGGGTGGGCCAGAAGCTGCCGGTGCTGACGGTGATCGGCGGCCGCTCCGCGGCCGGCCAGCGCGCCGCTGCCTCGCACACCGCAGCGTCGGCTACTCCGCTCGTCACACAGGAAGCGCTGTTCGGCCAGGCTGGCATCATCGCCACGCACAGCCTGGGTGAGCTTGTCGATGCGGCGGCGCTGCTAGCGAGCCAGCCGCTGCCGGCCGGACGCCGAGTGGCCATCGTCTCCAACGCAGGTGGTGCCGGCGTGCTCGCCGCCGATGCCTGCTATGACAGCGGGCTGACGGTGGCCGTCCTGGAAGCCTCGACCCAGCGCAGGCTGGCACGGATTCTGCCGCCCGGTGCGACAGTGTCGGGGCCAGTGGACGCAAGTGCGACCGTCAGCGTCAGCGGCTTTCGCGACTGCCTCCAGGCCGTCGGCGCCGACGGCAACGTCGATGCGATCCTGGCTATCGGAGTGCCGACGGCAGTCGCTGATCTCAGCGAGGCCATCGTGACCGCACCGGTGTCGAAGCCGATTGCTGCGGTGATGCTTGACCGAGGTGAGGGAGTGACTCTGGCTGACCGCGCGGTTGCGGCCGGCCAGCCGGTGGCCGACCTCGATCCGCGGCTGCCGATTTACAGCTACCCGGAGAGCGCAGCGCGCGCGCTTGGTCACGCCGCCAGCTACCGGGAGTGGCGCGACTCCCAGCAGGGCCAGGTACCTGAGCTCGCCGACGTCGACGCGGCTGGAGCTCACGCGCTAGTGGCAGCCTTCCTGACAGACCACCCGGACGGCGGCTGGCTTGCGGCAGCCGACGCCATCGCACTGCTGGCCAGCTATCGCATCGTCATGGTGGAGACCAGGGCGGTGACAAGCAAAGATGCCGCAGTGGTCGCGGCCGCCGAGCTTGGCGGCCACGTCGTGCTCAAAGCGGACGTGGCCGGCCTCGTGCACAAAACCGACGCGGGCGCGGTGAAGCTCGGCCTGCGCACCGGCGAGGAGGTCGCCGGGGCCTACACGGAGCTAGCCGTGGCGTTCGGCGCTGAGCTGCGCCGCGTGCTGGTACAGCCGATGCTGTCCGGCGGTGTCGAGACGATTGTCGGCGTCGTTCAGGAACCAGTCTTCGGGCCGCTGGCTGTATTCGGTCTCGGTGGCGTCGCGACCGACATCCTGGGTGACCGGACGGCACGGCTGGCTCCACTGACGGACTCCGACGCCGAGCAGATGATCTCCGGGGTCCGTGCTGCACCGCTGCTATTCGGCCACCGCGGCTCGCCCGCTGTCGACACAGCCGCGCTTGCCGACCTTCTGCTGCGAATTTCTCGGCTCGCCGATGATCTACCGGAAGTCGCCGAACTTGACCTCAATCCGGTAATCGCGCGGCCCGACGGTGCGCATGTCGTCGATGTCCGGATCCGGATCGCGCCCACCGCGCCCAGAGACCCGTTCCTGCGCCAGCTCAGGTAACTGCTGGCGGCACAACTGATGGGCCCAAAGTCCCCGTTCCCAGGGAATCAGGCCCCTGCACACATCCTGCTTTCGTGCGCAAGGCTGAGATGGAGTGGGAGGGGAGGTTACGCCCATGAGCGAGCAGCAGGAGAGTCCGGGTCGCCGGATTGTCGTTGGCGTTGACGGTTCGTCTTCGTCTAAGACGGCCTTCGTCTGGGCACTGCGGCAGGCGGAGCTTACCGGCGCCTCAGTTGAGGCGGTCATAGCCTGGCACCTGCCAGTCGCAGCCGGAGGCATCCCTTTCGCTCCGGCGGGCACAATGATCGGCGCGGACTTTGAGGACGTCGCGCGAATGGTGCTGACCGCGGCGATTGCCGAGGTGGTGGATCCGGCCAGCGCAGTTAAGATCAGCTCGACCGCGATAGAAGGTAATGCGGCGCAGGTCCTGCTAGAGGTTGCGAAGGGTGCGGAGCTCCTAGTCGTCGGCAGTCGCGGCCATGGCGGCTTCGCTGGCGCCCTGCTGGGCTCGGTTAGCCAGCACTGCGCCCACCATGCGCCCTGCCCGCTCATGATCGTCCGGGGCCAGGATCAGGGCACTCCGGTCAGTAGCGGGGACTAGCTGGCCATAACGGGGAGGCTGCCACAACGGGGAGGCTGCCACAACGGGGAGGAGAGTCCGATGAACGCGACTGTCAGGGACGTCATGAACGCCCGGGTCATCGCGCTGAAGCGAACTGCTGACTTCAAGGAGATCATCTCTGTCATGCGCCAGCATCGCGTGAGCGCCTGTCCGGTCGTCAACGACGGTGGGCAGGTAATCGGCGTGGTATCCGAGGCTGACCTGCTCTTCAAGGAAGCAGACCCCGGCACGCCGTGTGGCTCCATCAGGATGCGGTGGAAGCTCAGCGAGGAGTCCAAGGTCAATGCGGTGACCGCCGGCCACCTCATGACGTCGCCCGCAGTCACCATCCACGCGGACGCTCCGGTCGCTGTTGCCGCCAGGGTCATGCAAGATCGCCGGCTCAAGCGACTTCCGGTCGTCACCGACGACGGAAGTCTGATCGGCATCGTGAGCCGCGCAGACGTCCTCAGCGTCTACGAGCGCCCAGATGCCGACATTCTCGCCGAAGTCCGGACCGTCATCATGGCCGGAGAGTTCGGGCTGGATCCCGCTAGCTTCACGGTGACGGTGACTTCCGGCATAGTGACGATGGCCGGGATGATCACGGATCCGGACACCGCACTGGAGCTTGTAGCGCGCGTCCGGCACGCCGAAGGCGTCGTAGCAGTTCGTGACCGGCTGACCATCGGCGAGAATGGCAGAAACGCCATGTCATCCGGCCGCAGCGCGCACGCAGCTGCCGCTAGCTGGTGACCCGGATCCGGCGGCCGGTCACCTGCGTAACCGCGATCCGGACATAGGTGTGCCGGTCTCCGCCCGCCCATGGCTCAATACCGAGTGCCCTGGCCTGGTCAAGCTCGGCCGGATCGCTGATGATGCTGGGCGTGCCGCTCAGTAGCACACTCCAGCCTTCGCCCAGCGCCTCGTCAAAATGGTCGACGTCAAATGACGCAGGCTCTCCGTGCAGGCCGTCGGTGATGCCGCCCTGGCCGTCGGTGCGGAAGATTACGTCATCGCCAGCCATCCGGAAGTTGACGGGAACGGCCACCGGCCCGCGGCCGGGCTCGTCGAACAGGAAGCGGCCGATGCCGCCAGCCGCGACGAGTTCCATGCACTCTTCGCGGCTGAGGCCATGAAGCACCGGGTTCTTCGCGGCCGATCGCTGGCCGGGCGGCAGGTTCATCCCGGCGCCGGTGAGTGACTCCGGCACCGTGTCCAGGGCCGCGGCAAGGCGGGTCAGCGTTGCATGCGACGGGTTTGGGTACGAGCTCGATTCCAGGTAAACCAGGTAGCTCGGTGACATTCCGGCCCGGTCAGCAACATCGGTGATGCTCAGCCCGGTGCGGCTGCGCTGCTCGGCGAGGCGCCTGCCGAGGTCGGTGCCAGCGGAGTCAGCGTCAGTGCTCACATTTCCTCCATGCGGCCTGCTAAGGCAGTCCTCGCACCACCGGCCACGCCCGTGGCGCCAGAGCCGATGATGAGAGGCCGTTGCTCACTCTACGGACATCAGTCCGCGGCGGAAGGGTCGTTAGGCCCTGTCGACCGACCGCAGCGGCCGCAGATCCTGCAGGAAAGTGAGGACCAGGCATGTGCGGACCGGGCAGGTGATGACGATGCTCCCAACCATGCACGAGGGCCTGAGGGCGGCCAGGCTGCGTACCGCGGTGCTTGCGCCGGGCGACGTCGCGGCCGTGATCGCGCTGGCGGCGCGAGCGCCGTCGATTCACAACACACAGCCCTGGCAGTTCCGCGTGCGCGGAGATGCCATCGAGCTGCTGGCGGACTACCGCCGTCAGCTGCGGCGACTCGATCCAGCCGGCCGAGAGCTGACGATTAGCTGCGGCGCGGCCTTGTTCGGGCTGCGGCTCGGTTTGCGCAGGCTCGGTTACCTGCCCTCGGTCTCGCTGCTTCCGGATCTGGCTCAGCCGGAGCTGCTCGCCCGGGTGAGACCCGACGGCCGCGCAACCATAACGGCCGAGGAGGCCGAGCTGATCTCGGCCGTGCCGCACCGCCATACGCACCGCGGGCCGTTCACTCCGGGCGAGCTGCCGGCCCGGCTGGTGACGGCGCTCCAGTGCGATGCTGCGGCCGAGGGAAGCGAGCTCATCGCAGTGGACAAGGCCGCGCAAATCGGCGCGCTGGGCAGGCTGGTGGAGCTGGCAGCAGCCGAGCAGCGGGCGGACACCGAGATGGCCGCCGAGCTAGGTCGCTGGATCCGACCGGCCGGCAGTGTGGCCAGGGACGGCATTCCCGCTGCAGCCAGGACGTTTGCCACGACAGGGACGTTCGGCGCGCGGATGCCGCGGCGCGACTTCGGCGCGCCAGGTACTGAACCGGCCGGTGGCGCGCCGTCGGCCGTCACTGCTGTCCTGACTACGCCAGGCGATAGCGCGGCCGACTGGCTCAGGGCGGGTCTCGCGCTGCAGCGTCTGCTGCTGCATGCTGCCACCCGGTGGGTGTTCGCCAGCCTGCAGTCGCAGCCACTCGAGTCGCCGGCGCGTCGCAGCCAGGTCAGGACCCTGCTGGGACTGACTGGGCAGCCGCAGATGCTGCTCGAACTCGGCCGGGCCAACACCGCCCTGGCGACGCCACGCCGACCGCATTCGGAACTTAGGGCTAACGAAGAGCGGGGATAGGCCTTTAGTCTGCCTCTTACAGGCTCATGGGCCCTGCCGGTAGCAGCCAGCCGCCTCGCATGGTGAGTCCAGAGCCTGGACCGGAGGTGCCTGCGATGAGCCAGCAGCGGCTAACGCGACGACTCAGCCGGATGCTGGCCGGGGACGACAGCCCGCTACGCCGGCCCGTGGACAAGCTCGAATCCACGGTGGTTACCTGCCTGATCATCGCGTTCCTCATCGCCGCCCCGCTGCTTGCCATCTTTGCCGCCGGCGCGGTCGGCGCGGCAGGGACCCGTGAGAGCAACGCTGAGAGTCAGTGGCGAGCGGTCACGGCCGTTCTCCAGCAAAGTGCCGCTGAAGGCACGGTCGGACTGGACGGCGACTGGGAGACCGCCTGGGTGAAGGCGCGGTGGACGATGCCAGCCGGGTCGAAGAAGTCCGGCCTGGTGGCAGTCGCACTCAACGCGCAGGCCGGACAGCGCGTAACTGTCTACGTAACGCCGGCCGGACAGCTGACGCACGAGCCCCTGACGAGAGCCGAGGTTGCCGAGCGGACGGCGATGGCGGCGGTCGCCGCCCCGGTCGCCCTCGCCATGGTGCTGGCGATTGCCATCGGCGCTACCCGGGTAGCGGCCAACCGGCGCCGCATGGCCTGCTGGACCCGGGAGTGGGAGGCTACCGGCCCGCGCTGGTCATCGCTTCGGTAGATCCCGCGTCGCTAGACGGCAGCGGGGCCCGCAGTTACCGGGTCGGCCTCGAGTGCCGCTAGGCCTGGCAAGGGCTTGCCCTCCAGGAACTCCAGGCTCGCGCCGCCGCCGGTGGACACATGGCCGAAGTCGCACTCAGTGAAACCGAGAGCGCGAATTGCGGCAGCGGTATCGCCGCCGCCAACCACTGTGAATCCTGGGCAGTCTGCGATGGCCTTCGCGACCGCGAGCGTGCCCGCAGCGAAAGCCGGGATCTCCGACACTCCCATTGGGCCGTTCCAGAAGATGGTCCTCGCCTGGGCGAGCGTGGCACTGAATGCGCTGGCTGTCTCGGGCCCGATATCAAGCGCCATCTGATCGGATGGGATCTGGTCGGATGCCACCACAGTCACCTCTCCTGCGCGGGAGCGCTGAGACGCGACGACGAAGTCGGTCGGAAGCCGCAGGTCTACGCCGGATGCCTTGGCCTTCGCCAGGTAGCTCCGCGCCGCGGCCTCGTCGCCCTCCAGCAACGACGTGCCGACCGGATGACCGGTAGCGGCAACGAACGTTGTCGCCATTGCTCCGCCGATGAGGAGATGGTCGGCGACGGTCAGCAGGGTCTCAACCATCGGCAGCTTGTCGGCAACCTTGGCGCCTCCCAGTACCACAGCGTACGGCCGCCTGATGGCCGTCTCCCACATAAGCGTCAGCTAGAGCTGCCAGCTGGTTGGCGAATTCGCCTCGCTCGGCGTCATCTTTGCTGGTTTCACCGCGGTTGAAGCGCACGTTCTCCAGCACGACTACGTCACCTGGCTCGACCAGGGCAGCTGCGGCCCTGGCGGCTGGTCCCACGGTATCGGTGGCAAAGCTCACGGGCCGGTTCAGCAGCCTGGACAGCCGTTGCGAGACCGGGTTCAGGCTGTAGCGGGATTCGGGTACGCCCGCAGGCCGACCGAGATGCGAGCATACGATCACTGCGGCACCGCGCTCAAGTAGCGCCGTCAGCGTCGGCAAGCTGGCCCGGATCTTGCCGTCATCGGTGATTAACCCGTCATTGACAGGGACATTGAGGTCAAGTCGGACAAGTACGCGCTTACCCGATACATCCAGTTCGTCAATCGTCTTCATATCTGCACCGTTCTTCTTATTCGCGCGACTCAGCTGAATCGGGCCGAGCCGCGTTCAGGCCATCTGGGGACTAGTTAGGTGGTCGAGGACGTCCACGACTCCATCGAGGGTCCAGACGAGCTCGATGGCGGTCGCGAGCTGGCCGTGCGGAAGCACTGCGTCAGGCTGGCCCGTCAGTGTCACAATTCCGCTATGCACAGCCACCTTGATGGCATCAGGCTCGGCTGGCAATGTCTCGGCCAGCACGTCGCGCACCTGTCGAGCTATCTCGTTGTCCGCAACCAGGAAGACGGACAGCAGATCACGTTCGCTAACGATGCCGAGCAGCTTGCCGTCGGAATCGACCACGGGCAGTCGATTGATGTGATGGGTGGTCATCAGCCGGGCAGCGCTCGGAATGGTCGCGTCTGGGTGCGTCGTGACGGCAGGCGAGCTCATGAGCTGAGCGGCGGTCAGCCGGAGATACCTGTCGTGGTCAGTGCCGTACCGGTGCATCCCGGTCCAGCGCTTGCGCTTGCCCGCATGCTTGTCCCTGGCCGCCATCAAGTCCGCTTCACTTACGACCCCGGAGACGTGCCGCCCTAGACTGAGGACAGGAACGGCACTGATCTGGTGTTCGACCAGCTGACGTGCGATCTCTTTGAACGGCGTGATCTGGTCAACGGTGACGACATTCGTGGTCATCACGTCGCGTACCCGGCTGCGCGCCCGGGCCTGATGCCGGGCAACCTGGCCATGCGACCCTCCGGCACGTGGCTGCGGAGGCGTGACGTGCCCGCCTGGCTTGTCGCCCAGTTCATCAGCGACCTGGTCTACCGCTCTGTCGACGTCCGCAGGCGCGGCGCGGCCATTCAGCGAGTCGTAGTAGGCGGCGCCGAGGTGCCGCAGCATAGCGTCCAGGTGCATGTCCTTGCGGCTCATCGCGTCCTCCAGTTCGTCTCTTCACTCGGGCGCGGACCTGGCACGGCACCAGCGGGGAGCAGTTCGCGATAGTCGCGCAGTCGTGCCGTCATGCGGTCCAGATAGTCCGGCTCCCGGCTAGGAGGGCCTTCCGGACCGACGACCACGACCGGGCAGTGCGCCCGGCTGAGGCAGCCGCGGATCACCGGGCCGATCGAGCGCCCTTCGGTCAGGCCCGACGCCGAGCCGAGGACCAGCAGGTCCGCTCCGGACGATAGGTCGACGAGAATCCGCTCTGTCGTGCCCTCGATCACCTCGGCGGTGACATTGCTCAGGTCTTCTGAGCCCAGAACGGCTGTGATCATCGCGGCCAGTCCGTCACAGGCCAGCTGGTGCTGGCGCGCGGCGTCCTGGGGGCCACTGGCTGGGTGGGCGTAGAAGGCACGTGGCTCTGACTTCCATGTACGGATAACGCGGAGCTCGCCGTGCTCCCGGTCGGCCTCGTCCGCGGCCCAGCGCAGAGCGCCAGCCGATGCTGGCGAATCGCTAACTCCGACCACGATGACCGGCATGTGTCCTCCGCCCTTCATGGCGTCCTCCGTCCCCATCGCTCCGCTACCGCATCGACTGGCAGCGTTACGGCTCGATCTCGATGTCGATCGTGCGCGCCGCCTGCTGATGCTCGGCCTCAAAGCCGATCCGGACGGTCAGGATCCCCTCGTGGTAGGACGCGGATACGTCACCTGCGTTCGCCCCGAGCGGGAGCGGGATGCGCCGGGACAGGCGGCCATACCGAAACTCGCTCTGGCGGCCCTCGGGCGCACTGTCCCGGCGCTCTGCCCGGACGACGATGGCGCCTGTCTCGACGGACACAGTCAGGTCCGTCGCTGGGTTGATGCCAGGCACTTCAAGCCGGATTACATAGCCCGTGCTGTCGGCATACTGCTCGACGGGGATCGGCAGCGGCTGCGCAGGCGTCCGGTGCAAGGTCGATACCGGCGAGCCCGCCCAATCCGAAATGCCGGTCATAGCGGCACCTGCTGGCTGTGCGGTTGTCGTCATCTCTCAACCCTCCCTCTCGCTCACCTCCACTCAACTTCGGGGTGGCGGGACAGCGTAGGGCCGAAGGTCATGACAGCAGATGATCTGAGTCCATGCGCTAGCCAGGCGCTATCGGTCGGCCGCTGCACCTTTGCGGTCGCTGCGGGCTAGCACGTGCCGCGCCTGCCGTGCCATCTCGACGTCCTCCCGTGCGGTGATCACGAGGGCCCGGACGGCGGCAGCCTGGTGGCTAACGACCGCGTCGGCGGTTGCCGCATTGCGCTCGGGATCGATCCGGACTCCGAGGAAGCCCAGGCCTTCTGCCGCTTGCGCGCGGATTGCCGGATTGTGCTCGCCGATGCCGCCGGTGAAAACCAGCACATCGAGCCCGTCCATGGCGGCCGCCATCGCAGCAATCTCGCGCCGCAGGCGGTGCAGGTAGACCTCGAGCGCCAGCCGGGCGGCCGGATGGCCGCCGGCAGCCGCGCGCTGCACGTCACGCACGTCGCCGCCCGGTATGCCCGACAGCCCGGCGAGGCCGGAAATCTGCTCCAGGCCGGCTGCTACCTCATTAAGGCCAAGCCGGCTCGGCTCCAGCAACCAGGTGATCAGCCCAGGATCGACCGTTCCGCTCCTGGTCGCCATGACCAGGCCCTCCAGCGGCGTGAAGCCCATGGTGGTGTCGACGCTGCGGCCGCCCTGGACGGCGGCCAGCGATGCTCCGGCGCCCAGATGGCAGCTGACGATGCGCAGTCCGGCTAGCTCGCGGCCGAGTATCTCAGCGGCTCGTCGCGTCGCGTAACCGTGCGAGAGGCCGTGGAAGCCGAACCGGCGCAGGCCGAACCGCTGCACCCAAGCGTCCGGCAGCGCATAGCGCGCGGCGGCATCAGGCATTCCGGCATGGAAAGCCGTGTCGAAGCAGGCGACCGCGGGCAGTAGCGGCAGCAGCCGCCGGGCCGCCCGGATTCCGGCCAGCGCCCTCGGCTGGTGCAGCGGAGCCAGGTCGGTCAGGCGAGAGATGGCATCGACGATGCCGTCGTCGATGAGCACGGCAGCGCGGAACGCGCTACCGCCGTGGACCACACGGTGTGCGACGACGGAGGCACTGCGTGCGGCCTCCATCAGGAACATCGTCAGCTCGGGGCTGTCCGCGCTGCCGTCCCATTCATCGAGTTCGAGCGTGCTCTTCACGCTGTCGCCGACACCGAGCAGACTGGCCTTCAGGCTGCTCGAGCCGGCGTTCAAGACGATGACGCCAGCGCGCGTTCCCGCGCTTCCCGGGCCGGCGGGCCTGCCGTTACCGGCCGGCGTCATCGGGTCGACCAGGTCCAGTTCTGAACTTCCGGCATGTCTTCGCCGTACTCCCGGGTCCAGGCCTTGGCCCTGGCTCGCGAGTCGGTCATCTGCTGGCGCAGCCGCGCCGCCTGGGGAGCTAGCCCAGGAACCCGGTCGATCACGTCCATCACCAGGTGGAAGCGGTCCATGTCGTTCATCATGACCATGTCGAACGGCGTGGTGGTGGTGCCCTCTTCTTTGTAACCGCGGACGTGGAAGTTGTTGTGCGCATCCCGCCGGTACGTGAGCCGGTGGATCAGCCACGGGTAGCCGTGATAGGCGAAGATCACGGGACGCCCAGCCGGGAACAGGGCGTCGAACTCCGCGTCGCTCATCCCGTGCGGGTGCTCAGTATCCGGCTGCAGGCGCATCAGGTCGACCACGTTGACAACCCTCACTCGCAAGTCGGGCAGCTCGCGCCGGAGGATGTCGGTGGCGGCCAGCACTTCCAGCGTCGGCACGTCGCCAGCGCAGCCCAGCACCACGTCTGGCTCGCTGCCATCGGAGTCGCTGCTCGCCCACTCCCAGATGCCGGCGCCGCGAGTGCAGTGGAGGATGGCGGAGTCCATGTCAAGCCAGTCCGGGTTGGGCTGCTTGCCGGCCACGATCACGTTGACGTAATCGCGACTGCGCAGGCAATGGTCAGCCACCGAGAGCAAGGTGTTCGCATCCGGCGGCAGGTAGACACGGATGACCTCGGCTTTCTTGTTCATGACGTGGTCGATGAAGCCGGGATCCTGATGGCTGAAGCCATTGTGATCCTGTCGCCAGACGTGCGAGGTGAGCAGGATGTTCAGCGAGGCCACAGGCCGCCGCCAGGCTAGCTGACGGGAGACCTTCAGCCATTTGGCGTGCTGGTTGAACATCGAGTCGACAATGTGAATGAACGCCTCGTAGCAGGAGAAAAAGCCGTGCCGGCCGGTCAGCAGGTATCCCTCGAGCCAGCCCTGGCAGGTGTGCTCGGACAGGATCTCCATGACCCGGCCATCTGTGGCGAGGTTCATGTCGACCGGTAGCGTCGCCTCCTCCCACGTTTTGCCGGTCACCTCGAGAACTGCGTTAAGGCGGTTGGACTCGGTCTCGTCTGGCCCGAAGATCCGGAAGTTCCGCTCC
>Ga0335074_10006321_pt1 | contig 16438 bp, 14 predicted proteins | sample Lox_Sample_23_FD_206715 | JGI IMG/M metagenome (GOLD analysis project Ga0335074, IMG submission 206715) | Soil microbial communities from Loxahatchee National Wildlife Refuge, Florida, United States - Lox_Sample_2.3 | ecosystem: Environmental > Terrestrial > Soil > Wetlands | place: USA...
GACGATCACGGACGGCGAATGGCTGGCCATCCAGGGTCCGACCGGGCACGGCAAGACCACGCTCCTCCAGATGCTCGGCGGCCTTGACCGGCCGACGTCAGGCTCGGTCGAATTCGACGGCCAGGACCTGGCCGAGCTGCGGGAAACGCAAGTTTGCGACATCAGGGCGAAGTCGTTCGGCTTCATCTTCCAGACCTTCAACCTGATCCCGACGCTCAACGCGCAGGAGAACGTCGAGGCGGCGCTGGTACCGCTTGGTATCGGCACGGTCGAGCGGCGCGCCCGCGCGGCGTCGGCACTCGCCGATGTCGGTCTCGCCGAGCGGGCCAAGCACCTGCCTTCCCAGCTTTCCGGCGGCCAGCAGCAGCGAGTGGCAATCGCCCGCGCCCTGGTCAAAGAGCCGACCGTGCTGCTCGCCGACGAGCCGACAGGCAACCTTGACGAGGAGACCAGGGACGACATCATCGGCCTGCTCGAGAAACTGTGGCAGGGCAACCGCCTGACCCTCGTCCTGGTCACCCACGACACCCCCGTCGCCCGCCGCGCCCAGCGCATCGCCGTCATGCGCAACGGCAGGCTGTCGATCAAGCAAGACACCCGCCCGGCACCAGCCGCCAACTAGGCGGCTGGTGCCGGTGGTGCTGGTTTCCCCGGCACCAGCCGCCAGTTAGGCGGCTGCCGGCGACCCCCATTCTGGGTGCGCGGCGGTCACCCCCCGCCGCGCATCCGGCCGCGCGGACCGGCCAGCAGCATCAGATATCCAGCGATGCTGTAGGCCCGGCCCCGGCTACAGCAGCAAAGTCCCAGCGATGTCACCCACACAGCATCAAGTAGTCACCGTTGTCACCGGATTCGCCCGGCCAGCAGCAACGCAAAGCCACCGATGCTGACCGCCCCTGGCACGATGCTCCTCGCCGCCCCGGGTGCTGTTTCCCCGCCTGCCTGGGTGCTGTTTCCCTCCCCACCCTGGTTCGCCCGCGCGGGCGCCCCGCCCCACCGCGCGAGCCCGGCCTTCACCACAAGCGGTTGTGGCCCTCACGCCGTGCCGACGTTGGGCCTCCGCAACCCAGGCCGGGCCGGCCGGTGCTGGTTTCGATGATCACGAGAGGTTGGTTGTGGCGCCGCGCCGACCAACACCAAACCGGGGTTTGATGGGGTAAGCCCGTCCGGCCCGCCCCAATGCCGGGCCGCCGTCGGCGGCTGGGCTTCGGGAAGCGGGCGGGGAGGGTTCGTCAGGGAACTGGGAGCTTGAAGACAGTCATCGCGTTGCCGCCGAGGGCTGCGGAAACCTGGTCGGGGGAGCAGCCCGCAGATTCCAGAGTCGCGGCGAGCGTACGGGCGTTGGCCGAGACGCTAGGCACTCCTGGCCAGTCCGTTCCGAAGATCATCTTGTCCGCGAGCCGCTTCAGCGATGACCCGTAGTAGTCCGCCAGCCGCTGAGGTGGCAGCCCGGAAACCTCAAGCCAGACGTTCGGCTTCATGAGCGCGAGAAACGCCGCCGGCTGATACCACCAGCCTCTTCCCCCGTGCGCGAGTACAACGACCAGATCGGGGAAGTCGCGGAACACTGGGTCGAGCAGTACCGGGTCAGCGAAGGCATTCACAGAGCCGGAGAACGTGGAACTGCCGCAATGCACGATCACCGGCAACTGGTGCTGCTCGGCCCAGGCATAAGCGGGATACAGCATCCGGTCGCTTGCCTCGAAACCGCCGTGGACCGGATGAATCTTGACCGCGACGGCACCGAGCCCGGCCTGCCGAGCCAGTTCCCTGGCGGGCGGGTAGTGCAGGTGCGGGTTGATGCACGCTACCGGGTGAAAGCGCGCGGGGTTCCGCTCGACAAGCGGCAGCACGTCCTCGACCGGCTGGATGCCCGTCACCTTCGGGCTGTACTCGGAAAACAGGAGCACGTGGTCCACGCCCTGGTCAGCGAAATGCCGGTCGAGCTCAATCGGCAAAGGCGAACCATCATCAGCAAAAAGGTCACCTAGCGGCGTGCTCGCACCGAACTTGCGTGCCCACGACTGCCAGTCCTTCGACAAGGTCGGCAGTTTCGCGACGTGGACGTGAGCGTCGACGAGCAGCCGGCCGTCAATCATCGTTGCCGATGTTCACGGTAAGCACTCCTGGGTTCCAGTCGGGCAGGCGATCCACCACGGTACCGTCAGGCCCGGTGAGCGCGGCCAGCCCGGGGAAGTCCTCATCCACAGTTGCCCCCGCCTGGCCCGCCTGCGCTATCCACAGCCGCAGCCGCCTGGCGTGCCTGCTGGCGTCGCCGAGGCTACAGTCTTCCCACCAGGAGAACCCGGCCCGCCACGATGCCTCGTCGGTGCGGCGGCCGTACAAGCCAGGGGCGGCAGGGAACAGTACGAGGGTCGCACCCGCGTCCGCGGCGGCATTGAAAGGCGCGTCGTGCCCGGCCTCGGCGCAGATCGCCACGCCGAAGCGAGTGCCGCCGTAGTCGAAGACCGCATTGCCTTCGGCTGGGGTGAACGCGTCCTCACCCTCGCCGAGGTAGCGCTTGCGCTGGATGCCGAGCAATTTGCCCTCGGCGGCCACGATCTGGGTGATGTGCGGCTGTCCGTCAGGCGAGCGCTCGGCTATGCCGAAACAGGCGCACACGCCTGCTTCCCCGGTCGCGGCGATGAGTTGCGTGACCGACGCGTCCTTGAGTCCTGCGAGCCAATTGGAGGAACTGACTGGATCGACATAACCGGTGAGGGACATTTCCGGGAAGAGGATCAGGTCGCCAGGCGCGGCAGCGCGCAGCAGCGTCAGGTGTGAGGCGAGGTTCCCGGCGAGGTCGCCCTTGGCGCAGTTCATGGCGGCTAGCAGGGCACGCATCGGCCCATTATCGCGCCGGGAACCCCTAGAATCAGGTGTCCGGCTGCCAGAAGCAGCCTTCTCCCGCCCGACCCACCCTCAGAGGCACCAACATGCGCTGGTCGCAGCTCCACATCCCTACTCTTCGCGAAGATCCCGCCGACGCGGACGCAGCAAGTCACAGGCTTTTGCTCCGCGCGGGCTTCATCCGGCAGCTCAGCGCCGGGCACTACAGCCTGCTGCCGCTGGCAGTCAAGGTCAGGGCCAAGGTCATCGCGATCATCCGCGAGGAGATGAACAGGATCGGCGCGCAGGAATTCCTGCTGCCGTGCATGCAGCCCGGCCAGATCTGGGAGAAGTCGGGCCGCATCGCAGTCATGGGCGAGGAGATGTTCAAGTTCAAGGACCGGCGTGGCCAGCTCACCGTTCTTGGCATGACCCACGAGGAGATCTTCGCCACGCTGGCGATCGAGTTCGCCTCCTACCGTGAGCTGCCGCAGTTCTGGTATCAGTTCCAGACCAAGTTCAGGGACGAGCCAAGGCCGAAGAGCGGCCTGATCCGGGTTCGCGAGTTCACGATGAAGGACAGTTACAGCTTCGACATCGACGAGGCCGGCCTTGACGTGTCCTTCGACGCGCACCGGCAGGCATACGAGCGGATCTTCGCCCGGCTCGGCATTCCCGCCTTCGGCGTCGAGGCCTCAAACGGCACCATGGGCGGCTCCGACTCGGTCGAGTTCATGTGCCCGTCAGCGGCAGGCGAGGACTGGGTGGCGAGGTGCCCCGACTGCGGTTACGCCGCCAATCTTGAGAAGGCGACCTCCCGGCTTGCGCCGATCGAGGACCAGGCTGCGAGCGCCCTGCCAGCGGAGCCGCTCAGGCTCGACACGCCTGGCGTGCGGACGATCGAGGACCTGGCTACGGCTTATGACCTGGCCGCGGACCGGCAGATCAAGACGCTTGTGCAGGTCATTGACGGCAAGCTGACGCTGGTCCTGCTGCGCGGCGATCACCCGCTCTCCGAGCAGAAGCTCATTGACGCCACAGGCGCGGTCCAGGTCAGGCCCGCGCAGCCGGATGAAATCAAGGAAGCGCTCGGTGCGCTGCCTGGCAGCCTCGGTGCGGTCGGCGTCACTGAGTTTCCTGTCATCGCCGACGAGGCACTGCGTGGCAGGCGCGGGATGGCGACCGGCGCCAACACCGACGACGTGCACTTCACCGGCGTCGATGTCGAACGCGACATTCCGGTGACACAGTGGGCTGACCTGCGGGAGGTCACAGCGGGGGAGCCCTGCCCGCGCTGCGGCACGCCGCTTGAGTTCGTGCAGGCGGTCGAGGTCGGGCATATCTTCAAGCTCGGCCGTAAGTTCACTACCGTGCTTGGCGTCACGGTCACCGGGCCAGACGGCGATACGATCATCCCGATCATGGGCAGCTACGGCATCGGCGTCGAGCGCGCGATGGCCGCCGTCGCCGAGGTACATCACGATGACGCCGGCCTCGTCTGGCCGGTAAGCGTCGCGCCCGCCGAGGTCACCGTGATCCAGCTCAACACAAAGGACGCCCAGGTCAAGGCCACCGCCGAGGCTTTGTACACCAGCCTGCTCGACGCCGGGGTCGACGCCATGCTCGATGACCGCGACGTGCGGCCAGGGGTTAAGTACGCCGACGCCGAACTAGTCGGCATCCCGTTCCGCGTCAGCGTCGGTCCTCGCGACCTCGCCGAAGGAGTCGTCGAGATCACCAGCCGAGCCAACGGCGAGAAAGAGCGCGTCCCGGTGACCGAGGCAGTGTCCCGCCTCCGCGCTCTGCTAGCTGGCTAGCCCGTCGATCATGTGCAGGACGACCCAGCGGTCGTCGGGCGGCTCCCTGTCGGGGGCGCCATGCTTGCCGCGTGGCTGTGCCGACAGCGGCGTGACCGCGAGTATCGCGTCCGAACGCGTCAGGCGGCGGTGCTCGCCTGGTCGCCGGTGCCGTCGACCAGGCGCTCGGCGGCGCTGGCGAGACGCTCAAGCCGGCTGTCGAGCGCTGCCCACCGCTTGCCGCTGTCCTGACCGGCTGACCCTGAACACGCCTTGCCCGAGCTACCTGAACTCTTCACGCTGGCCTTCGTGGCTGACATGGCCCCTCCCACCTGACCCCGACCTTGCCCTCACACATAAGAGACGCGCGGGAGGTGACTTAGGACGTAAATCCCGTGTAACGAGATGGCAACTCTTCGCAGCCACTCGATAAGGACTGGGAATTATGTTCCGTATCGGAAGATAATGGCGGTTGAGGTGACTGACGGCTAGAGCCGGGACCAGGCTTCGGTGAGTACCGAACGCAGGATCGACTCCATCTCGTCGAAATGCTCTTGGGTGCAGGTCAGCGGCGGCGAGAGCTGGATCACCGGGTCGCCTCGGTCGTCTGCACGGCAGATCAGGCCCGCCTCGAACAGCGCGTGCGACAGGAACCCGCGCAGCAGGCGCTCGGACTCATCGTCGTCGAAGGTCTCGCGCGTGTTCTTGTCCTTGACCATCTCGATGCCGTAGAAGTACCCGTCGCCGCGGATGTCGCCCACGATCGGCAGGTCGTTCAGCTTCTCCAGCGTCGCGCGGAACGCGCCTTCGTTGGCCCTGACGTTGGCGAGAAGATCTTCCTTCTCGAACACGTCAAGGTTGGCGAGCGCCACCGCGCACGACACCGGGTGCCCGGCGAACGTCACTCCGTGCAGGAACGAGGTCGCGCCGTGCAGGTAAGGCTCCATCAGCCGGTCGCTGACCAGCATGCCGCCCAGCGGGGCATAGCCCGAGGTGACGCCCTTGGCGAAGGTGATCACGTCGGGCTGGTAGCCGTAGCGCTCGCAGCCGAACATGTAGCCGAGGCGGCCGAAGGCGCAGATGACCTCGTCGGAGACGAGGAGCACGCCGTACTTGTCGCAGATCTCGCGTACCCGCTGGAAGTATCCTGGCGGCGGCGGGAAGCACCCGCCCGAGTTCTGTACCGGCTCAAGGTACACGGCCGCGACCGACTCGGGGCCTTCGCGCAGAATCGCCCGCTCGATCTCGTCGGAGGCCCAGACTCCGAATTCGGTGATGTCATCGGCCACGAACGACGGCGCGCGGTAGAAGTTGGTGTTCGGGATCCGGACACCGCCGGCTGGCAAGGGCTCGAACGGCGGCTTGATGTCGGGCAGGCCGGTGATCGCGAGCGCTCCGTGCGTCGTGCCGTGGTAGGCGATGTAACGGCTGAGCACCTTGTAACGCGACGGCTCCCCGGTCAGCTTGAAGTACTGCTTGGCCAGCTTCCATGCCGATTCGACCGCCTCTGAGCCGCTCGTCGTGAAGAAGACACGGTTAAGATCGCCAGGGGCGTAATTAGCCAGCCGCTCGGCAAGCTCGATCGCGCGTGGATGCGCATAGGACCAGAGCGGGAAGTAGGCGAGTTCCGCCGCCTGGCGGGCGCCGGCCTCGGCGACGTCAGAACGGCCGTGCCCGATCTGGCTAACGAACAGGCCGGACAGGCCGTCAAGATAGCGCTTGCCTGTCGAGTCGAACACGTACTGCCCGACTCCGCGCACGATCGTCGGCACGTCGCCTTCCTGGTAGGAAGAGTGCCTGGTGAAGTGCAGCCACATGTGCCGCTTCGCCGCTACCTGGAGAGCCTCGTAGTCAAGGGCGTCATTACTGGTCATCTGGTCCCCCAGTGATAGGTCTGCTTCCTGAGCTTGAGATACACGAAGGTTTCCGTCGTCGTCACGTTCGGCAGCGAGCGGATCTTGCCGAGGATGTCAAGCAGCTGGTCGTCGTCCTCGCAGACAACCTCGACAAGCAGGTCAAAAGAACCCGCCGTTATCACCACATAATCAATCGCTTCCATACCCGCCAGGAGGTCGGCTACCCGCTGAAGGTCATCGCCGCACCGCACGCCGATCATGGCCTGGCGCCTGAACCCAAGCGACATCGGGTCGGTGACAGCCACGATCTCCATCACGCCCTGCTCGAGCAACCGCTGAACGCGCTGCCTGACGGCGGCCTCGCTCAGGCCGACCGCCTTGCCGATGGCGGCGTAGGAGCGGCGGCCGTCGGCTTGCAACTGGTCAATGATGTGCCTGGATACCGAGTCAAGCGCGACCGGCCCGCTGCGGGTGGTCCGCTCCGCTGCGGCCGCGTCAACCGCAGGCCCGCTGGCCCGCAATGATGCCATCGGGGTACCCTCCTCTTCTGCTCTATGCTGTCACGTCGTAGCCATCTGTCAACTGATTTCGTTGTACTGGGGGTCTTCAGCTGTTGATTCGCTCGTATGAGACCTGAGATTATGTCAATGTCGTGACCAGGAGGCTGGTTGCGCCCCGATCGGGCGGTCCCCGGCCGCCGGCTGAGCGTGATGGGATTTTTGGTGGAAAAGCTTAAGAACTTTATCGATGGCCAGTTCGCCGACTCTGCTTCCGGTGCCGTCAGCGACGTCGTGGATCCGAGCACCGGCGAGGTCTACGCGCAGGCTCCGGTCTCTGACGCGGCGGACGTCGACAAGGCGCTGCGCGCCGCGCAAAGGGCGTTCGATGACTGGCGTGACACGACTCCGGCCGAGCGCAGCCTGGCGCTGCTGAAGTTCGCCGACGCGATCGAGGCCCGAGCCGAGGACCTGGTCGCGGCCGAGGTACGCAATACTGGCAAGCCGGTCGCGATGACCAGGACAGACGAGGTGCCGCCGCTGGCCGACGAACTGCGCTTCTTTGCCGGGGCGGCACGCATGCTCGAGGGCCGGTCAGCCGGCGAGTACCTGCGGGACCACACGTCCATGATCAGGCGGGAGCCGATCGGGGTCTGCGCGCAGGTGACGCCGTGGAACTACCCGATGATGATGGCCGTGTGGAAGTTCGCGCCGGCCCTCGCGGCAGGGAACACGGTCGTGCTCAAGCCGTCGGACACGACTCCGGCCTCGACGTTGCTGCTCGCGGAGTTGGCGGGGGAGATCCTGCCACCTGGCGTGCTGAACGTGATCTGCGGCGACCGTGACACAGGGCGGGCGCTGGTGGGGCATAAGATCCCGCGGATTGTCTCCATTACCGGGTCGGTCAGGGCAGGCAGAGAGGTCGCGGAGGCGGCCGCGGCCGACCTGAAGCGGGTGCACCTCGAACTCGGCGGCAAGGCGCCCGTCGTGGTTTTCGACGACGCCGACGTCGAGAAGGTCGCGCTGGCCGTCGCGGAAGCCGGGTACTACAACGCCGGGCAGGACTGCACTGCCGCGACCCGCGTGCTGGCCGGGCCAGGGGTCGTCGCCGACGTCGCTGACGCGATCACCGAGGCGGCCAGTGCGCTGAAGACTGCCGGACCCGATGAGGAAGACGCGTTTTACGGGCCGCTGAACAATCCGGCGCAACTCGCCAGGGTCGCCGGGTTCGTGGCTCGTGCGCCTGACCACGCGCAGGTCAGGACCGGCGGGCACCGGGTGGGCTCGCGGGGATACTTTTACGCGCCGACCGTAGTCTCTGGCCTGCGCCAGGACGACGAGATGGTGCAGAACGAGATTTTCGGGCCTGTTGTCACCGTCCAGTCCTTCACAGACGAGGACGAGGCGATCCGGTGGGCCAACGGAGTCAAGTACGGGCTCGCCGCCAGCGTGTGGACCCGCGACCACGGCCGCGCCATGCGCGCCGCGCGCCTGCTCGACTTCGGTGCGGTCTGGATCAACACGCACATACCGTTCGTCTCCGAGATGCCGCACGGCGGCTTCAAGCACTCCGGCTACGGCAAGGACCTGTCGATATACGGCTTCGACGACTACACCAGAATCAAGCATGTCATGAGTTATATTGCGGACTAGTTACTGATTCAGTGTTTTCATGTTAATTTCAGCACGGAATTAGTCGATCTGGGTATACTTCCCTGCAAACATTGCCAGGCCGGATGGCTGACGACAGGGGAACAGGTGGAAGCAGCACTACCCGCGATCGAGCTGACCGGCGTGATCAAGGAGTTCCGTAGCGGTCACGACGTGGTGACAGCGGTACGGGAGCTTGACCTGACGATCGCCGAAGGGGAATTCTTCTCGCTGCTCGGACCTTCAGGCTGCGGCAAGACGACCACGATGCGGATCATCGCGGGCTTTGAGGAGCCGACCGCCGGGGCTGTCAGCCTTCACGGCCGCGACGTCACGGGCGTGCCGCCGAACAAGCGCGACGTGAACATGGTGTTCCAGTCCTACGCGCTGTTCCCGCACATGAACGTGTTCGAGAACGTGGCCTTCGGCCTGCGGCGCCGTAACGTCGGCAAGGACCAGATCACCCGCCGGGTGAACGAGATGCTCGAGATCGTCAACCTCGGCGGCCGCGAGCATCGCCGTCCAAGAGAACTGTCCGGCGGGCAGCAGCAGCGCGTCGCCCTGGCCAGGGCCCTAGTCAACAAGCCGCGTGCGCTCTTGCTCGATGAACCGCTTGGGGCGCTTGACCTCAAGCTCCGTCAGGCCATGCAGGTTGAGCTTAAGCGGATCCAGCGCGATGTCGGCATCACGTTCGTCTACGTGACGCATGATCAGGGCGAGGCGCTGACCATGTCCGACCGTATCGCGGTGATGAACGATGGCGCGATCGAGCAGCTCGCGCCGCCCCGCGAAATTTACGAGCATCCGTCGAGCAAGTTCGTAGCCGGCTTCATCGGCACCTCCAACCTCCTGTCTGGCAAGGCAAGCAGCGTCAGCGGCGGCGAGGCCGTGATCGAGGTCAGCGACGATGAGCGGATCATCGCAGGTACCAGGGATCTTGCCGTAGCTCCTGGTGCCGAGCTCGAGGTCACTGTCCGCCCGGAGAAGATCGAGCTCAGCGTCGAGCGGCCGTCTGGTCAGTGCTGCGCGCTGCGCGGCACCGTCACCGAGGTGGTCTACCTCGGCACCTCGACGAACTTCACGGTGAGGACTACCACGGGCGCCGACGTCGTGGTGTTCAAGCAGAACTCCGCGTCGGCTAGCGAGCTGGCCGGCCGGGATGACCAGATCTGGCTGTCCTGGCAGCCCGCGCACTCGTACCTGATCGGCCAGCCGGCGTCTGGTTAGCCGGCCGTCCCTGTCTGCCAGCCCCGAGGAGGACGCACATGAGCAACCCCACTCCGCCCGACCCGTCGCTATGGCGTGGCCTGACCCAACCGCGACTCACCAGGCGGCAGCTGCTGACTTCGGCCGGTACCGGGGCAGGGCTGCTTGGCCTGTCCGGCCTGCTCGCTGCCTGCGGCGTGAAGGGCGTCACCCCCGCGGGCAACCACGGCACCCCGGCCGGCGGCGTGGGAACCGCGGCGTGGTGGGCTAAGCAGCCGAACACCAAGACCGTCAACTTCGCCAACTGGCCGTACTACATCGACGTCCTGAAGGGCAAGCATCTCTCGCTCGAGCACCTGACCGCCACGACCGGCATCACGGTCACCTATACCGAGCCGATCAGCGACAACCTGCCCTTCTACGCGAAGATCAGGCCGTCGCTCGAGGCCAAGCAGTACACCGGCTACGACATCATCGTGATGACCAACAACAGCCCGCCGCTTGGCTACCTCATCGACTTCGGCTGGCTGACCCCGCTTGACCGCAGCCTGATGACGAACTTCAACAAGTACGCGGGCCCGCTGATCAAGAACCCGTCCTGGGATCCAGGCAACAAGTACACGATGGCGTGGCAGTCAGGCTGGACCGCGATCGGCTATAACTCCTCCGTCATCAAGGACCCTGGCACCAGCGTCGAGATCCTGTTCGACAAGAAGTACGCGGGCAAGATCGGCATGATGAACGACCCGCAGGAACTTGGCAGCGTCGGGCTTCTTGCCATCGGCGTCGACCCGGCGACTTCGACCGAGTCCGAGTGGGCCAAGGCGGCGAAGAAGCTGACAGAGCAGAAGAACGATGGCCTGGTCCGCTCCTACTACGACCAGAGCTACATCGATCACCTGAAGAACGGTGACATCGTGGTGTCCCAGGCCTGGTCAGGCGACATCTTCCAAGCCGACCTGAACAGCAAGTACCGGGACCTGAAGCTGCTCATCCCCGATGAGGGCGGCATGTTCTGGACAGACAACATGTGCATCCCGATGTACGCGCAGAACCCGAAGGCCGCGATGATCGTGATGGACTACTTCTATCAGCCAGACGTGGAGGCGGTCGTCGAGTACTACAACGACTACGTCTGCCCGGTGCCTTCCGCCAAGGACGTGCTGCTTGACCCGACCGGATGGGCCAAGACGGCGCTCGCCGAGATGAAGCCGGAGATCGGCCTGCCCACCTCGGTCACCGCTGACGCGCCGACCGTCTTCCCGACCCCGGCCTACATCAAGAATTCGCGTAACTACTACCAGTACAAGAGCCAGGAAGAGCTGGACGCGTGGAACAACCTGTTCTTGCCGATAACCCAGGGCTCGTAGCGTCAGGGGCTCGCCGCCCGAGGAAAGCCGGACCGAGGTCAGCGCCGCGCGCCCGGCTCGGCAAGGTGCTCGCGCCTTACCTGCTCAGCCTCCCGGCCGGGCTGTGGCTGCTGATCTTGTTCCTGATCCCGCTCGTGGTGATGCTGTCGTTGTCACTGCAAAGCTGTAACAACGCGACCGGTGCCTGCGTCATGACGTGGCACTGGGCGGAATTTGGCGAGCAACTCGGCCTCTATCACAGTCAGTTGCTGACCAGCTTCTATTTCGCGGGCGCTGCGACGGTGATCGATGTCGTCGTGTCGTTCCCCATCGCGTACTGGATCGCGTTCTACGGCGGCAACAAGAAGAACTTCTTCCTGCTGATGCTGCTCGTGCCTTTCTTCGTCTCCTTCGTGATCCGCACCGTGGTCTGGAGCTTCATCCTTTCCGACCAGGGCGTTGTCCTAGGAACTCTCAAGAACGCTCACCTGCTTCCGCAGAGCTTCCACGTGCTCGCCACCGGGTACGCCGTCGTGGCCGGCCTGGCCTACAACTACTTGCCTTTCACCGCCCTGCCGTTGTACGTGGCGATCGAGCGCATCGACAAGCGGGTACTTGACGCGGCCTATGACTTGTACGCGTCGAAGCGGCAAGCATTCATGAACGTGATCCTTCCGCTCACGCTGCCCGGCTTGTTCGCCGCTTTCCTGCTCACGTTCATCCCGGCACTCGGCGATTACGTGAACCAGCAAGTGCTCGGCGGCACGAGCGACACGATGATCGGCACGGTCATCCAGAACGCGTTCCTCACGAACCTGGACTACGCGGGCGGGTCAGCGCTTTCTGCCGTGCTGATGGCGGTCGCCCTCATCGGCATCTTCGCCTACGCCCGGCTGCTCGGCACCCGCACGATCGAGGAGTACCTGTGACGGCGGCGGTACAGGAAGCCCGCGCAGCCGGCCAGGGCCGGCCTCGCCGCAGGCGCTGGACCAGGCTGCTGCTGCCCGCTTACTCCTGGCTGGTGATCGCTTACCTGGTCTTCCCGATCGCCGTGATGATCGCCTATAGCTTCAACAAGGTAACCACTGGGCTGCCGCAGGTCAGTTTCGCCTGGAACGGCTTCACGCTCCAGTGGTACCAGCAGTGGAGCAGCGTTCCGCAGCTCACGTCGTCGTTCTGGCTGTCGATCAGGCTCGCGGTCTCGGCGACCGTGCTCGCGACGATCCTCGGTACCCTGCTCGCTCTTGCCCTGGTCAGGTACCGGCCGCCGAGGTTCCGCGGCAAGGCCGCGTATGAGCAGGTGCTGTTCCTCAACATCGCCGCGCCAGAGATCGTGCTCGGTGCCTCGCTGCTCGGCCTGTTCGTAACCATCAACCTGGCCAGAGGGTTCCTCACGCTCCTGCTTGCCCACGTGGCGTTCTGCATCGCCTACGTGACCGTCACCGTGCGAGCCCGCATGGCGGGCTTCGACCGCTCGCTTGAGGAGGCCGCGACAGATCTCGGGGCCAATTCATTCGTGACGTTCACCAAGATCACATTGCCGCTCATCATGCCGGGCATCCTGGCCGGCGGCCTGATGGCCTTCGCCATCTCGATCGACGACTTCGTCACGTCTAACTTCGTGAGCGGCTCGGCCGTGCCGTTCCCTGTCTGGGTCTACGGCGTTACCAGGATCGGCATCCCGCCCCAGGTCTTCGTCTTCGGCAGCGCGATCTTCGCGTTCGGCATCGCTTGCGCGCTTGCCAGCATAGTGATTTCTAGAAGGCGAACCTGAGCGCTAGCACGGTGCCTTTCTGGCTGGACGATCCGGAGGCGCCCAAGCCGATGCCGCCGCTCGACGGGGCGGAGGCCGCCGACCTCGCCGTGATCGGCGGCGGGTTCAGCGGCCTGTGGACGGCGCTCCTGGCCAAGGAACGCGACCCGCGCCGCAACGTCGTGCTGGTGGAGGGACGGCGGATCGCGTGGGCGGGCACCGGGCGCAACGGCGGCTTCTGCTCGGCCAGCCTGACCCACGGCCTGGCCAACGGCCTCGAGCGCTTCCCTGCCGAACTGCCGGTGCTCGACCGGCTCGGCAGGGAAAACCTGGACCAGATCGAGGCGGCCGTCGCTCGTTACGAGATCGACTGCGACTTCGCCAGGACGGGGGAACTGACCGTCGCGACCGAAGAGTGGCAGCTTGCCGGGCTGGCGGAGAACGCCGCCATCGCGCGCGATCTTGGCGCGCAGGTCAGGCTGCTTGACGGGCCAGCCGTGAGATCAGAGCTTCATTCGCCAAATTACCTCGGGGGCCTGTGGGACGTGACCGGCTGTGCCACGGTGGATCCCGCCCGGCTGGCGTGGGGCTTGCGGCGTGCGTGCCTCGCCGCCGGAGTGCGGGTCTATGAGCACACCCCGGTGCTGTCGATCGGGTCGGCGCGGGTCAGCGACCGGCTCGTGCTCCGCACGCCGTCGGGTTCCGTGCTCGCGGACCGGGTCGCGCTGGCGCCGGGCGCGTTCGCTCCGTTGCTGCGGCGGCTGAAGTACTACCTCGTGCCCGTTTACGACTACGTGCTGATGACCAGGCCGCTGTCGCGGGCGCAACTCGCGAGCATCGGCTGGCAGCACCGCCAGGGCGTCGGTGACGCGGGCAATCAGTTCCACTATTACCGGCTCACCGCCGACAACCGGATCCTTTGGGGCGGCTACGACGCGGTCTACTACTACGGCAGCAAGATCGCGGCTCGCCTCGACCAGCGCCCGCCTACCTTCGCGGCGCTGGCGGCTCACTTCTGCGAGACATTCCCGCAGCTTGACGGGCTCGAGTTCACGCATCAGTGGGGCGGTGTCATCGACACATGCTCCCGGTTCTGCGCCTTCTTCGGTACGGCGCGCTCCGGTCGGCTGGCGTACGTGGCCGGGTATACCGGGCTCGGCGTCGGCGCGTCCAGGTTCGGCGCCAGCGTGATGCTTGACCTGCTGTCAGGTTCGTCCACCGAACTGACCGAGCTCAATCTGGTCAAGACCAAGCCGCTGCCTTTCCCGCCAGAGCCGGTCAGGGCGGCAGGCATCGGCCTGACCAGGTGGTCGCTGGCGCGAGCCGACCGCCGCGAGGGCAGGCGCAACCCCTGGCTGCGCGCCCTGGACCAGATCGGCCTCGGCTTCGACTCCTGAGCCCGTTCAGGGGCTGCGGGTTCAGCCATCGGCGAGGCGGTCGACCGCCTCGGCTGCCTTCCGCTGCTCCGCTTTCGCCTGGCGCAGGACGGCGTCTGCCTCGGCCAGATGCTTCCTTGCCTGGGCCAGGGTCTTTCTCGTGGTGGTGAGTCGTTGCCCGGCTTCAGCCTGACGCTGCCTGGCTTCCGCGAGTGCCCGCTGCGCTTCGGCGAGGCGCTGCTGCGCGTCGACCGCCGCGTGTTCAGCCTGGGCTAGTTTGTCCTGGTTATCGTGCAGTTGCTGCTCGGCCAGCTTGACGTCCTGCTGACGCTCCGCTTGCGCGGCCGCCGCCGCCTCGGCGGCGTGAGTCGCCTCGGCGGCGACCGCGGTCGCTTGCCGTTTGCGCTGTTCCTGGCCAGCAGAGGACTTATTCGGCCGGCTAGCGACGGCGCTTGCCTGAGACGGGGTTGCCAGGGGCCAGGCCGCGGCGCCCGTGCCGATGCCGGGGCTGAAGCCCGCCCACGTCGCGGCCCTGACCACGGTGCCCGCCGCCACCTGCCTGGCTACCTCGGGGTCGGCCAGCGCAGCGTTCAGCGTTCCAGTCACTTCCTCGCGGAGCGCGGCCGGGGCGTCAGGGCCGAGTGCCTGCCTGACCAGCGAGTCGATCAGCTCGCGCCGGGCGACGGACAGCCGCCTGATCGTCGCCCCGTCCAGTGCCGCCTCGCCCGCGCGAAGCTGGTCGCCGAGTTCGGCGAGCCGGCCAGGCACGGTCGGGTCGTCCCTGACCAGCTTGTTCACCAGCCAGGCCGACTTGGTCGGCTTACCGAGCGCGGCGATGCTCTTCGCGGCGGCCGTGTCGCCTTCCCTGCGGGCCTTCGCCGCCAGTTCCTTCCGCGTCGCCGTGAACGTCTCAGGGTCCGCGCCATACAACTCGGCGATCGCCTCGTTCAGCAATTCCCGCACGTCCCTATCGTCTCCTCCGGCGCTCCTCATCGACAACACTGGCCCGCAGGCGAGCACCAACCCGGCACAGCTGTGGCGCGGAGAGGCGGTGCCGGGCCGGGCCGGGCCGGGGGGTTGCGCAGTGCTCGGGCGGCCGGGCATTGGGGCCGGCGAGCAGCATCGGTGGCCTTGCGTTGCTGCTCGCTGGGCAGGTCCGGTGACAACGGTGCCTAGTTGATGCTGTCCCGGCGACATCGCCGGGTCATTGATGCGGTAGCCGGGACCGGGCTTACCGCATCGCTGGTCATCTGATGCTGCTGGACCGGCCGGGGCGGGCCAAAGGGGGTTGCCTCGTTACCGGCCGGGCGGAGCGACGTGGGGGCGGCGTTGGTGCGTTGCCTGGCCGGGGCGAAAATGGAGCCATGGGTGAGCCAGAAGAAACACCTGAATCCGAGGAGCCGGAGGCCACGTTCCATCGTGACCGGCATGAGCACGGCGGCGCATCGGACCGGCTGGATGATGACCGGCTGGCGCGGCTGGCCGAGGAGGAGCGGGTCGAGTTCGGGCTTGAGGACTTCGAGCCAGACGAGGTGCCGCCCGCCACGGACTAGCTGGCTGCCGAGCGTGCGGGCTGAGCGCACGCGCGCGCCAGAAGGGCTACCTGGAGCCCGAGCCTCCGCTCGGGCACGTCGAGGCTGCCGCCGAGCAGCCGCTCTATCCTGTGCAGCCGGTCATACAGCGTCGGCCGTGCCAGGCCGGAACGTGCAGCGGCCGCCGCTTTGTTGCCGCCTGCCTCCAGGTAGACCGTGAGCACCTCGATCAGGCCGTCATGAGCGAGCAGCGGCGCGAGCTGGCGCTCGGCGTAGGCGAGCACGCGCGGATCGTCGCGTAGCTGATAGAGCAGTCCGCCAGGGCCAAGATCGGCCAGCCGCACGAACGGCCGGTCATCACCGAGGCAGACGGCTGCGCCGGCGGCCTGACCGGCCTCGAGCAACGCGCCGCGAGCCTCGGCGAGCGTTCCGGCCGGCCCGCCGACCCCGACCGGTACGCCGGTCTCGACTAGCGCAGGCTTGAGCGCGGCGGCCAGTTCGGCAAGCACCGCATCGACGTCAGCCCCCGGCGGCAGTGACAGCAGTCCGCAGGTCTGGCCAGGATCGACGGTGCCGCAGATCGCCGCGATGCCG
>Ga0335074_10006323_pt1 | contig 16434 bp, 18 predicted proteins | sample Lox_Sample_23_FD_206715 | JGI IMG/M metagenome (GOLD analysis project Ga0335074, IMG submission 206715) | Soil microbial communities from Loxahatchee National Wildlife Refuge, Florida, United States - Lox_Sample_2.3 | ecosystem: Environmental > Terrestrial > Soil > Wetlands | place: USA...
TTGCGGTAGTGGTTCAGAAGCGGCGCGGTCTGCTCGGCGTAGACGGCGAGCCGCGTGGTGATCGCCTCCGGGCGGTCGTCGGGGCGCTGGACCAGTTCCGTACCGTCCCGGTCGCACCGCCCCGGAACCTTCGGGGGCCGCGTCGAGAGATTGTAGACCGACTGGCAGGTGGGACAGACCCGGCGGCCGGCGAGCCGCTCGATGAGCTGGTTTGCCGGGAGCTCGAAGGCGAGGACCGCGTCGACCGGAGTGATCTCCGCGAGTCGCTGGGCCTGCGCCAGGTTCCGGGGGAATCCGTCCAGGAGGAACCCCGCCTGGGCGTCGTCGGCGGCGAGGCGGTCGCGCAGGATCCGAAGTACGAGGTCGTCCGGGACCAGCCGGCCCGCGTCCATGTGACCCTGGGCCTCGAGCCCGAGGGGGGTGCGCGCGGCGACCGCGGCCCGAAGGAGGTCTCCGGTCGAGAGGTGGGGGACGCCGAGCTCCTTCGCGAGGAGGTCCGCCTGGGTGCCCTTCCCCACGCCCGGCGGCCCGAGGAAGACGATCCGGTTCATCGGTCGGCCCAGCCTCCCCTCCGTTATGGATGTGCCGACCCCGTCCTAGTCGACGCGGCTCCCGGCGAACGCACGGCCGCGGATCGCTCTCTCGAGGTTGGCGAGGTCGCGACCCTGCACGATCGCGAGCGGGATGCCGGCCCGCGACAGCGTGTCCGCCCCGAGTCGGTCGAACACGAAGTTCTGTCCCGCCTCCCCGGAGGTCGCCGCGTGGACCCGGCGGCGGAACTCCGGCCAGCGCAGGTGCGCGATCCGGCGCGCGTCCGGGTGGGTCCGTGGGTCCTCCTCGTAGAGCCCGTCGACGTCGGTCGCATTGACGAAGCGTTCCGCGCGAAGGCGCGCCGCCAAGAGCGCGGCGACGCCGTCGGTCGTGTGCCCGGGTTCCGTACCCCCGAGGATCACGGGGGAGGCTCGCGCGAGCTCGTGGGCCGCCAGCGCGATCGTGGTGGGGGGATGCGCGGGCGTCGGGGAGCCGACCCGCGCGGCGAGCAGCCGTGCGTTCAAGCGGGTCACCTCGATCCCGAGCTCGTCCAGTTCGACCTCCGTAAGGCCGAGTTCGCGACCGAGCCGTATGTACTCTCGTGCGACCCGACCCCCGCCGGTTGTCACGGCCAGTGGGACCGTGCGACCGATCGTCCGGAGGAGCTCGGCAAGCGACTCGACATACGCCCGGTCGTTCGCGCCGGTCAGGAGCACCGATCCGCCGATCGAAACGACCACCGCGCGGGGGACCGGGCGGGGGCGCGCGACCATCGACGACCGGGAGCGGCCCCACAACATAGGTCTAGCGGAGCCGCCGTCCGCCGGGTTGAATAGCCGGTACCGCTCCCGGCCGGGCGTGTCCGACGATCTCCTGCGGGCGAAGCAGGCCGCCGCGAGGCGCGGAGTGGACTTCGTCCGACCCGGCATGCGGCTGGCGTTGGGCACCGGCTCGACCGCCGCTGAGGCGGTCCGGGCCCTCGCCGCTCACGAGTCGTCGGCCACGTTCGACTGTGTGGCGAGCTCCCGGGCGACCGAGGAGCTCTCCCGCTCGCTCGGGTTCCCGGTCCGGCCCCTGCGGGAACACGACCGGTTCGACCTGATGCTGGACGGCGCGGACGAGGTGACCCCCGCGCTCGCGCTCACGAAGGGCGGCGGCGGGGCGCTGCTACGAGAAAAACTGCTCGCGGGTCTCTCGCGGGAGGTGATCATCCTCGTCGACCCGACGAAGCTGGTCAGCCACCTCGGCACGCGGTCGCCGATCCCGGTCGAGGTGGTCCCGTTCGCGCGCGCGGTCCTCGCCCGACGGTTCGAGGAGGAAGGATACCGCGTCCACCACCGAACGGTCGAGGGTCGCCCGTTCGTCACCGACAACGGCAACGAGATCCTCGACCTCATGCCGCGGGAGCCGATCGCCGATCCCGCCCGGGCCGAGTCCGAGCTCGCGAACGCCACCGGAGTGGTGGAGGTCGGCATCTTCGTGGACCTCGCGTCGAGGGTACTGGTCGGCTATCCCGACGGCCGGGTGGAGGAGCGGCTTCCGCGCGCCGCTCGTCCCCCGTAGGGCGGTCCGCGGGGCGTCGGCGTTATCCGCCCGCATCGGTGCGGACCGTCGAGCCGCCCACCCGGGCGGCGGAGCGACGATGCAGGGCAAGTACCTCCGAACGCGCGTCGACGACCACGTCGGCTACATCGAGATCGGCAAACCGAAGGCGAACACCTACGACCTCGATATGATGCGCGAGTTCAGCCAGGCGGTCGATGAGTTCCGGTTCGACGACGAGGCGCGGGTCATCGTTCTCGCGAGCTCGATACCCGGATTCTTCAGTGCCGGCGCCGACATCGAGATGCTGAAGAAGAGCGCGCCGGACTTCAAGGCGATGTTCTGCCTGCACTGCCAGGAGACGCTCGACAAGTTTGCGAAGACCCCCAAGGTCGTGATCGCGGCGCTCAACGGGCACACGGTCGGGGGCGGGCTCGAGATCGCGCTCGCCTGCGACCTCCGCATGATGGCGAAGGACTCCGGGACGATCGGACTGCCGGAGGTGACCCTCGGGGTGCTTCCCGGCACCGGCGGCACGCAACGGCTGCCCCGGCTGATCGGAACCTCGCGCGCCCTCGACATGATGATCACCGGCAAGCGACTGACCCCCGACGAGGCGCTCGCCATCGGCCTCGTCAACTACGTCTACCCCAAGGAGACGTTCGCGCAGGATGTCCAGGCGTACGCGAGCGCGCTCGCGCACGGCCCGGTCCGCGCCGTCAGCCTGATCAAGCGCTCGGTCGTCGAAGGAGTCGAGATGCCGTTGACCGCCGGACTCGCGCTCGAGCGCGAGCTGCAGAACCGGCTCTTCATCACCGAGGACGCGAAGGAAGGGCTCGCTGCGTTCACCGAGAAGCGGAAGCCCAGCTTTAAGGGCCGTTGAGCCCTTTCGACGGTCGACGGACCATGACCGGCGCGACGACCCCGCCGCCCGCGGCGCCGAAGACCGCGGCGGGCGCATCGAGCCTCAAGGACGGAGGGACCGTCGTCCCGGTCCGCGAGATCCTCTGGGGGGCCTCCGCGGGGGCCCACAAGTACGAGACGGCCGAGGAGCTCGACCCCGACATGGCGAAGCTGATCGTCAAGCTGATGGTCGTCCAGGCGGACACCGAGTTCGCCTCGATCCAGCAGCACCGGCCGTGGCTCGACACCGCGCCGACCCTCGAGGACCGTTGGATCGAGTCACGGATCGTCGCCGACGAAGCGCGGCACGGGTTGCAGGCCTGCCGGATCCTCCGCGACTTCGGCGAGGAGGGCCAGCGGTACATCGACGAGCTGCTCGCGAAGCGCGAAGGGGAGCACAAGCTCGACGCGTTCAACATGAAGTTCGAACGGTGGGGGGACGTCGGCGCGTTCACCTGCTTCGTCGACCGGGTCGGGGTCTACCAGCTGCGCGCGTTCCAGGAGTGCTCCTACGGTCCCCTCGCTCGGGCGATGCCGCTCATGCTCAGCGAGGAGCAGCTCCACCTGAACTTCGGCGCGAGCGTGCTCCGCCGGATGGTCCAGGACGGGGAGAAGTACTACGGGTCGAAGGCGGAGGCCCAGGCCGCGGTCAACAAGTGGTACCCCCGGGCCCTCGACATGTTCGGCCACTCCCATTCCGCCACGAGCCTCCGCGCGATCGAGTACGGGCTGAAGCGCTGGACGAACGAGGAGGCGCGCGCGCGGTACATCGAGGAAGTGCGGGGGCTCACGACCCGGATCGGGCTCGAGCTGCCGCCCCCCGACTTCGACCGGCGGGTCCTCTAGCGCGCGCCGCCCGGGTCCACGACCCGTCCTCCGGGTCCGGGCCGCACGAGGAGCGTCCGCTCGACCCCATCGATCGCCGCCAGTCGGCGGCGGACGCGCGGGAGGTCCCGGCGCAGCAGGAAGACGTGCACGTGGGCGCCGGCGTCGTGCGTGTAACCGGCGACCGGTCGGCCCTCGGCCCGATTGAGCCGGAGCACCTCGTCGAGGATGGCGCGCGAGGTCGCGGTGAGGTAGTCGAGCGTCGGGACCGTGGTCTCGCAGACCCGACGGAAGCTGTCGCATTCCTCAATCAGGAGCGGGAAGAGGCGGTCGGCGCGCCGGGCGCCGAGCGCCGCGCGGATGCGCCGGAGTCGCCCCGGGATCTCCCGCTGTCGGGCGGCGAACTCGGGGCTCGTCCGGACGCTGGCCTGCATCGCGTCGGCCGAACGGACCCCCTTCACGGGCGCGTGGCGGACGAGCAGCACGAGGTCGACCAAGGCCGGCCAGTGGTCCGCGGGATAGACCGACCGCGCGTAGCAGTCCCGCCCGTCGGGCCGGGACCCCGCGCGCCACTCCACGAATCCGTCGAAGACCGAACGGCAGGCGCTGCCGGAGCCGAAACGCGCGAGCTGCGAGAGTTCGCGGTCGGAGAGCTCGAGTCCCGCCGCCCGGGTCGCCGCCCCCGCGAGGGCGGCGAAGCCGCTCGCGCTGGACGCGAGCCCGCTCGCGGTCGGGAAGTTGTTGCGTGAGACGACCCGGGCGCGGTCGGTGGTCCCGGCGAGCGCGCGGACGCGGTCCAGAAACCGCACCACGCCGTCGCGCGGACCGCCGACGGCTGGACTCCCGTTGAGCTCGACCTCGTCCCGCTCGAGCGCCGGGTCGAAACCCACCGTCGTGCGGGAGCGCAGCCGGTCGAGCGTGACCGAGAGCGACGAGTTGTAGGGCAGGGCCCGGCTCGGGTCCCGGACGCCCCAGTACTTCACGAGGGCGATGTTGGGGGGCGCTTCGTAGGTGACCTCGCGACGGGCCGCGGCCGGCATCGGACGGAGGCGGCACGGCCCCGCGCAGTACTTATCCGCGCGGTCCCGGTCCGGGACCAGTGGCTCGTCGCGTCGCTCCGTCGGACCCGCGCCCGACCCGTCCCGTTCCGGACCTTCTCGCCGCTGCGCGTCACGGCTTCCACCACGAGGTGGGGTTCCGGATCGACCCCCGGCGGAGCGGCCGGGGGTTCGTCACCGTCACCGGGAAGGTCGAGCCGCGCCACCTGAACATCAACGGTGTCGTGCACGGCGGAGTCTACGCCACGATCCTCGACACGTCCATGGGCGCGGCGGTCGTCTCCGTGCTCGGGGAGACCGAGACGACGGCGACCACGTCGCTCTACGTCGAGTTCCTCCGCGCCGCGCGGGAGGGGGAAACGCTGACCGCTCGCGGCGACGTGCTCCGCCGCGGGCGGCACATCGCGTTCGCCGAGGGGAACCTCTTCGGGTCCGACGGGCGGCGGTTCAGCCAGGCGCGCGGCACCTGGTACATCTGGGCCCAGGACGAACCCCCGCCTCCCCCGCGTCCGGCGCGGCGGCCCTAGTCGCGCAGCGCGGCGAAGGTCGGCGCGATCCGTTCGAGCACCGCGAGCCGCTCGAGGCCTTTGTCGATCCCCCGCGCCGCCTCCGCGTACGGGTGGCTCACGAAGTAGCTGCGGACCTCGTCGCCCCGTCCCAGGCCCAGGACCGGGATCGTGATCTCGAGCGTGCGCGAGAGGAGTCCCGAGCCCCGGAACAGCTCATCGAGGCGCGGCAGCTCGAGGACGAGCCACGGCCAGAGGACCCGACGGCCGGCGGGGTTCGCCGCCACGTTGCGGATCACCTCCGGCACGATTCCACGGTTGACGGCCCCCGAGCTCGCTCGCCCGAGGGTTTCGCGAACGAGCTCGGGCTCGGTCGTCCAGGCGAGCGCGACCTCGAGCGGCAACTGCTCCCCCTCGGGCTGGTCGGGTCGGAGCGCGCGGCGGAGCTCCCGGTAGCCGTTCGTCCCCTCCGTCCGCGCCCGGGCGACCGCCACGGCCGGCCGGACGTCCGGCTCGACCCGGTCCCACGCGACGAAGAGCTCGGAGAGCTGGCGGGCGAACCCGGGGTCGATGCGGACCCAGCCGAACGAGATCCGCTCCCGCAGCACGCCGTCCGAGGTCGAGTCCCCCGGACGTCGCTGCGTGCCGAGACGGGCGAACTGGGCGCTGAAGAACCACCGCGCGAGGTCCTGGACGGGAGCGGACTCCGGATAGAAGATCGCGAGCGGCCCGAGCGTCCGGCCGAGCAGCTCGGCGACCAGGCGGTCGGACGTGAGGCCGAGCGTACGGACCGCGAGCGCGAACGACGTCCAGTCGACCTCGCCGGCGAGCAGGTACGCCCAGAGGTCGGCGAGGAACGTCCACCGGTCCTCGGGCGGGCGGTCCGGAAGGACGCGCAGTAGCCGCTCCCGCAGGGTGCGGTCGTAGTGCACCCGATAGAAGCCCACGGCCCCCGGGTTCAGGTGAACGGTCGCTCCCGGGGGGACGGGGAGCGTGCGGGTCGGGGTGTCGAACCGGATCCGCTCGCGTCGACCGTCGATGTCGATCGCCATCGGGATCGGCCACGGGCGCGAGTCGGTCGCGCCGTGGTAGCTGAACCGACGCTGCGAGAGCTCGAGGCCGTGGTCCGACGCGCGGGCGGAGATCGACGGGACGCCGGGCCGGTCCAGCCAAGGGTCGATCAGGGGTCCGATCCGCTCCCCGACGACCCGCCCGAGCGACTCCCAGAGGTCGGCGGTCGTCGCGTTCGAATACTGGAACCGCCCGAGGTACTCGGCCAATCCCCGGCGGAACGGCTCCTCGCCGAGGTACGCCTCGAGCATCGCGAGCACGCTCGACCCCTTTCCGTAGCTGATCTCGTCGAAGATCTGGCTCACCTCCGCCGCGCTCGAGACGCGCGCGCGGACCGGATGGGTCGCGTCGAGCGAGTCCCCCTCGAACGCGGCGAACGTCCCCGCGATGCGGAGGAAGAAGTCCGTGTGGCTGTCGAGCGACGGGTCGACCCGGTCGGAGATCTTGGTCTCGAGGAACGACGCGAGGCTTTCGTTGAGCCAGATCTCGTTCCAGTCCCGCAGCGTCACGAGATTGCCGAACCACATGTGGGCGATCTCGTGCGAGATCGTTTCGAAGACGTCCCGTCGCTCGAACGACGTGGAGCGTTCGCTGACCAGCAGTCGGTCGTCCCGGAACGCGATCGCGCCCCAGTTCTCCATCGCGCCGAACGACGCCTCGGCGACCGCGACCAGGTCGAGTTTCGGCAACGGGTACGGGATCCCGTAGTACACCTCGTACGCGTGCAGGATCCGTCGCGCCGACTCGAGCGCGAAACGGCCCGACGGGCCCTGACCGGGCGGGGCGAAGACGCGGAACTTGACCCGGCCGGAGTCGTCCTCGATCCGGTCGTACCGGCCGACCGAGAGGAAGAACAGGTACGGGGCCATCCGGGGCGTGGGTGGGAACCGCCAGACCCGTCGGCCCCCGACCTCACCGTTCGACTCCTCGAGCATGTTGGAGATGACCTGCAGGTCCGAGTCGGCGCGGACCGTGAGGGCGATGCGGCTCTTGCGGTCGGGTCGGTCCAGGCACGGAAAGATCCGCCGCGTCCCGTTCGGCTCGCACTGCGTCGTGAGCTGGTAGGCGGACCCCTGCCGCGAGCGGTAGAATCCAATGAGGACCGTCTCCGCCACCGAACCCGAGAACTCGATCGTGACGGTTCCGGGTTCGACGCGCGGGATCGAGAGGTGCGACTCGGCCCGGTCGAGCCGGAACTCCACCGGCGCGGCCCCGATCCGGACCCCCCGGATCTCCAGGCCCTCCGCATCCAGGGTCAGCTCGCGCGTCCCCTCCGGAGGGTCGAAGCTGACGGAACCGCTCCAGGTCAAGCCGCCAAAGTCCACGTCGAGCGCGAGCCGGTACTCCGGAATGACGGGGAGTTCTCCTTGCTCCACGGTCGAGTACCCTCCACGGCGACGATCACGGCGGCGCGCGGGGCGGCCACCCACGGGGGCGGTTGCGCGGTCGCGACGGTCCGGCCCCCGAGAGTCGACTCAAAGTTAAATAGCCGGGTCGGGTCGCTCCGGCTGGCTGACGGCCAAAGCGGCGGGGAAACACCCGGTCCCATTCCGAACCCGGCAGTTAAGCCCGCTGGCGTTCCGCGCAGTACTGAAGTGCGCGAGCCTACGGGAGACGCGGAAAGCTGTCAGCCTCCTCTCCCCCTCCGACAACGGGCCGCGGCCCGGCCGTCCCGTCCGATAGGCTAATCGGTCGCAACGGGTCGGACCGACGATGATCCTCGGCGCGCATCTCGGCATCGCCGACGGGCTCCCCCGCGCGGTCCAGGAACTGCGCGCGATCGGGGGTGATTCGCTGCAGATCTTCTCCAAGAGCCCGCAGATGTGGGGCGGCCCGCCGATCGCACCGGCCGCTGCGGAGGGCTTTCGCGCGGCGGTCCTCGCGCAGGGGGTGCGCGCGACCGCCGTCCATCACGGCTACCTCGCCAACTTGGCGAGCCCGAAGCCCGAAACCCTCGAACGGTCCCGGAACGCGTTCCGCGACGAGGTGGGCCGGGCCGAGCTGTTGGGGGTCGACGCGCTCATCTTCCATCCGGGCGCGCACCTCGGCTCCGGTCCCGAGCTCGGGCTCCGGACGATCGCCGAGAGCCTCCGGCTCGCGCTCGCGGAGCGGCCCGAGGGCCGGGCCCGCTGGCTCCTCGAGAACGCCGCCGGCCAGGGTACCACCCTCTGCTCGACGTTCGAGGAGCTCGCGACCGTCCTATCGGCCGTGGACGCGCCCGGTCGGCTCGGCGTGACGCTCGATACCTGTCACCTTCACGCTGCGGGCTGGGACCTGAGGTCCGAGGAAGGATACGGACGCCTCGTCGACCGGGTCCGGGACACCATCGGGGTCGAGTCGGTCCGGGCGTTCCATCTGAACGACGCGAAGGCGGAGCGGGGGTCGCACCTCGACCGCCATGAGAATATCGGTAAGGGGACGATCGGACTCGAGGGGTTCCGTCGATTCCTCGTCGATCCCCGCTGGACGGACCGCCCCGGCTATCTGGAGACGCCGCTCGACCCCGCGACGGGGTACCGCCGGTACGCCGACGACCTCGCGAGCCTCCGATCCCTTCTCCCCCGCGCCCCGGAGTCGCCTCCGGCGCGCGCCGGGGCTCGGCGACGTCGTCGCGGCGCTGGAACCGTCAAATAGCCCGCCCCGCCTCGCGCCGATGCGCATGGGGGACGAGGTCCCGGTCGAGCTCGTCGAGACCCTCCAGGCGACCGCGCGCGAGATCCGGCGGGACGTCATTCGGATGGCCTACACCGCCGGGAGCGGCCACCCCGGGGGCTCCCTCTCGGTCGTCGAGCTCCTGACCGCACTGCTCTTCCGCGAGATGCGAATCGACCCGACGCACCCCCGCGACCCCGATCGGGACCGGCTCGTGCTCTCGAAGGGCCACGCGGCGCCGGCCCTCTATTCCGCGCTCGCCCTCCGAGGGTTCTTCGCGCGCGAGGAGCTGCTCTCCCTCCGCCGGTTCGGCAGCCGGCTCCAAGGTCTGCCGGACCGGCGCCGGCTCCCGGGGGTCGACGCCACGACGGGCGGGCTCGGCCAGGGCCTCGGCATGGCGGTCGGGATGGCGCTCGATGCCCGCCTCGACCGGCGTCCGACCCGGGTCTACGCCGTCCTCGGTGACGGGGAATGCCAGACCGGAGCCACGTGGGAGGCCCTGCTCGCCGCCGCGCACCACCGGCTCGGCCACCTCGTCGTCCTCATCGACCGGAACGGGTTCGAGGGTGACGGCGCGACCGAGGAGCTTCTCGGACTCGAGCCCCTCGTGGACAAACTGCGCGCATTCGGCTGCGCGACCCTCGAGATCGACGGGCACGACCTCCGCGAGATCCTGGGCGCCTTTGCGGCCGCGCACGCGACGCTCGACCGGCCCACCGCGATCGTGGCCCACACCGTCAAGGGCCGCGGTGTTTCGTTCATGGAGAACACGCACGTCTGGCACGCCCGGGCCCCGTCGAAGGACGAGGCCGAGCGGGCGCTCCTCGAGCTCGGGGGGTCGCCGGCGGAGGCGAGCCGGTGACCGCCGGCGAGCACCGCGCGAGCCTGCGGGACGCGTACGGACGAGCACTCCTCGAGCTCGGGGAGCGCGACCCACGGATCGTCGTGCTCGACGCGGACCTCGCCGCGTCGACCGGGACCGCCACGTTCGCCCGCCAGTTCCCCGACCGGGCGTTCAATCTCGGCGTGATCGACGCGTCGATGATGTCCATCGCGGCAGGTCTCGCGGTCGAGGGGCGACCGACCTTCGCGGGAACGAATGCGGTGTTCGCCGCCGGCGAGGCGTACAACTTCGTCCGCCAGTCGATCTGTCTCAACGACGCGAACGTCAAGATCGTCGCGTGTCCCGCCGGTCTGTGGGTCGGGCCGGACGGAGCCCCGGTGACGTCGGTGGAGGACCTCGGCCTGATGCGGGGGCTGCCGGGCATGACCGTGGTCGTTCCCGCCGACGCGCCGAGCGTCCGGTCGGCCGTGGGCGCCGTCGCCGAACGCCCGGGGCCGGCGTACGTCCGGCTCGCGGGAGAGCCGCTCCCGGACGTGACCGACGGGAGCTTCGTCGTCGGCCGTGCCTCCGAACTCCGGACCGGGAGCGACCTCACGATCGTCGCGCTCGGGGCGCTCGTCGAGCGGGCGCTCCGGGTCGCCGAGCAGCTCGCGCGGGTCGGGGTCTCCGCCCGCGTCCTCGACTTCGCCTCGGTGAAGCCGTTCGACGAACCCGCCCTCCTGCGCGCGGCGCGGGATACCGGCGCGATCCTCGTCCTCGAAGAGCACTCGGTCCTGACGGGGGTCGGCGCGCTCGTCGCGGCGACGACCGCGGAGAACGCGCCGGTGCCGGTGCGTCGGGTGGGGGTGCCGGACGTCTTTCCCGAGTCCGGTCCTCCGGAGACCCTCCTCGACCGCTTCGGGTTCGGGATCGAACGGCTGTGCGACGAGGCGTGGGAACTCCTCAAGAGCCGGGGCCGAGTGTCCTAGGCCCCGGCCCGGGAGGATGGACGACGATGCAATTGTTCCTCGACACGGCGAGCGTGACCGAGATCCGAACGATGTGGGAGACCGGGATCCTCGACGGGGTCACGACAAACCCCACCCTCGTCGCGAAGGAGGGCCGAAAGTTCGAGGACGTCCTGCGAGAGGTCTGTGCCCTCGGGGTGCCGAGTGTGTCGGCGGAGGTCGTGGCGACCGACACCGACGGGATGCTCCGCGAGGGTCGCCACCTCCGGGAGATCCACCCGTCGATCTACGTCAAGGTGCCCATGATCCCCGCCGGCCTGCGCGCGACGAAGACGCTCGCTTCGGAAGGAACGCGGGTCAACATGACGCTCGTCTTCAGCGCGAACCAGGCGCTCCTCGCCGCGAAGGTCGGCGCTGCGTACGTGAGCCCGTTCATCGGTCGTCTCGACGACCAGGGCCAGGACGGCATGGAGCTGATCCGGGACATCGTTCAGATCTACCGGAACTACCAGGTCCGTACGAAGGTGCTGGTCGCGAGCGTCCGGCATCCGGTCCACGTGCTCGAAGCGGCCAAGCTCGGAGCGGACATCGCGACCATGCCGTACGCCGTGATGGAGAAGCTCGTCCAGCACCCGCTGACCGACCTCGGGCTCGCCCGGTTCCTCAAGGACTGGGAGAAGGTGCCGAAAGGGTGAGCCCGGCACCGACGGATTATATCGCGCGCGCGGCTACCCCGGCCCGTCCGTGACCGAGCCCCCTCTCCTCGACAAGTACCTGCGGCTCACGCACGAGGCGCTGGAGCGGGTGACGGCCGCCCCCCCCGCACGATCGTTCCTGCGCGGCGCGTCGGACGACTTCCTCGCGATGGCTCGCGCTTACCTCGACGACGCGGAGCACTTCTCGGCCTCGGGCGATGCGGAGCGCGCGCTCGCGGCCGTGAGCTATGCGCACGGCTGGCTCGACGCCGGCGTGCGCCTCGGGATCCTGGACGGAGGCGAGGATGACCAGCGATTCACCCTCTTCCGATAGCCCGACGGCCTCTCCGGGCGTCCCGGAGCCGGTCCTCGCCACCATCGAGGTGCATCTCAAGCAGCGCGAGTTGCGCCGGGAGGAGCTCTACCAACGAGCGCGGCGTCTCCGCCGGCTCGCCCAGGCCACGATGACCCGCCTCCACTCGAACGGCGCCGCCACGCCCGAGCTCGCCGAGGTGCGACGCCTGACCGCCGAGCTCGCCGACTGGGTGCATCGGGAAGGACGGGGCGATGAACCGCTCGCCCTCGATGCCTTTCAGGAGGCCGTGGAGGCCGTGCTGCTCGGCGCGATCGCGGAAGGGCAGCCGCTGCCCGGCCCATCGGACCTGGGCGTGGACCCCGAACCGTACCTGCTCGGGCTCGGCGACGTCGTCGGCGAGGTCCGCCGCCGAGTCCTCGACCGGTTGGGGCGCGACGACGTCGCGGGCGCGGAGGCCGGCCTCGCCCTCATGGAGCGCCTCACGCGCTCGCTCCTCCGCTTCGACACCACGCGGGCGATCGTGCAGCTGAAACCGAAGCAGGACACCGCGCGGACCTTGCTCGAGCGGACCCGCGGCGAGGTCGTCATGGCGCGGTTCCTCGCCCGGGCCCGCCCGGCGGGCGCCACGGGAGGGACCGCCCCCCCGTGACCGAGCCGACGCGCCGCGCGATCGGCGTCATCGGGGGTTCCGGGATCACGACGATCTTCGGCGAGCGGTCCGCCCGGGTCCACCGGGTCTCGACCCCGTGGGGCGCCCCATCGGCGCCCGTGGAGGAGGGCGAGGTCGGCGGCGTCCGTGTGCTCTTCCTCTCGCGACACGGCGTCGGGCACACGATTCCGCCGCACCGGATCAACTACCGCGCGAACATCGACGCGCTCCGCTCGCTCGGCGCGGACGCGATCGTCACGGTCAGCTCCGTGGGTTCGCTTCGGGAGGAGCTCGCACCGGGCGCGTTCGTCCTGCCGAGCCAGTTCGTCGACTTCACGAAGCAGCGCCCGACGACGTTCTTCGACGGAGGGCGGGTCTACCACGTCTCGGTCGCCGACCCGTTCTGCCCCGACCTCCTCGCGAGCGCCCGGGCGGTCGGGAGCGAAGTGGGGATCCCGTTCGCCGAGGGAAAGACCTACGTCTGCGTCGAGGGACCCCGGTTCAGCACGCGGGCCGAGTCGGCGTTCTTCCGCTCGTTCGCGGACATCATCGGGATGACCCTCGTGCCGGAGGTGACGCTCGCCCGGGAGCGGGCGATCTGCTACGCGTGCCTCGCGATGGTCACCGACTACGACGTCTGGGCCGACCGCCCGGTAGAGGCGAAGGAGATCGTGGAGACGATGCACCGCAACGCCGACCGGATGCACCGCCTCCTGACGGCGTTGCTGCCGCGCCTCGCGCATGCGCCGACGTGCCGGTGCGCCCACGCGCTGGACGACGCCGCGGTCTAGCTCGAACGCGGTCCCCGGCGCACCGTGATCGGGATCCGCCCGGCGGCGAATTCGGCCTCGGCGATCTCGACCGGGTCGACCAGGGTCGGGGCGACGTCGATCAGGATCGGGGCCCCGAGCGACAGCTGCAGCGCCCGGGCGCCGAGGATGCGAGCGCGCTCGAAGCGCGTGAACTCGCTGGACTCGAGGGGCGCCGGTACCGATGATTCGGGCAAGCGAACACTCCCCGAGGCCGCGGGCGGCGATGCGGCCATCAAGGGCTCGGCCACTCGGGGCACCGTATTTACCACTTGCGGAGCGCGGGGTGGCGGCCGGCGCGTGCTCGGTACGTCGGCCGCGCGGCGTCGGCGCGGTCGCGCATCGTTCCCGCGCCGCATCCCCGTTCGATGCCGTCCCGGCGACCACGGACGACCGGTCGAGCCCCGGAACGGGGCGGGGGCCAGAGAAAGGATTAGAACCTTCCTCGAGGTGGCGGCGCGGCGGCCCCGATGCGGCGAAGCTACACGACGATCCTGTTCGCCCGCCTCTGGAAGTTCCTCGCGGCGTACGCCGCGGTGTTCGTGGTGGCGGCCGTCGGCTTCTACCTGCTCGAATCGTACCACACGGCGACCGAGCTGCTGAACTCGTTCTACTGGGCGATGGTCACCCTCTCGACGATCGGCTACGGCGACGTCGTGCCGACGAACCCGAACGCGAAGCTGTTCACGATCGGGATCGCGGCGGTCGAGGTGTTCCTCGGGGCGTACCTCGTCACGGTCGTCATCTCGGTCGTCGGCGAGGAGTCCCAGCACCGGCTGCTCGGGACGCTCGGGACCGCGTTCTCCGGCCACATCGTCGTGCTCGGCTACTCGCCGGTCGGCCGCGCCGCGGTCCGGGAGCTCCTCGCCCAGGACGAGAAGGTGGCGATCGTCACGGAGGACGCCGCGGAGGTCACGACGCTCCACGCCCTCGCGAACGACCGGCAGCTCTTCGCGACGTACGGGCCCCCGGGCGAGAGCGAGATCCTAAAACGCGTCAACGTCGCGGGCGCGCATTCGGTGATCGTCTGCACGGGCGAGGACACGACCACGCTCGTCGCGGCGCTGAACGTCCGGGCGATGAACCCGAACATTCGGATCGTCGTGTCGGTCTCCCGGCCCGAGCTCAAGCAAACGCTGAAGGCCGCCGGAGTCACCTACGTCGCGTCGCCGGCGGACATGGGCGGGCGCCTCTGCGCGGACGCCGCGTTCCGGCCCGAGGTCGCGAACATGGTCGAGGACCTGACGACCACCCAGTTCGGCGCGGACATGGAGGAGTTCCTGCTCAGCGATCGAACGCCGGTGTCGAACCAGCCGCTGCGGGAGGTCGAAACGCTCGTGCGGAACGCCTCGGACTGCCTCGTGATCGGCTGCGCGCGACCCGGTCCCGACGGGGAGTTCGCCACGGTGCTCAACCCGCCGTCGACGTTCCGGTTCCAGCCCGGGGACGCGCTGATCGTGATCGGGACGCTCCCGAACCTGCACCGACTGCAGAAGTGGATCGGAGTCCCCCAGGGCCGCTGATGTCCGACAACGGTCCGCCGCGCGGACTCCCGCGCCGCGGAACGGCTAGGTTCAGATACTAGGTCCGGGCAAGTACTGCAGCATGCCCGACCCACCTCCCGCCGCTGCGGCGAACTACCCGAACGCGCCCCCACCCCCGGGATCCAGCCCGCCCGGAGGGTACCCGCCCCCGCCCTACGCCACCTGGCAGGGAGCCCCCGCGCAGTATCGGGGGCCGATCCTCCCCGCTTGGCTGAGCTTCGGAGGGATCCTCGTCCTCGTGGGCGGGATCCTGATCCTGGTCGGGTTCCTCGTCGAGATGATCGCGAACACGACCGTCGCGTCGGCGACGGTGCCGAGCTACACGAACTACTACAATCAGCTGGCGGTCTACGATGCGCTCGTGGGCGTGGGAATCTTCCTCGCGTTCCTCGGCTGGATCTTCCACCAGATGAGCCGGCACCGGATGATGAGCCCGATGGGCCACTGAGCCCGGGCTCCGCGGCGCGGCCAACCTCTTCCTCCCTTCCCCCCAGCCTATAGATACCCGTCCGTCCGTGGGGAGCATCGGCCCCCCGGGCCCGGAGGTTCTCGAAATGTCGCGCGCGCACGAATCCTTCCGAACGCCGGGAACTGACTGAACCCCCACGGGCTCGGCCGCTCCCGGTCGCGGAGCCGCCCACACCGACCGCACCCATCTCCGGTCTAATCCACCAAAAACCCACGTGCCGAACCAGGAGTACCTCGACTCCAGTGTACACTGGAAACTGCGGTCGGGCGCCGCGTCGTTCGACGAGCCGCGGTACGACGACGCGGTCCGGTCGATCCTGGACTGCGGTCTGGCGACGGAGGTCCTCCTGAGGATCGGCTCCGGCAAGGAGGCGGACGTCTACGCGTGCCGGGACGACCGGGGTCTCCTCGCGGTCAAGGTCTACCGCCTCTACCGCACGAGCCACCGCGGGGGGGGCCCGGTCAAGCAGGAGCTGATGGGCCACCGCGCGGCCCACGAGCTCGAGATGCTGACGAGCGCGTGGCGGGGCCGGGCCCGAGTGCCGGAACCGGGCCTTCGGTTCGAGAACATGTTCTCGATGGAGTACCTCGGCAGCGAGGACGGCCCGGCGCCCCGCCTCAGCTCGGTGACCGCGGCCGACCCCGCGCGGATGTTCGCCGCGGTCCTCGACCAGGTCCGGGCGCTCGCGGACGCGGGGGTCGTCCACACCGACCTGAGCCCGTTCAACGTCCTCGTCCACCGGGGCGAACCGTGGGTCATCGACCTCGGTCAGGCGGTCCGCGTCGACCGCCTCGGCGCGTCGCCGTGGATGCGCCTCACCGAGGCTGGGGAGGCGCTCGGGCGGGGGCTGCGGACGTTCGACCGGTACTTCCGGCGGTACGGTCTGCGCGTCGCGGTCGACGAGGAGGTCGCCCGGATCCTCGCCGCGCTGGACCGGTTCGGGGTTCTGCGGTAGCGGTCACCCTCGCTTCGCCGCGAGCAGCTTGCGCACGGGCTCGACGTCGGCGTAGACCTGCCAGTGGACGATGAGGTGGTCGCGCACCACCGCCCGCCACGCCGCGGGCACGCGCCAG
>Ga0335074_10006324_pt1 | contig 16433 bp, 18 predicted proteins | sample Lox_Sample_23_FD_206715 | JGI IMG/M metagenome (GOLD analysis project Ga0335074, IMG submission 206715) | Soil microbial communities from Loxahatchee National Wildlife Refuge, Florida, United States - Lox_Sample_2.3 | ecosystem: Environmental > Terrestrial > Soil > Wetlands | place: USA...
GCCGGCATCGTGAGCCGGACCCGCCCCAGCCTCGCGACGGTGCGACCGGGGGCGTGGGCGGAGGCCGTTTCCGGAGCGTCGGCGTCCGTCCTCGACTGGACCGAGATCGATCCCCCGGCGCTCGACGCACCGCTCCTCCCGTTCGACGCCGGCGAGGAGGTCCCGGTCGAGACGCCCACGCTGGACGAGCGGGACGTCGTGATCGCGGTGGGCATGGGGATCGGAGGGCCCGCGGGCTTGAACGCGCTCGCGCCGATGCTCACGCGATGGGACGCGGCGCTCGGCGCGACCCGCAAGGTCGTCGACGCCGGCTGGGTGCCGCGCCAGTTCCAGGTCGGTCTGACCGGGCGCTCCCCGGCCCCGCGACTCGGGGTGCTGCTGGGGGTCGGCGGCTCCGCCAATCACCTCGTCGGCTGGAAACGGGCGCACGCGCTGCTCGCAGTCAACTCGGACCCGGCGGCGCCCGTGTTCCGCGAGGTCGACGTGGGGATCGTGGCGAAGGTCGAGGACGTAGTATCGCTGCTCACGGACGCGCTCGCCCCTCTCCTGGGCCGCTAGCGGGGCGTCGCGCGCTCCGCGGCCCCGAGGCACGCGAGCAGGTCCTCCAGCGTGGCGCGGGCGCTCGCCGGGGCGGACGCCGCGACGCGTACGACGAGCTCGGATCCCTCGACGGTCACGCGCACGTACTCGGGGTTGTCGGCCGCGACCGCGACGCGGAACCGCTCCGCCTCGGCCGGAGAGCCGCAGGAGCGCCGGACCTCGGCGGTCACTTCGACTTCTTCTTCGCGGGCGGGGGAGCGGTCCGGGATGCGCCACCTCCCTTCGGTTGGGCGCCGGGCCCCCGGCTCAGCGCGTTCGAGACGATCGGGGCGGTCTTCGTCCGGCGCGCCGCCTCGGCGGCGGCGTTCTCCCGGAGGTAGACGACGATCGACGGCCACACCTTGAGGTCGTCGCGCTGCTTGTTCTCGAAATTGTGCTCGCCCAGGAACCGCGTGAACGCGGCGCGGCTCGCGTCGTCCCACGTCCCGGTGAAGTGGCCGGAGTAGTAGCCGAGGAGCGCGAGGTCGTGCTGGAGCCCCTTCGCCGTCTCGCCCTCGATCGGCACGAGGGTGGCCGGGTCCTCCCGGCTCAGCATCGTCAGGTCGTACAGTTGGAAGATCCGTTTCAGCTCCTCGATCGGCGACGGGTGGTCGTCGACGCGCAGGTCGACCCACCGCTCTCCCTCGCCGTAGCCGGCGCCCTTCTTCACGAGGTAGAGCGCCGCCGACTGCATCCCGCGGCGGTCCCCTCCTTCGCGCTGGCCCGCGGCGAGCGCGGCGATCATCCGGTCGATGACGTCCCCGGGGGTCGTCTCGTAGGCGCGCGCCATCGCCCGCACGACCGCCGGGCCGAACAGGATGTTCCCTTGGCAGCAGAACCCGTCGCCGACCTCGTGGCCGGCCCAGTCCATGCACTTCTTACCGGTGAACGCGGCGGCGCCGCCGTTCCGGTCGACGACGCCGAGCTGCCGCTCGTCCCGACCCTTGTCGTCGCTGGTGAGCCGGCGGACCACCTCCGCGGCCGGGACACCCTCGCGCAGCAGCTGGAGTCCAACGATCCCGTAGGAGACGTTCGCCGCGGCCTGGGTCGCGATCGCCCCGACCCCGGCCTGCGCCCACGGAACGACCGAGCCGACCGAGATGAACCGCGACTGGACGGCGACCCCCCAGCTCTGGGTGTCGGGGTCGTGGGCGACGATCGAGAACGTGCCGAAGCGGGGCGGCGGCATACCGGCGCGGGGAACGGCGGTCGGCCGCTTAAGGTGCCGGAGGGCGGCGTTCGTCGAGGTCGGCGAACAGGCGGTCGACCCGCCGCGTCGCGGTCGCCTTGTCCCCGCCGGCGTACGCGCGCTCCGCGGCGGTCAGCTCCCGCACCTCCCGGTCGACGTCGCGCCCCTGCGAGCGCAGCACCGACAGCAGCCGGGCGGCGAGACGCAGCCGGTTCCCCGTGCGGTCCTCTTCCGGAGACGGGGTCTCGTCCTCCGGACCCTTCGCGACGTAGCCGGAGAGCCCGCGGGGCCACTGGGTCACCTCGCCGTCCCCGCGCACCACGCGACGGCGCTTCGGTGGCGCGGGCTCGTCGCTCGGCACGGTCAGTTACGCCGCGCCGGCTTCGGCGTCCGCCGCGGCCGGAGCCGGGGCGGCCCGGCCGGCGGGCGCCTTCGGGAGCGGGACCCGGGACCGGATTCCCTCCCAGATGAGGTCGATGCGTTCGTAGAAGCCGGCGCTCGCGCCCTCGTTCGGGAAGATCGCCTTCGCTTCCTCGAGCTTCGGCCGGAGGTCGGCGACGTCGGTGCCGTGCCCGGCGAGCCACGCGAGGCATCCCTCCGCGAGGAGGAGCTGTTCGGCGGCGGTGTCGCGGGCGCGCTTCGCCTCGCGCTCGGCGGGGGCGAGCGCGTTGTCGGGGTTCCAGTGCGGCGGCATCGGGGCCGGGATCGGGACGCGGAGGCGGCGGAACGGCTCGGGCAGCGACGGCCAGCGCGGCTCGGCGAACCGAACCGAGAGCAGGTCGAGCGCGGTCAGCGCGGCCGGGTAGTCGCCGGCGGCGTAGGCGGCGTCCGCTTTCGTCAACGGGGCGACGAGCTCGGCGCTCGGGGCGCCCTTCCACCCCTCCCACTGCAGGGCGACGCGCGACGGGGCGAGCCGGCGCAGCACCCGTTTCTCGGGGGGCTCCTGGACCGGGGCTACGAGCGGCGCGGCCGGGGTCGTGTCGGGAGGACGGTTCGGCGCGCCGGGCATCGGTTGCGGTCGGGGACGTTCAGAGGAACGCCTCGAACTCCTTCGTCACTTCCGGGTACTTGTCGTGGACCGCCTTCAGGATGTTGTGGACCGACAGCTTCTGCAGCCGGACCCCCTGGAGCGCGTCGATGATCTTGTCGAACGTCTCGTCGGAGATCGTGCACAGCTTCTCCTTCGCGAGCCAGTTGCGGTACAGCTTCTCCTCGAGCCGGGCGCGCCATCCCTTCTCGTACGCCTGGAGGAACCCCGCCGACGGGTCCCCGGCGTGCACCGCCTTCGCGGCGACCTCGCCGCAGATCTTCCCGGCGATGCAGCCGTTCGCGATCCCCCCGCCCGTGAGCGGGTCGATCATCCGGGCCGCGTCGCCGACGAGCATGAACCCGTCCGTGACGGTCTGTTTGAGCGGCGCCGAGATCGAGACCCCGCCGCCGACCATGTCGATCTTCTTCCCCTTCGCGTAGCCGGGGTGGTGGTCGATCCAGTCGTCCAGGTACTTGCGGGCCTCGGCGGTCGTCTTCACCTGGCTGACCTGGACGCCGATCCCGACGTTCGCGACGCCGTCGTCCTTCGGGAACACCCAGACGTAGCCGCCCGGGGCGACCTTGCCGAGATAGAAGTCGCAGTAGCGCGTATCGGAGTCGACGTTCGTCATCCGGTACTGGAGGCACGTGTCCATGTCGCGGAGCGCGAGGTTCGTGGGGAGGCCCGCCCAGCGTCCGACCTGGCTCTCGAAGCCGTCGGCGCCGATCGTGATCGGCGCGCGGATCTCGAATTTCTGGCCGAACTGCTTGACGCGGGCGCCGACGACCTTTCCCTGCTCCTTCAGGATCTCGACCGCGGCGGTCTTCAGCACGACGTCCGCGCCGGCGTTCGCGGCGTCGATCGCCAGCTGCTTGTCGAACCCGTCGCGCTCGACGACGTAGCCGACCTCGTTGCCCGCGCTTTTCTCGTTGATCTCGAAGACCTGCTCCCGGGGGGAGAAGATCCGGGCGCCCTCGACCTCGACGTTGATCCACTTGCCGGGCTTGATGCCGACCTCGGGGAGCCACTCCTTGCTCATCCCCTCGCCGCAGCGGACCGGACTGCCGATCTCCTGCCGCTTCTCGATCACCATCACCTTGGCGCCGTTCTTGGCGGCCCACTTGGCGGTCATCGTTCCGGCGGGGCCGGCGCCGATGACGAGCACGTCGGTCTTCAGGTCAGAAACCATGATCGTTCTCTCCGCGAGGACGGGGTTACCCGATCTCGATCGCACCGACCGGGCACGCCTTCACGCAGATCTCGCAGCGCGTGCAGACCTTCTCGTCGAACGTGATGCGGGTCTCGTCCAGGTAGATGCAGTTCAGCGGGCAGATCCCCACGCACGCCCCGCAGTAGATGCACAGCTGGCCGGACGCCTCGATGTGCAGGCTCTTCTTGCTCGGCAACGCCGCTCCTCGGTTCGCACCGGAGCGTTCGATATTAAAGACTGTGGGGCGGAGGAACCGCTCCCCCGAGGGAACCCCCGGGGGAGCGGCGAAAAGGTTCGACTACGCGGTCGAGGGCGGGGTCGGGACCGCGACGGGCGTCGGCGCCGGTCGGGCGTAGGTGCCGAACTCGGCGATCCGGGCCCAGCGGGGGAACCGGCGCTCGATGTAGTAGTCGAGGCTGTAGCGGCTCGGGCCGTACGTCGCGTTGATCACGATCAGGCCGAGGAACGCGATCGCGTAGATGATCCCCGTCCCGATGTCCGTCCCGCCGGAGCCGACCTGGTACGGACCGCCGAATCCCTCCGGCACGGCCCAGATCAGGAGGCCGAGGGCCAGGCCGCCGATGTACGCGACCTTCCGTAGGAAGCCGAGGAGCAGCGCGACGCCGAGCGCGATCTCCAGCGCCCCGACCGTGTAGACGATCGTCGTCGCGTTGCTGGACGCCTGGCTCGCCCAGAAGTTGAACCAGGGGGAGAGCCAGCTCGGCGCGGCGGCCTGCGACGCCTGGACCGAGGAGAGGAAGTCGTTCACGAAGCCCGAAGTGAACTTCAGGACCCCGTCGGTGAGCCACGCGATCCCGAGCAGCAGACGGAACGCCGTCTTCAGCGGTTTCGCATGGCGCACCCAAAAGCTCGCTGGCAGATCCGAGGCCGCCGCCGTGGTCGCACCGTGGGGAACCATGCTCGGCGACTCGGCCGGTCGGTATATGGACGGGTCGTCAATTCGAGTTGATGGGAACGGCGTCAGCGGGGGGCCGCGAGCGGCGGCGTCGCCGCGGCGGCGGGGCCTTCCTGCTCGGCGAGCCACCGCTCCGCGTCGATCGCGGCCATGCAGCCAGCGCCCGCCGCGGTGACCGCCTGGCGGTACCGGTGATCGTGGACATCGCCCGCGGCGAAGACGCCCTCGACGCTCGTGCGCGAGTGCTCGTGGAGCTTGATGTATCCCTTCTCGGTGAGGTCGAGATGGCCCCGGAACACCTCGGTCGCGGGGTCGTAGCCGATCGCGACGAACAGCCCCTGCACGGGCAGCTCCGAGCCCTTGCCGGTCTTCCCGTGAGTGAGCTTCAGCCCGACGACCGAGTCGCGGCCGAGCACCTCCGCGACCTCGGTGTCGAGCAGGATCGAGATCTTCGGGTTCGCCCGCGCGCGCGCCTGCATGATCGCGCTCGCGCGGAGGTCGCCGCGCCGGTGGATGATCGTCACGTGCGGGCTGAAGTTCGTGAGGAAAAGCGCCTCCTCCATCGCGGTGTCGCCGCCGCCGACGACGGCGAGCTCCTTTCCCTTGAAGAAGAACCCGTCGCACGTGGCGCACGCCGAGATCCCCTTCCCGCGAAGGGCGGTCTCCGACGGCAGGTTCAGCCACCGCGCGCTCGCGCCCGTCGCGACGATCACCGCGTCCGCGGTGAACGCCCCCTGCGCGCCGGTCCCGACGTGGAACGGCCGGCGCCGGAAGTCGACCTTCGTCACGTTGTCGTCCACGAACTGGGCCCCGAACCGTGCCGCCTGCCGGCGCATCCGCTCGACGAGCTCGGGCCCCTGGATCCCGTCCGGGAAGCCGGGGTAGTTCTCGACCTCGGTCGTGATGAGGAGCTGGCCCCCCGCGGGGACGCCGGTGATGACGATCGGCCTCAGCTCCGCGCGCGCGGCGTACAGGGCGGCGGTGAGCCCCGCGGGGCCGCTCCCGATGATGACGACACGGGAGTGGCGCGGAACGTCGTTCATGGCCCCCCGTACGACGAAGCGGGGGGTTAAAGCCCCGCGCTTACGGCCGACGGGGGGCCAACCGGAGGCGGTCGGAGCCGTCCGACTCGGCGTACCCCGAACGGTAGAACAGGAGCGGCGTCCGCTCGATCCCGACCTCGGTGTGCACGACCTCGCCAACCACGAGCGTATGGTCGAACATCGGCGTTCGCGAGAGGAGGCGGCATTCGAGCGCGGCAAGACCCCCGTCGAGCAGGGCGGAGCCCCCGGGCCCGCGGTGGACCGCCACCCCGCGGAACTTCTCGTCGGACGGGAGCGTCTGCGCGAACCGCTCGCTCAGCGAACGCTGCTCGGCCGAAAGGAACGTCACGCCGAACCGGCCGGCGCGCTCGATCAGCGGGAGCGTGTCGACGTCGTTCGAGAGGCTCACGAGCAGCGCCGGCGGCGCAAGGGACACCGAGAGGAGGGCGTTGACCGTGAGCCCCGCGTCGTGCCCCGCGGCGTGGGCCGTGACGACGGAGACGCCGGTCGCCCAGCGGCTCATGAGCGTCCGGAACGCGCTCGCGTCGACCGGAGGGGGCTCGGGGAGGTCCGTCACTCGTCCCGCCACTGGAAGAACCGGATCGCGAGGACGAAGATGACGAGCGCGGTCACGAGGACGACCGCGAAGTCGGTGAGCGCCCGGGTCGAGTTCTCGAACAGCATCACCTGGTTCATCCCATCGATGACGTAGTAGAGCGGCAGCACGCGCGCAAACGTCTGGAGCGCCGGCGGGAACATCGAGACCTGGAAGAACGTTCCCGAGAGGAACATCATCGGGAACGTGATGATGTTCCCGATCAGGGCCGCGCTCTCGGGGGTCTTCGCGACCGACCCCGCGAGCATCCCGAGCGAGACGAAGAGAAGCGGCCCGACGATCAGGAACGGGATGATCCCGAGCGTGATGTTCACGGACGCGCCGAACAGCTCGGCGCCGGCGCCGATCATGATCCCGGCGGTGAGGAAGGTGAGCGCGGTGTACCACAGGATGTGGGAGGTGAGCCACTCCGCCCGCGTGAGCGGGGTCAGGGAAAGCTCGCGGAAGATCCCGTCCTTTCGGTACCCGGCCGCGACGTCGACCATCGAGAACATCGGGCTCGTCAGGATCGAGAATCCGATCAGGCCGGGGATCAGGTAGTCGATGTAGCTGAACACCTTGCTCCCGACGTTCTCGGTCGTGAACCCGACGACCGCGGTGCCGTTGGCCAGGTGGAGGTTGAACGCGCTCGCCACGCCCTCGACCGCGCCGATCACGGTGCCGCTCGAGGACGCATCGGCCGGGTCGACGAAGATGGTGACGTTGGTCGGAGTATGGGTCGCTAAGCTCGCATTGAAACCGGCCGGTATGATCAGCCCGACCGGGTCGTCGTTCTGGCCGAGCAGCGTGCCGAAGTTGGTCGCGTTCCAGTCGACAACGTTCACCTTGACGACGCTCGTGTTGTTGAGCGCGGCGAGGAACTGGACGCTTCCCGGCGAGCCGTGGTCCAGGTTGATCACCTGGACCGTGACCGACGCGTTGCCCACCGCCGAGAAGATGAGGCCGAACAGCCCGATCAGGATGATCGGGAACAGCAGGGAGAAGAACAGGGCGACCGGGTTGCGGAGGTACGACCGCACGACGATTTTGAGGTCGGCCAGGACCCGGGCCGGCCTCACGCGCTCGTCTCCGACTTGAGCGTCCCGTCATCCATCTGGCCCACCAGGCGGACGAACACGTCCTCGAGCGTGTCCTGGACGGTCGAGAACGTCTCCCACGGGAGGCCGCTCGCGTCGACCGCCGCGAGCACGCGCACCGCGTCCTTCTTCTGGGCCAGCTCGACCTCGACCCGTCCGTCCGCAACCGACACCGGGAGCCCGACCTTCCCCCGGAGGTACTCCGCCAGCGCGGACGGGGCCCGGAAGCTCAACCGCTCGGGGCGCCCGTACTCGGAGATGATCTCCGTCGGCGTCCCCGCGGCGATGATGCGGCCGTGGTTGATGATCGCGACGTGGTCGGCGAGCAGCTCCGCCTCCTCGAGGTAGTGGGTCGTCAGGAACACCGTCCGCCCCTCCGACTTGAGCGAGCGGATCACCTCCCAGATCGCGCGTCGGGCGGTCGGGTCGAGGCCGGTCGTCGGTTCGTCGAGGAAGCACACCTTCGGGTCGTTCGTGAGCGCGAGGGCGAGGCCGACCTTCTGCTTCTGGCCGCCCGAGAGCGTGTCGAACCGGGCGTGCGCCTTGTCGGAGAGCTGGACCCGGCGGAGCAGGTCGATCGGATCCGGATGCGTTCCGAACAGCCGCCCGTAGTACTCGATCGCCTCGCGCGGTGTGATCTTCTCGAAGAAACGGAAATCTTGCGGGATGACGCCGATCTTCCGGTGGAGCTCGTAGGCGTCGGTCCACGGGTCGAGGTCGAGGACGCGCACCGTGCCCGAGGTGACGCGGCGAAGTCCCTCCAGGATCTCGGTGGTCGTCGTCTTGCCGGCCCCGTTGGGACCGAGGAACGAGAAGACGGTCCCCGGGGCGACCGAGAACTCGATGTCGTTGACGGCGGCGAGGTCCCCGTACCGCTTGACGAGGTGCTGGACCTCGATCGCGTTCGCCATCGGCCGCGGTTCGCGCGCGAGGTTATCACCTCTTTGAGGAACGAGAGGTCCGTGTCCCCTACGAGGTCGGCCACGGAAGGTCGCACGGCGTTCCGCTCGCGACGGCGACCGGCCCTGCTCCCACATCGACCGCCAGGTCGCCGGGCCCCTCCCAGGTGACGCGGAGCCGGGCCGGGGTCCAGTCGAGCGCGACGACCCCATGGCCGAACCGGAGCCGGTCGATCGACGCCGACCTCCAGGAGGCGGGAAAGCGTGGCGACACCCGGAGCAGGGGGAGCCGCGCGTCGACGTAGAGCCCCCAGAGACGCTCGAACAGGACGGTCAGGAACGGCGCCACGCTGAACCCGAGCAGGAAGCAGGAATCGAACGGAGCGTCGCGGTCCCCCCGGTAGCATTCGTTGGCCCACCCCGCTTCCCGGTCATACCGGTCCGCGATCGTGGACAGGTAGCGCCAACCGAGGTCCGCCTCTCCGGCGACGAGGGCCGCGTCGGCCGCCCAAGCGGTCGCGATCGTCCACACCTCGCCGTCGTGGTACGCGACCGGGTCGTACTTCGGGTCGCTCGAGGAGAGGGTGCGCAGGCCCCACGACGTCGTGAGGTCGTCCCGGGCAGCGCGCCGGACCACCGTCTTCGTGAACGCGGGGTCGAGGAGTCCCGCGCTCACCGCCCGAAGCGCGTTCGGCCGTAGCTGGCCGACGGGCGCGCCGCCGCGTATGGAGTCGTAGAGGTACCCTTCTTCGTCCCACCGATACCGGGACCGTATCGCCTCCGCCGTCCGGTCGGCGAGCGCGCACCATCGGTCGGATTCGTGGTCCGGTGACGTGCCCACCAGCGAGGCCGCCGCCCGGAGCGACCGGTACCACAGCACCTGGATGTCGACAGCGTGGTCGCGCCGGTCCGTCGAATCCCAGATCGTCGTGTCGGGCGAATTGATCCCGGCCCGCACCCGCGCGAGCGAGGCGGTCGCCGTGCTGATCTCCTCGGCCTCTCCGCCGTTCCGGAGCAGCCCGGTCGCGGGGTCGGTGCGCCCCTCGCCCCACGCGATCATGTCGCGCAGCGCGCGGAGCCGATCGGGCCCCGGTGCGGGCCCGCCCGAGTGGCGGAGGAGGCCGTCGATCAGGAGCGGATAGTACAGCGTCGTGTCGGAGGTTCCGTAGAAGAAGATCGGGCCGGGCGAGACCTGCATCGCGAGCTCGCCGGGTTCTCCGCCGAGGATCGGGACCCGCGACCGCGACTGGAACCGGAGCACCGAGTCGATCGACCGGCTCGCCCACTCGAAGTCGCCCACCCACAGGACGGCCCACAGCATCCAGGCCAGGTCGCGGCCCCAGATCGCCGAGTACCACGGATAGCCGGCCACGAGACCCACCAGCCCATCGCCGGGCGAACTGTACAGACGACGCAGCGCGGCGCACGCGGACCGATAGGCGCCCTCGAGCGCGGGCGCGTCCGGGAACCGGAGGACCGGGGCGGCGGCCAGCCAGTGCTCGTCGGCTCCCGCGACCGCGCCGATCGCCGCGGAGGGCTCCCCGACCACGCCCCGGGCGAGCGCGGTGGCGGGTTCGATGTCGCGCTCGAGCCCCCCGTAGATGAGGGAGCGCCACGCCACCGTGCGCGCCACGGGTACGTCGAGGGGATACTCGATCGCGAGCTCGTCGACGCGACCCCGGTACTTCCCCCCGATCCACGACGCACGGTTGAGGAGAAGCTCGCTCGGCGCCACGTTCGATGTCACCGCGAGGCCGAATCCGCGCTGGCGGATCCGCAGGTCGTCCGCCTCGGTCTGGAGCTGGAACGAGCACGGGCGAAGTCCCTCGACGAGGACCGGGAGCAGGAACGGCGCGAACGAACTCACCACCGTAAGGTCCGCGCTCGTTCCTTCGGTTCGCGCGAAGTCTAGGCTGCGCACGACCCCGGGGACCTCCCCGACCGCCGCGATCGTCTGGACGAGGTCGTAGCCGCCCCACCGGTGGTGGCTGCGCCATCCTCCCCGTATCCTCTCCGCCGACACGAGAGTCTCGGGGAGCGTGGTCTCGCGCTCCCCGGACCGCAACGAGACCCGCCAGGGGCCGGTGAGGCGGACGCATTGCCCCATCACCCCGCCCCAGTCGACGGTGGTGCCCCGCATCTCCCGTGGCAGCGACAGGTCCCCGGCCCCGTCCAGCAGCGCCGCCGAGGAGAGGCTCGTCAGGAGCACCGGCGACTTCGGCGGAGAAGGAGAGCTCATCGGGCCGCCCCCTCCTGGACCGGCTTCTCGGTGAACTCGAACCACACGACCGGGGGGATCGCGGGAGTTCGGAGCTCGATGCGGACCGTGATTGGGTCCGTATCGTGACCGAACGAGCCCTGGACCTCGAACTCCGAGCGGTCGCCCGGGCGGAGCTCCCACGGAGCGTCGCGGCGGATCGAGCTGCCGAGCCGCCACTCCGTGCCTTCGCCCGAACGCAGGCGCACCCGGTCCCCGGGAACCTGGGTTCCGTTGACCCGGAGGCTCAGGTCCGAGAACGCTCCGACGCGGAGGATCGGGTTGTCGAGCTCGAAAGCGATCCCGTCCGGCGTCCGCCGGAGGGAACCGTCGGCGTAGATCCCCTCCTCGATCGACTGGGCGACCCAGAGGAGCGCTTCGAGCGATTGGGTCCCGAATTGGACCCCGATCGTGAGCCCTTGGCGAAGCAGCGACAGGAGACCGCCGGGGTGGTGGGACCCCACGTCCATCGGAGCGCGACGGCGCCCTTATCGCTTGGGAGGAGCCGACGGTGGAACGAGGTCACAGACGGAGCCAGCGAGGGCCCGGCGTGCGCCGGGGACCTCGAGGGCTCCGGGGAGAGGGAGGCGGAGGCGCGGGGGCCATCGGAGGGCCGCGGTCCCGCGCGGACGCGCCCCGCGTCGGCCACGGTCCGAAGACCGTCTCGGGCACCGGCGGTGCGGTCGCCCGAGAGGTCCGGTCTTCCACCCCGAGACCTTCCGAGCCGCTCCCTGCGTCCACGGACGGAACTACGGCAGGGCTGTACTTAGACTTAGTAACGTTACAATCGTTAATTCAGTGAATCGCTCGGTCCGTACCGAACAGGGCGAGGGCGACGCGTCCCTGGTCGGTGAGGCGAACGCGGGCGCGGGGCCCGGCGGCCTCGGAGGCGACGAACCCCCAACGTTCCTCGAGGGGCTCGAGCCGGCGACGGAGGCGGCCGTGCTGGGCTTGCGGGGACGCGGCCGGTGCGCCGTTGGGGCCCGGCCGGTCGAGTCCGAGTTCGCGGATGAGCTCCCGTTTCCGAAGGGCACCTCCCCGGCGCCGGAGGGCCACGAGGACCTCGACGAGCTCCGGCGACGGCGAACGGAGCTCGTACACATGCACCGGTTCGATCCGATCGACCACGTCGTTCACGGCGTGGACCTTCGGGGTCCGGCCGGAGTACCACGACCGGGAGACCTGGGCGTAGTACGGCTCACCGTTCCACAGCATGCACGCGAGCGTGCCGGCGATCGCGGTGATCTTGGTCCCCGTGGAGACGTTCACGCGCAGGGGGAGGACGCCGGGCGCGCCGCGCGCCACCCGTCGCTCGGTCTCAAAGATGACGCGATAGCTGGCGAGCGTCTCGAAGACGCTCCACGGGTCGGTGCCGACGACCCGTACGTCCACCGGCCACGCCGCGGCGGCAAGCCGGCGTCGAACCTCCGCGACGAACGGCGCGGCGGCGTCCCGATCTCCTCGGGTGACGAGATACACCCGATCGGCCCGTTCGGCCAGCGGAGCTTCGGTCGCTCGCTCGACCTCAAAGCCGACCGGCACGACGTGGACACGGGCGTGCGGGTCCCCCGGGACCGGTCCGGGACGAGCGGAGGCGCGTCGGGGGGCCACGTCGGCGGCAGGCGGGCCCATCGGATGACGTTGGGGGGCCGAGGAGGGTCCGGGGAACTGTTTTCCCGGCGGGCCGGGCCTTTGCGTGGCCCGCAACCGCGCCTCTCGAAGCAACGGTTATTCACGGTCGACCTGCCGGAGGGGAGAGGAATCGTGTCGCGGCCCCTCAGCGAAGCCCTGCGGAACGTCCCGTTGTTCTTTGAACCGGTACCGCCGTCGGCCCGGGCGACGCCGGCGCGGGCCGCGGCCGAGGTCGAGGCGATCGCCGATACCGTCCGCGCGATCCCCCGCATCGACGCGCTCGACATTCCCGAACTCGTCGACGAGAACCACGAGGGCCGACCGTTCTACCGGACCGCCGACCCGCGCGAGTTCGGCCGGAGGCTGGGCGAACGCACCGGTCGGGAGGTCCTGGTCAACAAGGTCGTCGCTCACCTGGAGAACCCCGAGGCGCTCGAGCGGTGGACCGCCGAAACGATCCGCATGGGACTCCGGCACGTCGTCCTCGTCGGCGGCACGAGCCGATACATCCCGTACTCCGGCCCCGCGGTCACCGAAGCGAACCGGATCTGTCGGCCGATCCTCGATCGCGCGGGGGGCCTCGTCGGCAACATCACGATCCCCCAGCGCGACGGAGAGCCGCACCGGATGCTATCGAAATCCCGGGCGGGCGCCGCGTTCTTCACGACGCAGATCGTGTTCGACGCGGATGCGACGTACCGGATGGTGCGGCAGTACGACCTGCTGTGTCGGCAGGCCTCGCTCGCGCCGGTACCGGTCCTCCTGAGCTTCGCCCCGCTCGTCGACGAGCAGGATGCGGAGTTCATCCGGTGGCTGGGCGTGGACATCCCCGAGGAGGTGGAGCGCGCGATCCTGGAAGGAGAGGACGCGGACGCCCTCGGCCGCGCGGTCGCCCGAGCGCTGGACGTCTGGGAGTCGGTCCGCTCCCGCGTCGCGACCGGCGGGGTGAACGTACCGCTCGGAGTGAACGTCGAACAGGTGTCGGTGCGCCACCTGGCGGACGCCCGCACGTTCCTGGCCGCGTTCGCGGAGCGGTTCGGACCCTAGCCGACCCCGCGGACGGGAGCGCCCCGACGACCCCGGGGGCGCCACGGACGTCCATCGACCCCGATCTCCGCACCGGCGAGCGTCGCCAGGAAGGAGAAGCCCGGCCGCGTGCCCGACCTCGCGTTCGGGGCGTCACCGAGCAGGATCCCGAGCGTTCCCCGGCCGAGCTCGAGCACCTCCGGGGCCCGACGCACCTCGGGATTGAGGCCGATCGTCAGGGCGACCGGTCGCTCGCGTCCCCGGCCCGCGCGGGCATACGCGGCGACGAACCCCTCCCCGCCCCGGTCGAACTCGAACTCGGTGAGCCGCCCGTCGTGGAAGTGGAACCGTCCTCCTACGACCGTGTGGGGCAGCGCGAACCGGTCGTACGCCGGTCGGTTCGTCTCCCACACCCCGTCGGCGGTGCCGGGCCGGATCGGAAAGATCGCGATGCCGGACGGGACGCGGTCCCACGCGGCCCGGGCCCGCCGCCCCTGGCGGCCCGAGATCACGGCGGGGGGTCGTGCCGCCAGTCCGAGGGTGAGCTCGGTGCCGTTCCGGTGCCGGATCCTCAGCTGACGCGCCCCTGCCAATCGGCGCGCGAACGAGCGGCCGGTCGCCTCGAGCCGCGCCGGATCGACGAGGCTCGCGCGCAGAAGCTCCGACTGCCAGGCCGCCAGGTCCACTCCGTACCGGGCCGCGGCGGTCGGCGTGACGTCGCCGATCGCGAGGCGGATCCCCCGGAACCGGGGGCGACCGGGACGTCGGGTCCGGCCGGGTCGCTCGATCAGCCGCTCCACGTCGTCGGCGGGCAGGCCGAGGAGCCGGGGAAACGCCTCCGGGCCCCCGAAGTAGACGTGCGCGTCCGAGGAGCTCGCGAGCCGTTCGGAGGCTCTCGATACGGCGGCGCTGCCCAACAGTTCGATCGACCGGAAGAAGGCGCTTTCGTCCTCGACGATCAGGGTGGGGCGCGCCCCCCGACGGCGGGCCTCGACGACGAACGAGCGAGCCCACGGGAGCGCGTGGGTCCACGTCTCGATGGTGAGCGTCTCACCGCGCCGGAGACCGAGGTTCCGTTCCAGGACGGCGCGAGCGAGCGCGTCCTCGGCCCGGTGCGGGGTGCGCGTCGGCATGGGGTCCGGTGCCATGAGGGGAACGGTCGTGAGGGTGTCGGTGGCCGGTCCGGCCGCCCGCGACGGCGGGCGTGGTGACCAGGGACTCCCCTTCGAGCACCCCTTTCACCCCGCGGAGGTCCTGGGCGGCGGCGTCGACCTCGCGCCGTTTCCCGAGCAGCACGACGACCTCCGCGCACGCATCCCCCTCGAGGTGGACGTGCGTGGTCGAGCGGATGTGATCGCCCCAGCGATGCTCCGCCGCGGTCAGTCGTTGCATCACGTTCGGGGCCGCGTGGCGGTAGAGGAGGGCGACCACGCCGAGCGCGTCGGCGTCGGGGTCAGCGAGCGTACGTTCGGAGAGCTCCTTTCGAATGAGCGAGCGCAGCGCGTCCGAACGGCTCGGGCTGTTCCGCTCGGAGACCCAACGGTCGAGGAGGGCGAGGAGGTCCGGTTCGAGCGAAACGCCGAGGCGCACGACCTTGACCGTCACGTCTCGGTCCCCGGGCTCGGTCCGAATCCGATCTTCTCGTATCCCTTCACGCGGTAGATCAGCATCGCCACGAGCCAGCAGCCGATGAAGAGCCCCGCGATCCCGAACCCGAGCGTCTCGAAGTCGAGTCCGTTGAGCCAGGACCAGAACGGTCCCCCCCAGCGGAACTCCGTCGAGAGGACCTGGAGGAGCTCAACGCCGCCGATCGCGAACGCCACCAGGACGGAGATCACGGTCAGCGTGAGGTTGTAGTACACCTTTCGGATCGGTTGCAGGAACGCCCATCCGTAGGCGTAGCGCATGGAGAAGCCGTCGGTCGTGTCGGAGAGGACCATCCCGCAGGTGAACAAGAGCGGGAGGAGCAGGATCGCCCAGATCGGGAACGCACCGGTGAAGGCGAGCCCGGTTGCGAGGGCGATGAGGATCACCTCGGTCGCGGTGTCGAAGCCGAGCCCGAAGAGGACGCCGATCGGGTAGATCTGCCACGGCTCGGTAATGACCTTGAAGAGGCGGCCGAAGTACCGGTAGAGGAAGCCGCGCTTCTCCATCTGCTCCTCGAGCCCCTTCTGGTCGAGCTCGCCGTTGCGGAGCTTCCGGAAGATCCGGTACACTTCGAGGACGATGATCACGTTCACGATGCCGATGACGAACAGGAAGACCCCCGAGATCAACGTCCCGAGGATCGCCCCGACGTTCGCGAAGTTCGAGTACTGGGCCAGGACGAACTTGAACGCGACGATGAGCGCCACGATCATCGCGCAGACGATCGTCGAGTGGCCGAGCGAGAACCACGTGCCGACCGTGAGGGGGCGCTTTCCCTCGTTCAGGAGCTTCCGCGTGGTGTTGTCGATGGCGGCGATGTGGTCCGCGTCGAAGCCGTGGCGGAGCCCCAGGACGTAGGCGGTGATCGCGAGGCCCGTGAAGATCAGTCCGCCCGGCACGACCTCCCCCGAGACCTGGTGCGGCAGGAAGCGGAAGGCCGCGGCGAACGCCGCGAGCGTGACGGCCGCGATGGCCGTGTAGATCGCGACCATCAGGACCTTCTCCCGCGCCGTCAGGGCGAGGTCCGGAAGGCCCGGGGAGGTCGCGGGCGCGGACGTGGCCGCCGAACTCATCGCCGGGGGACGAGCGGGCCGGGATATAGTCTTATGTTGTCTTTTCAAAAAGTAACACTGGCCCGAAGCTCAACCGAGCGCGCCGGTGAGGACCGCCATGGCAGCGGTGAGGTCGTCCCCCTCGAGCAGGAAGATCGTGTCCGTGTAGCAGGAGAGCGCCTCGACGATGTTGATCGACTGCGCGGAGAGGACTCCCGTGAGGAGCGTCAGGAGTCCGGGGGTCTCCTCGATGCTCTCCGG
>Ga0335074_10006325_pt1 | contig 16432 bp, 13 predicted proteins | sample Lox_Sample_23_FD_206715 | JGI IMG/M metagenome (GOLD analysis project Ga0335074, IMG submission 206715) | Soil microbial communities from Loxahatchee National Wildlife Refuge, Florida, United States - Lox_Sample_2.3 | ecosystem: Environmental > Terrestrial > Soil > Wetlands | place: USA...
CGTCGAATGCGGGTGGGTCGACTCCGGCGAGTTCGGCGGCGAGTGCGGTGGTGTCGAGTTCAGCGCCGAGCGCGCCGGCTAACACTTCGTTGCCGGCGATTGCGGGTACGGCGCAGCAGGGTGACACGTTGACGACTTCGAATGGGTCGTGGAGTAATAGTCCGACCTCGTATGCGTATCAGTGGCAGGACTGTGCCGGCTCGACGTGCACGAACGTCTCGGGCGCGACGAGCAGCAGCTACACGCTGGGCGCCGGCGATGTGGGGGACACGATCCGGGTGATCGTGACCGCTACGAACGCCAGCGGTTCTACCCCCGCGACGTCGGCCACCGTGGGGCCCGTGACCGGCAGTAGCGGCAGCGGCCTTCCCACAGAGGTGATCATCCCCGCTGCGGCTGTCGATACGACCCATCCAGGGCAGTATTTGGTTGGCGATAGTCTCAGCGCCGACCCGGGAGGTTGGACCAACAGCCCGTCAAGCTACAGCTACCAGTGGTATGACGAGGACACCCCAATCTCAGGAGCCACTGGTCCGACATACACCCTTGCCGCGTCCGACCTCGATCACACGGTGGACGTGGCCGTTGTCGCGAACAATGGGACTGGGACTAGCTCCCCTGGCCCATCGGTATCGACCCCGGTGGTCGTCAACCCATGCTCGGTGACCGTGACGACGTGGGCGACCGCGGCCGCTGACGTTAACTCTGGCCACTCCGGGCAGACGATCTGCCTAACCGGACCCGGTCCGTTCACGACTGCCGGCAACAATTTGATGGGCAACAACGCAGCGGTGACCACGCTTGAGTCCACGCCGGGCCAGCCGCAGGCTGAACTATCCGACAGCCCGCAGATCGGCGCGACGAATCTACGCCTGGAAGGGTTCAAGCTGGACGACGGCACCACGGACATCGGTTCCGCGGGAACGATCGAGCTCAGCGGCAACTACGAGCACGATTACACTGGCTATGGGCTCTGGTATAACAGCTCCAACGATGGCGCGCTGACGCTCGTCCGGGAGCTTCACAACGACGTAATTGGGGTTCTCACCGACGGCTCCCATGAGCATTACGGCTGGGGATTCGGCGAAACCTGCCAGACCTCGTCCAACGAGGCCGTCACCTTCAACTACAACAGCTACGACAACTTCAACCAGCACCCAGCCCAAATTGATGGGTGCCACGGAGCGGTGCAAACGGTTGGTAATGACCTAGCCAACGGGTACGACCAGTACTCGAACATCAGCACCTCCTACCACGTCGACTGCATCTCGATCGGCATCGACTCCGGCGGGGGCGAGAATACGCTGGTGAAGAACAACCGCTGCGTGGACCAGGACCCGCAACCGACTTGCTATCAAGCCGGGAGCGTCTCGCCGTGCGGCGAGGACATTATTCTTTCCGGCGATTCTGACCCGTTCACGGTGACGAACAACCTCGTGGCCGGCTCGCAGAAGGTGTGCTTCGAGCTCGGAGACAACGGCACCAGCACGGACGGCGTGTCGAATTCGACGATCGACTACAACACCGGTACTCCTTGCGCGTACGAAGGACTGGACCTATACGGGAACAACGGTGGGCCGGTCAGCGGCGACACGGTCGAGCACAACATCTTCCGTATCTATGCCCCTTCCGGTTGCTCGGCGTTCGCCACCAACGCCGAGGATTACAACGACAGCCCCGATCCGCAGAACGGCTCCGACCCGTCGTGTCCGGGCACGCACAACCAAGCCATCGCTCCGACGTTCACGTCCAGCGGACCGACCGACCCGGGAGCGACCTACGTGCCGACGAACCTGTCCTCGTCGATCGTCGGCTACAGCGTGGGCTGTCCGACGATCTCGACATGCAACGGGCGGGTGGGCTATGACGCGCACATGCCTGACGGCGCGACGTCCCCGCCAACGAAAGCGAGCCTGCCGACGATAGACGGCAGCGTCGCAGTCGTGGGGCAGCCGATCTCGGTGACGACGGGAACCTGGAAGGATGGGCCGGTCTCGGTGACCTACCAGTGGCAGCAGTGCGACTGGCAGGGGAAGGGCTGCGCCAACATCTCCGGCGCGACCTTCGCGAGCTACACGCCGGTCGGCGGCAACGCCGGCGAACGCCTGAACGTGATCGTCACGGCGACGAACGACAGCGGCTCAACGGAAGCCCAGCCGGAGTCGGAGACGCAGGCAGTCTTGGCAGGCGCGCCGTCTCACGTCTATTACGTGGCCGCTGCCAGCGATGGCGGCAGCGACAGCAACAGTGGTACCTCGAAATCCTCACCGTGGGCCGACGCCCCAGGAATGCCTACCTGTACCGCCAATTGCGCGAGCGCGGCCGTCAATGCGGGAACCGAGGTCATCTTCAAGGGCGGCGACACGTGGACCGGCACGGCAGATCTGCCGATCACGATTTCTGCCGCCGGGACAGCAAGTGCTCCTGTCTATTACGGCGTTGATCCCACGTGGTACGACGGGAGTTCATGGACCCCGCCGACGCTCGATGAGGGCGCCAACCCAGGCAGCGGCTCGGGGCCGGCATACATAAACGCTGCCGGTGGCTCCTACGTGGAGATCGACGGCCTGCACCTGTCCGGCTTCTTCAACAACAACGTCGCCTACAGCAACGGGCCGTTTGCCCTCGTCGGCACCTCGACCGACGAGTCCATAACGAACACAACTCTCGATGGATGGGCCCACGATGCCTCATGCCCGTCCGCAAACGGGAATGAGTCGTGCGACGCCTGGTTCCTCACCACGATCGGCTCGGGCGACACGATCCTCCTCCAGGGCGACACTGTGGACGACAGCGTCGACGGTGCGAGCTGCGCGGCCAACTTGGGTGGCAACGGCTGTAGCGGTGGCTTCGTCTACGACGATGGCGGCTCGATGGTGTACGACCGCAACACCTGTTTTGACGTCGTGAACTGCATCGAGGCCAACGACGGAAGCACGATCACAAACAGCCTGTTCTACAACGTCGGCACGTCCTACGACGACTCCGGCGGCAAGGGACAGCAATGCAACACCGTCGAGACGGTGGACGACTCGGTCATCGCGAACGACGTCGTCCACGATGTGGACGCCAACTGCTCCGCGATCCAGTACGAGCCGTCCACGACCGTTTACCTCTACAACAACACCGTGTGGAACACGGGTGGGCGGGCACCGTTCTACTGGGACAGCGGCGCGGGAACAGTGGACGCCTGGAACAACACAGTGGTTGGCTACACCAACGGCTCGGATCCGGTCGACTGCTTCTATTGGCAGTCCGGCGCCGGGACCGCCAACTTGGAGAACAACCACTGCATCTCGACCGGACTCGACAACTCGAGCGGAACCGTCAACTCGACGGACAACCGGGTGGAAACATGGGCGACGGATGTCACGGGGAATGGCTACACCGTCGCCAACGAGTTCTCGCCGACGAGTGCCAGCTCTCCCACGGTCGGCGCGGGAACGAACCTCACGTCGGACTGCACCGGGAGCACGACAAATCTCTGCACCTCTTACGACGGGCATCAACGGCCAGCTGGACCGGCGGGTGCGTGGGATGAGGCGTGGGACGAGGGTGCGTACGAATGGCTGCCCTGAGGTCAGGAGTGCTCCAGACCCGTTAGCGACGCAGCCTCATCGAGGGTGGCCGAGGAGGGGTTTTCCGTGGCCCAATCCAAGCGAGGCTTTGTTCGTGGTCGGAGTCGGGCCGAAACGCGTGGGCAATCGCGAGGCTCGAGCGTCGAAGCTGCGTCGTCCAGTCCTCGTCTGATTCGGGTGAGGCCGTGTAGCGAAGCGCGCAGGCGATAGCTCGGGGCGCGTCGCCAGGGGGAAGGCTCCAAAGCGGCGCGGCCAGCCGACTGATGTGACTCTCGAGGACCACACGCTCGCGCATGCCGAGCAGGTGCCGTGCCCAAAGCGTTAGGGCGAGGCTTCTTCGGTGCATTCCGCCTATCACGGCGTCCATGACGGCGAGGGTCGTCTTCCACATTCCCTCCCACCCCCACGCCCGTGCGAGGGCGTCAGCACGCCCGTCGTCTGCGGACGCCAAAAGCGCCGCCGTGTCGAAGAGCTGGCCCATGCTCCCGAGCGGGTCGTGGGTCCATGCGTGTGCCACGAGCAAGACCGCGTGCGCCGCGGGTTCGGGTGCAAGGATCCCGGATACGCCTGTGGCGCTAGGGACCGCGGAGCGCAAAACGCTCCGGGCCGACGCGGGAGCGAGCCAGAAGGGCTGGCTTGGGCGATTATGTATCTCGACCACAAGAGGGGTCCCCGGCCACATGAGCGGCGGCCCGTGCTGGAGGCCTGCGTATGCCTCCGATTTTCCATACTGGACAAAGCCGGCTGCGACCAATGCGCGCTGCGTTGCCACGGGATCTTCCACAAGCAGATCGAGGTCACAGAATGGACGATCCGATGCAACCGGATAGTGCGCGGCGACCTCCGGGCCCTTCATCAGTACCAGGGGGCCTTCGCAGGCGGACCGCACCTTGGCCAGGATGAAACGCGCGAGCATCGCGCGCACTGCAGCTACGCGTGCCTCAGACCGGAGATCGGCTGGGACCTCGCGTCCATGCGATTGCCAGAGCCGGGCAGCTGCGAGGTGCAAACGATGCTTGCGCAACGCGTCGAGGCTTGGCGCCGTCTCGACGAATCGTTGGATCACTCCGGCGAGCAGGTGGTCGGCACTCGATACGCGATCCGTCGGCACAGGAGCGCGCACGAGTTTGGTCCTCGCCACCGTCGGCGGCGAATTGGTCTGCACATGCGAATTGGTCTGCACATGGATCTAACGCGCCCGCGCGAGGCCATCTTCCGGACACCGGGCTCCGACGCCGGCCGGCTCGTGAAAGAAATGCCGGTCGCTCACCGTTCGTGCGCGATCGTTCCGGTCATCAGGCCTAGCGGCCAGAGCCGCGCCTGCGATGGACCGCCCCACCGCGCCTCACGAGCGCTGGAACGGCCTCAGCTGACCGGGCGAGCCCGCGTGCGGACGACTCGAGCCGCGTAGATCAGACCGGACCCCAGGAACAGCACCGCCGTGATCAGCAACCAGTTGCGGGCGTAGTGCTCGAGGTAGTGGCCACTCAGGGAGAAGTACCACCCTTCGTTCCGGCGCGAGATCAGCGGAAAGTAGATGATCAACAGCAGCGCCGAGATCACCGCAGGCGCGCGCACGTGGTTGATCACCGGGACGCCGGTGCGGGCCCGGAGCGGCACCCGGGCGATCGTCGCTCGCAAGAGGCGGTCCAGTCCGCTATAGGCCGGTACAAAGACGAGATCATGCGCGATGGCAAATCCCAAGTACCAAATCAACAGCTCTTTCACGTCGCCGCCGCTGAAGATCCGGTCGAGCGCGAACGCGACGATCGCGAAGCCGACGAGGTGGGCGAGCAAGTGCAGCGGGCTCGCTCCGTACCGGCGCGAGAAGCCGAGAAGTAAACCTCTCCTCATGCTGCCTCGAATCTGAGCTCGCTCACCCATTTGGTGTTGAAGTTGCCGGGCACGTTTGGCAGGATCACCCGCGCGGGATAGCCGTGGTCGAGCGAGATGTCGACCCCGTTGACCCTCAACGCGAGGAGCGAGCGGGGGTCGTTGTAAAGGGATGGAACGAAGGCCTGCGAGGTTTGTCCCGCCTCGAGCGACACCGCGCGCAGGATCGCCCCCTCGGGCGCACCCGCGAGTCGCGCCAACGCACCGAGGGGCACGCCGGTCCAATGCTGGGTCGTTGACCAGCCGTCAGTGCAGGCGATTGTCAGGGTTCGAGTGGACTGGGTCATCTCGAGTAGCTGCTGACGGCTCAACGACATGGTTCGTTCGCCGACCATGGTCAAGTGCCAGTCGCTGCCGGTCATCGCTGAGGTCACTTCGGCCGATGCCGCGGTGTGTGTGACCGGGAAGTCGTTGGGGCCGGTTCCGTAAACCCGGCCGCGTGGCGCGAGCAGGGCAAGGGACCGGAACGGTCCGCCGATCGATTCGCCGGCTTGGACGGCGAAGATGGTCAACGACGCGCCGCCGACCATGGCGAGCAGGCCACGGCGGCTAATCGTGGGAGCGGCGGGATTGACGGGTGCGAGCCCCCCATCATCCGCGGGCTCGGCCTTGGTCTGAGCCAAGTCGTCCCTCAACGGCTTCAGCACGCCTCGGTCCCGGTACGCGCGGCGGACTACCGGGAGCTTGATGCAGGCATGGAGCACGAACAGCGTCCCAAACACCCAGGCGCCGTAGTAATGAACGACGTTCAAGTCGATGTTTCCTATGGACCATTCCTCCATCATGAGGATGCCGGTGGCGAACTCCACAAGAACGCTCGCGACCAACGCGAGAAGCGAAATGCGGTCAAGCGCGCCGGCCACATTCCTGGCCACCGGCTGTTGGAACAGCTTCGGCATGACCGACCAGAGCTTGGCCAGTACGAGCGGAACGACCATCAGGCCGAGGACAACGTGGAACCCCTGGGTCACCGCGTAACTCCAGGAAGGCCAGGACGCCGGGAAGTGGAACAGGACCGGGATGTCGCCGCTCGGGCCGACCCCGTCATTCCCGGCAAACTGCGGGTAGTGGGCCCAATGGTCGATGAACCCGGTCAACGCGATCACGCCGATCGCGGGGACGAGCAGCGTGCCCAGGAAGGATGTCAGCCAAGGTCCGCGCAGGGGACTACGCCAGCAGTCTGGCCGAAACGGCGCAACCAACCGGCGATTTGAGCGGTGGGAGGATGGGTCCGACGACCGACGACTCGTTAGCCGAGGCGCCGTCGGTTCAGGGTTTGAGGACTCGGTCACCGACAAGGTCGACCCTGATCTACACTTGATTCGTTGTGATCGGACGCGGCGTCCGGCAAAGCTGAGCCAGCCTGACCACCGTTCTCGATTCAACGCCCAGCCGAACCCGTTTCTTCCGACGCGTGGTCCTCCGGGCCGGGGGAAACTGGCCGATAAAGGAACCGCCGTCCCGTCGGCAACTAGCGGATCGGCGGCTGCCGACCGTCGAGATGAATTAGCTGCCCACGAGCGGGGCGCGATGCGCGGCGCCATCATCAGCGGATCGGACGCTGATGAGTCTCGCAGGCGCTCCGACAGCGAGGCCCCCGTCCGGTACGTCGATGTTGACCACGCTGTTGGCGCCGATGACCGCTCCTCGGCCGATCCGGACGCCTGGCAGGACCACCACGTTCTGGCCGAGCCACGCGCCATCGCCGACCTCGACTGGCCGGACCTTCGTCAGCTCCTGATCGACCACCGGCACGTCAAGCTCTGCGAATCCGTGACTATGGTCGGACACGTAGACGTTGTGTCCAAACGCCACCCGCTTGCCGATCCGAATGGACTTGACTGCCGTGAGCATGGCGTGAGAGCCGATGCTAGCGCCATCTCCGATCTCGATCGCTACGTGCTTACCGTCGCCCTCCACGTGCAGCCGACATCGGGAATCGACAAACACTCCCGAGCCGACCGCGATGCGGTTCACGCCTTTGATTCGAACTGGCGGGGCGATCACGCTTCGCGAGCCGAATTCCGCGAAGGCACCCGAGGCGAGGACCGAAAAGCCCTTCCGGTGAATCCGCGATGCCCCCCAATAGCTCCCCATGAAGGCCTGGCCGAGCGCTCGACGATGACGCCGCATGCGGTGAGGCTAACAGCCGCATCCCGGATCTGCCTTCGAGATCACCCGTTGGCAACACGTGGGTCACATGCGCTTCGCAAGCGGTGCGGGCGGCTGGACGTTAGTTCGTTGTGGACCAAGGCAGGCACAGCGTGCTCGTGCGGGACGTAGTGTGCCGTTTCGCCGACAAGACAGCTTTGGACGGCGTCGATTTGGCGATCGCGCCGGGGGAGATCCGCGCTCTGCTCGGCCCGAACGGCGCCGGCAAGACGACGCTCATCCGAGTCCTCAGCGGGCTGGTGAAGCCGCAGCAGGGCACGGTGTTCACCTGTGGACGCGTTGGTCTCGTCCCGTCCGGAGACCGCTCGTTCTACTTGCGGATCAGCGGGCTGGAGAACCTGATCTTCTTCGCTCGCCTGAACGGCCTGAAGCTGCGGCAGGCCCGCAGCCGTGCCCAGGAGCTCCTAGAGGCGGTGGGCCTCGCCGAGGTGGTCAATCGTCCGGTCGGACGGTGTTCGCACGGGATGCAGAAGCGGCTCGCAGTGGCCCGCGCACTGCTTGGGGACCCGCAGGTGTTGCTGGTCGATGAGGCGACTCATGACCTCGACCCCGAAGCCGCTCGGCGGATCAGGGAGCTCGTGCGTGGGATCGCGGACCAGGGGACCGCCGTGCTGTGGACGACTCAGAGGGTGGAGGAAGTGCCGAGTTTCGCCGACTCGGTGACGCTGCTTCTGCAGGGCGTCGTCGTGTTCGCGGGCTCGCCGGCCGAGCTGGTCGCGCGGGCGCCGACGGACCGATACCTGATCCAGGTGTGCACGCGCGACGCGTCGGGGCCGCCCCAATTGGCTGCGGTGCAGCTCGTGGCAGGCCCCGGGACGACGATCACGCCCACGAACGATGTTGGCTACTTCGTGCTTGCTTCTCGGAATCCGCGGGGCGTCGGCCTCGCCGTCGCCCGACTCGTGAACGGCGGGTTCGACGTCATCAGCTGCCGCCAGGCGGACTCCGAGATGGAGGAGGCGTTCCTCGCCTTGACGGGGGCGGCGGCGTGAGCGTCATCTCGGAAGCCCCGAAGCTGGCCGCGTTCGTTCGTCGGGATTTCCGCATCGCCATGAGCTACCGGATGGGTGCTCTGGGCGGTCTGATCGCGATCCTCACCCAGATCGTCGCCTTCTCACTGCTCGGCAAGCTCGTGGACCCGGCACGGATGCCGCTGTTCGACGGCACCCGCGCCACCTACGTCGAGTTCGTGGTGATCGGCATCTGTCTGAACTTGACCGTGCTGATGGTTCTTCACGAGCTCGCTCGGGCCGTTCGCACTGAGCAGTTGACCGGGACGCTCGAATCGCTTCTCGTCACTCCGACTCGGATCGGAACGGTGCAGGTGGGCTCCACACTTTTCAACCTGCTCTACATACCCATCCAGCTGTTCCTGTTTCTGGCGGTAATCGCGGTGGTCTTCGGGCTGGATCTCCACACCGCCGGGATCCTGCCCGCGACGGTACTGATGCTCGAGTTTCTTCCCTTCGTCTGGGGGCTTGGCCTGATCGCGGCCGGCGCGGTCCTGACCTTCCGACGCGGAACGGGCGCGATCGGAGCCGGTGTCGCCCTGGTCGGCCTCGGCTCCGGCGCGTTCTTCCCGTTGTCGGTTCTGCCCGCGTGGCTGGCGCACATCGCCGCCTACAACCCACTGGCAATCGTCCTAAGCGGTGTGCGCGACGCGCTCATCGGCGGCGCCGGGTGGCAAGCGCTCGCCACACCGATGCTCGAGCTCCTGCCGCTGGCCGTGGCGAGTGTTTCGGCGGGAATGTTCCTGTTCCGGTTTTTCCTTCGCCGCGAGCGTCGGCTAGGAACCCTCGGGCTGTACTGATATTCACCAAACCTGTTTCGGAGTCACAAGCATGACCAGTAAGGGAGATGACGACATGACGCTTCGTTTGCGTGAGCAAGATCTCGATTGGCGGGATATCAATGATGAGATCGTGGCGCTGGACGCAGAGGGCGCCGTGTACCTTGCGGTTCGGGGCTCCGGAGCCGTTCTCTGGCGTCTGCTGGCCAGCCCGACTACGCGGGAGAGCTTGGTGGAGACGCTCGTCGAGACATATGACATCGACTCGGGGACTGCCCGCGGCGACGTCGACGAGTTCCTGGCGACGCTGAGCGACCGAGGGTTGCTCGTGTCGTGACGCGCCGCCCGAGCATCAGCGATCTCCGGGCCGCCTGGTGGGCTTATCGCTGCCTGCGTAACGTGCGCCACAGCCTGGCGGCAGGGCATACCGACATCTGCGTGTCTCCGCCGCTGCTTCCCGCCGGAGCGGTTCGGGGTGTCGACGCGGTCTTGCGGCGAGCCCGACCAACCTGCCTCGAGGCCGCGCTCGTGGTTCAACGTTGGCTGCGAGCCCAAGGAGTCATGCGCGATGTCGTCGTCGGCGTAACGGCGCCCAGCGATGGGTTCAGAGCCCACGCATGGCTAGAGGATCCAAGTGAGTCGGCGACTCATCCGAGCGATTCCACGGCTCGCCAACCGTGGCACGAGCTCACCCGCCTGACGGCGTAGGGGTCTTACCTACGAGCGGCCGCGCGGCCGCCGGATTCGCACAGCAGCCGCTCCACCTGCGCCACGGCGGCGTCCATCTGCTTTAGCGACCGGGGGCGCTTCAGCAGCAGCGTTGGCAACGTCGCGAGGTCGAGCAGCGCCTGCGGATCGCGTGGATAGCCCTTGTCGCTGCGCAGTATCAGGAGCCGCCTGATCGCGTCACGGTGGTCGAGTGGCTGCATCGCTGTCTCGCCCGATGACCACTCGAGATGGATTACGCCAGCGAGGTCATGCTCGGCGGCGATGGGGGGCAGCGCGATCCGGCTGCGGGGATCGCTCGGACGCACGGCTATGCCGAGCCCGCGGCGCGGCGCGTCAGGACGCAGGTCGATGCAGCGCGGGCCGGCCATCACCGCACCGTCCCGAAACACGAGTACGTCATCGGTGACGATCGGTACGCCGATGTCGTTCAAGCTCGCCAGCAGGGTGCTCTTCCCTGCACCCTTTGGCCCGATGACCGCCCACGCACCCGCGCTGCCGGCGACCGCGCCGGCATGCATCGCGTCGCCCCCGTTTGCCAGCGCGACCTGGGAAGCGACCCGTCCCAGCAGCGGGTGCACGAACTCGCTGTGAGCGATGTCGCCACGCATGCGCAACTCGAGCGCGTATAGGTCGAGTGCGAGTTCCGGGGCGTCAGAGCGGCTGTCCATCTCGCAGGACAGCTCGGGCCAATGCGGCGCTCCGCTCACGCCCAGCCATGTGTCTGTCGCCAAGCCGGAGAGGCGAACCCCGTACGCACCCGAGACCGTCATGAGCACGCTGCCGCCACGAGATCGAGCCCCCGCTCTGCCGCCCGCTCCGCGTTATCTCGATCGGCCAGCCAGGCGCTCTGAAGCAGGAGCGAGGTGCGGTGGTCAGGCACGTCCGACAGCCATTCGCTTCGAAGCACCTCTGGATCGACCAGCGTCTCGTCGAGACCTCGCCCTGACCATGCAGCGGCAAACGCGCGCGTCTCTTCGCCGAAGAAGATGCGGTTGAAGGACGCCTTGCTCTTGCGGGCCCGGACTTCAGTTGGCAGGAGGTCACGAGCGAGCATGTCCATCGCGGCCGTCCGCGTTCGCCATCCCGCCCATCCACCCGCGCGCGCAAACGCCGCGATGAATCCCGGATCCAGGAACGGAGCACACACCCGCTGGCCGCTCGCGCTGGCCAGACGCTGCATGGAGCGAAGAGGAAGCACCGTATCGCGGCGGGCACCCACGTGCCGGACGGCCGATTCCCACCGGACCGGTTCCTCGAATCCAACCCGCAGCAGGCCGCCCACACGGGATCGCGCCGCTGGGCGAAGCCAGTGGAGCTCGTTCAAATCCGCAGCGTTGCAGCGCCGAGCGAGACCGCGCACGCGGCGGGGGATGAGAGCTGCTGAGAAGCGGACGAAATCTCTTCGCTGGAGCCCCCGGCGGCGACCGACCAGGTCGTGCATCGACCACCACTGGTGTGGGCTGAGCAGCTCATCGCCACCGAGACCGGAGACCAGACACCGCTCGCCTGCCGCCTCGAGCATCGGGACAACCGCGTGCGCGTTGGCCGGGAACAGCAGGCCGTCCCGCAGTAGGTGCCGGCGCGCGTAAGGTCCGACGAAATCGAGCTCGCCGGTGATCGGGACACGGTGCCAATGGTCGATCTGGAGATGATCCAGAACCCGCTCCTGCCATTCGTGCTCGTCCGACTCCGAGAGCTCATTGGGCATGCAGAGCGTGACCGGGACCGGTGGCTCGACGCCGGCGCGCCGGCATGCCCGCGCCGCCAGGGCAAGCAGCAACGACGAGTCGCGGCCCCCGGAGAAGGCCACAGCCGGCGGACCGTCGGCGATCGTTTTCTCGATGGCGCGGGAGAGCGCCTCCAGGGGCTCGGGGTGGGCATGCCCGAGCCTCTGTAGCTCCCTAGCTTTTCCCCCCAGGGGAAAGCCGACGGCGGTTTCGACCGCCGTGAGCTCGCATGGGATCCGCAAGTGCGCGCCTAGGAGCCAGGGCCTGATCCGCTGAAGGCGGATTGCATATCCGAGTGTCCGCTCGTCTTGCCGCTTCCCAGGGTCAACCCGGCGAAGCTGCCCAGGACCTCGATTGTCGGCTTCTCGTAGGCCTGCTTTGGTTGGGTTGCTTCTTGCTTCATGGCGCCTCTCTGTTGTGGGACGAACTGACTAGTGATTCACGCTCTGGCGATCCGATCTCGGATACCTGCACGGTCAGCCAGGCGTACTGAAGAAGACATGCGGTTCGCGCGTCCGGCCGCTCGCTCAGCCAGCTTCGACGCAGTGCGACGACATCGACGATCGACTCATCGAGACCGCCGCCGGACCAGGTGGCAGCGAACTCTCGGCTGGCTTCGCCGAAGAGCACGTGCGTGAGGTCGAGCGGGGTGCGTGGTCTGAGTAGCTCCGCGGGAAGGAGCGCGCCACATACTCGCTGCAGCAAGTCGCGCGGGCGACGGAAGCCGCGCCGACCCCCGAACCCGGCGATCGACTCCATCACCCCGGGCTGGCGCAGCGGCTGATCGATCTCCGTACCCAGCGCCTTGCCAAGCGCGCTGAAGGTGCCTGCGATCCCATTGAAGCAGCGATGGGTGACCTGCGCGACCATGGCTCGGTCGAACCGCACCGGAGCGCTCGCCTGGCGCCGGCGCATCAGCGCCAGCGCCTCGCGCTCGGCGCCGGGACGTAGCCATGGCATAGGCGGCGGGTTTCCGCGCCGAGATGCCTCACGGACGCGCATTGAAGTGGGCATCAACGCCTTGCCGAGGAGCGCCAGATCACGCTTGTTCGGCCGGCGATGTCCGGCGAGCACCTCCATCAGTGGTGCCCAGCGCCACCAGGCAAAGAAGTCGATGAGGCCGCTCATGAAGACAAACACACCGCCGCGGGCCGCCTCGATAAGAGGAGCCATCAGGTACGCGTTGGGAGGCCATAGCGGACCGGTCTGAGCGAGCGTCGCGCCAGCCACCGAACCAACCAGGTCGAGATCGCCGTCGGGCTCGATGCACTCCCAGTTCGCGAGGCCAAAATGAGCAACGACGCGTTCCTGGACCTCGAGCTCCTTTGCCGAAGCCAGCCCCGGGTAGCGCAGCGTCAGCGGGATAGGATCGTCGTGCCCGGTGCGCCTGGCGTAGCGGATCGCGGTCGCCAGCCACATGGACGACTCGCGGCCCCCCGAGAACGGCACATAGCACGGACCGCGTCCGAAGGAGGCCGACCACAAGCGCGCGCACACCTCGTCAAGCGAGGCGGCCCGCGGCGCGGGGGAACGCTCGCCGTTCCAGCCCAACGGCATGCTGCAGGCGACGTCAAGGAAGCGCAAACCCGCCGGATTACCGACCAAAAATGCCCCTGCGTCCATCCTGAAATCACCGTACATGAATGAGTTCTCATCGCAACCGTCGTGAGGACGAAAAAAGTTGCGACTTCTGGCTCCCACCGCTTCCCCGCTTCGCTCGCCGAACTGGCCGTCGCCTGCCTGGCGGCGGCATTTAGGGCTACACCCTAGGAACGCATGTATCGGGCTCGGACTTCCTCACTCTAAGACTAGGGTTGGATCCTGGGGCGAACTTTGGAGGAATGAGTAGCTTTAGCCGGGCCTGCGAAGGGCGGACGATCGTTCGAGCAGGCGCGGGAGCTACGTCAACCACGAAACCGGACAGGGGGATCGGTCGGCCAGGGTCATGGGCGCCCAACGCCGACTGCTTTTGATCATGAAGAACACCACTATGCAAGCCGCATCGACGCACCCTGAACGCCACCTCGAGGCCGTGCCTTCTCCGGGGTTCCGGCTCAAGAGGAAGGTCGATCGAGACCAGGACGCGGCGGTAAGCCGCGCGGTCATCGCTGCCAAGTCCGGCGACATGAACGCGCTGCGCTTCTTGTACGTCCACTTCAAGGACAACGTCTACGGCTACGTGCTCAGCATCGTGCGCGAGCCGCACGAGGCCGAGGATGTCACCCAGCAGGTGTTCATGAAGCTGATGTCGTCGATTGGGAAGTACGAGCCACGGGCGGTGCCGTTCACGGCGTGGATTCTCAGAGTGGCCCGGAACGTAGCTATAGATCATCTGCGCCAGCGCAGATCCATTCCGTGTGAAGAGGTGTTCGAGCAAGCCAGCCAGGGCGACGACTCGGGACGCGACTGTCGCTGGGGCCTCGAGTCGGCGCTCAAGGAACTGCCCGAGGAGCAGCGCGAAGTGGTGGTACTGCGGCACTTGGTGGGCCTAACGCCGGGCGAGATCGCCGAGCGGATGGGACGCAGCGAATCGTCTATTCACGGCCTGCATCACCGTGGACGGCGGGCCCTGAAGCGTGCACTGATCGACGTCGACTGCGCTCCCGCCGCCGGGGCGGCCTAGCGCCGCTCCGGCCCGGTCAGGCGTCCCCGCGCAGGTGCGACAGAGCGGCCTGCGCCAGGTCGGCGAGTTCGGGGTGACCGCGCTCGTACGCGCGCGAGTAGGCAGCCTCGGCCCCAGTCGGATCGTGGCGCTCGAGTAGCACCCCGAGGTTGAAGGCGCCGGTGGCGTCGCCGCGCTCATCGGCACGCCGGTACGCGGCCGCGGCACCAGCCAGGTCGCCGTACTGCTCGAGGATCAGGCCGAGGTTTGTGGCGGCCGCTGCATCCCCTCGCCGATCGGCACGACTGAAGGCGGCCTTCGCCCCAACTAGGTCGCCCCGGTCGGCGAGCAGAGCGCCCAGGTTGAACGCGCCGCTGGCGTCACCCCGCTCGTCGGCGCGGCGATACGCGGCTTCGGCTCCGATCACGTCGCCGTGCTCCTCTAGGAGCACGCCGAGGTTGGCTGCGCCGGATCGGTGACCGAGTTCGTCGGCCCGGGCGAACGCAGCCTCGGCGCCCTGGAGGTCGTTCTTCTCAACCATCAGCCCGCCGAGATTGAAGGCCCCGGCCGCGTCGCCGCGCTCGGTCGCTCGTCGGTAGGCCGCTTCCGCCGCTTTCCGGTCACCTTGCTGCTCCAGCAGCATCCCGAGGTTCGCGGCGGCGCTGGCATCGCCGCGTTCGTCCGCCCGCCGGAACGCAGCCTCGGCGCCGGCGAGATCACCTCGGTCCGAGAGCAGCCCGCCGAGGTTGGCAGGCCCTGCGGCGTCACCGCGTTCGTCGGCCCGGCGGAACGCGGCCTCGGCGCTGACCAGGTCTCCGCGGCGCTCGAGCAGAACGCCCAGGTTCGAGGCGCCGGCGGCATGACCGCGGTCGTCAGCGTTGCGGAAGGCCGCTTCCGCTCCCGCCAGGTCGTCGCGCTCGGCGAGCAGACCGCCCAGGTTGAACGCGGCTTCGGGGTCGTCGCGTCCGTCAGCGCGTCGGTACGCGGCCTCCGCACCGTCTACGTCGCCCCGCTCGGCGAGCAGCCGACCGAGGTTGAATGCTCCGGCCGCGTCGCCGCGCTCGTCGGCGCGTTGGTAGGCAGCCTCCGCGCCGGTCATGTCGCCGCGCTGTTCGCGCAGCCGCCCCAGATTGGTTGCCCCGTCGGCGTCGCCGCGCTCATCGGCCCGTGCGTAGGCTGCCTCGGCGCCAGCAAGGTCGTTCTTGGCCACCAGAAGGCCGCCGAGGTTGAACGCGCCGGCCGCGTCGCCCCGCTCATCGGCTCGGCGGTACGCCGCCTCGGCGGCTGCGAGGTCACCGCGCTCCTCTAGGATCACGCCGAGATTCGTGGCGCCCGATGGGTGCCCGTGCGCGTCGGCGCGGCGCAAGGCCGACTCCGCCTCGCGCTTCTCATTACGTTCGGTGAGGATCGCGGCGAGGTTGAAGGCACCGAGAGCGTCGCCGCGCTCGTCGGCGCGGCGGTAGGCGGCTTCGGCGCCGCCCGGGTCGCCGCGTTGACCGAGGAGCATGCCCAGGCTCGACGCGGCCCCGGGATGGCCCCGTTCATCGGCGCGCCGGTACGCAGTTTCCGCCCCAGCCAGATCGCCGCGATGCGCGAGCACGGATCCCAGTCCAAATGTCCCGGCGAGGTCGCCGCGCTGGTCGGAGCGTCGGTACGCGTTTTCGGCCCCGGACAGGTCACCGCGTTCCTGGAGGAGCATGCCCAGTTTCGACGCGGCTTCAGGGTGGCCACGCTCATCCGCCCGACGGAAAGCGGCCTCTGCCTCGGCCCGATGGTCAAGTTTAATGAGCATTGCGCCGAGATTAAACGCAGCAAGAGCGTCTCCGCGTGCGTCGGCGCGGCGGTATGCAGCCTCGGCGCCGGCGAGGTCGCCGCGCCGCTCGAGAGCCGCGCCGAGGCTGAGGGCGCCCGCAGCTTCAGCAAGATCACCATCGCGATCGGC
>Ga0335074_10006326_pt1 | contig 16430 bp, 12 predicted proteins | sample Lox_Sample_23_FD_206715 | JGI IMG/M metagenome (GOLD analysis project Ga0335074, IMG submission 206715) | Soil microbial communities from Loxahatchee National Wildlife Refuge, Florida, United States - Lox_Sample_2.3 | ecosystem: Environmental > Terrestrial > Soil > Wetlands | place: USA...
ATCTGCTGCAGCTGCCACGGTACGCGTCGATCTGCCGGTCCCCGGCGACGCGGGAGATCCTGACCGCGTATGAGACCAGCACCGACTGCGGCAAGGACGCGTTCCGCCGGATCGCCGCTGCCTCGGGTATCACGCCGCCTGACCTGCCGGAGTTCGAGTGGGGCGCGACGATGGGGCTCCACGAGGCGGCGGCCTGGTCATCGACTGCCGAATTCCTCGAGATCGCGGTGGCCAGCGGCGCCCTCGTGCCCGGCGAACGGGGCTGGAAGGCCGAGCAGCAGGCACTCGTGCGGGCCCACCTCAACGCCCCGCAGGCCGCGCTGCTGGGGCAGGTGCTCGCGCAGGTTATCCTCACCGAGCGCGCCGAGACATGGGTCAACCTGCGGCGCAGCGAAACCCGGCGGCAGATGCTGGCCGCGATCGCCAACCGGCTGCTGCACCCGGCGCAGCTGCCCGGGGGGACAGCCGCTGACCCGCTACCCCAACTGCGCTGGCTGCTCGGCCAGCTGGACGGCGGTATCACCCTCACCCAGACCGGCAACCTCAGCCAGAAATTCGTCCAGCAGAGCGCCGGCCGGTTCGGGTGGGACCTCTCCCGCCCGCCGCGGACCGAGGACGAGCTGTTCGACCTGCACCAGTTGCGCCGTCTCACCCAGCGACTCGGCCTGGCCCGCCGGTCGGGCCGCATGCTCACGCTGACCGCCAAGGGACGGCGCCTTCCCGACGACCCCAGCCATCTGTGGCGAGCCACGGCCGCGGGCCTGCTGGGCGGGAATGACTTCAGCGTGTTCGCGGGCGAGCTGTTCCTCGCCCTGCTGCTGATCACCGACTCCATGCCCGGCAGCGACATCACCGACACGGTGCAGCAAGCCGCCGAGGAGGAGGGATTCCGCACCCGCCGGACCGGTGAGCCACCCAGCGAACAGGACGTCAGCTGGGCCATCCAGGGCACAAGCGACCTGTGCCGGGCTCTCGGCCTGCTGACGGCGGGCAGCGACTGCTCCGAGAGCAGCTACGGTCTCACCGACGCGGGCAAAGCGACCGCCATCGAGGCACTCCGAGCCCGGGCCACCGGCCCGCGAACCATCCCGTGGACCTGAACCCTCGGGACTTTCTTGAACGAGTAGACCCGGCGCCGGTCGCCCGCGCCCAGCAGGCTAGGCCGACGCTGGCTGAAGGCGAGCCTTGGCTTCCTGATACAGGTCGGCGGGCAGCGGGCCCTTCTCGGCGATGGCCACGTTGGAGCGCAGGTGGCCGGCATTGGATGTGCCGACGATGGTGCTCGACAGGTCCGGGTGGCTGAGCGTGAACCGGAGCACGAACTCGATCCGGCTCATGTCCCCGAGCAGGTCGTCGATGCCGGAGGACTCCCACCGGCGCTGGCCTTCGCCCTGGTCAAGGCCGAGCGGCCCCTGACGCCAGGCCTTGTCCTCGGCCGGTGCGCCGCGGGCTGCGCCGCCCCGGATCAGCGTGCCCGCGCCGGTCGCGGCCGCTTCGGTGATGAGTTCCTCGTGCTCGCGCTGGACCGCCGAGTAGGGGATCTGGAAGACCTCGAAGACGTCCATCGCGATGTGGTCGGGCAGGTTCGGCCGGATGCCCGACATCCCGATGAAGCGGACCTTGCCCTCGTCGCGCAGGGACAACATCGTCTCGACGGTGTGGTCCGCGGCAAGCTGGGCGCGGCTGGGCGACATGTGCACCTGCACCAGGTCCAGCCGGTCGGTGCCGAGCCGGCGCAGGCTCTGCTCGACCCCGGCCCGGACATTCCGGGGACTGAAGTCGTGCTGATACGGCGGCACCGCGTCGGCCGGCTGCTCGAGGGGACACCCGCACTTCGACGCCAGGAAGTACTCGTCACGGCGATGGCCGATGTACCGCCCGATGAGTTCTTCGCTGCGGCCGTAGTCGATAGACGTGTCGATCAGGTTGATCCCGCTGTCCAGGACCTCGCCCAGGAGCCTGCCCGCCTCCTCGTCCTCGATCGCCGGCCCCCGGGGCTGGCCTCGCAGCTCCATGGCCCCGTACCCGAGGATGGTCACGTCCGCACCGGTCCGCCCCAGCGGGCGCCTCTGGATCGTCATGACCGCACGCTATCCCGTGGCGCCCGGGCGGGCTCGGCCAGGCACCGGTGATACTTGGCCCATGGCCAACCCCAGCTACTCAGAGTCGATCATGATCGCGCGCCTGCCCGAGGCCCTGTATGCACTGGTCTCCGACGTGACCCGGATGGGCGAGTGGAGCCCGGTCTGCCAGGCCTGCTGGTGGGATGACGGCGCTGGCCCGCAGGTGGGTGCCTGGTTCACCGGCCGGAACGTGCAGCCCGACCGGACCTGGGAGACCCGCTCCGAGGTTGTGGTGGCCGATCCGGGCCGGGAGTTCGCCTTCGTGGTCGGCGGCGACAGGGTGCGCTGGGGATACACGTTCGCTCCGGTCGACGGCGGGACGCGGCTAACCGAGTCGTGGGAGTTCCTCCCGGCTGGCATCGCCCTGTTCCATGAGCTGTACGGAGCGCAGGCGGAGGCCCGGATCGCTCGCCGCACGCAGGACGCGCACAGCGGGATCCCGGTGACGCTGGCCGCGATCAAGCAGGCGGCCGAGTCTGAGTGACTCCTGGCCGCTGAGGGCGAGCCAGCCGTACAGGCCGATGGGGTAGGCGAAGTAGCCGAAGCGGGTGGCGGGGGAGAGGGCGAACATCAGCGTGAGGCCGAGGGCCAGGCGGCGTGCCGCGGCGGGCGCGTCCGCTGGCGGGTGGGTCACCAGCGACGCGGCGATGGCCAGGCCGGCGGTGATCAGCAGGATGATCGCGGCGAGGTGGCCGGCCGGGCCGAGGGTGGCGAGCAGGTGACCGGGCAGCGGGCTCTGGGCCGGGGTGTGGGCGTGGGTCAGGCCGAGCGGGAACGCCAGGGTGTTCTGGACTAGCGCGGCCGGGGCGGCCACGGCAGCCGGGGCGAGCGCGGCGGCCAGGATGGCGGCGGCGGTGACGGCGGGCGCGGCGAACCGGGCGGCGGCGCGGCGGCCGTCGCGGGCGGCGATCATGACGGCCAGCACGACCAGGGCTGGCCAGGCCGTGTATTTCATCGCACAGGCGGCGCCGAGGGCGAGCGCGGCGAGCCAGACCCGGCGATCGGCCCAGGCCGAGCGGCCGGTCCAGGCGGGGCCGGCGAGCAGGGCCAGGGCCAGGCAGGTCAGGGCCAGCACCGGCGGGTCGGTGATGCCCACCGCCAGCGGGAAGGCCAGCACCGGGGAGGCGGTGGCGAACCCGGCGCGGCCCAGATAGCCGCGCGAACCGGCGCGATCACTCCCGACGGCCCGGAACGCCGCGGCCAGCAGCAGGAACGTGGCGACCGCGAGCCACGGCCGGGGATCGCCGGCCAGGCCGGGCAGTCCCAGCGCACGAGGCAGGCCGAAGACGGCCATGACCGGCAGGTACGGGTTGTAGGCCAGCCAGCCGCCGTGCGCGAGCTGGGCGGAGGGCAGGTACGGGGTGGCGTGGTGCAGCAGCAGGGCTGCCGACCGGGTGACGACCACCACGTCCGGGGTGGCCGGTGCCTGGGTCGCCAGCCAGGTCAGCGGCGCAACCAGCCCGCCGGCCAGGCTGGCCGCGAGCGCGGCCCGCCGCCCACGGCGGCTCGGCCAGGCCACGGCCAGCGTGGCCGCCGCGGCGTAGCCGGACGCCGCCCAGATGCCCCAGGAGCGGTCATTGCCCGGACCGCTGAACAGCGCGACACCGCCGGCGTAGACCGCGAACAGCGCGTACCACACCGCCACCCGTCGCGGCCTGGGCCCGGGGTCAGGCCGGTCTGGCCGCGTGGCCGGAGCCGCGGCCCCGCTGGCCCGCACTGAGCTGATTGTCATCGACCTTTCACCGGTTCGTCTCTGCCATCGCCGTCTCGGTCAAGCTGTTATTGGAGCAGGGTTCCAGAATGGTTCACGGCCGGCCGCATATCGATGGCCCTGGCTCCCGAACCCGGGTGGGGCTAACCCCCCCGGCGACATGGGTGGACCCAGCCCCCGGCGGTCGGGGTTGATGCTCGTTACTGGCCGCCGGGTTTGCGTATCGTGGCGGTGTGGGAGAGGAGCCGGCGAGCCAGGCATCTGTCATGCCTGCCCCGGCCGAGCCGCTCCGGGCGGGACCGATCGGCTGGGCCATCCTGCTGGGACCGGTCTCGCTGCGAACCTGGCGCGCGATCGCCAACCTGGTGATCTCGCTGGTAACCGGCCTGCTCTTCATCACCATCCTGATTTTCACGCTCCTGCTCTCGGGCGCGCTGTCCTGGATCGTCGGTCTCGGGATGCTCGTGCTGACCTTCACGCTCCGGCTCGCGGCGGGCATGGCTGGGCTGGACCGTCGCAGGATCAGGCGGATGACCGGCGTGCGCATCGAGCCAGCGCTGCCGACTGGGGCGGGATCGGAACTGTCGTTCCGCCAGCGCCAGAAGGCCTGGTCCCGGTCGCCCGTCGTGTGGCGGCTCGTCGGCTACCAGTTCGCCCGGCCCGTGGTGAGCGCCTCGTCGCTGTTCGTGGTGGGCGGTATCTGGGGGCTGATGATCACCGGGTTCGGCAGCTCGGGCTCCAGCGGCACCGGATTCAGCCGGTTCCTGCTCGGCATGTTCTCCCTCTTCGCGTGGCCGCTGGCGGCCAGGCTGGGCTCCTCGCTGGACGTGTCCCTGGCCCGCTGGCTGCTCGGTCCCAGCCGCAGTGGCCAGCTCTCGGCCGAGGTCCAGCGGCTCGGTGAGGCCCGGACCCTGGCCGTCGAGTCCGCCGAATCCGAGCGGCGGCGGATCGAGCGTGACCTGCATGACGGGCTCCAGCCCAAGCTCGTGTCGCTCGCCCTGGAGCTTGGCCTGGCCAAGGCGCGGTTCGAGCGCGATCCTGATTCGGTGCGGGCGCTGATCAATCAGGCCCACGAGGAGGCCAAGACGGCGATCGAGGACCTCCGCGGCCTGGTGCGCGGGATCCACCCGTCGGTGCTGGACGAGCGGGGCCTGGACGCGGCGTTCTCCGCGCTGGTGGCGAGCTGCGCCGTGCCGGTCCGGGTCGAGGTCAGCCTGAGCAAGCGCCTGGACCAGGCCGTGGAAGCCGTCGCCTACTTCGTGGTCGCCGAGGCGATCACCAACGTGACCAAGCACTCGGGCGCCTCCCGGGCCTCGGTGATGATCACCGAGGCTAGCGGGCTGCTGCGGGTTCTGGTCGAGGATAACGGCGGCGGCGGGGCGTCGGCCGAGCCCGGCGGGGGCCTGGCCGGCCTGGCCGCCCGGGTCACGGCTATCGACGGGTCGTTCGCCGTGAACTCACCAAAGGGCGGGCCCACCCGGGTCGAGGCCATCATCCCCATCTGAATCGCTGGCGTCAGCCTGGCGAGCTGGCCACGATGATCTCGTTCATGTCCGGCGCGTACGCCGCCGGATTCGATAGCTCGATCGTGTTGTTCCCGGCAGTCAGCGCGGCGGTCACGGTCATCGCGCCGACCGTGTCGAAGCTGCCCGTGGGCGTAAAGGACAGCAGCTGCGCCGTGCCTCCGTCCACGGTGATGTCGGCCTGACGGCCGGTGGCCGAGCCGTCGCAATAGATGATGGTCACGTTGTACGTGCCCGAGGCCGGGACGCTGACGTCGTTGTAGGTCAGCGTGCCGCCCTCACCGACGAAACCGGCCTTCTCACCGCCGTAGCACGTGGAGCAGCTCGCCACCACCGCGCCGCCGGCCAGCGTGTTCGCCGGCGACGCGGCCAGGTACGCGGTGGCGGTGGATGGCGTGGCGGCGGTGGCCGAGATGCTGAACCCGTTGAACACCGCCTGGCCCGGCTGGCCGGTCGCGTGCGATGTCACGAACATGCCCGCGTCCTGCGTCGCGGCCTGCGCGGGCACGGTCGCGGAGCCCACCTCGAGCCAGTCCGTGCCGTCGAAGGAGTAATAGCCGGTGTAGGTGGAGCCGTTGCGGACCAGCTCGAGCCAGACCGGCAGCAGCTCCGGGTTCGTCCCGTTGGGCGGCGTCACCGAGTTAATGTAATCTCCGCCGTCGTTATCCCACTCGAGCTGGATGCCGCCGGAAGGCGACTCGAACAGGATCACGCCCTCTGGTGTGGACCCGGATCCGGTCATGTCGCTGCGTACGATGATCCCGGCCTTGGCGTAACCGTTCATGTCCTGTTGCGATGTCACCTCGGTCTCGATGGTTGCCGTGCTGCCGACGACGCCTGACTGGTAAATGGTGCTGTACGCGTCGGCGTCGGAGTAAAGGTCCGCGCCCGCCCCGGAAATGCCGAACTCCGGCCCGGACTGGCCGAACGCGGCCGGCGCGTCGGTGGCCGACGAATACGTCAGGTACGGCGGCTGCACCGGCGGGCTGGTCGTGACCTGCTGCTGCACCGAGAGCCGCTGCCGGGTTCGCCCGGCCCAGGTATATCGGCCGGCCGCGGACAGCGTCGAGGTCGCGAACAGGCCGGACGGCTGCGGCGCCACCACCTGGAACGTCGCCTGCACCGTCGCGCCGCTGGCCACCGACGAGAACGACGCCGGCGTGGTCGCGGTCGCGGTCCAGCCCGCCGGCAGGCGCAGCCCGAGCCCGACCCGCAGGGCAGGCAGGACGCCATTGTCGGTGAACGACACGGTGGCGGTGGCGGTCTGGCCGCCGTTCAGCGCCGCGGGGACGGTGAAGTTCAGCGTCGCTGATGGCGGCGCGGCGGCCGGGTTGCCCAGCACCGAGATACGCAGCAGCGCCACGCCGTCCGGGGGCACGCTGGCGCTGACCGTGCCGGCCGTCTCCGTCACCTGGTGGGTCCACAGGTTGTTCAGCAGGTACGCACCGCTGGCCGGAAGCGCCGGAAGGCCAAGCGTGGCCGCCGGCAGCGAGATGACCTCGGGACTGCCGCTGGTGTTGAACAGCCCGGCGACGACGTCGCCGCCCGGCTCGGTCTTGGCGAACACCTGCTCGGTCGAGGTGTTCACGAGCCGGGTGGCGTCGATGGCGTCCTGGTCCACGGAGATCACGGCCCGGTTCTCCAGGATGCTCAGGTCGGCCGGGTCGAGATCGGTCATGTCGGCGTTGATGACCAGGGGTGACGCCGCCAGCGACCACAGGCTCATCATCGACTGCGCCTGGGTGTAGGACAGGCCATCGGCGGCCGGGCCGCTGCCGATCGTGAGGGAGTCGTAGTCGTTGAACCCGCCCGGGCCGCCGTAAGGTGCCCACTGCGCGACCTGGTCGAACCGGGACGCGACGCTGGACCATGTGGTCAGCGGGTACGGGTCGCCGCAGTAGCACTGGATGTCGCCGCCGGTCCGCCAGCCGTTGGAGTACTGCTGCCAGGTGGAGGCGTCGTTGATGTTGAGGCTGTTGGACAGCTCCAGGTGAATGGGCCGGCCGGTCTGGCGCAGCGCGGTGGACCACGCCTGCACGTCCGGGATGTCGAAGGAGCCGACGCCGTCCAGCTTGACGTAGTCGACGCCCCAGGAGGCGAACTCGTCGGCCCAGGAGTCGATGAACGCCTGCGCGCCCGGCTCGGAGTAGTCGATGCCCTGCATGCCGCCGCAGTTGTAGTTGTTCTCGGCGACCCCGTCGGCGATCTCATCGGCTGTGTACGGCGTGCCCTCGATCGGGGTGTTCTCCGCCACCGCCTGGTCGGAGATGCCCGGCGTCACGTAGATGCCGAACTTCTCGCCGAGGTGGTGCACGTAGTTGGCGACGACCTGAATGCCGTTGAGGGACCCGGACGGCGGGAACTCGCTGGAGTTGATGACCCAGCGGCCGTACGCGTCCACGTCGGGGCCCTGCGAGCCCGGGCACTCGTACCAGAAGTCGTCCTGGTTGACGTAGTCGTAGCCGGCCTTCAGCAGGCCGCTGGTCTTCAGCGCGAGGGCCGCCGCCTCGTCGTCGGCCGCGGTTGGGTCACGGCCGGGGACGTTCCAGGTGCTCCAGCCCATCAGCGGCGTCAGCCCGACGCCGTTGTCCTCGGCGCGGGCGACGGGCGCGCCCGACACGGCGGCTAAGACCGTGAATGGCACCGGCATCAGGACGGCCACCAGGATCCGGGCCAATCGCTTCATGCGCACCTCCACTGCCCGCCGCGACGATGCCGCCGCTCAGGATCCATGACTTCTTCCTAAGCCGTTGGGCAAGTTCGGTCAATACCTGGCAGAGCAGGATATAAGCGCCAGTTGTACCGCAGCTAGGCCTCGCGGGTCAGGGCAGTCGGCCGCCACTGTGCAATAGTCGGCTGGTGACTTCCGATCCCGGCACCCTCCGGGTCACCGGCCCGCCGGGCGGCCCCGCGCATATCGAAGCGGTGATCCCATGCGCGCGGTGATCGCCGACGACAGCGTGCTGCTGCGCGAGGGGATCACCCGGCTGCTCGCCGAGGGTGAGATCGAGGTCGTCGCGGGCGTCGGCGACGCGGACGCCCTGCTGAGCGCGGTCGAGGCGCATAAGCCCGACCTGGCCGTCATCGACGTGCGCATGCCGCCCGGCCACCGGGACGAAGGCCTGCGGGCGGCGATCGAGATCCGGCGGCGCTGGCCGGAGGTGGCGCTGCTGGTGCTCTCCCAGTTCGTCGAGGAGCGCTACGCGACCGAACTCCTGGCCGGGGACACCCGGGGGATCGGCTACCTGCTCAAGGACCGGGTCGCGGACGTGGCCGAGTTCATCGAGGCGCTGCGCCGCGTCGCCTCGGGCGGAACCGCGCTCGACCCGGAGGTGGTCCGCCAGCTTCTGGCCCGCAGCCGCCGCACCGACCCGCTCGGCGGGCTCACGCCCAGGGAGCGGGAGGTGCTGGCCCTGATGGCCGAGGGGCGCTCGAACTCGGCGATCGCCGAGGCGCTCGTCGTGTCGATGGGCGCCGTCGAAAAGCGCGTGGCCGGGATTTTCATGAAGCTCGACCTGCCTCCCGACGATGAGCAAACGCACCGCCGGGTCATGGCCGTGGTGCGCTACCTCAACTCCTGACGATCACAGGCGTAGAGTTCTGCAGGTTACCGGTCGGCCACGCTGTGTGACCTGACCTGACGGGGGTACTGGGCGGGGGCATTCGGGGGAATGGTCTTCACCGTTGTGTTTGCGCTGGCCTCGGCCTTCTGCAACGGGGCCAACGTGATCACGCAGCATTCGGTGAGTATCAGCGCGCCGAAGCGGGAGAAGGGCCTGCGCCTGGTCGGTTACCTGTTCCGGCAGCCGCTGTGGCTGCTTGGCTGGGTCGCCGCCGCGGGCGGGTTCTTGTTCCAGGCCGTCGCGCTGAGGGGTGGCGCGCTGTCGGTGGTCCAGCCCGTCCTCATCACCGAGCTGGTCTTCGTCCTGATCCTGCGGTGGGTGTGGTTCCACCAGGACATAACGCGGGCCGCCTGGGGCGCCGCGGCTGTTGTCTGCGCGGCCCTCGGGGTCTTCCTGTCCGTCGCCGAGCCCACCGGCGGGCGTGCCAGTCCCGAGACGGCGGAATGGCTGTCCGCCTTGCTGGCGTTCGGCGGGGCCATCGCGCTGCTGACCGTGGCGGGCAGGCGGGGTTCGCCGATGCGCAGAGCCGCGCTGTTCGCGCTGGCCGGGGCGCTGGCCTGGGCCCTGCTGGCGGTATTCATCAAGACGACCACCGACACGCTGGCGATGTTCGGCGTCCTGGGCATGCTCATCCACTGGCCGGTGTACGCGCTCATCGTCGCCGCCATCGCCGGCGCGCTGTATGAGCAGGCCGCGCTGCACGCCGGCCCGCTGAGCGTGTCGCAGCCGCTGCTGGTGGTCGTCAACCCGCTGGCCAGCATCGCGGCGAGCGTCTGGCTGTTCGAGGAGCACTTCACCCACAGCCCGGTGCGCATCGTCATCGCGGCCGTCTCCTTCGCGGTCATGGCCGTCGGGATCGTCGAGCTGTCCCGGGCGGCGCCGCAGGATCTCGCCCCGTCCCGGCCCGGCCCCTCGCGGGCTGCCTCGTCCTGACCGGTGCCGGTACCATCGGGCGGGTGGCACAGGGGCGGTCGCTGTTGGTGAACTTCGTGTACTGCCCGCCGGTGGGCCACACGATCGAGGCGCTGCACTACTGCCACGGCTATCACCGCGCTGACCCGGGCCTGCGCATCGGCGTCGCGCTCAACGCCGACAGCCCGACCGAGCTCGCCGCGCTCTGCCCGTACATCGCAGACGTCTACCCGATCGCGCTCGACGTGTTTGATCCTCAACTGGGCCCGGGCTCGCTGGGCTCGATCCCGGCCGGCTGGGACTGGGTGGTCGACGACGACCGGGGGCATCAGGCCCCGCAGCGGGCCATCTTTCCCGGCCTGGCCGCCTACTACGACCTGGCGACGGACCGGTTCGCCGCGACCGGCAGCGTATTCGGGATGGCCGGGTCGGCGCCGCCCCGTTACTCGCCCGGCGAGCCGTTCCGGCTGCGCCTGCCCAGCCCGGCGCTGGCCGGCGCGCGGCAGCGGCTGGGCGATGCCGCACCGGGGGCCCACCCCCGCATCGGTGTGCTGCCCGCGGGCAGCGGGCCGCGTGGCGACTACCCGTCGGTGCGTTCCTGGCGGCTGGTGCTGGCCGCCCTGAGCCGGCGCTGGCCGCGGGCCGTGTTCTGCCTGCTCGGCAAGCTACGCCAGGACGGCCGCACCAGCACCAGCTTCGGCCGGGCCGAGTTCGGCGAGCTGGCCGGATCCGTGCCGCGGTCCGTGGACGCGGTCGACCTGCCGATCATCGACCAGCTCGCGGCGGTGGCCGGCTGCGACGTGCTCGTGTCTCCGCACACCGGGTTCGGCATGGCCGCGCTGGCCGTGGGCACGCCCTGGCTGAGCATCGCGGGCAACCGGTGGCCGGAGTATTACTTCAACGGCGTGCCGTTCTATTCGGTGCTGCCGGACCTGACGAGGTTCCCCGCCTACCGCGGTCTTGAGCCTGATCCCGAGCCGGTGGACGACGACGGGCCGAGGGCGCCGAGCATGTGCCGCGAGCGCATCGCCGCCGACCTGGACGAGATCACCGAAGGAGCGGCGCGGCTGATCGAGCGCCGCTGGCCGGCCGAGGAGGCTCTGGCCAGCCACATGGCCCGGATGCTGGCCCTGCGCGGCGGCCGCGCCGACCGGATCTGGTCCGTCGACGCCGTGCACCGCAAGTACCTGAACCCCTGAAGCGGAGGCAGCGTGTCCGCCACGTTCATCACGTCCTTCTCCACGACCGGCCCCGGGCCGCGGGTCGCGGTCAAGGACATCATCGACATGGCGGGCGCGCCCACCACGGCCGGCTCGCGGGTCGTGGCCGAGGCCGCGGTCCCGGCCGAGACCGACGCGGCCTGCCTGGCCGGCCTGCGGGCGGCGGGCGGCCAGATCGTGGGCCGGGCCAACCTGCACGAGCTAGCGCTCGGGGTCACCGGGATCAACCCCTGGTTCGGCACCCCGGTCAACCCGCTCGGCGCCTCGCTGGCCCCCGGCGGATCCTCGAGCGGGTCGGGCGTGGCCGTGGCCACCGGGGAAGCCACGCTGGCCTACGGAACCGACACCGGGGGATCGATCCGGATCCCGGCGGCCTGCTGCGGGATCTGCGGGCTGAAGACCACCTGGGGCCGCATCCCGCTCGACGGGGTCAGGCTGCTGGCCCCGAGCCTGGACACCGTGGGGCCGATGGCGGCCGACGTGGCCGGGCTGATCCTGGGCATGCAGCTGCTGGAGCCCGGCTTCGGGCCGGCCGCCGAGCCCGGCCCGCTGCGGGCCGGCCGGCTGCCGGTCCCGGCCGCGCCCGAGGTGGACGACGCGGTGACCGCGGCGCTGCGCGCGACGTCCTGGGAGGTCAGCTACGTCGATCCCGAGGACTGGCGCGCCGCCACCCGGTGGACCGCGACGCTGCTGGTAGCCGAGGCCTACCAGACCAACAAAGACATTCTTGAACGTTACGCCGACCGCATCTCACCGGACGTGGCCCGGCGCCTGGACGACGGCCGGCAGGCAGCGCCCGCGGCCGTGGCTGCGGCGGTCGATGGGCGGGTGACGTGGCAAGCCCAGCTCGCGGCGCTCTTCGAGCGGTTCGACCTGCTGGTCACGCCGACGCTGGCCATCCTGCCGCCGACGCTGGACCGCGCGGACGAACTGCTGGCGGGCCGCTACACGATGCCGGTGAACCTGGCCGGTGTGCCCGCGGTGGCGCTGCCGGTCCCGGCCCGGGGCCCGCTGCCGGCCAGCATTCAGCTGGTCTCCGCACCAGGCACCGAGGAGCGCCTGCTCGCCGCGGCAACGGCCATGGAAGCCGCTATCGCCGCCTGACCCGCCCGACACCGGATTTCCATGATCCCGGTGACTTTTCAGTCGTATTTGCTGACAATCCACCGGGATCATGAGCCAGCTATTCGCACGCCCTTATCTTGGATCGGCGTATTTATCCCACAACTTCTTGGCGAGATACTGGAGGTCAGTGCAGGCCCGTCTTGTTATCCTCTAGGAGCCGAAGAAAAGGAAACGACGCTAGTAAATTTAAAAGGCAAACGGGAGGGAAGCATACGATGACCAGTCATTCTTATGAGGGTCCGGCCAGGGAATCGCCCGCCGGCTCGGGCCGGCGGCGGCTGCGCATGGGCCTGGCTGCCGCCGCATCGGCTGCGTTAGCCGCGGCCCTGGCTATGGCCGCCCCAGTCGCGGCCAGCCCAGCCCCGAAACTCACTCACTACCACTTCCAGACCCTCAACAACAGCAACGACCTCACCTTCAACCAGCTCCTGGGCATCAACAACTCCCATGTGATCGCGGGCTACTTCGGCTCAGGGGCGGCGGGTCACCCCAACAAGGGGTACTACCTGCTGCCACCGCACTACAGCCAGCTGGACTACCGGATCGAGAATTTCCCGGGCTCGGCCCAGACCCAGGTCACCGGGCTCAACGACCGCAGCACCCAGGTGGGCTTTTTCGCGCCCACCAACACCGGCACCGACGCCAACTTCGGCTGGTACTCCACCGATAACGGGGTCAGCTTCCATGAGATCACGGTGCCGGGCGTGACGTTCAGCACCCCACCCGTGACCCAGCTGCTAGGGGTCAACAACTTCAACCAGGCCGTGGGCTTTTACACCGACGCCGCAGGAAACAACCACGGGTTCATTTACAGCATCAAGCACCATAGCTTTGTCTTCACCACAATCACCGGTGCCACCTCGGTAACCGACGCTGGCATCAACAACCGCGGCGATGTCACCGGCTTCTTCACCAGTTCAAGCGGCGCCGTCAAGTCGTTCCTGCGCACGCGCTACGGCAAGACGGTCATCTTTAACTTCACCGGCGCCTCGGCCACCACCGCGCTGGGCGTCAACGACGCCGACGAGGTGGTGGGCGTCTACACCCTGGGCACCGCCATGCACGGGTTCACCTGGACCGCGAAGCACGGGTTCACGACCGTCGATGATCCCAACGGTGTGGGCACCACCACGGTCAACGGCGTCAACGACCACGGCGACCTCGTCGGGTTCTACGTGGACTCAGCCGGAAACACCGACGGAATGCTGGCCACACCACAACCCTGATCCAGGCCACGACAGGCGGCGGGGCGCCGCGGGCCTAGGCCGCGCAGGCCGAACTGGCTTATCCGCGGACCTACGGCGACTTCTACGGCGCCCCACCGCCAGTTACTTGCGGAGCTCTTTCGGGCCCAGGACGTCCTTGCAGCGGCTGATGCGCGCATCGAGGTCGGCCAGGAAGCTCTCCAGGGCGGACCGCTTGGCCTCGACCGTCTCGCGCAGGCTCTCCAGCAGGGCCAGGCATTCCCGGCCCAGCTGAGACCGCTCCTCCTCGCTGGTGCGGGTGTCCTTGTAGGCCAGCCGGATCTGGGCCAGGCGGTCCTCGTTGCGCAGCACGATCGCGATCTCGTCCAGGTTCAGGCCGAGCAGGGTCTGCAGCTCGCGGATGCGGGCCACCCGGGCCAGGTCGTCCGCTGAGTAACGGCGCAGCCCGCCGGGGGTACAGGCCGGGACGATCAGGCCCAGTTGCTGGTAGTAGCGCAAGGCCCGCTCGGAAACGCCGGCCTGCGCCGCCGCAGCACCGATGCCGAGCAGTTCTTCCTGCCCGGTCTGGCCCTCGGCGGCCCGCTCAGTTGCGGCCGCTCGCGGCATTACCCGCCCACCTCCCCGGCCCTCCTCCAAACTCAGCCGCCTCCGCGGGACGTGTCGAATTCCCCCCCGGAACTGCCCGGCGTGGCCACTCTCCCATTGGTCGCGCCGTTGGCCCCGGGCCCGGCGTGAGCCGCGCCGTCAGACCCGGGCCTGGCCGCAGGCGCGCCGTCCAGGTCGGCCACGTCGGCCGCATCGTCCAGCCCGAGCGCACCGGCCGACTCGGCCGCGCCCTCGGCCAGTTCCTCGCCCAGCGGCTGGACCTGGTGGACGTACTGCTTGCCGCGAAGCGCCGAGGCCAGCAGCGCGATGCCGGTCGCGATCGCGGCGAACGTGAACGCCAGGTGCAGTCCTCCGGCGAACGGCTCCTCCAGTAGCTGCGGGAAGAACGTCCGCCCGGTGACGTACGCGACCTGGTGGGGCGACATGTGCTGCAGCGCACCGGTCGGGCCGAGCAGTTCCTTGATCGGGTTGTAGCCGAGGAACGCGGAGAACAGGCTGCCGATCGGGGGCTCGCTCGCGACGAGGTGGGCCGGGCCGGGGGCAACACCCGCGGCGGTCAGCCCCTTGTACAGGTGCGATGGCAGCCGCGAGGCCAGCCCGATCGTGACGATCGTGAAGAACAGGCCCATGGACAGCACGGTGGCCGAGTTCTGGAACGTGTTGAGCATCCCGGCGCCGGCGCCCCGCTGGTCTGGCGGCAGGCTGTTCATGACCGAGGCCTGGTTGGGGGCGAAGAACAGGCCCATGCCGACCGCGAACATGAAGATCAGCAGCGCGAACCAGATGTAGCTGAAGTTGATCGGGAGCAGTTCGAGGAGCAGGAAGCTGGCCCCAGAGACGATCAGTCCGGTGGTGGCGAACAGCCTGGCCCCGAACCGGTCGGACAGCGCCCCCGCCACCGGACCGACGATCAGGAACCCGACGGTGAGCGGCACCATCGAGATGCCCGCCCACAGCGGGGTCTGGGCGAAGCTCTTGCCGTGCTGCGGCAGCCAGATGCCCTGCAGCCAGATGATCAGCATGAACTGGATACCGCCGCGGCCCAGCGCGCCGAGCATTCCGGCGATGTTGCCGGCCGTGAACGCGCGGATCTTGAACAGGCCGAGCCGGAACATCGGCGCCGCCACCTTGGTCTCCACAAACGCGAACACGACCAGCACGGCGATCCCGCCGAAGATGCCCGCCAGCACCCAGGGGTTCGTCCACCCGGTGGGGTGGCCGCCGTAGGGGAGCAGCGAGTACACGATCCCGGTCAGCACCGCGATCAGGCCGACCGCGAACAGGGTGTTGCCCAGCCAGTCGATCTTGGCCTGGATGCGGACCCCGTTGTCACGCAGCATCAGATAGGCCCAGATGGTGCCGAACAGGCCGAACGGAACCGACACCAGGAAAACGAGCCGCCACTCGATCGGGGCGAGCACGCCGCCCAGGATCAGCCCGAGGAACGAGCCGGCCACGGCGGCGATGCCGTTGATCCCCATCGCCTTGCCGCGCTCGTCCGGCGGAAATGCGTCGGTCAGGATCGCGCTCGAGTTCGCGAACAGGAACGCGCCGCCGACGCCCTGGAACACCCGCATGACGATGATCCACAATGCCCCGGGCACCCCGGTCAGCCAGGTGACCGACAGCATGATCGAGAACAGCGTGAAGACGGCGAAGCCCAGGTTGTACATGCGGACCCGGCCGTAGATATCGCCGACCCGGCCGAAGCTGACCACCAGCACCGCGGTGACCAGCAGGAACCCCATGAAGACCCAGAGAAAGTAGGACGTGTTCGACGGCACCAGCGGGTTGAGGTTGATGCCGCGGAACAGGTCGGGGAGCGAGATCAGCAGGATCGACTGGTTGATGGTGACCATCAAGATCCCGAGCGTGGTGTTCGACAGCGCGATCCACTTGTAGTGGACGCTCCTGCCGCTCCCGTCCGCGACCGCCGCCTGGTCCTGCCCCGCCACTCGCATCTGCCGTCCCCACTATCGTCGACGATCGTGCCCGGGCCAGTCTAAACGACCTTGACGTCAACGTCAGAGTCGGGGAGAGGGTGAAACTGCGGTGGGCGCGCGGTTAATGCGACTCCCGGGCTACCTCGGGGCCGCTGGCGCCGACCAGGAAGTCGAGGTCCGCGCCCTGGTCGGCCTGCATGACGTGGTCGACGTACAGGCGCTGCCAGCCGCGGGCCGGGGCCGCGTAGCCGGCCACCGCCGCGGCGGCCGGCTCCCGCCGCCGCAGCTCCTCCGGCTCGATGTCCACGTCCAGCCGCCTCGCCGCCACGTCGAGCTCGATGAGGTCGCCGGTCCGGATGAGGCCGAGCGGCCCCCCGGCGGCGGCCTCCGGCGCGACGTGCAGCACCACGGTGCCATAGGCGGTGCCGCTCATCCGGCC
>Ga0335074_10006327_pt1 | contig 16428 bp, 17 predicted proteins | sample Lox_Sample_23_FD_206715 | JGI IMG/M metagenome (GOLD analysis project Ga0335074, IMG submission 206715) | Soil microbial communities from Loxahatchee National Wildlife Refuge, Florida, United States - Lox_Sample_2.3 | ecosystem: Environmental > Terrestrial > Soil > Wetlands | place: USA...
GTGGATAGATTCGTCCCCCGTTGGTTGCTGCCGGGCGGGCGATCCGGCCGCCCGGCGGCTGTCAGAATCGGTTGGGCGATTCGTTTCCCGTTCACCTGACCACAGGCGGGTGCAGAATCACCGGGATACCTTTGGCGTCGAGGAACACCGCCAGGAAGCGAACCTGTTGCTGGCCGTCATTGCGTCCACGATGCCATTGCGTTTGGGACTGCAAGAAGGACTGTCCCTGATGGAAGGTCAGTTGCCTGCCGTCGGCGAATTGCACCGTCAGGTCGCCCTGCAGCACGTACAGGTAAGCAGGTACCGGATGGGTCATCCACTGCGTCACGCCGCCAGGTGGGATCGTCAGGATGTCGGACTTGACCACCGGGTTGGGCGTGTCGGGATAGAGCAGCGGTTCGCCCGCAGATGTCGTGGTGAGATCGGGAAGCGGCACGATCGTCCCGGTTGCGGCGGACGGCCTGCTTGCGGATGACGCGTCCGCAAGGGCGGGAGAGGGCAGCAGGGCGCTGAGCGGCAGCGCCGCTGCCAGCAAAGCCGTTGCTCCGGCGCGAAGCATTTTATGACCACGAGACATGTCTGACTCCTTTCATGCAAGGCGTGACTGTCCTTCATTCCATGGGAATGAAGGTTCCCGATTGCAGTGTTCGGGATTTGCGTTCGACCGCGGCGGTTTCTTCCCGGCGGACCAGCGCCCATGTCAGAAGCGCCGAGACCGCAGCGAATGCGGCCGCGGTGAACAGGATCGCCTGGAAGCCCGTCCCAAGACTTGCCAGTGCGAGGGAATGCAACGCGTTGCGCGAGACGGCCGGTACGCTGGAAACCGCACCGGGCACGTTTCCGGCGACGACGTTCCGCACCAGAGCCAGATGGTCGATGCGGCCGGCGCCGGCACTGTGGCTGAGGCAATTGAGGCCCGCGTTCATCACTGCCTTGATGCGTGCGGTGAGCACAGCGCCGAGGGCGGCAAAGCCGATGACGATGCCGGTGAAGCGTACGGTGCCGGAGACGCCTGATGCCATGCCAGCCCGCTCGGGCGGAATCACGGTCATGCCGACCTTGACGACCTCGCCGTTGAGGACACCGGCACCTGTGCCTGCGACGACCAGGCCTGCGATCAGCGCCACGTAGCTGAGGAAAGGTGCGGCGATGGCGAGCGCGATCAGCCCCGCGCTGACCAGCAGCAGCCCCGCGGTCAGCAGGGTGCGGCCGGACAGCCGATGGGCGAGGTGAACGGCAACCAGCCTGGGGACAACGAACAATGGCACCACGAGCGGCAGCATCAGCAGGCCGGCCTGCTGCGGACGAAAGCCCAGTGCGTTCTGAAAGTACATCGGCAGATAGGTGAGCATCGTCAGCAATGTCACCGCGAAGGAAAGCGCAGCGACATTTGCGCCGAGAAATGTGGGACGCCGGAACAGATGGAGGTCCACCATAGGCCGCCGCTGGCGCGCTTCAGCCGCCAGAAATCCGGCCAGCAACAAAGCGGCACCTCCAAGGGCAGACACCACGAATGCGCTCGCCCACCCACGGGCGTTGCCGGAGATCAACGCCAGTGTCAGGGCAAACACGCCACCGCAGAACAATAGGAAGCCTATGAAATCGACATGTTCTGCGTGTGGGTCGGATGACTCCTGAACGCAGGTGAAGACCAATAAAATCAGGCCTGCGCCAACGGGAATATTAATATAGAAGGCCCATTGCCAACCGAACGTCTGGGTGATGATCCCGCCTGCGACCGGGCCCAGCGTGATCGCGATCCCGACCACCGTGCCCCAAAATGCGAAAGCACGCGCCCGTTCCGCGCCGCCGAACGCATGGCTGAGAATTGCGAGCGCTGCACTGAGTTGCAGCGCGGCGCCGACACCCTGGAATGCGCGGGCCGTGTTCAACACCGCGACCGATGGTGCTGCCCCGCACAGGAATGAGGCTACCGAGAACAGTACAAGCCCGGCCAGCAGAATGAGCTTGCGGCCGTAGCGATCTGCAAGCGCACCGGCCGGCATCACAAGGCAGGCGAACGTCAGCGTATAGGCGCTTACCACCCATTCGATGGCGGCGAAGTCGGCACGCATGGATCGCGCAATCGCCGGCAATGAAACAGCGACGATATTGGCGTCCAGGTTGATCATGAACGATGGAACGGACACACAGAGCAAGACAAGGGTCCGGTGGGTCCGCGCTGACAGCAGGGTTTGCGATGCGCTCACGGATGCTCGCTCCCGCTTCAGCGGCCGGTGGCCAAATCGCCGTACTCGGCCGTCGTGGCCGCAATGAGAAGCGACCGGAGCGCCTGGACCCGATCCGGGCCAAACACGGCCCCGAACCGATCCTGGGCCTGCTGCCACAGTGTTTTGGCGTTCGCCAGGCGAGCCCGCCCACTCCTGGTCAGCAGAATGACCCGGCTGCGACGGTCGCCGCCGATCTCCATGCTGACCAGGCCCTCGCGTTCGAGTGGGCGAAGATTGTGGCCCAGCCCGTTGCGTTCCATGACCATGGCACGAGCCAGTTCGGTGATTGTCATCGGGCCGCTGCGCCCCAACTCTGCGAGAATCGCGTATTGCGTGACCCGAAGACCCGAAGGTGCCAGGGCACGGTCGTACAAGCCGCTGACATGACGGGCTGCTTTGCGCAGGGTGGTGCAGTTGCAAAGTTCGTCCGGGACAGCGGCGCGCGGCTTGGCGTTTTCCGTATCGCCTGCAACGGCATTTCCCGTACCGGTTGTCCGGCGTTCAGAGCGGAACGTTTTCATCCTGTTGCTCTCCTCAATCGGTCGGATGCTGCCAGAGGCGTGCTGCATTCCGCGCCCGATATCGGCATATGCGGATATCATACAAGCCCGAAAGATCCGCTTCCGTGCGTGATCGCGCTGGTGTGTACGCGGGATCGCCGGGTCGAGCGGCGGCGGCGGGTGATGCACGATGCGGATCGACCCACACGCGAAATCGGCAGGTGGGATCGTGTGGTTTCGTGGTTGCCGAGTTATGCCAGCCGGCGGAAAGCCTGACGTACGGCCGACGCCCTCGCGTCATGCCGACGCAGGCCTGCTCCGATGAAGAGCGGGGTCGGCACCCATGACTTTGCGGCGCGCAGTAAGGCAAATCGTGGATGGTGCGCGTTCGCGCACCATGACGATGAACGCAGCCGATGCGTCAATCTTTCCGGCGGTGGGTATTATCCCGGCGGGATGCGGTCCGCGCTCGATTGCTCTCGTAATGACACGGCGCGGAGCCAAAATTCCGCCGCCCGATCCGGCTGCGTCGTCACAATGCCAACCGGCAGCACCGGCTGCGTCTCCGCCATTCCAATTTCGAATCGCTGCAACAGCAGCCCCAGCACCACCACCGCCTCGGTCAGCGCGAACTGCGCACCCACACAGACCCGCGGTCCTACCCCGAACGGCAGATACGAAAACCGAGGCACCGCCGGCGCCTCCGGCATGAACCGGTCCGGATCGAATGTCGCGGGGTTCCGCCACAGCGACTTGTGCCGATGCAGCACCCACGGCGCGATCATCACCACCGCGTGCTTCGACAGTTCGAAATCGCCCAGCCGGTCCGGCCCGATCGCCTCGCGCACGATGGCAAAGGCGGGGGGATATAGGCGCAGTGCCTCGCTCACCACCGCGCGGGTCCGCACCAGCCCGCCCAACGCCTCCACGGCGCCGTCGGGTTCAATCGTGACACCGCGCGCTTCCGCGGCCACCCGCGCTTGCTCCACACCGTCCTGCGCCAGCAGCGTCAGCGTCCAGAACAATACCAATGCCGTGGTCTCGTGCCCTGCCAGCAACAGCGTTGCGAGCTGGTCGCGCAACTGCGTCGGCGAGAACCCCACCCCGGTCTCCGGATCGCGTGCAGCGCGCAGCAGGTCGAACAGATCGCGTGGCGTATCCGGCTGCGGTGCGCGCAGGCGGTCGCGCATGATCTGCTCGATCAGTCCCATCCAGCGCGCCTGGAACCGCCGTCGCCGCAGGTCGCGCAGCGTCGGCACCGAAGGCGGCAGCAGCATATCCAGCATGAACGGGCGCGACAGGCTTTCGAACTCGCCCAGCAGGCGGCGCAGCGGTGCCCCGAACGCCGCCATCTCCAGCGAGAACAGGCTGCGCCCCGCGATTTCGAGCGTCAGCGACTGCAGCGCGGCCAGCAAGTCCACCGGCCCCGCCGCGGCCTGCTGCGCCAGCACGTCCAACCGTTCGGCCGTCACCGCAACGATGTGCCGCGCCAGCATCGGCATCACGCGCGGCGCCAGTGCCGGGGCGATGGTGCGGCGTTGCAGGCGCCAGTCCTCGCCCTCGCTCAGCAGCAATCCGTTGCCGGTGATCGGCCGCAGGATGCGGATCGAAGCCGGCGAGCGGCGGTAATTCTCGGCATTCTCCACCAGCACGCGATGGATCGCGTCCGGCGCGTTCACCAGGACATTCATGCGCCCCAGAAAGTGGCGCACCGTGAAGTCCTGTGTGTAGGCGGCCTCCGGCCAGATGGTCAGCGCATTGGTGCGAATGGCGCGCAGGAAGGCACGCAGCCCGAGCGAGCGCGCCGGGACGGCCGGAACCGGCGGGATCAACCGCCACCGGTCCGCTTCTGTCGCGACCTGGTCCATGGCAACGCTCCGCTATCTGCGGTCCGTCCGCCGCCCGGCGTTCTTGCGAACGATCGCCGCCGCGATCAGCGTAAACGCCACCGCCCGCAGCAAATACATCCACGTCTGCTCTTCATGCGGAATGCCCTTCAGCATCAACAGGCATTGGTCGAGCGCGAGCAGCCAGAAGGAGACAGCAAAACTGGCAAACAGCGGGTCGCGGGTGCGGGAACAGAAGCGGGCAAAGAACAGACCGGCGACCAGGAAGCCCGCGGTGATCATACCGGCCAGGAAACTCTCGAGGCGATGCATGGCTACTCGCTCTCCCAGACAAAGCCATACAGCAACACGGCGATCCCCGCCAATTCCGTGACCTCTCGCAGCGGCAGCATATCGATCTGCGGCAGCACGATAAGACCGACGAACACCAACACATTGTTCGCTGCGAGCAGGCAGAAACACAGCGCGCTCCACAGCAGCAAAGGCTCGTGCTGCCGGCGATAGCTGGCCAGTAACAGCCAGGCGCAGGTGGTGCTGGTGAGGAAGCACAGGATGTAAACCAGTGGCGCGAACATGGATCCCTGTTATCGAGTCCTGAACCGGAAGGCGTCGGCGAAGCTGCGTATCTTGACGTTGTGGCCGGACAGGATTGCGTTCGTCACGGCCATGGGCTTGCGGCTATAAAGTCCAGCGAGTGCATCCACCGCCTCACTCAACGTAGCGGTGGCCGGGGAATAACGATACCGCCCGGTCTCATCCAAGGTCACCAATCCCCTGTTGTGCAGCATGGCCAGGTTCTCGGCGATGACGCGTGCATTGGCACGCAACGGCACGACAAGGTCGGCGTTCTGCCACGCCGCATCGGATGACCGGTGCAACAGCAGCAGCAATTCAAGCGCCCAGATGGAGGCAAGCGCCGTCCGCGCGAAGTCAAGCACCTCGTCTTCGGTCATGCGGCACCCTAGGGAACATCACGACCATCGGCATCCTGGCTGCCAGCTTCATACGGAGCCGCACGCGCCTGGGCAACCGCAAACGACCCGGCAGGCTGAATTATCAAAGCGTGGCGAAGCGGCGTGAAACCCTGGCCGCACCTGGCATCGCTGTCGTTGCAACCTCGGTGCGGCAGCGATTGCTCCCACGCCCGGTCTCTCACGCCTGGTCTCCCACGCCTGGTCTGGCGGCCCGGCTACCGATCAGTATAATCGCCGCGACTGGCGCTGTTCCTGCCGGTGGCAAGGGGAGTGAAGGCATGAGTTTGAAGGGCAAGGCCTATATCGTGGGTGCCTGGGAGCATCCCACCCGCAAGGCAAGCGACAAGTCGATCGCGTTGCTGCACGCCGAATGCGCCAAGGGCGCGCTGGATGATGCCGGGCTGACGAAGGACGACGTGGACGGCTATTTCTGCGCCGGCGACGCGCCGGGCCTCGGTCCGCTGTCCATGGTCGATTACATGAACCTGAAGTGCCGGCATGTGGATTCAACCGATGTCGGCGGCTCGTCGTATCAGGTGGCAGTGGGGCATGCGCTGGAATCGATCGCGCACGGGCGTTGCAGCGTTGCGCTGATCACGCTCGCAGGCCGGCCGCGCAGCGAGGGCCAGGCCACCGGCACGGCAACGCGGGCGGGCAATCCGGCGCAGCCCGAACTGCAGTTCGAATATCCGTACGGTCCGGCGACGGCCAATATGTATGCGATGTGCGCCACGCGGCACATGCATGAATACGGCACCACGTCGGAGCAATTGGCCTGGATCAAGGTCGCGGCCTCGCACCACGCGCAGCACAATCCGCATGCGATGCTGCGCAACGTCGTGACGGTGGAGGATGTGGTGAACTCGCCGATGGTGGCCAGCCCGCTGCATCGGCTGGATTGCTGCGTGATCAGCGACGGCGGCGGCGCGCTTGTCGTGACCAGCCCCGAGGTCGCCAGGTCGCTGAAGCGGCCACGGGTGAAGGTGATTGGCGTCGGCGAGTCGCCGAAGCACCAGATGGGTGGCGCGGTGGACCTGGTGTATTCCGCGGCACGCTGGTCGGGTCCGCCGGCGTGGGAGATGGCGGGGATCAAGCCGTCGGATATCAAATACGCCTCGATCTACGACAGCTTCACCATCACCGTGCTGATGCAGTTGGAAGACCTGGGGTTCTGCGAGAAGGGCCAGGGCGGCAAGTTCGTCGCTGACGGCAACCTGATCTCGGGCACGGGCAAGCTGCCGTTCAATACCGACGGTGGCGGGCTCTGTTCCAACCATCCGGCGAACCGCGGCGGCATCACCAAGATTATCGAGGCGGTGCGGCAGTTGCGCGGCGAGGCGCATCCGGCCGTGCAGGTGAAGAACTGCGACCTGGCGATTGCACATGGCACCGGCGGGTCGCTCGGCACACGGCATTGCGGCAGCACGGTTATCCTGGAGCGGGAGTGATCCAACATGGCTTATGAGCAGCGGAAAATCTCGTTCCTGGGGGACGTTGGTGCCAACCCGGAGACCAAGCCGTTCTGGGACGCCTGTGCCGCCGGCAAGCTGGTGCTGCCGCGCTGCAAGGACACCGGGAAGTTCATCTGGTATCCGCGCGCGATCTCGCCATGGACGCTTGGGCCGGTGGAGTGGGTCGAAGTGTCGGGGAAGGGCACGGTCTATACGTTCAGCGCGATGCGCGGCACGCCGCCCTATTGCATCGCCTATGTCGAACTGGCCGAGGGGCCGCGCATGATGACCAACATCGTGGACTGCGATCCGGCCTCGGTGAAGATCGGGCAGGCGGTGCAGGTGAAGTTCATTCCGAGCGAGGGCGGCCCGCCGCTGCCGTTCTTCGCGCCGGCGTAATTGGGCAGAGGCCGGATGGGCCGGGTGTTCCGGGCCCATCCGCGCCCGATACGATAGCGCCCGATGTCATGCTCCCCACGTCATCCGCCCATGTCATTGCGAGAAGCAAAGCGGCGAAGCAATCTCCCGCGGGAGAAGCCTCGGCGGTTCACGTGTCATAGTGCGCGCAGGCGCACCATCCACGTCTTTGCAGCCCCAGCACGGAAGTCGTGGATGGCCGGCCTGCGCTGCCTGCGCCGGCCATGACACGGTACGCACGATCGCTGCGCCAATTGGAGCACTTGTTTCGCCTCAAACCCTAAGACCGCAACGCGCCGCTACCCGGCGCGCTCCAGCGCTACGCCGCCTTGTGCCGCTCCCGCAGGAACTGGAAGAACTCCACTCCCTCGCGCAGCCGGCGCTTCATCATCTGCGGGCTGCGCACCATCTCGCCCACGATCGCCGCGATCTTCGGCGCACGGAAATAGAACCGCTTGTAGAACGTCTCCACGTTGTCGAAGATTTCCGTGTGCGACAGATGCGGATAGTGCAGCGGCGCGATCTGAATGCCGTGGTCGTCCACCAGCTCGGCATGCGACGCATCCAGCCAGCCGTTCTCCACCGCCTGCTTGTGCAGGAACGTCCCCGGATACGGCGCCGCCAGCGACACCTGGATGGTGTGCGGGTTGATCTCGGTGGCGAAGCGGATCGTTTCTTCGATGGTCTCCTTGGTCTCGCCGGGCAGGCCCAGGATGAACGTGCCGTGGATTTTCACCCCCAGGTCGTGGCAGTCCCTGGTGAAGCGCTTCGCCACGTCGATGCGCATGCCCTTCTTGATGTTGTACAGGATCTGCTGGTTGCCGCTCTCGTATCCCACGAGCAGCAGCCGCAGCCCGTTGTCCTTCAGAACCTTCAGCGTCTCGCGCGGCACATTGGCCTTGGCGTTGCACGACCACGTCACGCCCAGCTTGCCCAGTTCGCGCGCGATCGCCTCGGCGCGGGGCAGGTTGTCGGTGAACGTATCGTCGTCGAAGAAGAATTCTCGCACCTGCGGGAAATACCGCTTCGCCAGCGCGATCTCCTCCGCCACGTGCCCCGGCGAGCGCACGCGATACCGATGCCCGCCCACCGTCTGCGGCCACAGGCAGAATGTGCAGCGCGATTTGCAGCCGCGTCCGGTGTACAGCGACACGTAGGGGTGCAGCAGGTAGCCGATGAAATAGTCCTCGATCCGTAGGTCGCGCTTGTACACCTCGGTGACGAACGGCAGAGAATCCATGTCCTCCAGGATCGCGCGATCCTGGTTATGGATGATCGCCCCCGCGCCGTTGCGATAGGAAATGCCATCCACGGACGCCCAATCACGGCCCTCGGCGATCTCCTTGATGGTGAAGTCGAACTCGTTACGCGCCACGAAGTCGATCGGCCCGCCCTGAGCCAGGCTCTCGGCCGGCTGCACCGCCACCTTGGCGCCGACGAACCCGATCTTCAGCGACGGGTTGGCCGCCTTCAGCGCCCCCGCCACCTTCACGTCGGCGGCAAAGGACGGGGTGGAGGTGTGGATCACGCACAGCTCATGCTCGCGCGCGGCCCGCGTCACCGCATCCAGGCCGATACCGGCCGGCGGCGCATCGATCAGCTTGCTGCCGGGCACCAGTGCGGCCGGCTGCGCCAGCCAGGTGGGATACCAGAAGCTGCGGATTTCCCGCCGCGCCTGGTAACGCGAGCCGGCGCCGCCGTCGAAGCCATCGAAGGAAGGCGGCTGCAGGAACAGGGTCTTCATCATCGCGGGCGCAAATCCTTCGAGGTTGTGCGGCCAAGCGGCGGCCGTTCAGGCGTGTCGGCAACAAGCTGCTCGCCTCGCCACTCCACACGGCGGCCGGCGAAACTCGCCACCATCACCCCTACCGACATGATATCGCGCAGCGGCAAAAGCCAGACCGGGCAGGGGAATGCAAGCCCCTGCGTTGCCGCGTCGGACAGGTTCCACCCGTCCTCCAGTTGCAAATCGTCCGGCCGCGTTGCCCGCAGAGCACTGGCAACCTCCGGGCGCGGGCCGCGATCCATACGTTCCCCCGGCTTCGGCTTCGCCACCAGCAGCGGCTCCAGCGCCCGATCCACCCAGGTGGCGGCCAACGCCCGCCCCACCCAGGCAAGCAGGAACACGGCGAACGACCAGACCGCCCCACTCGACAGCAGGATCGCCAGCAAGCTCCAGAACAACGGGTATTGCAGCACCGAAGCCGCGAACGGCCCCGGCTCCAGAGCCCGAATCGTGCGCGCCCAGCGCAGCTCGTGGCGCCACAGGTCAGAGAAGCGCGTCTCCGGGACGGTGGTCGCGGGCACGGTCGGGGCCAGTCGCACCGCCAGCCCCAGCGCAGCGACCTGCCGCCCCAGCACCTGGTCGTCCGCCAGATGCGGCAGCAGCGCCTGGAAGCCGCCGATCTCGGCCAGCGTGTCGCGGGACAGCGCCATGGTCGCGCCCAGGCAGTCCTGCCGCCCCATGGCCCGCGCCAGCACCGTTCCGGGCAGGAACCCGTGGGTGATCTGCGTCGCACCGAGCTGCTGCACCAGCCGGTTTGCCGCCGGCATGCCGGTGTAAAGCGTAGTCGCCAGCCCGGTGCCGCGCACGGCCAGCGTATCGGCAATCCGCGCCAGGTAGTCCGGCTGCACGTGCAGGTCCGAATCGGCAATCACCAGGACGCCGTATCGCGCCGAAGGCAGCATATTGATCAGGTTGCCCACCTTGGCATTGGCGCCGTGCCGCGCCGGATCCACCACCACCGCAATATCGCAGCGCGGGAACCGCGCGCGCAGCCGGGCGACCACTCCCAGCGCGGGATCCGCCGCATCCTGGGCGCCGAACACGATCTGGAAGGCCGGATAATCCTGCGCGCAGAAGCTGGCGAGCGCTTGTTCCAGCAAGGGCTCCGCGCCGTGCAGGGGCTTCAGCACAGTAATCGGCGGTTGCTCCCGCCGCCGCGTCGCCAGCGGCATAACAGCGTCGGCGAAGCGGCCCACCAGAACGGCCCCCGCCACCGCCTGAGCTACACCGATAGCGGCCAGCACAGCCACGAGAATCGCCAGGATCACGTCAGGCCCTGCGGCGAGGAAGAGGGATGCACGCCACCACTATAGCGGGTGGGTACGGCGATCCGGAAATGACCTCGGTCCTCGACGCGACTACGCTCGCCCCATGGACTCGCATTTCGACCCCGGTTTGTTCAAGCCTGCGCTGATCATACTGGCGGCCGCAGCGCTGGTGATTCCGCTGTTCCACCGCCTGCGGCTCAGCCCGGTGCTGGGGTTCATGCTGGTCGGGGTCGCCGTCGGCCCATTCGGGATTGCCAGCTTCGCCGATCGATGGCCACTGCTGCGGGCGCTTACCCTCAGCGACCCGCATACCATCGCGCCCACGGCCGAACTTGGCATCAGCCTGTTGATGTTCATGATCGGCCTGGAACTCTCGCTCGAACGCCTGCGCGTCATGCGCCGCCTGGTGTTCGGCCTGGGATCGCTGCAGTTCCTGCTGTGCGGTGCCGCCATCGCCGCCATCGCCCGCGCACTCGGTGCCTCCATCGAGGCCGCAGCAGTCGCCGGCGCCGGGCTGGCGATGTCCTCAACCGCCGTCGTGCTGCAAGTGCTGTCGCAGGAGAAGCGGTTGGGCGGCCCGCTTGGCCGCGTCTCCCTGGCGATCCTCTTGTTCCAGGACATCGCCGCTGTTCCTGTTCTGTTCGTTATCAGCCTGCTCGGCGAGAACGCCGCCGCCAGCGGCTTCGGCTGGACCGTAGGCCAGGCCGTCGCCACCGTCCTCGGGCTGATCGTCGCCGGCCGCCTGGTGCTGCGCCCCTTGTTCCGCAGCGTCGCCCGCACCGGCAGCCCCGAGTTGTTCGTCGCCGCCTGCTTGCTCGTGGTGCTCTCTACCGGTCTGGCCACCATGGTTGTCCGCCTGCCGATGGAACTCGGCTCGCTGATTGCCGGCCTGTTGCTGGCCGAGACCGAATTCCGCCGCCAGATCGAGCTCACCATCGACCCGTTCAAGGGCTTGCTGGTCGGCGTTTTCCTGATCTCGGTCGGCATGAGCCTCGACCTGCGCCACATCCTGGCCGACGCACCCAAACTGCTGGCGGCGGGCGTGGTGCTGGTCACGGTCAAACTGGTGCTGATTGCCGGCCTGACACGCGCCTTCGGCCTGCGCTGGAGCACTGGCGGGCAGGCGGGACTGCTGCTGGGTGCCGGCGGAGAGTTCGGCTTCGTCATCTTCGGTCTGGCAGGTGCAGAGCATGTCATCGGCCCCGAGGTGGTCCGCTTCCCGCTGCTGCTGACAGCGGTGTCGATGGCCTGCATCCCATTGCTCTCGGCGCTCGGCCGGGTCGCGGCGCAGCGGGTCCCGATGCCGGCGGCGCCAGCGATGGACCCGGCGCTTCTGGACACGATCGCCGCGGATCCGACCCCGCGCGTGATCCTTGCCGGCTTCGGCCGGGTCGGCGAGACAGTGGCGGAAATGCTGGACGTTCACCATCAGCCCTATGTCGCGGTGGACAAGGACCCCGACCGGGTCGGGGTGGTGCGCCGCACGAACCGCAGCGTGTTCTGGGGCGACCTGACTCGTGAGGACCTGCTGCACCGCCTGCACATCGACACCGCGAAGGCGCTGGTGGTGACGATGAGCGACCATGCGGCAAGCGACCGCTTGGTTGCCGTCGCGCGGGCACTGCGGCCTGACCTGCTGATCGTGGCGCGGGCGCGCGATGCGGGCCACGCCGCGCGCCTCTACCGCATCGGCGCCACCGACGCGGTGCCGGAAACCATCGAGGCAAGCCTGCAACTTTCCGAAGCTGTGCTGGTGGATCTGGGCGTGCCGATGGGTCCGGTGATCGCGACGATCCACGAGAAGCGCGCCGCGATGCAGGGGGAGATCCGGGCGATGACGCCGGGAGCAGAGCTGAAGCCGCTGGGGCGGCGGCGGTTGCGGGATATGCTGCCGCGGGGCAGGTGAACGGACTTCTCCCGATCTCGCGGGACCGGCCGGTGAAGGTGACTTTGCCGGCACATCGGGCCAGACGCCAGGAGGGCGGCAAGCCGGTGGCCTATCCGGCGCCGATACCCATATTCCCAACCCGATCGAACGCACGGCCGAGCCTGCGTCCGAAAAGCGTCGAGCATGAAAGGAAGAGATCATGAGTGCCTGCAATCTTCCGCACCACGCCAATCACGATCATCAGCACGGCCCCGGCTGCGGTCATACCGCCGTTCGTCATGGCGACCACATGGACTATCTGCATGATGGCCATCTTCATCATCCCCATGGCGATCATGTCGATGAGCACGTGATCGAAGTGAGCGCGACAAATCCTGACCACTGCACGCCAGCCCACCGCTGCGCGGGACATCAGCCAGGACATGTGCATGGCCCCGGTTGCGGGCATGAAGCCGTGCCGCATGGCGATCACGTGGATTACCTCGTGGACGGCCATCTTCACCATCCGCACGGCGATCATTGCGACGACCACGGTCCGGTCGAAGTTGTCAGGCAGTGATCTGGCAAGACGCCTGACGTCGCGAAAGGAACGCTCGGCGTCCCGGCGGCGGCAATGCGGATGGACAAGCTCTGCACCAGGGGGACGCAGTCATCCGCTGGGGCAAATCGTTGAACTGAGGTAGGCCGTGGGTGATCCAGGCTTGGCGCGGGCAGCCGGGCTGGCCTGCGCCCGGCCGGGAGTTACAGTGCACGGGCCTGTCCTGACCGCCATCGCAGCCACTGTGCCTGGGCGCTGTGCCTGGGCCCACGTGCGGGTGGCCTGGTCATTTTGGCCCGCGCCTCCCGATGTCACCCCCTGGTGCGCTATGAAGCTCCGCCATACTTGGCACGTCGCATATCCAGGCCAGAGGTTCGTGTGAGTTATACCGTCAAGGAGTTGTTCCTGACCGTCCAGGGCGAAGGCGCCAATATCGGCCGCGCCGCGGTATTTATCCGTTTCGCCGGTTGCAATCTCTGGTCCGGACGGGAAGCGGACCGGGCAGGTGCCATCTGCCGTTTCTGCGATACCGACTTCGTCGGCGGCGACCGCTTCGGGTCGCCCGAAGCTCTGGCGGACGCCGCGGCAGCCGCATGGCAAGGGGCCGGCAATCGGCACAGGATGGCCGTGCTCACCGGCGGCGAGCCGCTGCTGCAGGCCGATGCCGGCCTGGTCTCCACCCTGAGGCAACGCGGCTTCTATATCGCCATCGAGACGAATGGCACACAGAAGCTGCCGGCGCCGCTCGATTGGGTGTGTGTCAGCCCGAAAGCAGGTGCACCTGTCGTGCTGGATCGTGCGGACGAACTGAAGCTGGTCTATCCCCAGGCCGGCGCGGCGCCCGGGCAATTCGCCGATTTCCCCGCCCGGTTTCATTGGCTGTCGCCGATGGACGGACCGGACCGGCAGCGCAACACGGAAGCGGCGGCCGCGTATTGCCTGGCGCATCCGCACTGGCGGCTCGCCATCCAGGCGCACAAAAGCTGGGGATTGCCGTGATGAGCGACGACATCCTCCCGCAGTATGTCATTGCGAGGAGCGCAGCGACGAAGCAACCTCGATCGTGTGGGTGCACGAACGGTCCGGGAACTTCTCCGAACGAGGTTGCTTCGTCGCTCCGCACCTCGCAATGACATGGGCGGGGCGTTGCGACTTGCACTTCCCCAACTACGGTAACAGCCTGCTGCCATGACCGACCGCACGCCGTCCCGCCCGTTGCACATTCTGTCGATCCAATCCTGGGTCGCCTACGGCCATGTCGGCAACGCCAGCGCGGTGTTTCCGCTGCAACGCCTCGGCGCCGAGGTGTGGACGATCAACACGGTGCAGTTCTCCAACCACACCGGCTACGGCCACTGGACGGGCCAGGTCTATACCGGCGCCCAGGTGCGCGACCTGGTGGACGGCATCGCTGCCCGTGACGTGCTGCGCCACTGCGATGCGGTGCTGTCCGGCTACATGGGCGATGCCGCGATCGGCGAGGCGATCCTGCACGCCGTCGCCCGCGTGCGCTCCGAGAATCCCAACGCGGTCTATTGTTGCGATCCGGTGATCGGTGACGTGGAAGAGGGCGTCTATGTGCGTCCCGGCATCGAGGAATTCCTGCGCGACCATGCCTTGCTGCAGGCCGACATCGCCACGCCCAACCGCTTCGAACTGGAACGGCTGACAGGACTGGCCTGCACCACGCTTTCCGATGCCAAACGCGCCGCCGCGGCCCTGGCGGACAGGCTACGTCCGGACGGGCTGCGCTGCGTGTTGCTGACAAGCCTCGACAGTCGCGAGACCCCTCGGGATCACCTGGACCTGATGGTCTTCGAAGACGGCCGCTATCACCTGCTGCGCACGCCGCGCCTGCCCGTCGCCGTCAACGGCGCCGGCGATGCGATCGCTGCGCTGTTCCTGTTTCACCGTCTGAGAAGCGGCAGTGCCGTGGCGGCCTTGGAAGCCGCCGGCTCCGCCGTGCATGGTCTGCTGAAGCGCACGGCCGAGGCAGCGTCGCGCGAAATCCTGACCGTGGCGGCACAGGACGAATTCGTCTCGCCGTCCACCTGGTTTACGGCGTCGCCCTGCTGATGCCGCACGTCACCTCCTGCGGCGTGTTGGTGACTGACCGGCAGTGTCTCTTGCTGGGTCATGCCACGCACTCGCCGCGCTGGGACATTCCCAAAGGCATTGCCGAGCCGGGTGAGGATTTCCGAACGGCTGCGGCGCGGGAGCTTGAAGAAGAAACCGGCCTGGTCGTGGCGCCGAATGTCCTGCGCGATCTCGGCGTGCACCGCTACATGCCTGGCAAGGATCTGGCCTTGTTTGTCTGGACACCGCCCGGCATGCCACAACCCGAGACATTGGTGTGCCGGTCGATGTTCCCTCTGGCCAGCGGGGCGATGGTACCGGAATTCGACAAATTTGGCGTATTCGATTGGGGCACCGCGCTTGGCAAGGTCGGCAAGAACATGGCGCGCGTGCTGACTGAGATCCGTGAGCTGCTGGCACCCACTATCAGTGGAGCGTGAGTCACGCGCCCCCGTGGTATCGATCGTGGGCACCGGCTAACCATCCGCAGCGGGGATCGACATGACGGCCATTACGCTGACCGCGAATTTTGAGTACCGCCAATTGCAGATGGTCCAGGACCTGGAACCATCGGAAGACGCCACGATTTTCGGTTTCCTCAACAACGGCATGCTGTACGAGCCGGATGTTGCCCATCTGATGGCGCGGGTGCTGCACGATGGTGACGTTGCGCTGGATGTCGGCGCCAATATCGGCTTCTTCACGGTCATGATGGCGGCATTGACGGGCCCGACCGGCCGTGTCGTCGCATTCGAGCCGGGGCCCGACAATCTGGTGCGCCTGCGCCGCAACATCGCGACATCAGGGGTGCAGAACGTCGCCGTCATTGAGCAACCGGCCAGCGATACGGACGGCCCGGCGCAGTTTTACCTGAACAGTGATGTCAGCGGTGGCCATGCGCTGTGGGATCCTGGGCGGTTCCCGGGCAACACAAAAAGCCAGGCGGAGCTGCGCATGGCCGACGTTTCGGCGACAACACTGGACTCGGTCGTGGCGGCAATGGACCTGCCCGCGCCGCGGCTGGTCAAGATCGATACCGAGGGCGCCGAGCATCGCGTGCTGATGGGCGCAGCCGATTTGCTGCGCGACCACCGTGTTCCCTACATCGTCGCGGAACTGCATGAGTTCGGGCTGGCCGAACTTGGATCATCCCAGCGAGACCTGCGGCGGTTCATGGCGGGGTTCGGCTACGACACCTTCTGCCTGTACTTCAATGGCGCAATGCCGAAGCTGATCCCGCCCGAGACCGATCTGAAGCCACCACACTTCATCAATCTCCTGTTCTCGACCGTGGCGGATGTGGCCCGGCTCTGGCAGGTGGAGCGGTTCGATCCCCGTGCCACCGTGCCAGCGCAACGATAGCGTTTGCCCAGGGCAATCGGGTGAACCAGCCGCATCAGGGGCTTTGCCCCTGAAACCCCGCCAAGGGACGCGACCCCATAGTCGCTCAAG
>Ga0335074_10006328_pt1 | contig 16427 bp, 17 predicted proteins | sample Lox_Sample_23_FD_206715 | JGI IMG/M metagenome (GOLD analysis project Ga0335074, IMG submission 206715) | Soil microbial communities from Loxahatchee National Wildlife Refuge, Florida, United States - Lox_Sample_2.3 | ecosystem: Environmental > Terrestrial > Soil > Wetlands | place: USA...
GTAGTCGATCCACGAGCTCGCGTTCGACGGCGAGCCTCAGGGCTCGGTGTCCGGCTTGGCCTCAACGTCTGCCGGCGGCAGACCGAGGCGTCGGCGGGTCTGGGATCAGCCCGCGCACCGAAGTGCCCTGATCAGGCGCGGACCGGATCTCCAGCCGGCCACCGACTGCCTCGATCCGGTCGTGCATGCCGGTGATCCCCATCCCGCCCGTGTCTCCGTGTGGGCTCATGCCGGCGCCGTCGTCGCTGACCGTGAATTCGATCAGTTCCTGCCGGCGGGCGAGCGTGACCGTCACCCGGGCGCTCTCGCCCGCGTGCTTGGCCGCGTTCTGCATCGCCTCGCGAGCGCAGAAGTAGATAGCTGCCTCGATCGCCTCCGACGTTCGTCCCATGCCCTCGTCACGGACCCGAACCGGGAGCGAGAACGTGTCCGCCATCGCGCGCAAAGCAAACGCTGGTCCGAAGTCCCGCAGCCAACCGGGGTAGATGCCGCGCGCCAGCGCGCGCAATTCCGTGAGCGCCGATTCGGCCTGGTTTGCGATCGAGTCCAGTTGGCGGATCAGTTCGGGGCGATCGGCCAGCTCCCGCGCCATGGCGAGCCGTATCTGTATCTCGACGAGGCGCTGCTGCGCGCCGTCGTGCAGGTCCTGCTCGATCCGCCGCCGCTCCTGCTCGGCAGTGTCGACGAGCCGCGCGCGTGAGGCACGCAACTGCCCGACGAGGCGAGAGTTCTCGAGCAGCAGCACGGAGGTCGCGGCCAGCCCTTCGACGACGTCCGAGTCCGTGCTCACCGCCGCGTCATGAGTCAGCACTGCCACCGGCTCGCCGTCGCGCGTGATGCTCGTGACGCCCCGCGCCCGGTTGTCGCGTGGCAGCCCCACGGCTACGCCGTCGATGTCGACGTAATCGGCGTGGTCGGGATCCCACAACGAGAGCGTTAGCGATGAATCACCGAGCGCATCACCGATCATCTTCTGCACATCAGCTGGGGTGAACTGCTCCCCGCTCCCCCGGAGCGCGAGCAGACCAAGGCTCTTGGCCGCGAATACGTCCCCGCGAAGCTGCCCTACGAGCATGGCCACCGGCACCGCCAGCGTCACCACGCCGTCGACGATCCTGAACGCCCCCTTGGTGCCCGGGTACGCCGGGCCGACGAACAGAAACAGCACGAACTCGACGATGTTGGCGATGAACACGATCGCCAACGGCGTCATCGAGCGCCTCTGAAGAGACGCCGAAGACCGCGCCTTGTTGAAGATCAGCATCGCCAACACGATCAGCGAAATCGCACTCACGACGCTGAATGCGACGTTGAGCGCCGCACCCGTCGCGGCGGACGCGTCGACGATCTGCAGCGCGTTGTGCGGGCAACGCGACCCGCAGTCGGTGAACGGGCCCCCAGGCGGAAGCGTCGGCGACAGCACCAGGATCAGCGACCACACCAAGGCGGTACTAGCGGCGTAGGACCCCACGAAGGCGCGCTCCACCGCGGACCCAAGCCATCCCAGGGGGAAGCACAGGAAGATGTACGCCAGGTACACGATCACGGCCGCCCATACGACCATCCCAAGCGTGTAGGCCAGCGAAGCCCCCGAGGCATTCAGCGAAGCCACGCTGTACAGGAACCCAGCCGCCGCGACCAGCGGACCGAGCCGGCTGGTCCCGCGCCGCCACCACGTATACCCCCCGATCGCAACGTACGACCCCACGAACGCGCCCCTCCACGCCGCGGTCGCAACGGGGTTACCGAGGATCGGGCTGCGCGCGACCCCCCATACCGTCAACGCCGTCGCTGCGACCCCGGCGATCCCAACCACGACCGCCGCAAGCCCACGCGAGCGAGCACGCCGAGCCCAGCCGACGCCACCAATCGATGCAGTTGCGGTCCCCATGACGGCTGGTAGGTGGGCATCAGTTGCCCGTCAGCACAGCGTCCAGCCAGCCTGAGTCTACCCGAAGCGAGATCGAGCCCAGGTAGCCATGCTCATTGGACTCCCGCGAGAGCATCGTGCTCTCGCAGGGCCTTTTCGACCGCTTCGATCTGAGCTCTGAGCTCGCGGTTCTCCCGCTCCAGCAACGCGACCCGGCGCCGCTCACTGACCAACTCCTGCACGAGTCTGCGCAGCGCGGTGCCGAGCTGTTCACCTGACACCTCGTCCACGGTGGGACGAGCGTGGCAGGGCCTCCCGATGGCCACAATGAAGCCAGCACCCGGAAATAATGCGTGTGCGCACCGTTGCACTGAAATCCGTCCCGCTCCAGACTGTGATTGGTTCCGGTGCGCCTGCCCTCTCGACTGACTCTGTACGAGATCAACACCGCCGTCTGGCTCGAGCGCCTCGGCCGCGCCCGTGGGCGCCCCCTCGGGCTCAGCGAGGTGCCGCCGGGGGAATGGGATGCGCTCGCCGCTCTACCCGTTGACGCCGTGTGGCTGATGGGCGTGTGGCAGCGCAGCCCCGGGGGGCTTCACATCGCGTTGGCGGACCCGAGCCTCGATGCGGCATTCCATGCCGCCCTCCCTGATCTGCGCCCGGAGGACGTGATCGGCTCCCCGTACTGCGTGCGCGACTACGTGGTGGATGAGCGCTTCGGAGGCCCTGAGGGTCTCGCCGCGGCTCGTGCTCAGCTCGCCGCCCGAGGACTGGGTTTGATCCTCGACTACGTGCCCAACCACATCGCGCCGGATCATCCGTGGACGCGCGAGCGGCCGGAATGCCTCCTGCCGGGAACCGAGGAGGATCTCGACGCTCATCCGGAGGCCTTCATCCGTATCCCCGGGGGCATCGCCGCCAGGGGACGCGACCCGTACTTCCCCCCGTGGCCCGACGTGGTGCAGCTGAACGCGTTCTCGCCGGCGTTGCGGGACGCCGTCGCAGACACCTTGATCGCCGTGGGGACGCAATGCGACGGGCTGCGCTGCGACATGGCGATGCTGATGACCAACGAGGTGTTCGCTCGGACCTGGGGCGAGCGGGCCGGCGTCGTTCCCGTCGACGACTACTGGCCGACGTTGATCGGACGCGTCAAGCGCGAGCACCCCGACATGCTGTTCATGGCCGAGGCGTATTGGGACATGGAGTGGGCCCTCCAGCAGCAGGGGTTCGACCTGTGCTACGACAAGCGCCTTTACGACCGGCTGCTCCACGACCCACCCGACTCCGTGCGGGGGCATCTCCAAGCCGACCCCACCTACCAGGAAGGCCTCATCCGGTTCATCGAGAACCACGACGAGCCGCGGGCCGCGGCCAGCTTCGAGCCGGCCCAGGCGCGCGCGGCGGCGGTCGTGATGTCCACGCTTCAGGGCGCCCGGCTCTACCACGACGGGCAGTTCGAGGGCCGCCGGATCCACCTGCCGGTGTTCCTCGGCCGGGAACCCGAGGAGCCGCTCGACGAGGAGCTGCGTGCGTTCTACCACCGGCTGGTCCGGGCGGTGGCGGACGCCGAGCTGCGCGAAGGCGACTGGCAGCTCTGTGACCTCGGGGGGTGGAGCGACAACGACTCGTACCGCCGGCTCGTCGCCTGGTGCTGGTCGACCCCCGGGTCCCGCCATCTGGTCGTCGTCAACCTGTCACCCGACGACGCACAGGCACACGTGCGCCTCCCGTGGAGAGATCTCAATGGAGCAGCGTGGCGGCTCGAAGATCGCCTGGACGGCGAAGTATTCGAGCGAGAAGGCGACGAGCTCGCGGGTGAGGGGTTGTACGTCGCCCTCGGGCCGTGGGCGGCGCACTTCCTGTCCTTCTCGTCTCACCCGGTCGGGGTGATGCGGGCCGCGCCTCGCCCTGAGACCGTAACCGCGTGAGGGAAAACCACGAGCGAGGCAGGTGCCAATGAATTCCGTCACCCATCAAACCATCCGGCTCAGCAGCGGCAGGCACACCTCGCCTGAGAAGGGTGCTTGCGTGATCGAGCTCGCTTCGATGCTCGCGGGCGAGCCGTTCAGCGATCATCCACACTCGGTCTGCCCGGTCATCGCCGCGTTGCTGAGGCGCTACAACGACTCCCTCGACGACCGCCGCCGACAGGACCTCTACCCCTATGCCGCCGAGGTGGTCGGAAGTCGCGGCCCGGCGCGGCTCGAGCACGAGCGCGTTGAGCACCTGAAGGACCGCCTGTCGCAACGACCCCGGCGCCGCTGGTCCTGCCTGTTCGGCCTGACGGATCCATCCCTCGACGCTTTGGCGAACCGCGTGGTTCACGAGCTGGCCCGTCGCGGGGACGAGTCGCATGCGTTGATCCTCGGACTGGTTGACGAGCTGCTGGCGCTCGACACCCGGCCTCGGGTCCAGGTGCCCGCGACCCTCCCCTCGGTCCCGCCGCAATCCGCGTCAAACGTGACGGTGACCGGCTAAAGGCTGAGCGACCGTCACGGACCCTCGGACGAGGGTGCCCCGTCCCCTTTTGGAGCTCACCTCGAGGGTCCCGCCGACCGCTTCGATCCGATCGCGCATGTTGCTGAGTCCACGACCCGGTTCAGCGGTTCGACGGCTGAAGCCGGCGCCGAAGTCTCGTACCTCGAAATGGAGCAGCGAATCCTCATGCCGTAGCTTCACCGTGGCGGTTACCCCGGGCCCGGCGTGCTTGGCGACGTTCTGGAGCGCCTCCAGACAACAGAAGTAGACCGCCACCTCTAGATCCTCCCCGTATCTGGTGACCCGGCTCGCTTGCACCTCGACCGGCATCGTCGAGCCGCGCCCGGCCGCCCTGAGCGCCTCGATCAGGCCGCACTGGGAAAGCAGCGAAGGGTAGATGCCCCGCGCCAGCGACCGGACCTCGTCCAGGAGGTCGTCCATCTGCTCCCCCAGGGCGGTGAGCAACCGGTCGGCCTGGCCCGGATCCGCCTTGATTGCCTCGGCGGCGAGGGCAAGCCTGATCCGGACGCTCACGAGGTGCTGCTGGACGCCATCGTGCAGATCACGTTCCAGCCGCCGGCGTTCGGCGGCCGCCGTCTCCATCAGGCGGATGCGTGAGGCGGCCAGATCCGAGGTGGACGCCTTCAGGTCGGCCTCGAGTTGCGTGCTCTCCAGGCGGATCAGCGCCGCCGCTCCCGCCGCCTGGACGAATCCCTGGTAGTCGGCCAATTCGCGGTCGTACATGACCGCGGCCACCGGACGGTGGTCGCGCTCGATCCAGGTGACCGCCTGGTCATCGGCGAGCTCGAGCACCGGAGCACCCGTCGCGTCCACGTAGGTGCTTCGTCCCGGCCTGCGGTAGGCGATTCTCAGAGAGGGATCGCGCAGCACCGCCGCCATCAGCGACTCCGGCTCGGCCTGCGGAGTGCGAGCGAGCTGGTTCACGAACTCCGCCAGGGTCTGCCCCAAAAACAGACGCTCGCGGCTCAGCCCGAGGAGGACGCCGAGTGGGATCGCGGCACGGAGTCCGACGTACAAGACACCGAGGGTGCCAGCGGTTCGAAGCCCCGTGTTGATCGAGATCAAGTAGGCGACCAGGACCACGGCCGCTGCCGTGGCGACGGTCAGCACAGGCGCGAGCGACCGCCGGACCGGAGCGGGACGTGACCACGACCGGCGCCACACCAGGACCGGCGTGCCGACCGTCAGCGCCAGCCAAACGAGCGCCGTCAGGGCGGGGATCACCTCGCCGGCGTCGGTGCCGGAGCTCAACGAGAAAATGTTCGACGGACAGGATGGCCCGCACGCAAGGAGGGGGGTCTTAAGTGGAGGCTGGCGCGAGAGCACGACGACTCCGAGCACCCAGAGCAACACAAACGCACCGCCGGTCAGGGCCAGAAACCTTCGCTCCACACGCGAGGGCAGGTGCCCGATGGGATGGGCGAGCATCACGTAGGCGAATGTCACCGGCCCGGCGCCCGAGCACAGGACGCCGATGCTGAACAGCGTCCGGTTACTGGACCCGTCGAGCAGCCATAGCGCTGAGAACAGCCCCGCGCCGATGAGAAGCGCTCCCATCCGGGCCTGGACGTGGCTGGTTTGCGCGTAGATCCCGGCCCCGATCAGCGAAACGATCACCGCGACTCGCAGAAGCGCGCCGACGTGTGCCGGGGACGCTGCCGGGTTCTGGGCGGTCACGTAGGCGACGCCGCCGGCCGCGGCGAGGCCAAGCAGCGCGAGGCTCGAGAGCCGCCAGGCCAGTGGCAAGCGCTCCCAGCGCTGTCCGGCTCGTTCGCCGAGACGCACGACCAGCCCGGGGGCAGGCTGATCGGAAGTGTCCTGCCCCAACGGCCGCTCCAGCGGTCTCCTGGGACGCGAAACATCGGCGGCGAGATTTGCGCTCAAGGCATTGGACGGGTTCTGGCCAACTTCGCGATCAGACAGGAGCCAGGCTCCCCTGCCGAACCTAAAGCCCCGCTCGAAGTCCGGTCGTAGGTATTTTTCCGCGCTGGATTGTGCAGATGGGAAAAATCTGTAGATATGCGGGCGCTTTCCTGCACCGGCCTCACAGGACGGTTCCATCTCCGGGAGAGAGCAGCCGGACCTCGACGGAGGGCGCGTAGCGCGCCGTGAAGGCGACGAATTCCCGCGGCGGCCGCCCCGGATCGGCGGCGCGCCGAGCGGGGCGCGCGAGCGCGAGTGTTCCCCAATGGATCGGGATCGCGACGGCCGGAGCGATCAAAGAGGCGGCGGCAGCGGCGCTCTCCGGGTCGAGGTGGCCCGCGCCCACGCGCGAGCCCCAGCCCCAGACCGGGAGCAGGGCCACGTCGACCAAGCCCCGCAGCTCCGCCATCGATTGGAACAGGTCGGTGTCGCCGGCGAAGTACACGGTGCGCGATCCCCGGATGAGGTAGCCGACTGGATCAGCCGCGGCCCCAAGCGGTCGCCGCCGCCGATCGTGCTTCGCGGGCGTGGCCACGATGCGGACACCGCCGAGCCTCATCTCGTCGCCGGCGCCAAGCTCGGCCACCTCCGAGATCCCTCGGGCGCTGAGCCAGGCGCGGCTCCCTTTGGGCGCGACGACCGGCCCGGAACGCGGCAGCATCCGGAGTGTCGGAACATCGAGATGGTCCGCGTGCAGGTGCGAGATGAGGACGCCGTCCACGACGCCGATGGCGCCAGGACCCACGCCCGGAACGATGCGAACCAGCGGGCCGACTCTGCCTCGCAGCACCGGGTCCGTGATGAGCCGGACGCCATCCAGCTCGATCAGTACGGTGGCGTGACCGAGCCAGGTGATCTCCACGTCGCCCGCCCCCGAGCGCGGTCAACGCGCCGGCCCGGCCACGTCGGCCGGGATCCGGGCGACGATCCTGGTTCCGCCACCCGGCTCGCTCTGGATCGCGAACCGGCCGCCGGTCGCCTCGACGCGATCCCTCAGCCCTTGAATCCCGAACGCATCGCGCTCGACCGCGCCACCGATCCCGTTATCACGCACCTCGAGCGTGAGAACCGAATCGGCGAGGCGAGCCCGGACTCTGATCGTCGACGCGCGCGCATGTCGCTGAGCATTCGTCACCGCCTCGAGGATGACGTAGTAGGCGGTCACTTCCGCGGTCTCATCGAGCCGAACCTGGGGCAGTTCGATCAGGACGATCGGCGTGACCGACCGCGCCGCCACCTCCTCGATGGCCCGCGCCAGGCCGAATCGGCGCAGCGTCGCGGGGTGGATCCCGTGGACAATTTCGCGGATCTCGTCGACCGCTTCCATCACCTCGGCCCGGGCCGCTTCGAACGACGCTGCTGTTTCCTCGGATGCGGAGCGCTCCCGCTCGGCCGTCAGCCCAAGCCTGACCGCGAGCGCGACGAGCCGCTGCTGCGCGCCATCGTGAAGATCGCGCTCGAGCCGCCGCCGCTCCTCGTCCGCGGCCACGACGATCCTCGTCCTCGACGCCCGGACCCGGGCCGCCAGCAGCTCGCGTTCGCGCGCCAGGGCGGCGACCGCGAGCGCGGATACGGTCGTCACCGCGAGATAGGTCTGAATTTCGAGCAGGCTCTCGTTGATCGACCCGACGGCAAACGGCCCGAGGTAGTGCGTGGTTCCCCAGATCATCACCGCGGCGCTGATCGAGATCGCCAGTGTGGCACCGCGCGGGCCGAAGCGAAGGCCGGCCCAGATCAGCGCGGGAAATGCGAGGTAGTTGAGATGATGGCCGCCCTTGATGGCGATCATGCTCAGGGCGTAGACCAGGGCAAGCACCAGGATTCCTTCGAGGATCTCCCTGCGTCGCCACTGTCGCCCCGGAAACGGAAACCACGCAAGTGCCAGCGGCAGCACGAGCGCCGCCCCGCAGAAGTCGCCGAGCCACCATGTGCGCCAGACCGATAGCAGCGAGTGCGTACTGACCACGTGCCCGAACCTGAGGGAAAGTGATCCGATGGTTGCGCTCACCAGGGTTCCGGCCGCGATGGCAACGAACACCCCGGTCACGCTGGAGATGGTCGACAGGGGCGCATCCCTGTCCACCAGCCGGCGGAGCAGCAGAACCGCAATGACGACCTCGAGGAGGTTCCCGAAGCTCTGACCCAGAGCCGACCCGACCGGCAGCGCCGAATAGTTGTTGACCAACAGGTCGCCGACGACGATGCCGGGCCACAGCCGGAGTCCGAGCAGGTACAGGGCCGCGATTCCGACTCCGACGGGCAGCCACACGATCGCCGCGACGGGGCCGGCGAACTCAAAGGCGTAGCCGATGTGCGCGGCCGCGTAGTACAGCGCCACGACCAGGGCCACCCTCGGCAAGTAACCGGCGCGCCGGTAGCCGAGTTGCAGCTGACCGTCGACCGGCCGGTTCAGCCGCCGCGCCGAGGTCCGCAGCGGGCGTACTGCCCACGCTACGCCAGCCATATGGCCTTCTCGAACCCGCAAACGCGCCCTCCACGGTATTCCCCCGGTGCCTCCATCAAAAGGGTATTGAGTCCCGATCGCGGGTAAAAATCAAGCTCGCGGCATCGGAACATAGGATTGGGTCGGTCGGTGCTCGCGCCGTTGCGGGCCGGCCAGGCTTGGCGCCACCGGCGAAAGGATTCAGGAGGAGCAACGGCTTTGCCGACGAACGATCGTGCGAGTGCGGGCTCGCGAGGAGCTGACGTGGTCACCGTCCTGGTGGTGGACGACCAGGACGCGTTTCGGTCGGCGTTGCGTGACCTGATCGAAGCCACCGAAGGATTTCGACTGGTTGGTGAAGCAACGTCAGGCGAAGCTGCGCTCGATGCCGTCAACCGGCTATCCCCCCGGATGGTGGTTATCGACAAGCGAATGCCGGGAATCGGCGGGATCGAGACCGCACGGCGCCTCGCCGCCCGGCACCCTCGGATCGTCACGCTCCTCGTCTCGGTCGAATCAACCGACCCGGAGCACACGCGCTCGGGCGCCGCAGCCGCGGTCGCTCGCAAGCAGGATCTAACCCCTGCCCTGTTGCGCGAGGTCTGGCGCAAACACGGGCGAGACGGCTAGCCCCTGCGGCCTCATCCGTCGTGGGTGATGCCGCGTCACCCACGGCGTGCGACGTTTGGCCATGTGAGCGATCTCCCAACGATCTTCCTGCTGTCGCTCCTCGCGATGTTCAACCCCTCGCTGATCGGGGCCGTGACCGTGATGCTCCTGCTCCCGAGCCCGAAGCGGCTCATGTTCGGCTATCTGCTCGGTGCCTACATGACGGCCATTGGGGTCGGGCTGGTGATCGTCTTCTCGCTGCACGGCTCTACCTTCGAGAGCACATCGAGACATTCGATCGGCCCGCTCGAGGACATCGTTCTCGGCGTCCTCGCGGTGACGATCGCGTGGGTGCTTCGAACCGGGCGTGACCGGCCGTTCCAGGAACGCCGGAGGGCGAAGAAGGACGCAAAGCTCAGGGCCAAGCAGGAGGCAGGAAAGCCGACCGAATCGCTTCCGCTGCGCATGCTCGGCAAGGGCGACCCCAAGGTCACGTTCGTCGTCGGAGCCCTGCTGAGCTTCCCTGGCGTCTCCTACATCGCCGCCCTGGGGTACATCCACAACCTCAAGGCTGGAGTCGCCCCGACCGCCCTTCTGGTCGTGTGTTTCTGCCTGATCGAGTTGCTGTTTCTCGAGCTGCCGCTGGTCGGGTACGTGTTCGCGCCGGAGAGCACGCAGGACCGGGTCACGCGGTTCCGGAACTGGATGGGACGCAGCGGCCGCTCGGCGGCCGTGATCGGCGCCAGCGTGATCGGCGCATGGCTGCTGATCAGGGGCGTGATCACCTTGCTGTGAGGCGGCCGCGCCGTCCTGCGGCGCACGTGGAATTCAGGAGGCGTCCATGCCCTCTTCCGAAAGGAAGATGAGCGTCGCCTTCACGCGGCGGCTTACGTCCTGCGTCTCCGGCAGGTTCAGCTTGGAGAAGATCGAGTTCACGTGCTTCTCGACCGCCCGCTTGGTAAGCACGAGCGATTCGGCGATCGCTCCGTTGCTCTTTCCCGCGGCGATCTCGGCCAGCAGCTCGCGCTCCCGCGGGGTCAGCTGCACCAGACGCGACCGCGCGGCCCGGGTGCGAGCCTCTATCAGCACGTCGACGATCATCGGATCGATGACCGAACCGCCGTGCGCGACAGCCTGGATCGCCCCGATCAGTTCTTCCTTGTCGCGGATCCGCTCCTTGAGGAGGTATGCACGGCCGCCCGTGCCCTGCTCGAGCAGACTGATCGCATAGGCGGGCTCGGCGTACTGGCTGAGGACGACCACGCCCACATCAGGGCGCGTCTCGCGCAACTTGCTGGCGATCCGAACCCCCTCCTCGGCGCCCGACGGCGGCATGCGGATGTCGGTGAGAACGACCTCGGGATCCCACACCTCGATTGCCGTCTCTAGCTCCTTACCGTTGGTGCAAACGGCAGCGAGCTCTATCGCCGGCGCCGCGCTCAGGGTGGCCGTCAGGAACTCCCGAATCACGTACGAGTCCTCGGCGATGACCACGCGGACCGGCGAGGAGGCCTCGTCCTCCGCCTCTCGGAGGTGCTGACGAGGCTCGGCACGAGCAGCGTCGCTAGCTCGCAACCGGTCTCTCACGCTTTCTTCGGTGGTGGACATTGGCTCTCCCGACCCTTCTCCGATACGGTCCCATACGCGCCTCCGACGATGTCCAGCCGCGGGACGAACAATGGTGCTGCAGGGAGGGCGCTTTCACAAGGGCGCATGCCAGTCGAGTGTGGCAGGCATGCACCACCGTCGGCCATGGGCGGCCGCGGATTGAAGGATTCTCGAACGTCGCGACAGGGCGAACCCATCCCCCGGCCTCATCCCTTCCGGGCGATGCGGGAAGACCCGGGATCTTCGATCTTTAGTAGTCCCGCGCGCCATCGCATGGATCAGAGTCTCGACCCCTCGACGACGGCCAGCCCAACCACGGGCTCTGGCGCGCGCGCCCGATCCGATCGAGCGCGCCGCCGAGCACTTGCTCGCCGCGACCGCCAGCGATATGGCCTCCTGCTGCTCTCGATCCTGTCGGCGTTTCTCGTTCAGGGGATCGCCAGCCCCGGTCCCTGGGAGCAGGTGTTCGTCACGCTGCTGCTGGCAATGACGCTGCTTCTGGCGCTGTGGGCCGCGGAATCAAAGCCGAGCGTCATGCGGCCCGCGCTCGCGATCGCGGCGCTGGTGTTGATCGCCAGCATCGTCGAGGCGGCTGCCGGCGACGTGGAGGGCGCCGCCGCCCGGCTCGCCAATCTGCTGCTGGTGGTGCTCGCGCCCCCGGCCATCGTCGTCGGGGTCGTCCGGAGTCTGCGCGCCCGCGCCGGCGTGACGCTCGAGGCCGTGTTCGGCGTGCTCTGCCTCTACATCCTGGTCGGGATGGCGTTCGCGCTCGTCTACGGGACGATGGCCAACCTCAACCACGGCAAGTTCTTCGCCGGTGGTCAACTGGCGACGGGAGCCCGGTGTCTCTACTTCAGCTTCACGACCCTGACGACCGTCGGCTACGGCGACTACACCGCGACGACGAACCTGGGTCACACGCTGTCGGTGTCAGAGGCGCTGATCGGCCAGATCTACCTGGTCACGATCGTTTCGCTGATCGTCAGCAACCTCCGACCGCGGCGCGCGAGCGCCGATTCATGAGCACCGCGTCCGAGCCGGACACGGCCGACGCGGGCACGCGCTCCAGAGGTGCCTGGCTGGCCGAGGTCGAGCAGGTCGACCGGGCCGTGTATGCAGCCATTGCCGGCACCGACACGCCGCGGCTCGACCGCGCGATGCGTGGGCTCTCGCGCGCGGCCGACTATTCGAAGCTGTCGATTGCCGCCGGCGCGATACTCGCGCTCGGCGGCGGCGCGCGCGGACGGCAGGCCGCGCTGTCCGGACTGGCCTCGGTGGCCGCCACCGCCACCGTCGTCAACCTCGTGGTCAAGCCGCTCGGACGGCGGCACCGGCCAGATCGGGCCACTGAGGAGGTTCCACCGGATCGCCACGTCCGGATGCCGAGGTCACGTTCCTTCCCCTCCGGGCACACGGCTGCTGCAGCGGCGTTTGCCAGCGGCGTGGGGCGGGTCCTGCCGATCGCTGGAGTGCCGTTGCACGCCCTGGCGGCGGTGGTCGGCTACTCGCGCGTGCACACCGGGGTCCACTACCCAGGCGACGTGCTGGGTGGAGCCCTGCTCGGCGCGATGATCTCGGACCTCACCGCCGGGGTAATCGCCGCCCGTCCGACCGTGTCTCCGTCCTGATCTATCGCGGCGACGCGGGCCTAGCGGGGGCCGGCAGCGAGCTCGGCCCCCATCCGGCGGATCGCGAACCCCAGCGCGGTCATTCCGACGCCGTTGATGATCAGCCAGATGCCGAGGATGACGGCGAGCGTGACGTAGCCGATGTGCGGCTCCGAAACGATTGCGATGCCAACCGCGATCTCGAGCAGCGCGATCACGATTCCCCAGAACCGCAGTGCGCCGAGCGCGAGTGAGCGCAGCAGGCGAAGGACCCCCGCGGCGATCAGCCAGATTCCGATCAGGAGCCCGATGGCGGTGACGGCATGGGTCGGGTGTCGAATCAGGAGGATCCCGATCACGATCCCGAGGACGCCGATGATTGCCGCGAGACCTCGGTTCTCGACCGAGTGCCCCAAGGACTCGACCAGCTCGATGATGCCATCGAGCAACAGGAAGATCCCGGCCACGACGGCGAGCGTGGCGAGGCTCTTGCTCGGCTGAAGGACGATGATCACGCCGGCCACGAGGCTGGCGACGCCGAGCACGACGAAGAGCCACCACCCTCTGGTCGCGTCGGCCGCGTTCTCGTCCGGGAACTCGATTCCCGTTGTCACTTGCTCACTCATCTCCTTCGATGTCGTAGCCGATTGCCAAGGCCAGTTGGGGGGCACTCGAGACCACGCGCGCCAGCCCGACCGCCGGCGCCACGGAAATGAGCACGCCGACGATCTCCGCTTCGGTGGCCCCCGCCTCGATCGCGCGGTCGACCGTCGCTCGCAGCGAGCTCGTTGCCGCACCGAGGGCCAGTAGCGCACCAAGGCGCACGAGGAGGTCGACCTTCGGACGCAGGGCAGCGCCGGCGGCCGGATCAAACCCGCCGGCGAGCACCATTCCGACCGATTCCTCGTCATTTAGGGCCAACCGGCGGAGCAGGCGCTCGACTTCGTCCACGGGGACGACGGTAGTGACACGGGCGCGATCCGCATCCTCCCAACCGGGTGAAGCCGCCGCTTATGGTCGTGCGGACCCGTTCACCAGGTCGTGATTCGCGAACCTCAGGCGTGGTGCACACCTTTCCGAACACGGAAGCGCGCCTGCTTGTCCGCGACCTCCGTCTGGGGGAGAACTTCTCATGGCAGCGCCCGCCCGGCCTGCCGATTGAAACCGAGATGACCCCCGCTGCAACGGCCCAGATCCCCCGCCGGCACTCCAAGCCGAAAACGCCGACGACCCGACCCGCCTCGAGGCCCGAGAGCCCGGCGCGGGAACGGCCAGTCCGTGAGGGTTTCATCAGTCGCGGCGCCTTGGTCCGCGCTCTGATGGGAGCCTCGACGAGGCGTCTCGTCGCGGTCATCGCGCCTCCCGGGTATGGGAAATCGACCCTGCTCGACGAGTGGGCGGCTCGCGACCCGCGGCGTTTCGTGCGCCTGTCCGCCGCCGGTCTTGGGGACGACGACGCGGACCTGGCGGCCACGCGGTCCTCGGCGCGAGCGACGATGCAATCACTGGAAAGCCATGGTTCCCGGTTCGTGCTGGTACTTGACGACGCCCACCTGGTCCCGCCCCGGGGCTTACGCACGCTGGTCGAGGAGATCATGCGAGAGCTGCCCGATGGCTGCTCGCTGGCGCTGGCCTCGCCCAGCGAGCCCGCGCTGGCACTTGGTCGCCTGCGAGCGAAGCGCATGCTCGTGGAAATACGGGTCGAGGACCTGGCGATGAGTCCAGCCGAAGCATCGATGCTGATGCGACAGACCGGCCTCGAGCTCGACTTCAGTTCGGTGCAAACGCTGGTCCGGCGAACCGAGGGCTGGCCCGCCGCCCTATATCTGGCCGCTCTGTCGGTACGCGAACAGCCAGACCCGTGCACCGCCGTGATGGCGCTTCGCGGCGACGACTATCGGCTCGCGGAGTACCTACGCGACGAGGTGTTTGCCGGCTGGCCCGCCGAGCTGCTGGGCTTCGCGATCAGAACGTCCGTGCTCGACGCGCTGTCGGGACCGTTGTGCGACGCCGTCCTCGACGAGAAGCGATCGGCCGTGCGACTGGCTGAGCTGGCCGAGGCCACCTCCCTTCTCCGGCCGCTCGACCCGGCTCGGGAACGGTTTCGCTGGCACGCCCTGGTCAGAGACGCGCTCAGGGCACGGCTGCGTCGAGACGACCCGGATATGGCGCACGCGCTGCACACCCGCGCGAGCGCGTGGTATGGGCAGCGGGGCGAAACAGATCGGGCGATCGCACACGCGGTCTACGCTCGCGACCCGGTTCTCACCGGAGACCTGCTGTGGGCGGGCATCGTCGGGTATGTGACGCAGGGACGCAACGAAATGGTCCAGGCGTGGCTGGGCCAGTTCTCGCGCGCCGAACTGGCCGGGTATCCGCCACTGGCCCTCTCGGCGGCCTACAGCTTCCTCGCCGCGGGCGACGCGGCGGAAGCTCGTCATTGCGCAGTCGCGGTGGCCGCGGCCGTGGACCGTGGCTCGCCCCCGCCGGCAAGCGGGTCACTGACCGCGGGCCTGGCGGGCATCGAGGCGATGGTCGCTCCGGCGGGGATCGCAGGCATGGCCGAGGCCGCTGAGGTGGCGTGCGCGCTCGAGTCCCCCGACAGCGCCCGGCGCCCGATCTACCTTTTCCTGCACGGGACAGCGCTGCACCTGGGCGGCGACCGGGTTGCGGGGGAGCGGCTCCTGGCCGAAGCCGCCGAGCTGAGCGCGGCCGCGGCGCCAAGCGTCATGTCGATGTGTCTCGCGCAGGCGGCCATGATCGCGATCGAGCAGCGGGATTGGGAAGCGGCGGCCGACCTGACCGATCGCGCCGGCAACGTCATTCAGGAGCGCGGTCTGGAGAGCTACCCCGTCAGCGCGCTCGCCTTCGCCGCGTCGGCCGCGGTGCGCGCCCACGAGGGTCGCGCGGACGAGGCCAAGCACGATCTGCGTCGCGGCACCGATCTGCTGGCCGCCCTGGGCGACTTCATACCGTGGTATGGGGCGGAGGCGCGCATCTTGCTCGCGCACGCCTCGCTCCGGCTCGCCGACATCAGCGGGGCGCGCACGTTGCTGGCGGAGGCGTCGCGTCTGGCGCGCAGGACACAGGGCGCGGTGATCTTCCAGCAGTGGTTCGACGAGGCCTGGTCCTACATGGACGAGATGGCCGAGACCAGCCTTGCAGGGCCGTCGTCGCTGACGATCGCGGAGCTCAGGATCCTCCGTTTCCTCCCCAGCCACCGATCGTTCCGCGAGATCGCCGCGCAGCTGGGAGTATCCGCCAACACGGTCAAGACGCAGGCCCACGCGGTGTACCGGAAGCTGGGCGCCGCGTCGAGGTCGGAGGCGGTTGCTCGTGCTCTCGATGCCGGCCTGCTCGGACAGTAGAGGGATCATGCGGTTCGAGCGGGCCACGGGTACTCAGCGCACCATCCGGCGAAGCATGCTCGGTTTCGCCATTGTGGCGATGGCGTGTCTGGCTATCACGGGGTGTGGCAGCAGCAAGCCGGCGTACTGCTCAGATCGGACCAACCTGGAGAACTCAATCAAAGGGCTGACCAGCCTGACTGCGAGCAGCGGACTGAGCGGACTCGAGGCGCAGCTCCAGAAGATCCAGACGTCCGCCACGTCGCTGGTCAGCTCGGCCAAGAGCGATTTTCCCAACGAGACCACTGCGATCAAATCGTCGCTCGACTCGTTGACGAGCACGGTCAAGGGACTGTCGACGAGTCCATCGGCCTCGCAGATCGCGACCGTTGCCAAGCAGGCCTCCGACTTTGTCACCTCCGTCCAGACGTTCACGAACGCCACCAGCTCGAAGTGCAGCTGACCGCGCCCAGCGCCACGCTCCGAATACGCACCGGGAGGGACATTCGATGACAACC
>Ga0335074_10006329_pt1 | contig 16427 bp, 13 predicted proteins | sample Lox_Sample_23_FD_206715 | JGI IMG/M metagenome (GOLD analysis project Ga0335074, IMG submission 206715) | Soil microbial communities from Loxahatchee National Wildlife Refuge, Florida, United States - Lox_Sample_2.3 | ecosystem: Environmental > Terrestrial > Soil > Wetlands | place: USA...
CACGTCGCGAAAGCCGCGTGTCGTAATCAGTCCGGCGCGCGCGCCCTTGTGCTGCAACAGCGCATTGGTCACCACGGTGGTTGCATGCGACAGCACCGTGACATCGCGCGCGTCGATGCTGTTTTCTGTCAATGTCTGGCGGAGTCCGGCGACGACGCCGACGGCGAAATCGTGCGGTGTCGTCAGCAGCTTGCACACCGCAACGCAACCAGTTTCCTCCTCCACCGCCGCCAGGTCGGTGAAGGTTCCCCCGATATCGATGCCGATTCGCCAGCGGCTCACAGAGGTTCCAGCCGCAGCGTCGTCTCCAGGACTTCAGGCCGCGCCATCATGGGGGCGTACGGGCTGGGGCTGTACTTGGCCAGGAATTCACGGCTGGCGCGTTCGACCGACGCATCGTCCGTGGCCGCGGTCACCCGCACCCGGATGCGTCGATCGCCCACTTCGAGCGTCGCCTGTCCCTCCGCCGAGGCCGTCTTGTACCAGCGGCCTTTAGGCCCGCGGACAGAGCGGATGAACACGTCATTATCGGCGACAACCACCCAGATGATGACGGACTTGTCCAACGCCATCCCGGTGTGGATCCGCACCTCTTCGGTAGTGCGCAACTGATCGAGCACTTCCGCGTCGAAGCCCATGATCGCTCTCCCTGTCAGGGTGCAATGTTGATGCCTTGCGGGCGGATCAGCCCATCCGGCGTCGGGGTGAACCCGTTCACCCTCGCAGATAGCGCCCACAGCCATCGATAGTGATACAGCACGATGTGCGGCATATCGCGAAGATACATATCCACCACCTTCCGATACAACGCCTGCCGTGTCGGCACATCGGTAACCGACCGCGCCTTCGCCAGCAGCGCGTCGAACGCCGGATTGCAGTATTTCCCCCAGTTTGCAAACCCATTGCAGGCGAGCCAGATCGAGACATTGCCGTCTGGATCAGGCCGGCCGCTCCACAACTCCATCGCAGCGTCATAGTTGCCGGCCTGCTCGGCGGCATCGGCCGCATTCGCTTCAACGGCCTGCACTTTGACCACGAACCCGGCTTCACCTGCCATTGCCTGGATGACCTGGCCCGCCTGCTGGGCTACCGGGTCGGTGCCGACCATTAGTGTGAACGAAGGGTGCTGCACTCCCGCTTGCTGCAACAGCATCCGCGCCCTCGCCAGATCGCGTGGCGGCAGCGGGTGTTCCGGATCCCAGTAGCGCGTCCCAGGTGCCTCGAACTGATTGGATGGAACGAATTGCCCGGCAAGGACGACCTTGTTGAGCACCGAACGGTCGATCGACGCCTCCAGCGCCAGGCGAATGCGCCGATCAGCAAAAGTCGCCGCGCGCTGACCATGCGCCACATTCAGCGAGATCGTCTCGTACGCAAGCGCCGTGGCAGTGACAAGCTTCAACTTCGGATCGGCGCGCACCGCGGCAATATCCGTCGGTTGCAGCCGCTCCACCATCTCGAGCTGCCCGGCTTTCAGATCCACCAGCCGCACCGTGGTGCTGGGGATCGGCCGATAGACGATGCGATCGAGCTTGATCGCCGCGCTATTCCAATAACCTGGGAAACGATCGACCACGATTTTGTCCTGCGGGACGCGCTGCGTCAGTTTGAACGGCCCCGCGCAGGGCAGCTCGTTGGGCACGTTTTTGCCGAGCCGCGCCATCGCCCGCGGCGCCATGATCATCCCCGCCCGATCGGCCAGCACCGCGACCAACGGCGCGTAGGGCGCGCCGAGCACAAAGCGCACCGTATGAGGATCGACGACTTCCACCGCCGAAACCGGCTTCAACTCCCCCTTGCGCAGGCTTCCCGGCAACGTCTGGTCACGTGTGATGGTCGCCTTCACCGCGTCGGCATCGAGCGCCTCGCCATCTTGGAACCGCACCCCATCGCGAAGCTTCACCGTCAGCGACATCCCGTCCGGCGACCACTGCCAACCGGTCGCGAGCTGCGGAACGAAATCGTTCTTCGCGTCGGTGTCGATCAGTTTGTCGCACGTCGCGGCGAACACGATGCGATCGACGAAGAAGCCGCCCTGCGCCGGGTCGAGCACGTCCGGGTCTTCGTTCAGGCCGATGCGCAGCGTGCCCCCGGCCAGAGTCGGCACTGCGGGCGTCAGCACCAGCAGGACCGCGGCGAGCAGCCAGGCGAAGGCGGGGCGGGGTGGGCGCACGGCTGGCTCCTCGCGAGTGGCGACATCAGCTTGCCGCAAGACAAGCGCCGCGGCGAGACGCGCCATCCGGGAGCCCGCCTGTCGTTCCTCTTACACCCTTCGACGCGCGAGCCGTCGTTCGTGAAGCGCGGCGGCGCGGCTCGTTGGCACCAATCCGTCACGGCGCTCCAGGCTTGCCGCCCATGCGTGGTTTGCTCATATCAATCGCTCGATGAAGCGCCTCACCCACCGCACCCTCACCCATTGCGCTGCGCGCGCCGCCTTGTGACGTGTGCGTCGCCTCACGGAGGATAGAAATCGCATGACAGTGATCGAGGCGAAGTCGCTGCGGCGACGCGAGGACCCGCGGCTGCTCACCGGCCGCGGTCGTTACACCGGCGACATCCGGCCGCCGGGCTTGTTGCACGCAGTCCTGGTGCGCTCGCCGCATGCTCACGCCGATATCACCAGCATCGAGGTCGGCACCGCCAGCGTCATGCCTGGGGTGATCGCGGTGGTCACCGGCGCGGATCTGGCTGCGGACGGCGTGGCGCCCATTCCGGGCGGAATCGGTTTCCCGCGACCGGACGGCTCGCCGGCGCCGAAGACCGACCGCGCCATCCTTGCCTCGGATCGCGTGCGTTTCGTCGGTGAACCGGTCGCGGCGGTTATCGCCGAAACGCGCGCTGCCGCGCAGGAGGCGGCGGACGCGGTGCTGGTAGAGTACGCGGAGCTGCCGGCCGTGGTTACGCCCTCCGCCGCTCTGGCGGAACGCGCCCCGCAGGTCTGGGACATCGCGCCAGGCAATGTCGGCTATCTCTGGCGGGGAGGCCAGGCGGAACCTACCGAGGCGGCGTTGCGCACGTCCGCCCATGTGACGAAGCTCGACTTCGTGGTTTCCCGCGTGACCGCCAACTCGATGGAGCCGCGCAACGCCTTCGCCGAGATTGGCACGGACGGGCGGCTGACGGTGACCGCCAGCCACCAGAACCCGCACTCATTGCGCGGCGGTGTGGCACAGGTCATGCAGCAGGACCCGGGCGCCGTGCGCGTCGTGATCGGCGACGTCGGTGGATCGTTCGGAATGAAATCGGGCCTGCACCAGGAGGTCGTGCTGGTCGCCTGGGCCGCGCGCCGGTTCAATCGCCCCGTGCTGTGGGAATCGGACCGCACCGAAGGGTTCCTGACCGACGAGCAGGCACGCGAGATCGAGATCCACGCTGAACTGGGATTCGATGCGGAGCACCGGATCACGGCGTTCAAGCTGCGCTGGAACCTCAATGTGGGCGCCTATGTGTCGGGCCGGTCGGGTTGGGGCGTCGGCAATATCGGCGGAACGGCCGGCGTGTACCGCATTCCACACATGTCGGCCGAAGTCTGCGGCGTGCTGACCCATACTGTGCCGACCGCGGCCTATCGCGGCGCTGGCCGGCCGGAGGCCACCTATAGCATCGAGCGCATCATGGACGCGGCGGCGCACGAGTTGGGCATCGATCCGTTCGAGCTGCGGCGATTGAACCTGATCCCCCCGGAGGCAATGCCGTACAAGACGGCGCTGACCTTCACCTATGACGTCGGCGAGTTCGAAGCCGGGATGCGTCAAGCGGCGGAGGTCGCGGACATCGCCGGATTTGCGGCACGCCGCGATGAGTCGGCGCGCAATGGGAGGTTGCGCGGCCTCGGTATTTGCAATTGTATCGAAGTTGCCGGTGGGCCGTTCTTGCGGCCGGGTCGTGACAATGCCTCCGTTGCGCTGACCGGGGACGGGCGGGTGATCCTGCGCACGGGAACGATGTCGGTGGGGCAGGGGTTGGAGACCTCGTTCCCGCAGCTTGTTGCCGAACGGCTGGGCGTGCCGGTCGAGCGGATCGAGTACCGACAGGGGGACACCGACCTGCTGCCGTTCGGTCGTGGCAGCGGCGGCTCGGGGGCCATGCCGATCGGTGCATCGGCGATTTGGGCGGCGGCCGACCGGGTGATAGAAAAGGCCAGGCGCATCGCCGCCGAGCTCCTGGAGGCGGCGGTTGCCGATGTAACCTTCGAGGATGGGCGCTTCCGCATCACCGGCACCGACCGCTTCGTCGATCTGACCGAGGTGGCGCGCGCCGCGCACGATCCCGCGCGGCTGCCGCCGGGCGAGACGCCGGGGATCGACGAGTTGGGCGCGTTCCAGGCCACCGCGGTCACCTTCCCGAATGGAACCCATATCTGCGAGGTGGAGATCGATCGCGAGACGGGCGTGACGGAGATTGTCCGCTATACTGCTGTCGAGGATCTCGGCCGCGTGCTCAATCCGATGCTGGTCGCCGGCCAGATCCATGGCGGCGTGGTGCAGGGGCTGGGCCAGGCGCTTGGCGAGCAGATCGTGCACGATGCGGAGTCGGGTCAGATGCTGACGGCGTCATTCATGGACTATCAGATGCCGCGCGCTGCCGACGTTCCCGACTTCCGGCTGGCTCTGCGCGAAGTGCCGACGCGGGTGAACCCGGTCGGCGCCAAGGGCGTGGGCGAGGCCGGTACGGTGGGTGCGCTGGCCGCGGCGATGAACGCGGTCAACGATGCGTTGTACCAGGCAGGTGTCCGGCACTTCGACATGCCGGCCACGCCGGCAAGGGTGTGGCAGGCGATCGCGACGGTGACGTAATATAAATCCACCTCCCCCGCTCTGCAGGAGCCCGAGACACCCTCACAGCCCGCTTTGTACCCTCTCGCCTGCTTGACGCAGCCTCGGATCAACCCGGAAAGACGTCTCGACTGACTGCCAAGCGGCGGCTGAGGGATGCCGAGGATTCAGCAACACGTTGCGCTCCGTCGTACTGATGCGGCCCGGGTCAAGGATTGCAGGCACGATCACTGACGGCACGATCAGCGCGGCCGAGCGAAGCGATGCCGCCCAGGCATCCCCTGCATGTCGCGTTGCCTCGAGGTCATCGACTGCGAAATCCAAAGCCACGGGCTCGACTTCGACATCATCGGGTAGGGCTATCACAAAGGCCCGAAAACTTGCAGGAAGCCTGGCGGGACTGACATGCACCAACTGCTCCAGCAGTGCCAAGGCGATGCCCGTTGCCGCATAAACCATCGGCGTGCCAGGACTGTTCCAGCGACCGCCGTAGAGCCGCGCTCCCTCACCATCAAGGGCCGGGTACCGGCCGAGCGCCAGACGCCAGACCAGCACCTACTCGACGATACCGTGCGCGATCCGACCGAGCACGGCTTCCACCAGCCGGCCTCCCTCCTCGGTGTCGAGCAGGGCAAGGGGGAGTTGACCCCCGAGAGCGCCGTTGGGCTCCCGCAGCCAGGCACGGGCGTCATCGCGGCGTCCGAAGACATCGTCCGCAAGCGCCTGGATTCGAGCCAGCCGAACCACGATGTCGCTTTGCTCGCGCGACAGCGTCGCCTTGTGACGGCGGGCATACAGGGTCCGGCGCGGAATAAAATAGGCTTCGACCTCATGGTCGTCGACGACGCCGTCGGCGATCAGATGTTCGAGCGCCGCATATGGCAGACCATCCCGTACCGCGCGTGCCAGGGCGAGGTCACGACTCACCCCGCGTTGTGCTTTGCGGAGACCCCCAAATACTTTTTCGACTGCTGCCGTCGTGACCATGTTCGCTCCGTGCCATCTTGCACGAAAGATAGTGCAAGATGGCCAGGATGCAATCCCCTCATCCCCCCGCACTGAACGCATTGAACGTGATCAGCGTGTAGGTATCCTTCACCCCCGGCAAGGTCTGCAGCCGCTCGGTGACGAACAGGCCGATGTCCCGCGCAGGATCCAGATAGAACTTCCCCAGAAGATCGTATTGCCCGGATGTCGAATACATCTCCGACATCTCCTCGATCCCGTCGGCCGCTTCCTGCGCCACCTTGTAGGCTTGCCCCATTTCGCACTTGATCATCACGAAGATCGCCCGCATGAACCGCCTCCTGCCCGCGACGATCGGCAGCATAGGCGGCCGGGACGCGGCATGGGAGACACCGCATGGATGTGGCATCATTCGACCAGACGCCGGTACGCAAGAGCCGCATCGCCCCGCGCAGCGGCGGACACCTGATCGCCGATGCCCTGGTGGCGCAAGGGATCGACCACGCCTTCGCGGTTCCAGGCGAGAGCTACCTCGATGTGCTCGATGGCCTCTACGACGTCCGACAGAAAGTAAGGCTGGTCACCTGCCGGTTCGAAGCCGGCGCGGTGAACATGGCGGAAGCCTACGGGAAGCTGCATGGCCGCCCAGCCGCGGCATTCGTCACGCGCGGTCCCGGCGCTTGCCACGGCGCGATCGGCGTACACATCGCCATGCAGGACAGCACGCCGCTGCTGCTGTTCGTCGGGCAGATTCCGCTCGGCGATGTTGGCCGCGATGCGTTCCAGGAGATCGACTACCGCCGCATGTTCAGCCCCATCGCCAAATGGGTGGCACAGATCGACCAGGCGAAGCGCATTCCCGAAGTCGTCGCCCATGCCGTGGATGTCGCCACGTCGGGCCGACCCGGCCCGGTGGTCGTCGCACTGTCCGAGGAAATGCAACGCGACATGATCGAGGCGGCAGATGTGCCGCGCGCCGCGGTGATCCCGGCAAGTCCCGACCCGGCGACGATGACGCGGTTCCGTACCATGCTCGGCCGCGCCCGCAAGCCACTTGCGGTGCTCGGCGGCTCCTGCTGGTCGGCGGCCGGGCGGCGGGCGATCCATGAATTCCTCCATGGCAACGCGATCCCGGTCACGGTCGGGTTCCGCCGTCAGGCCCTGTACGACGGAACGTTGGACAATTTCGTCGGCGACCTGGGTGTTGGCGCCGATCCCGCGCTGCTGGCGAAAGTAAAAGAGGCCGACCTGATCCTGGCCATCGGCTCGCGGCTCGGTGATACGGTAACCCAGGGCTATACGCTGCTGGAGCCCGGCAGCGGCGACATCCCGATCATCCAGGTACATCCCGATGGCGCCGAGATCGGCCGCGTGTTCCGTCCCGCCCTCGGCATCGTCGCCGAACTCAGTGCATTTGCCGTGGCCGCCGCCGCCATGGAACCGGTGCATCCCACCTGGGACGAGTGGACCGTCGAATTGCGCGAGATCCGCGAAGCCGGGCGCGAGGTGCCGGATTACGAAGGCACGCTCAATCTCGGCGAGGCAATGCGCGAACTGGAACGACTGCTCACCCGCGACGCGATCGTTACCACCGACGCCGGGAACTTCTCCGGCTGGGCCACCCGCTTCATCAATTTCGGCGAGCGGCAGCGCTATATCGGGCCGACCAACGGGGCAATGGGCTATAGCGTGCCGGCAGCGGTCGGCGCGAAGATCGCGTTCCCGGACCGCATGGTGGTCAGCCTTGTCGGCGACGGCGGCTTCCTGATGACCGGGCAGGAGATCGCGACCGCGTTCCACCACGGGGTCGCGCCAATCGTATTGGTGTTCAACAATCAGATGTACGGTACCATTCGCATGCACCAGGAGCGTGCCTATCCGGGTCGCGTGTCCGGCACCGGCTTGACCAACCCCGATTTCGCCAAACTGATCGCCGCGTTCGGCGGCCACGGCGAGGTGGTCGGCGAGACTGCCGACTTCGCCCCGGCGTTCCGACGGGCGGTCGCCAGCGGCCGTCCGTCCGTGCTGGAGCTGCGCATGAACCCCGAACAGATCACCACCCGGGCGACGATCGGCGACCTGCGTGCCGGCAAGGTCGCCAAGCCGGCCAAGCCGAAACGCACGGCGGCCCCCACGCATCCGAAGATCGGCACCCGTGGGAAACGCAACTGAGGCCCAGACCAGCGGTGTGTTGTACACGCTGAGCCATCGGTTCAGCGTCGATGCCACCGGCCGGCCGCTCCTCCCCGCCGCGGCTACGATGGCCGGCGCTGGAGCCGAGTACCGCGCCGGTCGGCCCGAGGCGGCCGAGCGTTGCTGTCGCCAGGTGCTGGCGCAGGAACCGCGCCACGCCGAGGCACTGCATCTGCTCGGCGTGATCTGCACCGACCGCGGCGAGACCGCGGCAGCGCTCGAATGGCTGCACCAGGCGGAGCAGGAGACTCCGAACGTCGCCCGCCTGCAGTATCACATCGGCAACGCGCTGGCGGCCGAGGGCCGCCATGCCGAGGCCGAGGCGCGGTTCCGCCGGGCGCTGGCGCTGGACCCCGGGTTGGTTGACGCCTGCAACAACCTCGGCACGGCGCTGCGCGCCCAGGACCGCGACGAGGAGGCAGAGGCCGGCTTCCGCAACGCCCTGGTGCTGCGCCCCGATCACGCGCCGTCGCACTACAATTTGGGGCTCGCTCTGGCGAAGCGGGGCGAGCTCGACGCGGCAGTCGCCAGCTTCCGCACGGTGCTTTCCCTCCAGTCCGAGCCGCGCCCGATCGATCGTATGGCCGAGGTGCACGATGCGCTCGCACAGACGTTGATGGAGCTGGAACGCTACGACGACGCGTTGGAGGTCTGCCGCGCGCGCTGTGCACTGAAGCCCGAGGACAAACGGGGCGAATGGCACGAGGCGCTCGCTTTGCTGACGCTGGGCCGGTTTACTGAGGGACTGCCGAAATACGAGAGCCGCTGGGCGCTGCCCGGCTTCCGAGATGGCCCCGAGGCCGCGCTGCCGCCGCCCGCTGTGCCGCCTCTGATATCACTGTTCGGCCGGCGCGTGCTGTTGCGCGCCGAGCAGGGGCGCGGCGACGCGATCCAGTTCAGCCGTTACGCGCCGCTGGTTGCCGAACTTGCCGCGACCGTGACGGTTGCGGTGCCACCCGACCTTGTCTCATTGATGCGAGGCTTGTCGGGCGTCGATGCGGTGGTCGACGAAACCGCGCCCGAGCCTCCGCATGACGTATCTGTTTCGATGCTGAGCCTGCCGCTGGTCTTCACGACCGAGCTGTCGACCATTCCGTGCACGACGCCCTATTTGAGCGCGCCACCCGATCGGTTGGCAGCCTGGCGCGAACGGCTGGGTCCGCCGGCACGGCCACGAGTCGGCCTGTGCTGGTGGGGCTCGCAGCACATTCCCGAGCGGTCCATGACGCTGCCGCATTTGGCGCCGCTCTTGAGCCTGCCAGGCATCGAATTCCACGCCGTACAGACCGAGTTCCCGGAGGCTGATCTTTCCTGGCTGGCCCAACGCGGCGGTCTGGTGCGGCACGACGCAGCGCTGAGCGATTTCGCCGAGACGGCGGCGTTGCTCGCGCTGATGGACCTGGTGGTTAGCATCGATACGTCTGTCGCGCATTTGGCCGCGGCGATCGGCCGGCCGGTCTGGATCATGCTGCGCCGCAATCCGGACTGGCGCTGGTTCGTCGGCCGCGACGACAGCCCGTGGTATCCGACGGCCCGCTTGTTCCGGCAGGGCAGGGCAGGGGGCTGGGAGGCGGTGGTGGAGGCCGTGCGTGCGGCGCTGGCGCGCATGTAGAGCCCCTCCTTTGCAAGCGTATCGACGGGGAGGGATCGCGCTGAGGTGTCGAACCCCCGCTCCGCCGATCGCGTAAGTCGCGTAGGGCGGAAAGCGAAGCGCGTTCCGCCGCCTCGACGCAGCCCCCTCTCACCGCCTTCCCGCGCGGCGGCCCGCTCTGGCGCCTTCGCACGAACCGGCAGGAGATGGCCCAGCGCAAGGCCTGCCATGCCGGGCTGGAAGCCACCGGTGGCGAGAGCCAATCCCTTCGCTGATTACGCCGGTCGATCGGTACTATAGGCCACCTCATAATGGCTTGCGAAGTCGTCGAATGTTATCAAGGCAGCCCTGCCTTCCGGCTCAACGATCGCTACATCCGGATTAGGACCAGAGAATGCTTTGATCGTCTCGATTGAATCCCACAGAGTGATCGCAAGGAACTCCACCTGTTCATCAGCCTCGCGTCGCAACAGGCGGGCGCCCTGAAAGCCCGGGATATCCTGCAAGTGCGGAACCACTTTGGACGTGAAGTGCACGTGATAGGCATCCGCCTTCGCGGATACCGCTACTCCACGCCATGTGCGAGCGATCATTTTAGCCTCCTTCGCCAGTCGATCCTGCCCTGAACACCTTTGGACAGATCAAGCGCCCATTGGTAATCTGCGCGCAGTGCACGCGTATTGGTTGAAGTTGCAATCATTCCTGGCGCTGTGTGGCGCTGCTATACAGAGGCATCGAGGGCCCGGACACCATGGGGATAGTGGAGTCCTGCTGGCGTGGCACGTCGAGATACGAGGAATATCACCAAATACTGGTGCACGAAGTCGGTTCCCGGGATGAGCCTCCTGCGCGCCGACTTTACCTCGCACGATTATGCTCCTCATACGCACCACGCTTTTGTGATTGCCGTCACCGAGGCCGGCGGCGCCGAGATCAACAGCGCTCGCGGCGTCGAATGGGTTTGCCAAGCGCTGCTATGGCATCACGCCGCTGCAGTCTGCGGACGCAGTTCGAGCACGATGATCTGGCACGGCTTCATCCGGTTTCGTTCCGCTGCCCGCTAAACGCATCTATAGAACTGCATCGATGCACAAACCGGCTTGAACCCGATTTTCGCGTAGCACCGATTCGAGAAGGAATTTCGCAGGTCCGTGTAGAGGCAGGCGGTATTTCGCCCCTCCGCGTAGATCCGTTCAACCACGGCGGCGGTGACCGAGCCGGCATAACCGCGTCCGCGCAGTCCCGGCGGGGTATAGACGCCCGTTATCGCAGCCGAGTTCCTCAATCGACGCACGATGCCTGCCATTGAAACCGGTTGCTCCTTGTCGATCCAGAACGTGAAGCGGCCTTCCGCGGCGATCCGTTCGAGCTCCTCGCGCGTTTGCGGGCGATTGTGCGGCACCGCCTCCCGCTGGAAAGCCATCATCCAATCGACAAAGAGCGTCAAGTCCTGCGCCGTGGCCGGCCGCGCATGCCCCGGCGAGCCAGGATAGAGCGGCGTGTCGCTGATCGAGTGGATCCGCTGCGGAATGGGATCACGAAACACCAGCCCGAGCTCAACTGCTCGATCAACCAGCCAATTCGCGGTCGAATCCGCTCCTATTACCCCGTGGTAATCAACCCGCGCCGTCAACTCCGCCAGCATTCGGCATTGGCTCTTGTCGAGTGCGCCCAGGAATAGCGAACGATGTGCTGCCGTCACTGCACATTGGCCCGGCCCTCCCAATGTCCAATGCATGAAGCCGGCGAGTGTTCCCTGGCGAGCCTGCATGAGAAGCCCGAGGACCGCGCCATGTCTGACCTCGTCGATCGCCAGAGCAGCCTCGTGATAAGCGGCGAATTCGGCAGGTTCCATCGTGTTCAAGCCGCGAACATTTCGCGCAGCGCAGGATAAAGCCGGCGGAACAACGATCGGCGCGCTCCGAGTTGCGCCGACAGTCCCGCCTCCGGAGGGAACTCCGCGGCAACCGGCGGCGCCACGCAGGTGTCCATCACACTGCCATCGCCGCAGGCAATGCGGGCCAGGCGCGCCGCCCCGAGCGCCGGCCCGACCTCGCCGCTACGCACCGTGCGCAATGGCCGATCCAGCACGGACGCCAATACCCGCAGCCACAGATCACTCCGCGCGCCGCCGCCGATCGCGACCAACGAGTCGATCCGCCCGCCGCGCGCTTCGAGCGCGTCCAACCCATCAGCCAGCGCGAACGCGACGCCTTCCAACACGGCGCGCGTCAGGTCGGCGCGGCCGTGGGCGCCGCGCAGGCCAAAGAAGAGCCCGCTCGCCTGTGCGTCGTTGTGCGGCGTGCGCTCACCCGACAGATAGGGGAGGAAGATCAGACGTCCGTCAGCAGCGATGCCCTCAGCCGCAAGTTCCGCCAGCAACGTTGCCTCATCGCCGGCGCCGGTGATGCGCGCGAGCCAGGCAAGCGAGCCCGCGGCGGAGAGGATGACGGACATCCGATGCCAGGTCCGCGGCACGCAATGGCAGAACGCATGCACGGCGCGGTCCGGGTCGGGCAGGAAGCTTGCATCGGCGACAAACACGACGCCAGATGTACCGAGCGAAACGAACGCCTGCCCCGGTGCGATGCAGCCGATCCCGACCGCGCCGGCCGCGTTGTCGCCTCCCCCGCCCGCCACCGGCACTCCCGGCCGAAGACCCCAATCGCCGGCGATGTCATTCCGCAAATGTCCGGCGACGTCGGTGCCCTCGGCCAGTGCAGGCATGTGTCGCTCGTCGAGCCCGGCGGCGGCCAGCATCTCCGGTGACCAGCGCCGGGCAGCGACATCGAGCCACAGCGTTCCGGCGGCATCCGACATGTCGGAGATTGCCTCGCCGGTCATGCACAGGCGCAACCAGTCCTTGGGCAGCAGGACCCGCCGGGTGCGGGCGAAGGTTGCCGGCTCATGGTGCCGCACCCAAAGCAGTTTCGGTGCGGTGAATCCCGGCACAGCGAGGTTGCCGGTGATCGCCCGAGCCCGCGGTTCGGCCGCTTCCAGCATGGCGCACTCCGCCTGGGCGCGGCCATCGTTCCAGAGGATAGCCGGCCGGAGGACCCGGTCCGCTTCGTCCAACAGGACGGCGCCATGCATTTGTCCCGACAGCCCAATGCCGCGCACGCCCAGAAGATCATTGTCTCGTCGAAGCCCTTGGATCGCGGCACTCGTGGCATTCCACCAATCCTCGGGCGCCTGTTCGCTCCAGAGCGGATGAGGGTGCGAGATCGGCAGCGGTGCGCTGAATTGCCCAACCATCATTCCGGCCGCGTCCAGCAAGACAGCCTTGACGCCCGATGTGCCGAGATCAATGCCAAGCTGCATAGCGTTCAGGATTCCGGCGATCCGCACGCAGGCCAAAACCGCGCTGGGCGAAGACTTGCAGCATCCACCGTCCGCCGCAACCCAGCCCGTGACCTGGCGTCGTAGGGCGGATGCAATCCGCCGCTGCACCAACGGCGGACCTCGTCCGCTCTACGCCCACCCGGCAGAATCAGCGACCCACAGCACCGGATCAGCTCAAGCCATTGTCGGATAACCGAGGGCGGCCGCTTCCCGCTCCAGCTCCAACAGGCGCGCGTAGGCCCCATCGTCGGCAGGCACAATGGCAGTCAGCTTGAGCCCCGCCCTCACGCCTGCATGTTCCGGCGCGGCGCCGACGCGAGCCAACACCACCCGCAACGTCTCGACGATACTCGCTGGTGTTGCCACGCTGGTTACGAACGGAATCGCCGGGCTTGGCTGCGTTGCGGCCAGGATGCGGGTGCGCTCGCGCACGGCGTCCCGATAGTCGCAACAGAGAGCATAGGTGACGCAATCAACGCAGGTAGCATCGACGTCACCGGAGATCACTCGATCGAGACTGGCGGGATGCCCGCCGGTCTCAACGATTGAGCCAAAGAAACGCTTCCCCCCGGCAAGCTCGGCGATCGCCCGACGCGGCAGGTTCATTCCCGAGTTCGAATGGATGCTGTTGAAGGCGAAACGGCATCCGGCCACATCGCCCAGCGTCCGGAACGGCGCGTCATGATGAACGACGAACACCCCGACATGGGTAGGACCCTCGCAACCCACGGCAGCGTAGCAAGGAGCACCCAGCAGGAGCGCCTGGCCACGGAAAATCGTCTGCAGCGGATAGCCGCATACCTGTGAGAAGATCAGGTCATCTTCCAGCACCGCCGGCACGGCGGGGCGCCTGTCGTCCAGCCGCGGCGGCAAGCCGGTCAGCCCGAGGCGCTCGGCCTCCAGGCGCAACGCCGCCCAGAAGGCCGCGTTCACCGATCGCATCTCGGGCAGGTTGTACATCGGCAGGCTGGCGCGCATGGCTCGGCTCCCGGGAGCCGTGCAGGACAGCACATCCCTGCCTTGCGATCATCTTCTAAACGTCCAGATGAAGCCAACGCAACCCGACAGCGCCGAGGTCCGTTCTACCCGCGAGCTGTCTCGGTTTCTGGAGGTGATGATGCGTGCTGCGGCGATGTGGTCCTGCGGGATCGCAGTGGCGATGGCGGTCGGGCTTGCTGGATGCGCCTCGCCGGGGCCTGGGTCATACGCCGCCGCTGCCGGATACCACGAGCAGGCGGCGCAGCAGGACTGGGCGTACGGCAATCCCAATGCGGCGCAATGGGAGCAGTATCAGGCGAACAAGGACAATTGGCTCGGCAGCCTTGGATTCTAGCATGGCCAACACTTCTCCCGCTCTGCGGGAGAGGTCGGCGTGCGCAGCGCGGCGGGTGAGGGTCCTCGTGCCGCGCTATCTCACCCCCGTCGGTTCATCTCCGATGGACGCCCTTCGCCCGTTTGTCTAGCCTCCCCGCGTCACCAGAAGAATGCGCGATGGGCGAGCTGGCCGAAGAACACCGCATGCTCCAGGATCTGGTCGCGAAATTCGTCGATCGCGACCTGTTGCCGCTTGAGCGAGCCGTGCTGGCGCGGGAGGCGGCGGGCGCGAAATTCGGCCTTACCGAAGCAGAAGAAGCCCCTCTGCTCGCCAAGTGCCGCGAGCTCGGCCTCTGGGCCCTCGACGTGCCAGAGGAGCTCGGCGGCGCCAACCTTCCCGCCGTTGCCCTGATGGCGATCAACGAAGAGCTGGGCCGCACCGTCGTGCCCTTCACCTTCCCGCCCGACAGCCCGAACCTGCACATGCTGTTGGCGGTCGCCGACGAGCGCCAGCGCGAGCTCTATCTGAAGCCCTACGCCTCCGGCGAAGCCAGCTCCTGCATCGCCATCTCCGAGCCCGGTGCTGGCGGCGACCCCGCCGGGATGACCACCCGCGCGGTGAAGGACGGCGACCACTGGGTGATCAACGGCCGCAAGATCTGGGTCAGCCGCGTGCCGCAGGCCGACTTCGTCATCGTCATGGCCCGTACCGGCGAGGGCAAGCGCCACGAAGGCATCACTGCCTTCATTGTCGAGCGCGGCACGCCGGGCTTCATCATCGAGCGCGAGATCGCGATGATCGGCGGCCGCCGCACCTACGAGCTGGTGTTCGAGAACCTGCGGGTCCCCGATAGCCAGGTGCTCGGCAAACTCGGCCAAGGCTTCGCGCCCATGCAGTTGCGCCTCACGGTGCGCCGCCTGCAGATCGGCGCCTGGTGCATCGGCATCTCGCGCCGCGCCCTTGATATGTTGTGCGAGCACGCCCGCCAGCGGGTAACGTTCGGCACTCGGCTTGCCGACCGCCAGGCGATCCAGTGGTGGGTGGCCGAAGCGGCCACCAAAATCCATGCCTGCCGGCTGATGGTGATGGATGCCGCCGCCAAGCAGGATGCCGGACAGGACGTCCGCACCGAGGCCTCGATGATCAAGGTGTTCGCCACCGAAATGGCCACCGGGATCGTCGATCACGCGATGCAGGCCTATGGCGCGATGGGCATGACCAAGGAACTGCCGCTGCAGCAGTTCGCCCAGCAGGTCCGCGTCATGCGCATCTACGAGGGGCCCACCGAGATCCACCGCATGGTGATCGCCCGCCGCGTCCTGGATGCCCGCCGCTAGCTCTGCCGGAACCGCGCCGGTTCTTTCCGTCGAGGGTCTGCGCACTTGGTTCCACACCAGACGCGGCGTCGTAAAGGCGGTCGATGATGTCTCCTTTACGCTCAATCCCGGCGAGACTCTGGCGATCGTCGGCGAATCCGGCTGCGGCAAGAGCGTTACCGCCCTGTCGATCATGCGCCTGATCGCCGAGCCGCCCGGCCGGATCGAAAGCGGCATCGTGCGACTGGGCGAGGTCGATCTGCTCCGCCTTCCGCTCTCCGAAATGCGCCGACTGCGCGGCAACGACATCGCCATGATCTTCCAGGAGCCGATGACCTCGCTGAACCCGGTGCTGACGATCGGCCGACAGATCGCCGAGGCGGTCGAGTTGCATCAGAGAAAGTCGCGCGCCGCCGCACTGGCGCACGCGGTCGAGATGCTCCGCCGCGTGCATATCCCCGAGCCCGAGCAGCGGGCGCGCGAGTATCCGCACCAGCTCTCTGGCGGGATGCGGCAGCGGGCTATGATCGCCATGGCGCTAGCCTGCAATCCGAAGCTGCTGATCGCCGACGAGCCGACCACGGCGCTGGACGTCACCATCCAGGCGCAGATTCTGCGGCTGATCGTCGAACTGCAGCGGGAGACAGGGACGGCGGTGCTGCTGATCACCCACGACCTCGGGGTGGTGGCGGAGACCGCGGATCGGGTGATCGTGATGTACGCCGGGCGCAAGGTTGAAGAGGCTTCGGTCGATGCATTGTTCGCCGAGCCCCTGCATCCTTACATGCTGGGGCTGCTGGCCTCGATCCCGCGCGGCGGGCTGTTGCGCGGCGAGGCCGCACCAGACCAGCGGCTGGCCGAGATTCCCGGCATCGTGCCCCCGCTCGATTCGCTTCCGGTCGGCTGTCATTTCGCACCGCGTTGTCCGC
>Ga0335074_10006330_pt1 | contig 16427 bp, 12 predicted proteins | sample Lox_Sample_23_FD_206715 | JGI IMG/M metagenome (GOLD analysis project Ga0335074, IMG submission 206715) | Soil microbial communities from Loxahatchee National Wildlife Refuge, Florida, United States - Lox_Sample_2.3 | ecosystem: Environmental > Terrestrial > Soil > Wetlands | place: USA...
CGGGCGAGGCTGATCGGGTGGTTCTGTGGTTGCTGGTCCTTGTGTGCTGGCAGACTCTTATCGCTTCCTGACTTCTGCAGTGAGCCTTTTGGGGACCTCATGCGCGTCTACCTGCCAAGTACGCTGGCTGACCTCGCTTCGGCACTGGTCGCCGGCGAGGTAGGTCCCGCCCCTGTGCTTGGTTACGCTGTGACGCCGGCCCTGCGCGAGTGGTATTCGAGCGGCGATCTTGAGGAGCTTGAGTACGTCGCGATGATGCAGGCGGCACGCGCGTCGCTGCGGATGCTGCACACCCAGACCAAGGTCCCCAGGCGGCGGGTCGTGCTCGCGGCCGAACTCGCCGAGACCGACGTCATGATCAGGAACGGGTTCGACAAGCCTGGCAAGGTCGAGGTCATGCTGCCTGTCCGGCTGGCCGATGTCGTGTCAGGGCACGTCGACGACGTCGAGGCCATGCCAGATATCGACGCTGCCGCGGCCGCCCTCCCGGCCAGCGACGGCGGCGACGGTGACGCGAAGTTCGTGGTAGACGGGGCCGAGGGGCACGAACTGCTCTGGTACGCCACTCAGGAGCTTATCTACCTGATCGGCTAGCCTGACGGGAAGTTCTCCTGTGTTTGAAGCACAGTGAAGCACAGTGTTGTCCAACGGAGGCCAACCGTGTTTGACGCCGTCACAAGCGTTCCCGTCCCCGCGAATGAGCCGGTCAAGACCTACGCCCCTGGCTCAGGCGAACGAGCCGCAATGGAAACCAAGCTCAAGGATCTCGCCAGGGAACCCGTCGATCTCACGATGACCGTCGGCGGCGTGCAGCGGATGGGCGGCGGTGACTGGATCGACGTCGTCCAGCCCCACAACACGGCGCACCGGCTCGGCAGGCTCGGGGAAGCCACGGACGAGGACGTGGCCGCCGCGATCGAGGCGGCGAAGCTGGCTGCCCCCGCCTGGCGTGAGCTGAGCTTCGATGACCGGGCCGCGATTTTCCTGAAGGCAGCCGAGCTGCTGGCAGGACCCTGGCGGTCCACGATCAACGCGGCGACCATGCTCGGCCAGTCCAAGTCCGTGTACCAGGCCGAGATCGACGCGGCCTGCGAGCTTATCGACTTCTGGCGCTACAACGTGCACTACGCGCGGCGGCTGATCGCCGAGCAGCCGCATTCAGGGCCAGGCTCGTGGAACCGACTCGAATACCGCCCGCTCGAAGGCTTCGTACTGGCGATCACGCCGTTCAACTTCACCTCGATCGCGGCTAACCTCCCCACGGCGCCCGCCCTCCTCGGCAACGTCATCCTCTGGAAGCCATCGCCCACCCAGCAGTTCTCCGCGCATTTCCTCATGCGGCTGCTCGAAGCGGCCGGGCTGCCGCCCGGAGTGATCAACCTGATCACCGGCAACGGCCAGGCGATCTCCCGCGTCGCCGTGCCGCACCCTGACCTGGCCGGCATCCATTTCACTGGCTCGACAGGCACGTTCCAGCGGCTATGGCAGCTAGTCGGCCAGAACATCGCCGGCTACCGCGGCTACCCCCGCCTGGTCGGCGAGACCGGCGGCAAGGACTTTGTCATCGCCCACGCCTCGGCCGAGCCAGAAGTGCTCAGCACCGCGCTTGTCCGCGGCGCTTTCGAGTACCAGGGGCAGAAGTGCTCGGCCGCATCGAGGGCCTACATTCCGCGCAGCGTCTGGGACAAGACCAAGGACCAGTTCCTCGGCACCGTCGAGTCCCTGACCATGGGAGACGTCGCCGCCGACCTCAGCTTGTTCATGGGTGCTGTTATTGATGATCGTGCGTTCAGCAAACACGTGGCGGCTCTTGAGCGGGCCAGGAGCCGGCCTTCGGTCCGGGTGCTCACGGGCGGCACCACCGACGACAGCCAGGGTTATTTCGTGACGCCGACCGTGCTCGAGTGTTCGGACCCGGACGACGAGGTGTTCACCACTGAGTACTTCGGTCCCATCCTCGCGGTCCATGTGTTCGACGACGCGAGTTATGACGCGGTCGTGGATCAGGCCGCGGACATCGCTCCTTATGCCCTGACCGGGTCGATCATCGCCACGGACAGGGCCGCGATCGCGGCGGCGACTGACCGGCTCCGGTTCAGCGCGGGGAACTTCTACATCAACGACAAGCCCACAGGCGCGGTCGTCGGGCAGCAGCCGTTCGGCGGTGCACGTGCCAGCGGTACCAACGACAAGGCCGGATCGATCTTCAACCTCGTCCGCTGGGTGAACGCCCGCGCGATCAAGGAGTTGCTCGCGCCTCCAACGGACTACCGTTACCCCCATATGGGGTAAGGAGACAGCTATTTCACCCAACCCAGCCCACCCACGCCTGATCTTGTGGAACATCGACCTGACCCTGGTGGATGTGGCCCGCGTTTCCCGCGAGGCTTACGCCGAGGCGTTCCAGCGCACGACCGGGCGCAGGCTCGTGGCGTTGCCGCAGCTCGCCGGCGCGACCGACTCCGAGATCTTCTTCGAGTCGCTGGCGATCAATGAGGTCGTCTCTGAGGCGAACGACCAGCTCGCGCACTACCACGCCGAGCTGGCGGCGGCGTTCGGCAGCCGCGCGGGGCTGCTCGCCGAACGCGGAAGGCTCCTGCCAGGGGCGCTTGAGTCCCTGGCCGCGGTCTCACGGCTCCCCGGCGCGATCCAGACGGTGCTGACGGGCACGATCAAGCCGAACGCCGTTCACAAGCTGCGGGCGTTCGGGCTCGACAGGTACCTGGACACCGAGATCGGCGGGTTCGGGTCAGACGTGTACCCGAAGGGCACGCAGATCTTGCGTTCGCTCGCCAAGTCTGAGGAGAAATACGGAATCAAGCTGACCTCGGGCGACGTAGTGTACGTGGGCGACTCGACGAGAGATGTCGCCGCCGCTAAGGTGGCCGCCGTGCGCTGCGTGGGGGTGGCGACCGGTCGCTCGACGGCGGCCGAGCTCAAGGAGGCCGGCGCCTACCCGGTGCTCGACGACCTGTCCGTCACGACACGGGTTGTCGCCGCGGTCAGCCCATGAGCGGGCTGGCGCTGACCATTTACGGCGTGGTCGCGCTGGCGTTCATGATGACCATGTACGCGCTCGAACGGCGTCATCGCCGGTTCATACTGGCCTTCGCCTGCGGATGCTTGCTGGCGAGCAGCTACGGATTCTTGTCTGGCGCCTGGCCGTTCGGCGTGGTCGAGGCGGTCTGGGCAGTTATCGCGCTGCGGCGATTCCAGAAGGGGTAACCGATGCCAGAATCAGCGGCCGGACGCGGGTACGGCGCGACGTTGTCCGTCCCGAGCGAGGAGACGATCGAACGGGCGCGGATCACTAATTACCGGCGGTGGGTGGGGGCGCGGCACGGTGCTGACACCGGCCACGGATACCACCAGCTCTGGCAGTGGTCGGTCGACAACGTGGCGCTGTTCTGGGAGACGGTCTGGGAGTACTTCGGCGTACTCGGCGAACGTGGTGCGGGGCCGGTCATCACCGGCTCCGTGATGCCGGACATCACCTGGTTCGACGGCGCCACGCTCAACTACGCGAGGAACGCGCTGCGGACGGCTCTTGAAGACCCGCACCGTACGGCGTTGGTGTACCGGTCTGAGGCCGGAAATGGGCGAACGCCAGGCCACACGGGCTCTTTGAGCTACGGGGAACTCGACCATCAGGTCGCGGTCCTTAGATCGGCCCTGGTCCGGCTCGGCGTCGGGCTTGGCGACCGGGTCGCGGCTTACCTGCCCAATTCGCCGCAGGCGCTCGTCGGGCTCCTGGCCACGGCCAGCCTCGGCGCGATCTGGACTTCCTGTTCGCCGGACTTCGGGGTTCCGGCCGTGGTCGACCGGTTCTCCCAGGTCACGCCCAAGGTCTTGATCGCCGTCGACGGGTACGTTTACAACGGGAAGCCCTACGATCGGCGCGACGAAGTCGCGGCGATCGTTCAGGGGCTTCCTTCCCTCGCGGCGGTGATCACCGTGGACTACGTTCCCGTGAGCGGCCAGGGGCCGGCGTTGCCTGTGCCCGCCGTTCCCTGGGCAGGGCTCGGCGACGGAGTAGATCCCGCCCTCAGGGCCGAGTTCGATGAGGTGCCCTTTGGCCATCCCTTGTGGGTTCTTTACTCATCGGGCACGACGGGGCTGCCCAAGCCGATCACGCACGGGCACGGCGGGGTCGTACTTGAGCACCTGAAGGCACTCGGGCTGCACCAGGACATCGGGCCGGGTGACGTGTTCTTCTGGTACACGACGACCGGGTGGATGATGTGGAACTACCTGGCGGGGGCACTGCTGGCCGGGGCCACCGCGGTCGCGTACGACGGGAGCGCGACGTACCCGGCGACGGACGAACTCTGGCGGCTTGCCGCCGAGACCGGGGTCACGTACTTCGGCACGGGAGCGCCCTACCTCATCGCGAGCATGAAGGCAGGAGCGCGGCCGGGGACCGAGCACGACCTGTCACGGCTGCGCGGGGTCGGGTCGACGGGGTCGCCGCTGCCGCCAGAGGGGTTCGACTGGGTGTACCAGGAGGTCGCGCCAGGCGCTCATCCTACGTTCTCGCTCGGGTCGTTTTCCGGCGGCACCGACGTGTGCACCGGGTTCGTAGGGCCCAATCCGCTGCTGCCCGTGCGGAGCGGGATCATCGCAGGCTCTTGCCTCGGAGCCAAGGTCGAGGCGTTCGATGCGGCAGGTAAGCCGGTCATTGGCGAGGTCGGCGAACTGGTGCTGACCGAGCCGCTGCCTTCGATGCCAGTCGGATTCTGGGGGGACGATTCCGGCGAACGGTACCGCGCGAGCTACTATGCGGACTTTCCCGGCGTTTGGCGGCACGGAGACTGGATCATGTTCCTTCCCGACGGAGGCTGCGTGATTTACGGTCGGTCAGACGCGACGCTGAACCGCGGCGGCGTGCGGATGGGGACGAGTGAGTTCTACCGGGTAGTCGAGGACTTCTCCGAGATCAGCGACAGTCTCGTGATCGACACCGGGGTGCTAGGGACAGAGGGGAGGCTGATCTTGTACGTGGTGCTAGCCGAAGGCGTGCCGCTCGATGACTCCCTCACCGGCCGCATCAAGGCTGCCCTGCGGTCAGGGCTGTCGCCCAGGCACGTGCCCGACGAGATCCACCAGGTTCCAGGAGTGCCGCGCACGCTCTCAGGAAAGAAGCTTGAGGTGCCGGTAAGGAAGATCCTTACGGGAACTCCGGTCGAGCGGGCCGCGGATCCGAGCTCGCTGGCCAACCCCGACGTGCTCAGTTACTTCGCTCCTGGCGGCGCCTGATGAGCGGGCGCAGCTTCGGCGAGGAAGGCGGCCGCCTGACGTACGGCACGTACCTGCGTCTGCCTGAGCTGCTCTCGCAGCAAGTGCCGCTGGTCGAGCCGCCAGCGCACGACGAACTGTTGTTCATCACCACGCATCAGGTCTACGAGCTGTGGTTCAAGCAACTGCTGCATGAACTGGTCGCCGCGAGGGACTCCATGGCCGCCAGCCAGACCTGGCTGGCCGGGCACTTGCTGCGGCGTGCCCACGTGATCGAGCGGTTGCTCATCAGTCAGATCGATGTGCTCGAGACGATGACCCCCCAGGATTTCCTGCAGTTCAGGGCGGCGCTTGCCCCGGCAAGCGGACTGCAGTCCGTGCAGTTCAGGGAGCTTGAGTTCCTGTCAGGGGCCAAGGATTCCCGGTTCGTGGGACGGTTCAGGTCCCTGACGCAGGACGAGCGGACGCGGCTTGACCGCAGGCTCGCCGAACCTTCGCTTTGGGACGCGTACCTGGAACTGCTCTCCAGCCGTGGCCTGGCGGTCTCCACCGACGATGAGGTCATGGAGTCGCTGCTGGCCGTGGCAAGGCAGCGCGCGTCGCACGATGACCTCTGGCAGCTCGCTGAGGGCTTGCTGACGCACGACGAGCTGTCAGGGCTCTGGCGTGCCAGGCACGTGCAGATGGTCGAACGCCAGATCGGCACCAAGTCAGGCACTGGCGGTTCGACAGGTGCTCCCTATCTGTACGGACGAGTGCCCTTGCGTTATTACCCGTTTCTTTGGGAACTTCGGGACAAGCTGTAAACCACGAAGGAGTGGGGCGATGTCGGAGCATCAGGGTGCGGTGAAGAAGAAGCTGCTTGCCGAAGCGGCAGCTGAGCTCGGTGCGATCGGCAACGTCGGTGATCAGGCCAACTACCTGCGATGTTATTACCGGCACGTCGACGCCAGCGACCTGACAGGCGCGGGCCCAAGGCGGGCGGGCCAGGTCGCCGCCGAGCACGCTGAGCTGGCCGCGCACCGTCCTCACGGCCGGGCGCTTGTCAAGGTCAGGGCGGGTGCCGAGGAGACCTTGCTGCCTGGCCGTGACGTCATCGACGTGGTCACCGATGACATGCCGTTCCTGGTGGACACGATCACGATGACGCTGGCCGTTTACGACGTGACACCTGAACTGGTCGTGCACCCGCAGCTCATGGTGAGCAGGGACGTTACCGGCGTCTTGCGCGAGGTCATCAGGCCGATCGAAGGCCCGCGCCTTGCGGACGGCATGCGCCCGCTGAGCGCCGATGACCCGCACCAGCTCGCTGAATCCTGGTCGCATCTCGAAGTGGCCAGGCTGGCCGATGGCAAGGGAGAGGCGATCGCGGCCGCACTGGAGCGCGGGCTCGCCGACGTGCGGACCGCGGTCGAGGATTACCCGAAGATGCGAGCCATGGCCGACAGGCTAGCCAGCAAGTTCGCGGCCGAGGCCGAAGTTGAGTCGGTCGCTGCCAGGCAGGCAGAGCCCGACGCGCCCGAGTCGACGGCCGAGATCGGCCAGTTGCTTCGCTGGCTCGTCGACTCGCACTTCACGTTCCTCGGCTACCGCGAGTATGACCTGGTCGAGGACTCAGAGGGACTCGCGCTTCGCGGCGTGCCTGGTACCGGGCTTGGCGTGCTGCGGCATGACAAGACAAGCACGAGCTCGCTTGAGGTGCTGCCCTCCCGGGCCAGGGCTCTTGCCACCGACCCTGTGCACCGGCTGATCATGACGAAGACGAACAGCAGGGCCACCGTCCACCGGCCGAGCTACCTGGATTACATCGGGATCAAGAAGATCGCGCCTGACGGGCGGGTCGTCGGCGAGTACCGGTTCCTCGGGCTTTACACGCACATGGCCTACACGGACAGCATCACCAGGATTCCCGTACTGCGCCGCAAGCTGGCCGACGTGTTCAGCGAGAGCGGCATCCTGGCCGAGAGTCACGACGGGCGTGACGTGGCCGAGTTCATGGAGGCCTATCCGCGCGAGGAGATGTTCCAGACCAAGGTCGCGGACCTCGCGGACGTTGCCAGCGAGGTACTTCGGCTACGCGAGAGGATGCAGACCCGCCTCTTCCTGCGCGAGGACGTTTATGGCAGGTACGTGTCTTGCCTGGTCTACTTGTCGAGAGACAGGTACAACACCAAGACCAGGCTGGCTGTGCAGGGCATCTTGAAGCGCGAGCTCAATGCCTCGCAGCTTGACTACAGCGCGATCGTTGACGAGACGCCGATCGCGCGCCTGCACATCGTGGTACGGCCGGCACCAGGGCAGAAGCTCGCCAGACCCGAGCCTGGCCTGCTCGAGCAGGAGGTGGCCGCCGCCGTCAGGTCCTGGGACGACGACCTGCTTGCCGAGGCCGTCGCGCAGCTTGGCGAGGACACGGGAAGAGCACTGGTCAGCCAGTTCGGCGGCGCGATCTCCGACGGCTACAAGAACGACGTGCCCGCCGCAGCCGCCGTGTCCGACCTCGCGAAGATCAAGGAGATGCGTGAGGCAGGGCAGCAAATCTCGTTCGAGATGTGGGAGTCGTCCGGCTATGTAGGCGGCGTGCCTGTCGAGTTCGACCCTGACGCGACCGGGCGGCGGGTGTGGCGGCTGACGATTCACCGCAACGGCGCGCCGATCACGCTCACCGATGTCCTGCCACGGCTACAGCACATGGGCGTGGAAGTCGTCGACGAGCACCCTTACCAATTCGGCACTACCGAGCCGTTCTGGGTGTATGACTTCGGGCTGCGCCCGAGTCCGTCCGCTTCCGGGCCCAACGGCCGCCGGCCTGAGGGCGCTCCCGAGGTGTCGGCGTTCGCCGGGCAACTGGAGGGGGCGCTGGCGGCGCTGTGGAGCGGCGAGATCGAGGATGACTCGTTTAACGCCTTGGTACTTGACGCCGGTCTTTCCTGGCGCCAGGCGGTCGTCCTGCGCGCGTACGCGAAGTACTTGCGGCAGACGGGCACCATGTTCAGCCAGACCTACATAGCCCAGGTGCTGAGCCACAATCCGGTGATCACCCGGCAGCTCATCAGGCTGTTCGAGTCCAGGTTCGATCCTGACATGCAAAGCGGCGTGTCCGAGCGGAGCGAGGCGCTGGCCGAGGAGATCGCCGGCGGGCTCGACGAGGTGGCGAGCCTTGATGAGGACCGGATCCTGCGCGCCTACCTCGGCCTGGTGATGGCGACGCGGCGCACGAACTACTTCCGTGCCCTGCCTGGCTCGGCCGAGCCGCTCAGGTACCTCGTGTTCAAGCTGGACGCCAGGGCGGTGCCCGACCTGCCCGCGCCAAGGCCGAAGTACGAGATGTTCGTCTATGCGCCCAGGTTCGAGGGCGTGCACCTGCGATTCGCCAGCGTTGCCCGCGGTGGCCTGCGCTGGTCGGACCGGCGTGAGGACTTCCGCACCGAGATCCTCGGGCTGGCCAAGGCGCAAGAGGTCAAGAACTCGGTCATCGTTCCGTCAGGCGCCAAGGGAGGATTCGTCTGCAAGCAGCTTCCCGACCCGGCTGACCGCGAGGCGCACGCCGCGGAAGTCAAGTCCTGCTATCAGATGTTCATCAAGGCGATGCTCGACGTCACAGACAACCTGCGGGCGGGCGTCGTGGTCCCGCCTGAGCGGGTGGTCAGGCTCGACGGCGATGACCCTTACCTGGTCGTCGCGGCCGATAAGGGGACAGCGACGTTCTCAGACACCGCCAACGAGATCGCGCTCGAGCGCGGGTTCTGGCTCGGGGACGCGTTCGCTTCAGGAGGCTCTGCCGGGTACGACCACAAGAAGATGGGAATCACCGCCCGCGGTGCCTGGGAGTCCGTGAAGTTCCACTTCACCACGCTTGGCGTGGACGTAGGGGTGACCGACTTCACCGTTTCCGGGATCGGCGACATGTCAGGCGACGTCTTCGGCAACGGCATGCTGCTCTCCGAGCACATCAAGCTGGTCGCGGCCTTCGATCACCGGCATGTTTTCCTTGATCCAGATCCCGATCCCGCGGCTAGCTTCCTCGAGCGCCGCAGGCTCTTCGAGCAGCCGCGCTCGTCATGGGATGACTACGACAGGGGGCTGATCGCGGCCGGCGGCGGCGTGTGGCCGCGCTCGGCCAAATCGGTCTCGCTATCACCGCAGGTAAGGGCTGTGCTCGGCCTCGCAGACGGCGTGACCTCCCTGTCACCCGACCAGCTCATCAACGCGATCCTCCAGGCGCCCGTCGATCTGCTGTGGAACGGCGGCATCGGTACCTACGTGAAGGCGACTGGCCAGTCGCACGCCGACGTCGGCGACCGTACCAACGACGCGGTGCGCGTCGACGCCTCGCAGTTGCGCTGCCGTGTCATCGGCGAAGGCGGGAACCTTGGACTTACCCAGGAGGCCAGGATCGAGTACTCGCTGGGCGGCGGTCTGGTCAACACGGACTTCATCGACAACTCGGCCGGCGTCGACACCTCTGACCACGAGGTCAACATCAAGATCCTCCTTGATGAGGTCGTCAGGGAAGGGATCATGACCGTCGCCGACAGGGATTCGCTGCTGGCGCAGATGACAGCCGAGGTCGCCAGGCTGGTGCTGGCGCACAACTATCACCAGAACCGCGCGCTCGCCGCGTCCCGTGCGCAGGCGCAGCAGATGCTGCACGTGCATGCCAGGTACATACGCAAGCTGGAGCGCGAGGGGCGGATCAGGCGCCGGCTCGACGTGCTCCCCGCGGACAAGGACATCTCTGAGCGCCGGTCGATCTCTGGCGGACTCACGCTGCCCGAGTTCTCCGTGCTTCTCGCGAACACCAAGATCGCCTGCGAGGAGGAGATGCTGCACTCCGAGTTGCCCGATGACCCTTACCTGCGGCGAGTGCTAACCGCTTACTTCCCTGTTCCGCTCAGGGAGCGCTTCGCAGCCCGCATGACCGCGCACAGGTTGCACAGGGAGATCATCACCACCGCCGTGATCAACGACATGGTGGACAGGGCAGGGATCACGTTCGCATTCCGCCTAGGCGAGGAGACAGGAGCCTCGACCGCCGACATCACGCAGGCGTGGCTGGTGGCGCGTGAGGTCTTCGACATGGCCGGGTTCTGGTATCAGCTCAAGCTGCTCGACGGGCAGGTGGCGGCATCCGCGCAGACCCTCGCCCTGCTCGAGGGCCGCAAGCTGACCGAGCGCGCTTCCAGGTGGCTGCTGCACTTCAGGCGGCCGCCCTTCGACATCCAGGCCACGATCGACTACTTCGCTGACGGGGTACTCAATGTGGCCGCCAGCCTGCCTAAGCTGCTCGTCGGGCTCGACCTGGCCGGATTCTACGAACGGCGTGATCAGTACGCCGGGCTCGGCTTCCCCGACAGCCTCGCCGACCGCGTCGCGGCCATGGTGCCCGCCTACTCGGCCTTCGACATCGTCGAGATCGCCTCGCACGTCGGCAGGAGCGTAGATGAGGTTGCCGAGGTCTACTTCGACCTCGCCGACCGGCTCCAGATAAGCAGGCTGCGCGACCGGATCACGGCCCTGCCCAGGGAAGACCGCTGGACCACGATGGCGCGAGGCGCCCTGCGGGACGACCTCTACACTGCGCACGCTGCTCTGGCCAGGGACGTGCTGACCGTGACTGCCCAGGGCACGCCCGAGGAACGGCTGGCAGGCTGGGTGGCCAGGAACGAGTCAGCGGTTGGCCGGGCCGAACGGACTCTGACCGAGATCTGGGAGAGTGACGCCTTCACGGTCGCGACCCTTTCCGTCGCCCTCCGAGCGATCAGAACCCTAGTCTCCACGAGCACCCTCCCTGCCCAGTAACGCCCAAGCACCCCCGCGACCCGCCCCCGCCGCCGTGGCCCGGCCCGCCCGGCCCCGGCCCCGGCCCCGGCCCCGCGTCCGGGCCCGGCCCGCCCGGCCCCGGCCCCGCGTCCGGGCCCGGCCCCCGCACCCTTTGAGGTGCCCCGGCGCTGTGGCCTGGCCCCCATAAACCCTGGATTGAGGGGTCTCTGTGCCTTCGATCCCCGGTTTGAGGGGGACAGTCCGCCTGGCCCCGCCGCGCCCGGCTCCGCCGGGCCCTATAAACCCTGGATTGAGGGGTCTCTGTGCCTTCGATCCCCGGTTTGAGGGAGACAGTCCGCCTGGCCCGGCCTGGCTCCGGCCCCGGTCCTGCGGCCCGGCTTGGCTTGGCTGTCGGCTTGGTCCTCCGGCCTTGTCGTCGGGCTGGCCTTTCAACGTAGGCGTGGGAAGCCGGTCGGCCCGTGGCGTTGGAGATGCTGGGTCAGTTACGGCATCGCTGGTCCTCTGATGTCGTAGCCAGGCCGTGCCCAACGACAACGATGGAAACCTGATGCTGTTGCTGTGACATCGCGGAGCCACCGTTGTTGTTGACGGGCAGGGCCGGACGACATCGGTGGTTATCTGTTGCTGTATGGCTTGGCGATTAGCGGGTTTTGTCTGGATCGGAGGGACCGTGCCGCTGCTGTCGATGCGACGCGGGGGGTTGGCGGGCAGCGAACTGTTGACGGGTCGCGGTTATGCCTATCCTCACGGTTAGTTCATTAGTGATCTGACCGTGCTCGGAGGGCGCTAGCTGCCTGATCTGACCCTAGCTTCGCGTAGGCTTCCGGCATGGCAATCGACCCTGCCGGCGAGATATCGGACCTGACGTCAAAACTTGTCAGTATTGAGGCAGTACTTGACCCCGACACGATGCGCAAGGAGGCCGATGAACTGCGCGAGCGTTCGGCCGATCCGACGCTTTGGGAGGACCAGGAGAACGCGCAGTCTGTGACAAGGCGCCTGTCGTATCTCGACGCGGAGCTATCACGGCTATCCAGCCTGCGCAGCAGGCTTGAGGACCTGGGTGTCATGTTCGAGTTGCTTGAGACCGAGGAGGATGAAGCCAGCCGGACAGAGGCACTGGCCGAGTTGACCGCGATACGGGCTCAGATCGATCAGCTTGAGATCAGGACCCTGCTGTCGGGCGAGTATGACTCCCGCGACGCGCTGATCTCGATCACCGCGCAGGCTGGCGGCGCCGACGCGGCTGACTGGGCCGAAGGGCTGCAGCGGATTTACCTGCGCTGGGCCGAACGACACGGGTTCTCGACCGAGGTCTACGACACCTCCTACGCGGAAGAAGCCGGGATCAAGTCGACGACCTTCGCGATCAAGGCGCCCTATGCTTACGGAACGCTGAAGGGGGAGCATGGCACTCACCGGATGGTGCGGATCTCCAAGTACGACAATCAGAACCGCAGGCAGACCTCGTTCGCCGGGGTCGACGTCATCCCTGTCGTGCAGCAAGCTGACCATATCGATATACCGGATGATGAGCTGCGAATAGATGTGTACCGGTCAAGCGGGCCAGGGGGCCAGGGCGTGAACACCACCGACTCGGCGGTACGCATCACGCACCTGCCGACTGGCATCGTGGTCACTTGCCAGAACGAGCGCAGTCAGATACAGAACCGCGCGAGCGCGATGGCAGTGCTCCAGGCGAAGTTGCTCGAGCGCAAGCGCGAGGAGCAGGCAAGCAAGCTGAGCGAACTTCGGGGCGAATCGCGGCGGAGCTGGGGCACTCAGATCCGCAACTACGTGCTACATCCATACCAGAACATCAAGGACCTACGTACTGGCTACGAAACGGGCAACACGGCCGCCGTCATGGACGGCGAGATCGATGAGTTCATTGAGGCCGAGATCCGCTGGCTACGTACCCAGGGACAGTAGCAGCGAGCGAGCGCGCGACCCGTTCAGTGGGTCAGGTGCTGGACGGCGATGATCACCGCGATTGCCAGCAGCAGCAGGGCGACCGTGTAAGGGATGCTGATGCCGTGACTGTGCCTGTGCAGGTCAGACTTCGCGGCCCGGCAGACCGGGCACCGGCCTTCCGCGACCGGCCCGGCGCAATGTGCGCAGATAAGGTGTTCGCAGCTCATGTGTCTGCCTCCCCGGGACGTGCGGTCCGCCCTCTTCGACAATGTTGGACGTTCCAGCCCAGTTTCCCCCCTAGACTGTCCCGTGATCAAACCGGGGCGAGAATCTCCTCGGGTACTTCACATTATCGAGCGCTACGGCGGGCCCTGTGATCCACTTCGAAAGCGTCAGCAAGACGTACACGAATCAGAGCCGTCCAGCCTTGGATTCTGTCAACCTGGACGTGGAGAAGGGTGAGTTCGTCTTTCTGGTCGGGCCCTCTGGGTCAGGCAAGTCGACGTTCCTGCGCCTGATCCTGCGGGAGGAGAGGCCGACGGACGGCCGGATCTACGTGGCTGGTCGCGACCTTGCCCGGCTGACCAACTGGAAGGTTCCGCAGCTCAGGCGGCGGATCGGCTGTGTCTTCCAGGACTTCCGGCTGCTGCCGGCTAAGAGCGTTTATCAGAACATCGCGTTCGCGCTTGAGGTCATCGGTAAGCCGCGCCGCTTCATTCGCAAGGTCGTGCCTGAGGTCATCGACCTAGTCGGGCTCGAAGGCAAGGGCGACCGCATGCCTGACGAACTGTCCGGTGGCGAGCAGCAGCGCGTCGCGATGGCGCGGGCGTTCGTGAACCGGCCGATGATCCTCCTCGCCGACGAGCCGACAGGCAACATCGACCCGGCGACCTCGATCGGCATCATGAAGGTACTCGACAGAATCAACCGAACTGGCACCACGGTCGTCATGGCCACGCACGACGCCGCGATCGTGGACTCAATGCGCAAGCGCGTCATTGAACTTGAGTACGGCAAGGTCGTGCGGGATCAGTCACGCGGCGTCTACGGCCAGGCTTATTGAGCGGGGCCACGTAACCGCGGGTTTACTGGCTCTCCAGCCGGGTTCCTCCGACCCGGCGAGGCGATGACAACCAAAGGATCAGTTAGATGCGTGCGCAGTTCGTGTTCGGCGAGGTGTGGATCGGCCTCCGGCGCAACCTCACCATGACTGCTGCGTTGATCGTGGTCGTCGCGATCAGCCTGTCGCTGCTCGGTACTGGCCTGCTGTTCGTCAAGCAGGTGGATCACACCAGGTCGCTCTGGCAGAGCAGGCTCGAGCTCTCGGTGTACCTGTGCTCCGCGGTCAATCCCGACCAGCACTGCGCCAAGAACGGTCCAGTCACCGCGTCGGAAAGATCGCAGATTCAAAGCACGCTGCTCAGGCTTCCGCAGGTAGTTAGCGTCAAATACCAGACCCAGGCCCAGGCCTACCAGCAAGCCAAGCACCTGTTCCAGGACGAGCCTGTGATGCTCAACTTCGTGCAACCAGGTGACCTGCCGGCGTCGTTCGAAGTGAAGATGAAGAACGCGCAGGCCGACGCGGTGCCGGTGACCGGTGCCGTGCTCGGCCAGCCAGGCGTCGACTCCGTTGGCGACGACGCGGCGATACTCACCAAGTTTTACGCGCTCCTCGGCGGAGCGAGGGACGCGGTGATCGTGGTCGCCATCATCTTGATCGTGGCGGCAATCCTCTTGGTCGCTAATACGATCAGGCTGTCGGCGTTCAACCGGCGCCGCGAAACCGCGATCATGCGCCTTGTCGGCGCGTCGAACTTCTACGTGCAACTTCCCTTCCTTGTTGAAGGCATGATCGCTGGCCTAGTCGGCTGGCTGATCGCGACCGCGCTGCTCGCCGGGGCCAAGGCCGGTCTTGACGGCTTGCAGCAGTATTTCCCCTTCCCTGTCGAGCTCTCCGTCGGGGACCTAGTCGAGGTGGTGCTTGTCACCATGCTGATCGCGCTGGCGCTGTGCGGGGCGACCTCGTTCCTCACGCTCAGGCGTTATCTGCGCGTGTAGGGGGGAATCAGGCTTACGGTGGCGCCAGAGCAGAGCAAGAAGATCATTGCGAGCAACCGGCGGGCCAGGCACGACTACGACATCTTGGACGTGTACGAAGCTGGCCTGATGCTCACAGGCACGGAGGTCAAGTCGCTGCGTGCCGGGCGGGCGTCACTGGCTGACGGCTACGCCATGATCAATGACGGGGAGGTCTGGCTGTATGGGGTTCACATTCCTGAGTACGTCCTCGGCACCTGGACCAATCACGAACCGAGACGGGTAAGGAAGCTGCTATTGCACCGCAAAGAGATAGCCAAACTTGAGCGGGCGACGGCAGAGGGCGGCCTTACGCTGGTTCCGCTTTCTCTGTACTTTAAGGATGGCAAGGCCAAGATCGAGCTGGCGCTGGCTCGTGGCCGGAGAACCTACGACAAGCGGCACGAACTGGCGCGACGCGACGCGCAGCGGGAGGTTGAGCGTGCCTTGCGGCGCCGTAGGTAGCACAATGGCATGTGATGGTCGGCATGGCTAAGCGCGGCACCCATTCAGCAAGGCATCGGGCTGGGAAAGCCAGGCCCGATGCCGATAGGCCCGACGCACCCCAGGCAGATGGGACGCGGCCTGACCTCACTGAGCCGGCTCAAAACGGGCGTGGACCGGCAGTGCCCGATCCTGCCGTCACGGCGTTTCCAGGCGCCTACGGTCCAGCGAACGGGATGCCTGGTCTAGGCGTCAGCGGGCCAGTCTCCAGCGCCCCGGAGGCCGGCCCCCGGTTCAACGTGCGTTCACCGAATGGTCCGGGATACGAGGGACCAAAGGACAACCAGCGCCCGACAGGAGCGGCTGACGGACCGTTCGGAGTCCCTCAGCATTCGTACCCATCGGTGCCGCCGGTCTCTGAGCCGCAGGCTGGCGGCTATCCGCACGGCTCATATCAGCCTGATCCGTTCCGGCCCGATCCCTACCAGCGTGCGCCAGGTCCCGACTACCGTGGCCGGACCGAACCGGCATCCCCTCCGGTACTGCGACCGCAACTCCAGCCCCGGGCTGAGGCCCCGCAAGTGCAACTCCCACGGCTGCCGCCTCCGCTGGGTCAGCATCAGCCTTCACAGGGTCAGTTTTCACAGGGTCAGTTTTCACAGGGTCAGTTTTCACAGGGTCAGTTTTCACAGGGTCAGTTTTCACAGGGTCAGTTTTCACAGGGTCAGCCCCCGCAGGGTCAGCCCCCACAGGTGCAGCAGCCCCGAGTGCAGCCGCCGCTAGGTCACGCTCCTGCAGGTCAGGTTTCTGGTGGTCAGGTTGTGCCGGGTCAGGTTCCTGGTGGTCAGGTTGTGCCGGGTCAGGTTCCTGGTGGTCAGGTTGTGCCGGGTCAGGTTCCTGGTGGTCAGGTTGTGCCGGGTCAGGTTCCTGGTGGTCAGGTTGTGCCGGGTCAGGTTCCTGGTGGTCAGGTTGTGCCG